>Ga0187881_10003064_pt1 | contig 14803 bp, 11 predicted proteins | sample June2016WEW_19_1_2_FD_133017 | JGI IMG/M metagenome (GOLD analysis project Ga0187881, IMG submission 133017) | Peatland microbial communities from SPRUCE experiment site at the Marcell Experimental Forest, Minnesota, USA - June2016WEW_19_100 | ecosystem: Environmental > Terrestrial > Soil >...
CCTTGAAGAGGGAGGGCCAGAGACGGGGTGATAAGTCAATTTTAACAAAAAACATTTTCTGGAAAGGACAATCGGATGCGGAGTAAGAGAGGTCAGTTGATCGGGGGGCTTGTTCTCCTCACGCTTGGGGTTTTGTTCATCTTAGATCGGCTGATCATTCTGGAGATTTATATTAGCTGGCCCCTGGTCCTGGTGGCCGTTGGCGTGGGGCTCTTTCTCTCCAAACCTACCAGCCTGACCGCCTGGATCGTCGGGGGGATCGGCGTGGTCCTCTTCGTGGTTAACTTCGTTATCGCTTTCTTCCCCGAGGTCGAAACCTGGAGCGACCTCGTTTGGCCTACCATTTTGATCATCATCGGGGTTCTTTTGCTTTACCGTTACTACCAAAGTACCTCACCACCCCAGCCTCTACCCCCAAGGCAGGAAAATATTAGGACCGAGGAACTCAGAAAAAGTGCTGAGTTAGAACAGGATCGAGGATCGAGGCCCGAGGTACGAGAAACGAGGCTCGAGGATTTGGGATCGAAGCCCGAGGAACCAGGAAAAAGCGCTGAGTAAGAACAGGATCGAGGATCAAGGTTCGAGGAAAAAGCCGCAGGGAAAACCTCAAGACCGGCACAGGAAATAATCGGCCTCCTCCAGGCCGCGGTGCCGCCTCCGCCATTCTTCCAGGGGGATGGAGAACTGGCGCTCGATCTTCTCCCGGAAGACCGGGCCGGAATTGTAGGTACAGAAGGGGTAGATTCTCCCGTTGGGAGCGGCATAATGGATGCAGCAACGTTTCACCCGGTCCACATTGTAGTTGTAAGCGTCCTGGAAGTGCATTCCTCCAAGCAGAAGCATATTCCAGCTGTAGATAAGGTCAACTCGCCTCTGGGCTTCTTTGTCCACGACCCCCTGGAATAATTCGAGGCACATCTCTGCGGTCATCCCATCCTTGGCCTCCTCCGGCCGGAAGAATTTTTTCAAAAGGTGTTGAGCGCTGATGGCCGTCAAGGCTCGAATATGGGAAATCCTTTGCTTGACCAATTTGTTCAGTTCATCGGTGAACCCTTCAATGTCGATCACCTTGGTGATGGGACTTACGCTGCCGGTCTTGGAATTCACGAAGATATAAGAGCCGATTCCGCAGTCGGCGTGAGAGGTAATCTTGGCCACGTCATATTTCCAGATGGCGCTGAGCAATTTGGAGAAAGGAGAGGTCACCGAGAGGGGATACCAGTCTTCCTGGGCTTTGAGGTAACCCGTCTGGCGTTCGATGTCCTGGGCGAGGTCCGAAAGGGTGTAGCGCTGCCGCTCCCGCTCTTCGGTAGAGATCCTTCCGGTGAAAGCCACCGGCTGGTAGCTGATTCCGCTGATGACATCCGAATTGGCGATAGCGAATTTTAGAATATTGCCCACCTGATCATCGTTGATGGTCTTGATGATGGTGGGCACCAGGACGACCCGCAAGCCGGCGGCTCGGGCATTCTCTACGGCTTTCTGCTTTAACTCCCAAAGACCCGACAACCCCCGGGTCTTCCGGTAGACTTCGTCATCGGTCCCGTCGAACTGGAGGTAAACGGTATAAAGCCCGGCCTCTTTCGCCTGTTTGGCGAACTCTGCGTCCTTGCCGATCCTGATCCCGTTAGAGGCAATCTGGAGGTGACTGAAGCCCATGGAGCGGGCCGCCTTGAGGACATCCAGAAACCGCGGGTGGATGGTCGGCTCTCCCCCGGAGAACTGGACCCCCGGCGGGAAGACGGGCTTGATATTCCGAACCATGGTGAGCATCTGTACGATCTGCTCATAGGATGGTTCGTATACATACCCCTGGACATTGGCATTGGCAAAGCAGATGGGGCAACGCAAATTACAGCGGTTGGTTAAATCTACATTTGCCACAACCGGATGGCTGATGTGAAGGTCGCACAAGCCGCAGTCGTCCGGGCAAACCTTCGCCCCCGTGATCTGGGGATTCAGGATCCCATCTCCATCTTCATAGGTCCAGCGCTCACACCTTTTATATAGCTCGGCGTTCGAATAAACCAGGTCCCGGACAAAGCCATGGTCCGGACAGGTCTTCTCCATAAAGACCTTTCCATCCCTCTCCAGAATTGTTGCCGGAATTACCTTCCTGCATTCAGGACAAAGACTTTCAACCTGCTTGGGAAGGCCGATGGGAACGTTCTGGGTGGGCGGGTAATAAGGTTCAACCTCGCCTTTCATGCGTGGAGCATCCTTAACTCCTGCCTTTTTCCTCAGACCCCGAATCAGTTCGCCGATAGCCATTTTCCCCTCCTGGGAATAATTTTTTATATTCTAATGGCAAGATCCGGGCCAAAAATTATATCCAATAAATTTTTATTTTAGCTGGATATTATTGATTAATTCTTTATGAAAGGACTGGGATGGAAGATGGAAGGCGACCGGTTTTTACCCCGGAGAGGGGAATAAAACAGATTAGCTTTTGATTTCTGAACCTTATCACTGCGAAATATTTATTCGCGCTCTTAGCGTTTTTTTTCGCACCGCCCCCTTCAACGGCAGCACCGCACAACTGCAGCACTGCAGAGCGGTCGTTATATTATTCTTTCAGAAAATCTTTTTTGGAAATTCCATACTTCTTGATCAAATTCTGAAATTGCCTCCGATCCATGCCCACCTTTTCTGCCGAGCGGAGGATATTTCCCGCTCCCTGCCTCAGGGCTTCGATGATAAACCTCTTCTCGATCTCTTCTTTGGCCTTCTGCTGGGCCTCTTTTTTCAGTTGCTTGAGCTCTCCCCGGTCGCCGGGGATTTTGATCTCTTCTTTTCTTTCCCCCTGCCTCAACTCTTCGGGTAAGTCTCTGGCCTCGATGCAATCGGAGCCGCACAGAATCATGGCTCGGACCAGGGTGTTCTCCAATTCCCGGACGTTTCCCGGCCAGGAATAATCCGTCAGGATTTTCAAGGCCCCATCGCTCACTCCGACCGCTCTGCTTTTAAAAACTTCGCGATGTTTCTTCAGGAAATGACCGATGAGGAGGGGGATGTCCTCTCTTCGCTCCCGCAGGGGTGGAATGGAAAGAGCAAAAACGTTCAGGCGATAATAAAGATCGTCCCGGAATGAGCCGGCTTCCACGGCCTGCTTCAGGTCCTTGTTGGTGGCCGCAATGATCCGGTTGTCCACCTCCACATCTTCGGTTCCGCCCACCCGCTGAAATTTTTGCTCTTCCAGCATCCGGAGGATCTTCACCTGAAGTTCCCTGGGCATCTCCCCGATCTCATCCAGAAAAAGGGTCCCCTGATCGGCCAGTTCCAGGCGTCCTTTTTTGGTCTTGATCGCTCCGGTGAAAGCCCCCTTTTCATGGCCGAAGAGTTCACTCTCCAGAAGGTTACCGGGAATGGCCGCACAGTTTATAACCACAAAGGGTTTCCTCGACCTGTCGCTCTGATAGTGGATAGCCCTCGCCACGATCTCCTTGCCGGTTCCGCTCTCACCCTGGATGAGAACCGTAGCCTTGGTTGCCGCCACCTGCGCGATAAGCTGGATAATCTTCTGGATGGCGGGGTGATTCCCCACGATATTAGCCCGGCCGTAGAGGCCTTGAAGCTCCTGGCGGAGGTTGCGGTTCTCGTCTTTCAACTGGCTAATCGAGAGACTCTTTTCAATCAGGAGTTCCATCTCCTCCATCTTGATAGGTTTAAGGATATAATCGACCGCACCCTCTTTCATGGCTTGAACTGCGCCTTCCACCGTTCCATAGGCCGTCATAATGATGACCGGAAGGTCGGGATAAATTCTGCGTACCTCCTGGAGAAGGACCATCCCGCTCATTCCCGCCATCTTCAGGTCGGTAATCAGAAGGGTAATATCCCCGGTCTTGACGATCTCCAGGGCTTCTTCTCCCCCTCCCGAAGTTAAGACGTCGTATTTCGGGCTCAGGTTGATTTCGAAGAGCCGCTGCATTCGGACTTCATCGTCAACGATCAATATTCTTGGCTTCATCAAAACCCCGGTACATCATTTATCCTCCCACCTCGTTCCTCGAGCCTCGTGCCTCGTTTTCCCCTTTCCTTACTTTTCCCCGGCCCGTACTGGCCCGACGGCCCCGAAGCAACCCATAATTCCCTTGGGGAGGGGGAGGGTCAACGTAAAGGTTGTTCCTTCTCCCCCGTTGCTCATAACCGAAATCGTCCCCCCGTGATTTTTAACCACCGAATGAACGATGGAAAGTCCCAAACCGGTGCCCTGTTCTTTGGTAGTAAAAAAGGGGTCGAAGATCTTGGACTCTTGCCCCGAGGGGATACCCTCGCCCGTGTCGCTGATTCGGATGACCACATCCGTGTTTTCTTTCCCCGCCAGGACGATCCGCAGCGTCCCCCCCTGGGGCATGGCTTCCAGGGCGTTCATCTCCAGATTGACCAGGGCCTCCCGGATCTGCTCCGGGTCCAAGAACATAAGGACTTTTCCTTCTGGGTATTCTTTTTGGACCTGGACCTGTTGGTTTCGAGCCGGGATGGAGATCAGGTCCATCGTCTTATCCAGGATCTCTTTCAGGTCAACTTCTCGGAAGATCGGAGCCTGGGGCTTGGCGAAGCCCAGGAAGCTGGTGAGCATGTGATTGATTCGCTCGGATTCTTCGCTGATGAACTGGATCATTTCCGACTGGACTGGCTCCTCGGGTATCCTCCTCTTTAGCGTCTCCGCCGACCCCAGAATAATTCCCAGAGGGTTTCGGATTCCATGGACAAAGGATGCCGCCATCTCTCCCAATGCCGCCAGTTTGTCCGACTGCATCATTTGCCGATCCTTCTTTTTCAAATCCTGGTAGAGGAGGGCCCGGGAAATGGCCATGGCTGCGGCCGGGGCCAGTGCTTCCAGGGCCTCAATCTCCATAATGGTGAATTTCTTCCCGTTCCGTTTGTCGCCCACCAGGATGAAACCCAGCAAACCTTCTTCCCATTGCAGCGGAATGACCAGAGAAGAATGGGCCGCTATGATCTCCCGGGCCTCTGACTGCAAGCTTCCGACATTTTTAATATACTCCAGCTCCACAGCCCGTTCGGATTTCTTGAGGTAGATGATGAAGGGGCTATCCTGAGGAAAAAGCTTTTCCCACGGAACGCCCCTCTGACTGAACAGCCGGAAAGCACCCGACTCACTGTCCAGGACCCATATCCCCACCTGGTCCACGACCAGAGCTTGGGAGATGAAATTCACGGTCGCCTCGAGGAGAGTGGGAAGGTCCGAAAGGTTTAGAAGGGTGCGGGTAAACTCGAAAAATTTGAGTCGGAAAAGATACCTCTCTCGGTAGAAGAAGCGGTCGATAAACTCCTCCACCTTCCTTTCGAGAGGGCGCAGGAGGAAGACCAGGACTAGCACGAATGTGCTCTCTAACAGCAAAGAGGTGGTCTCGAATTTTTTGGCCAGGATATCGCAAACGTTTTTAATGAAGAGTACGTAAATCACCAGGACCAGTCCCGAGAGGAGCGAATACAGAATTCCCCCCCGGATGATAAAGTGAATATCCACGAGGCGGTATTTGACGATGGCCAGGGCGAAGAAAAAACTGATCAGCAGGGAATACAGGCTGGCTACGAAGAAGAAAGAATAGCCCAGGTCGAAGAGATAGTTGGCCAGGTGCAACACCAGGCCAATGACGAACATGGAGATGATGCCCACCAAGAGATAGAGAATTTGCAGCCGCTGCCGGGTAATCTTGGTCTGGCGGTAGGAAACGATGAAGTTGACCACTCCCCAGCTAAAATAGCCCAGGCCGACCAAACTCAAGACCAGCGCCAGGAGATGGGACTCCAGGGGCCCTTTGAAGGTGAAGACGTAGTAAAAAATGGACCCGATCTTCAGTACCCGCCCGATGTCCACCTGGAGAAGGAGGATAAAGGGGACGAGCAGGGCAACCGGTCCCACATAGAGGATGGCGCTACGCCAGCCATCGAAGAAATGGGTAAACTTCTGGGGAAAGACATAGGAAAAATGCAGGAAGAAGACGGGAAAGAGAAAGACCCCGGCGAAGATGATTTTGACCCCCACCAGGGCCATGGACTGGAGGTCGCTGTTGATCATGATCAGCTCGCCCGCATTCCAGCCCACGAAGGAAAGGATCATCAGGGTGAAGACCCGGTTGACCACTCCCTTCGGATTATTGAAGATAACAATCAGACAGAGAGTCAGGTTGATGGCCAAAGCTAATGCAGCAGGTAAGGCATAGACGCTCATCTTACTTACCCAAAAGGCATCCTCTTTTTCCCCAATGTAGCATAAGTGATCTTATTTATGAAGACCCTTGCCCAGACTCTTCTAACTGCCTCCTCCCGATTTCTCCCTCCCCCCATCTCTTTAATTTACCGCCTCCCCCAGGTAGGCTTCTTTTACCGAGGGGTCTTGGAGCAAATCACTCCCCTTCCCTTTCAAAGTAATTTGGCCACTTTGCAGCACATACCCGTAATCCGCGACGGCCAGGGACGCCATGGCATTCTGTTCAATGAGCAGAATAGTCATTCCTTTCTCGTGGATGCTCCGAATAATCCCGAAGACTTCGTGGACTAATTTGGGAGCCAGCCCCAGGGATGGTTCATCCAGCATCAGAAGATTGGGGCGAGACATGAGTCCTCTGCCCAGGGCCAGCATCTGCTGTTCCCCGCCCGACAAGGTCCCGCCCTTTTGCGCAGCCCGCTCTTTGAGGCGCGGAAAGAGTTTAAATACCCCCTCCAGCTCCTGCTGGATTTCCTGATCGGACTTTCGGAAGAAAGCTCCCATGAGCAGGTTCTCTTCCACCGTTAGGTTGACAAAGATGCGCCGACCCTCGGGGACCATGGCAATCCCCATCCGGGCAATGCGATGGGCCGGCCGGTTTTGAATCTCCTGGTCCCGGAAATAAATCTTTCCCCGGCGCGCTTCCGCTAACCCGCTGATGGCCCGGAGGGCCGTACTCTTGCCGGCCCCGTTGGCCCCGATCAGGGTAATGACCTTTCCTTCGGGGACAGACAGGGAGATTTCCTTGAGGGCGTGGATCCCTCCGTAGAAGACGCTCAGGGCGGAAACCTCAAGCAAGCCCCTTCCCTCCCCCTTCTTCGCCCAGATAAGCGGCAATGACCCGCGGGTCGTTCTGGATCTCTCGCGGCGTCCCCTCGGCAATAGCTGCCCCGTAATCCATCACCCGAATCCACTGGCAGATCCCCATCACGACCCGCATGTCGTGTTCGATCAGGAGAATGGTGAGTCCAAAATCTTCTTTGACCCGTAGAATGAAGTCCATCAACTCTTGGGTCTCCTGCGGATTCATCCCCGCCGCAGGTTCATCCAGCAGCAGGAGTCTGGGCCTCGTAGCGAGGGCCCGGGCGATCTCCAGCCTCCGTTGCTGACCATAAGCCAGGGCTCCGGCCCGCTCCTGGGACAATCCTTCCAATCGAACCCGCCTTAACAGGATCAGGGCCCCTTCCTGCATCTCCTGTTCCTCCCGGGTGTAGACCGGAGTATGCAAGACCGCACCGAGGAAAGAAGAGCGGAGGTGGCCATGGTACGAAATCATCACGTTCTCGAGCACGGTCAAATCCTGGAAGAGACGGATATTCTGAAAAGTCCGGCCAATGCCCCGCAGGGTGACGCCGTTGGGCCGAAGGCCCGTGATCTCCTCTCCCTGGAAAAAGATCTTCCCTTCCGTCGGCCTCAGGATGCCGGAGATCATGTTAAAGACCGTGGTCTTCCCCGCCCCGTTCGGACCGATCAATCCCACTAATTCTCCAGTCTTCAGCTCCATGGAAAAATCGGCCAGGGCGGTCAACCCTCCGAAGCGCATGCCCAGATGTTGAGCGGAAAAAATCGTCATCAATTAAATCCTAAGATCATTCAATATTCACCGCAGAGTTCGCAGAGGACGCGGAGCAAGATTAAATCCTACTAATTGTCATCCCAGTGGAAACACGAATCACCTGCCATTGAAATCCCGCCCGCTATACATCATTATTTCCTCCCTGCCCCCTCTGCACTACTAGCGTTAAAACTCTTTAAATTTTGTAAAGAAAATCCACTTTGAAAATTCGTCTCTGAAATCCCCCCAACCCCCCCCTTTATCAAAGGGGAGCAGGGGGGATTTCTGGAAGACGCTGACTCTCTGATACCTTACATTTGGGTTGCGGCTCTGCCGCGCTGTGTTTTCTGCGGTGAAATATTTCCCCCCGCAGACATCCCGGGGAGCGTAGAAACAAAGAATGCTTCAATTTATCTCTGCCTTTAATCCTACGGGCATCAGAAAAATGATTTTTCAGAATGCCAAACTCTTACAGTTTTTCCTTTAATGCTAATCTTCTCTGCGCCCTCTGCGTTCTCCGCGGTGAAATAACTCCCCTTGCAATTTATCGATCAGTAGCTGCCAGGAAACTTCCTTGCCCCCCATGATTCCCCGGCGGGCAAAGATCATTACCACGATAAGGATTACCGCGAAGATAACCATCCGCATACCCGAGATTCCCGGAATATCCAGGGGACCGATGGAAAATGGTTCCTCTACCGCTCGCAATGCTTCTCCTCCCAGAACGAAAAGAACCGAGGAGATGACCCCGCCGGTAGTACTTCCCAGTCCTCCAATGACGATGATGATCAGCAGGTTAAAGGTTAAGAAGAAAGTGAAGAGCACCGGGGAGATGGTGGTAATCAAATGGGCCAGCAGGCCTCCCGCCACCCCTCCAAAAAACCCGCTGAAGGTGAAGGCCATCATCTTATGCCGGAACGAGCGTATGCCCATAGCCTCGGCTGCCACCTCGTCTTCGCGGACGGCTTTCATGGCCCGCCCGAAGGAGCTATGGGTCAGGCGCCAGATGAAGAACAGGGTAAAGATCATGAACCCATAACTCCACCAGACATTGGTGTGCGGGGTAAGCCCCTTCAAACCCAAAGGCCCGTTGGTTATGCTTTGGAGGTTATTGGCCACAACCCGGACCACCTCCCCAAACCCTAAGGTAACGATGGTTAAATAATCCCCGCGCACCCGGAAGACTGGGAACCCCATCAAGAATGCCAGAAAACCAGTGACCAATCCTGCGCCTACCAGAGAGAGCCAGAAGGGAAAAGAGATGATATTAAGCGGCCAGATCAGAGGCTCGATGATAAAGGAGAGCTGCTTTTCTGCGGGGCTCATGGTGAGGAGGGCAGAAGTGTAGGCTCCGATGGCCACGAAAGCATTGGGCGCCAGAGAAAACTGGCCGCAAACTCCGTTAATCAAGTTATAGCTCACCGCCAGGGAAATAAAGATGGCGCAATTATTCAGAAGACGGATATGATATTCGGAGGCATTTCCCTGGGCCCAATAGAGAAAGGCCAAAAGCCCCAGGATGCTGAGGAGACTAAGAATTCGATCACGAGATTTATGCATTGGAAAACGGTTTACCCTCACCGCGGATAACGCGGAGGGCGCTGAAAAATATTAGACACGACGACATAAATTTTCTCCTGTTGGTCATTCCGGGCTTGACCCCGTATCAAGTACGGAGCAGGCTCCGGAATTCAGTTTCTTTCCGGATTCCCGCTTTCGCGGGAATGAGTTACCCTGTTGCCGTTCATGTCGTTATGTAAATTTTTAAAACTACGCCAATAATTTTTCCTATTATTTGAGCCTCTTGCAAAAGTCGCGTCTTTCGTCATTCCCGCGAATGCGGGAATCCAGAATCGCTTGAATCCCGCCGATGGCGGGACTGGATTCCGGGTCGCGCTTCGCTTGCCCGGAATGACGATCCCTTTTTAAGCCGAAAGCTTTGGGAAAGCTTCATTTGTCTTTATTTACCTTCAACTTTTCTATCTCGGCGTTCTCTGCGATCTCTGCGGTGGAAAAAAATCAATCGGGCAGTTTCTCCCCCATGATCCCGATGGGCCTGAAGAGAAGAATGGCGATGAGGATCAGGAAGGCAAAGGCATCTTTATAGCCTGCCAGGCTGGGCATCAGGGCGATCAGCATGATCTCCAGGACCCCCAAGAGCAATCCCCCGAGGGCGGCACCCGCGACATTTCCGATACCGCCCAGAACCGCCGCCACGAAGGCTTTGATCCCGGGTATAATTCCCATGTAGGGGTCGATCTGGGGAAACTTCAAGGCCCACATGATTCCCCCGGCAGCGGCCAGGGCTGACCCCAGGGCAAAAGTGATGGAGGTGACGCGGTTGACGTCCACCCCCATCAGACGAACGGTCTCCATATCCCGGGAAATGGCCCTCATAGCCCTGCCGGTCCGGGTCCGGTAGACAATATAGAGCAGCCCCAGGACGAGAAAGAAGGTAATGACCGGGATCCACAGCGTGAGAGCGATGAACCGTATCTCGCCCCACTCGAGGACCTCCCCGAAGAGAGCCGGCCGATGAAAGGCCTTGGCTCTTCCCCCAAAGATGACCAAGCTCAGATGCTCTAATAAAAAGGAGACCCCGATGGCCGTGATCAAAGCAGAGGTGCGCGGGGCCTTCCGAACCGGCAGGTAGGCCCCGCGATCGATGGCCACCCCCAAAAGGGCACTCAGCCCGATCGCGGCCAGGAAAGAAGCCCACCAGGGGAGGGAAAAAATCAGAATCCCATAGAACGCAAAGTAGCAACCCATCATCAGGACGTCGCCGTGGGCAAAATTGATCAGCCGCAGAATCCCGTAAACCATTGTGTAGCCAATGGCGATCAGCCCGTAAAGGCTTCCCAGAGAAATCCCATTGATGAGTTGTTGTAAAAAAATTGAAACTGTCACGCTCTCAAACCCGCGACTCGGTTGAACCTGGTCTATTACCGTAGGTAGGAGTTTATGGGCTATGGCCTTTGGTCTTTGGTCTTGTGCTCTTCCTCGATCCTCGTTCCTCGAACTTTTTTCCTGTCTTTACGGATTTATCGTGGTCAGGTATTCAAACTTCCCCTCCTTGACCACATTGATCACCATGGGCTTCACTGCGTTTCCGTCCTCGCCGATGGATAGTTTTCCGGAGATGGCTTCGAAGTTTTTGGTTGTGGCCAGGGCAGCCCGGACCGCCTCTCCCTTGGTCGATTTAGCCCGGGTAATGGCATCTAACAGGACAAAGTAGGCATCAGCCCCCAGAGCATGGAAAGCACTCGGCTCGGCATTATACTTCTTCTGAAAACGGGGAATAAAATCTTTCGCCAGTTGGGTGTTGGCCGCCTTGACATGAAAATGGCCAGTGAGAAACACTCCCTCAACCTCTTTCCCGCCAATCTGGATCAATTCATCAGCCTGGGCTCCGTCCCCGGTGAGAACCGGAGCCTTCACTCCCAGCTCTCTGGCCTGTTTGGTGAAGAGAGCGACGGGGGAATAATAATTGGGAGCGTAAATGATATCCGGGTTGGCGGCTCTAAGGGTGGAAAGCTGGGCAGAAAAATCCTTGTCTTCGGTAACGCAGAAGGTTTCCGCCACAACCTTCCCCCCCAGCTTGGTGAAGGCATCTTTGAAGAATTTAGCCAAGCCTACACAGTAATCCTGAGATTTATCCACGATGAGGGCCGCCTTCTTGGCCTTTAGATTATTGACGGCGTATTTAGCGGCAATATCTCCCTGCACCGGGTCGATGAAGCAGACCCGGAAAATATATTTTTTCCCCTGCGTGACCAAAGGATTGGTGGCCGTGGGAGAGACGACAGGGATTTTAGCCTTTTCCGCGATGGGCGCCCCGGCCATGGTGTCCCCGCTGATCATCTCGCCAATGACCGCCACGACCTTATCTTTCTCGATCAACCGGCTGATGGCATTGGCCGCTTCGATCTTATCGCTCTTGGTATCGGCCACGACGAACTCCACTTTCTTACCCAGAACCGTTGGCTTCATCTCCATGGCGATCTTGATCCCGTTGTTGGCGTCCTGCCCATAGGCTGCCACCGCGCCGGTCATGGGCAAAAAGCCACCGATTTTTATCGTATCGGCAGCCAAAGCTAACCCGGCCGAGAGTAGAATAAGCAAAAGAATCCCCGTTGCCGCAAAAAATTTTTTCATGACTTCGTCCTCCTTTTCCTAAGCCTTTATGAAAGCAGGCGGCCAAAGCCCGCCCCGTTGATCCGGCCTTAGCCCCGCCAAATATCGTAGATATTATGAAGATCCTCAAGATAAGTCAATGGCCGTATCGATCTTGCCCATCCCCCAGTTTTTTCCATCTGGGCATGGGCCGGGGGAGTGGGCAAGTAAAATGGCCTGTTCAATAACTTCTTGAGCAACCAAACAAAATATCCTATATTGTCCGAAACAACATGATTGGGAGCTGAGATGAAAATCGTCCGCCTGAAAGACCTTGAATGGGTTCCTGCCAGCCATGAAGATCCTCAATCCGCGGGGGTCTTGAAAAAAGTATTGCTCCAAAAAGCTGATTTACGGGAAGGCCATCCCCAGATGATTAATTGGTGCACCCTAAGGGTGGGGAAGTCTTTCCAGGCTCACTACCATCAGGATATGGAGGAAATCTTCATCCTTCTAAAAGGGAAAGCCCGCATTCGGGTGGGAATGGAAGAAGCAGACCTGGCCAAGGAAGAGGCGGTGGTAATTCCACCCTCCATGGTTCATGAAATGAAAAATGTGGGGGAGGAGGAAGTGGAATATATCGTCATCGGAATTTCTCAGGGCAAAGGGGGAAAAACGGTCCTGGTGTAGCCTGATGGAGGAGAAGGGTCAGAGGTTAAAAGAGAAGGCCCGCTCGAAGGCGGGCCTTTTTTTATCCCTTGATCAGCCGGGGAAGCATCAGGTGATGGTGGGGACAAATGGATCTTGGGTTTTGGTAAGCGGCGCCCGCAAAAGCCACCATGTACCTCCGGATTTCCGGGAAAGAAACCACTTCATCCACAAATCCGGTTTGGGCGCAATAAATGGGCCGTGATTTTTTGTGATAATCCTGCGCTAGCGCATTCATCCGCTCGATGGTGGGCTTCAGCGGTCTCCCCGCGTCCTTTTCCTTTACCAACCTTCGGGCAAAGGAGGCGACTGCAGCCGTCTCTCCGTGCATTACATAAATTTCCGTCGTCGGCGTCCCCAGAGTGAAAATATTGTTATTGTTCGCCTGGGGCCCTCCCATGATGTAATGGGCGGCGGCGGTTCCTTTTCTTAGAATCACGCACATCATCGGCACATTGCTCTGCTCGATGGAGTAAATCAAGGACTGCCCCAATCCCAGCAGTTCCGCCTTCTCGGCTATGTCACCCACATCGATGCCGGTGGTATCCTGGAACCAGATGATGGGGATCCGGTCCCTTCCGCATTGGGTAACGAACTCATTCAGCTTGATAAGACCCTGGCGATAGAATTTCCCGCCGACCCCCGGATAAGGGGCATACTCCGGGTATCCCTTGGGCAAAATTCCCTGTTTATTGCCAATGAGACCGAGCAAAAATCCATCCACTTTGGCCAACCCAGTGTATACCTCCGGCCCATAGGTCGGCCGGAACTCCATGTGCTCGCTGTTATCCGTCAGCCGCGCCAGAACCTCTTCGAAATTGTAGGCCATCTTTTGGTTGAAGGGAACCAGGCGATTGATCTCTTCGGACGAAAATTTCGGGTTTTTGGGTTCGGCCACCCTGAAAAATTTGGGATGGTAGGCCGGAAGGGTGGTCATGTACTCTTTCAACGCATCCAACACCCCCTCTTCCTTTTCGAAGACGGCACGGAAGAACCCCGTGGAGTCGTAATGAATCTCCACCCGGCCGGGCGGAACGGCCTTGAATTTCCTGGTAGCTTCGATGACGATTTCCGCCCCTTCTTCATCGAAGGAGCCCTTGGGACTCATCCCGCTGACGATCCCTCCGCCCCCCACGGCGATGTTGCAGTTCTTGTGAGCCAGGAGGATGGTCGGACTGATCCCCTGGTATCCGCCCCCGGCGGGGTTGGTCCCGTAGATTCCGGCGAGAACAGGAATTCCGAGTCTTTCCAGTTCGGCATGCCGGAAGAAGGTGGTCCCGTTTCCTCTCCGGTTGGCATAAACTTTCTCCTGTTCCGGCAGCTTCACCCCGCTGCAGTTCACCAGCCAAACCAGGGGGAGATGGAGATTCTTGGCCATGTCGGTGACCCGCAGGATATTATCCGCCTGTCCGGCAATCCACGCACCGGCCATCACTTTGTTGTCAAACCCGATCACCACCGCCCATTTCCCGGCAATCTTCCCCAAACCGTCGACCACCCCGGTGGTCCCAGACTCCTCTTCCATCGGGTCATAGAGGGTATGTAAGGGGCACCACGTGCCGGGGTCCAATAAATATTCCAGCCTCTGGTAAACCGTCATCTCTCCCCTTTTATTGATTTCCGCCGTGGAAATCCCTGCCTCTTTCACTTTTTTGACTGCTTCCGCAATCTCTTTCTCCACCTCACGGATCTTTTTGACATTCTCTTCCGAATTCTGGATTTGCCGTTCCGTCATCGGCTTGCCGAAATCGGCCATCTTCTCAAAATAGGGTCTCATTTGCTTTCCTCCCGCGATGCATAGTTAAGACTGTTTTTAACATAGCCAAAAAAAATTCTTTTAACAAGAAAATTTTCCTCCGACCCATACCTTTCTCTTTCCTTGTATCCGGATACAAAATATCTTACGATATGGCTGAATCCAGGGTTTAAGAAATCCGGAGACACCCATTTGCTCCAAGGCTCCAGATTGCATCCCCGCCCACTGGAGAACTCGGATTCCGACTGGCCGGGGAAAGGTCTTTTTCCCCGGGAGGGGGAGAGAGTTCAGATGAGGCGAGAACGCTAGAAAAATGAAATTCGAATTCCTCGCGGAAGGACCTTACAATCTGACTCGTTGCGCCTGGGTTCTCGGCCAGCTTCCTTCGGATGGAACCGACATCTGGATTCCAGCCAGAGAGACCCTCCCCGCC
>Ga0187881_10003073_pt1 | contig 14787 bp, 7 predicted proteins | sample June2016WEW_19_1_2_FD_133017 | JGI IMG/M metagenome (GOLD analysis project Ga0187881, IMG submission 133017) | Peatland microbial communities from SPRUCE experiment site at the Marcell Experimental Forest, Minnesota, USA - June2016WEW_19_100 | ecosystem: Environmental > Terrestrial > Soil >...
GCCGCTGATTTAACGGTCAGCGTTGATGCCTCATCGTATATCCGGGCTATTCCGGAGACGATGTATGGAACAAACATGCAATGCTGGGACGGCGCTCAAAACGGCGGCAACGACAATGTCAACACGCTAATAGCGGCGGCGGGCAATAGATACGTGCGCTGGCCGGGCGGTTCCTGGGGAGACGGGGTACTTTGGAGCGATATGGAGGTGAGTTATACACAAACATGGAGAGTCAGCTATGGCCAATCGATGTATAGAATAAATAAGTTTGACTCCATTATGCAGCCGATAGTTAATTTCTCAGGTATCTGGCCAGACGCTACAGGGACTGACGTCAACCATTGGGAAGCCGGGGCAATCAGTGCCGCGGCTGCCTGGGTTACTGACCAGAGTTCAAGAACCAATTGCGCACGTTACTGGGAAATCGGCAATGAGCAGGGCGGCCCATGGGAATACGGATGGTTTTCAGGAATCAGCGGAACATATTACGGCAGCAGATACACTCATATGTATAACGCGATGAAGGCGATTAATCCGCGAATCAAAATTGGAGCAGACGCCGACCCCTGCGATACTTATCAGCCATGGGGATGGTATGTTGGAAAATGGACACGCGATATGTTAAACATAATGGAGGCAAATGGCATTCAGCCTGATTTTCTCATTATCCATTCATATCCAGGCGATAGCAGCAATGCGGTATTATTAGGCGGCGATGTTATGCTGATTCGCGATTTTACAAACAGTTTGAATAGTATAATTTCGACTTCAATAGGTCCTCAATATTTAGGCAAAATAAAATACTGGATGACGGAATGGGACGCCGGAAGCCCAAGCACTTACAATAGAGATATGTCTTATGTAAGCGCGTTATTCAAAGCACAGTATATTATGGAGATGTGCAAATACGGCTGGGAAGGTTCCAATCCATGGAGCCAGTATCAGTATCATTATAATGAAACTGGTTATCAGAATTTTCAATTGTATCCGAAATGGTATGTCTCTCCGATGCTGAGTTATTATTTCGGCAGAGATATGGTTACTGCGTCATCAACGGATTCTACGGTTAGAGCATACGCAAGCAGAGATGACGCCAATAATCTAACCATCTTTGTGGCAAATAATTATCCGAGCACCGACAGAACGGTGCATATTAACATATCCGGTTTCGGCGCAGGAACGACAGGCGGACAATGGCTGATTCAACCCGCAGGTTCAATGTGTCCAAATGGAGTAAATATCCAGGATTATAATTGCCTGATGATAAATGGAGTGGTGAATCCGAGCCCGTCAACCGTACCTTCATTAGGCAGCGTCGCTGTTACTACAGGTGATTCATTTGATATCAGTTTGCCGAGAAGCAGTATGCTAATTATCAGAATTCCACCCGCTAATCAGACAGCACAGTTACCTTACGGGGGGACTGCATGGCCCATTCCAGGGACGATTGAGGCGGAAAATTATGACACAGGGGGCCAATTTGTTGCCTATTACGATACAACAGCGGGAAACAGCGGCGGGCAATATCGTTCGGATGATGTGGACATCGAGACGTGCAGCGATGGCGGTTATGATGTTACCGGCATCAAGACCGGTGAGTGGCTGAAATATTCCGTCAATGTAAGTTCCAGCGGCTTATATAAAATTACAGCCCGGGTTGCTTCTGCGGATTCCAACCAGCAGTTCAGAATCGAATTCGACGGCAGAGATGAAACGGGGCCCGTGTCTTTCACGCCGACAGGCGGTGCACAGATTTTTGGTAACGTCGATGTTAACGCATTTCTTACCAAAGGCCCGCATACTATGCGGCTGTTGATGGATACGAATGACTGGAGCATCGATAAGCTCGTATTTACGAAATTCGGCAACGGCACCGGTTTGGCTCTTCGCGAGGTTTGGTTAGGCATATCAGGCGGAGCAGTCAGCAATCTGACATCAAATGTGAATTACCCCTGGGATCCTAACAGCAGGTTTTTGGAGCATAGTTTTGAGGGGCCTACAAACTGGACGACGGGCAGCTCCAATTCAAATTTGGACAACTACGGGACGCGCATACGCGGGTATCTCAATCCCATAACCACCGGCAGTTACACATTCTGGATTGCTGCCGATGATGCTGCCGAATTGTGGTTGAGCACGGATACCGACCCGAATAACAAAAGCAAAATTGCCTATACAACGAGTTGGACAAATGATTACCGGTGGAATGAGTACTCGTCGCAGCAATCATCGCCGATTTCGCTTGTCGCCGGCCGAAGCTACTATATCGAGGCATTGCACAAGGAAAATACCGGTGGTGACAATATCGCGGTTGCCTGGCAGGGGCCGGGTATAATACAACAGGCTATCACAGGGGCTTACCTGACTCCGTATGTTATTGACTTTGTGGATTTTGCTAATTTTGCGAACCAGTGGTTGAAAACCGGCTGCACTTCAGCCAATGGCTGGTGCAGCGGCTCCGACTATGACCACGACGGCAATGTCCAGCTCGACGACCTGATGCAGTTCGCCGAAAACTGGTGGCTCTACGGCGGCGAGTAAGCAAAGCAGGTTGATTACAAATATAGGGGCCGCAAATTATTTTGCGGCCCTTTTTTACTGCTTAAAATTTCAAATTCGCAGTCTCCGTGTTTTTAACGTAAGTTTTTAAAGGTGCCGGGGGATATACCGAAAATCCGTTTGAATACTCTGGAAAAATTGAAAGGATCGCTGAAACCGAATTCCTGCGCCACTTCCTTTACCGATGAATTTGGTGATTGAAGCCGCTGTGCCGCGAGATTCATTTTCATTTGCATCAGATATTGATATGGGCTTTGGCGGTCGAATCTTTTGAAGAGTCTGCAAAGATAGGCATTATTTATATTACATTCTTCGGCAATCATATTGAGGCTTCGTATCGAAAGGCAATTCTTCTGTATGATTTCCCTGGATTTTTGATAGGTATAAAAAGCAGTAGACTTTCGTGTATTTTCAATTATAGAAGTTTCGGCGATTTTAAAAATGAGCTGCTGCAAAATGGCCGTGCATAAAAGGGGAGTATAAGAACTGCCATTTTGCCCATTTTTTATGAGATCTTCAAAAATTCTTATTATCGCATCAGGCGCTGATACCTGAACAGCACTTCCCAAAGCAGGACGGAATTTTCGCAGCATTTTTAAAGCTTCGGACCCGGTAAAATCGACGAAATATTTGACCAGAGGAAATTCAGTTTCATTTGTAATTATATGAGCTATACCCGGGCCGTAAGAAAAAACTTTTCCGGCAAAAAGTGTATTTTTTTTATCATCAAGAACAACTGCGCCTCTTCCACTTGCCACAAATTCAATGGAATAAAAAGGGAAATTAGAACGATTGATTCGATACCCTGGCTGACAATGTTCCCGGCCGCCACATATGACCTTAAGTTTTTGATTTTTTTGAGATTGGGTATTTAGATAAAAACGATTTGCCTCCAGAACCTGGTTGGAAAAAAAATCCGGCTCTCTTTTATCAACAGGAACCATAAATAATCCGTAAAAGTCAAAAATAGGTATCTCTTGGACAACAATTGGCATATAATGCAATCATATATGCATTATACTGAATATGATGATAAAATCAAGAGTCAATAAGATACAGGTATTAATTCCCGATTCTAAAATCATTTATTGAGCGGGGTAGATAGAGATATGATTTAATCAGGAATTTTTTGGAGAGATTACATGAAAATCTGGCAAATAGTTTTATTAACATCAATTTCATCCATCCTTTTGTCAATTAATTTATCCTGTCAGCAAAACAATAAAACAAACCAACAACAAGTGAAGTAAATATTTCGAAATAATTTTTTATGAAAATCTCAAGACGCGAAGTTATACAGATGTTGGCCGGAGCTTTACCTGCAGCTTTTTTATCTTCTTGCGGCCGTTCTCAGCAACAGACCCAAAAAGCAGTTGCCCATGAACCTAATACGCCCGCACCAGTGCCCGCTCCTAAAATTAAAATACCTCCCGCACCGACCCATATACCTGCTCCTCTTGGTTTCGGCACAGCAAAAGGGCCATTTGAACCAACGTGGGAATCTCTTTCGGCTTACCAGGTTCCTGACTGGTATCGTGACGCGAAATTCGGAATCTGGGCGCATTGGGGCCCGCAATGTCAGCCTGAAATGGGGGACTGGTATGCCCAGCAGATGTATTATGAGGATAATCAAATTTACAGATTCCATTGTAAAAAATACGGTCATCCTTCCAAATTCGGCTTCAAAGATGTTATCAACGAATGGAAGGCTGAAAACTGGGACCCCAAATCGCTTATCGAATTTTATAAAAAAGCGGGAGCCAGATATTTCTGTGCCCTGGCCAATCACCATGATAATCTCGATTTATGGGATTCTACATATCAGCCATGGAACAGTGTCGCTATCGGCCCTAAGAAAAATATTATAGCAGGCTGGGAAAAGGCAGTCCGTGACGCAGGTCTTCGTTTCGCGATTTCTGTTCATGCCGCCCGAACATGGGACTGGTTCCAGCCTGCCCAGGGGTGGGATAGAAAGGGTGAATTTGCCGGTATTCCTTATGACGGCCTTTTAACAAAAGCCGATGGCAAAGGTAAATGGTGGGATGGCCTCGATCCCCAGGACCTGTATGCTCAGTATCATCGCAGAGGCACATATAAATATACGCTGGAAGGACAGCCGCCTCTTGATAAGGGATATATTGAAAAACTCTATAATCGCACGATTGACCTCATAAGCAAATATAATCCGGACATCCTTTACTTCGATGATACAATTTTGCCGATTTATCCGACAAGCGATATTGGTCTTAAAATTGCCGCTTATTTTTATAATACGAACTTGGCAAGAAATGGAAAACTCGAAGCCGTTTTAACCGGCAAGGGATTAAAGCCCGAACATAGAAAAGTTATATTATATGATGTCGAAAGAGGAGTCACGGAAGGCGCCGAGACACTGCCCTGGCAAACAGATACCTGTATTGGCTCATGGCATTATGACCGCAGGATTTATAACAGACGCGGATATAAAACCCCAAAACAGGTCGTCCAGATGCTCATTGACATCGTCAGCAAAAACGGAAACCTGATGCTCAGTGTCCCAGTCCGCGGCGATGGAACCATTGATGAGTTGGAAGTAAAAGTTGTTGAGGGGATCGGCCAGTGGTTATCTGCAAATGGAGAAGGAATTTATGCGTCCCGACCGTGGAAGGTTTACGGTGAAGGTCCCACTACAATAAATAAAACGGGAAAAGGCGCGACATCGGATGTAAAAAGATATACTGCCGAAGACATTCGCTTCACTATAAAGGGAAATATCTTATACGCATTTGCCATGGCCTGGCCCGAAAATGGAAAAACTGTAATTAAATCTCTGGCAAAAGGAAGCGAAAACATGCCTGGAGAAATCGGAAAAATAGAAATGCTCGGAGCCGATGGTCCTTTGACTTTTGACCGAGATGACCAGGGTCTTACGGTAAATCTCCCCCAAACCAAACCAAATGAATTTGCTTATACATTAAAAATTTCGCCCAAACAGGAAAAAGCATAAGATTTAATCATGAGTTTTTTAGGAGATATTAAATGAAAGTCAGGCAGATAATTTTAATGACATCAATTTTATCCATTCTTTTATCACTGAATTTATCATGCGAGCAAAGCAATAAAATAAGCTCACAACAAATTCAAACATTTTTTGAAACGAATTCAACCGCCCGGCAGGTTGTAAATTTCAATAAGGACTGGAAATTCTTAAGAGGCGACATGGATGAAGCAGAAGCTGTAACTTTTAATGATTCGAACTGGCAGCCGTTGTGTTTGCCGCACGATTGGGCGATTACCGGGCCATTCAATGAAAAAGTAGAAGGCTCTACTGGCAAACTGCCGTGGGCGGGCGTCGGCTGGTATCGCAAAACATTTATTCTCGATAAAAACGATGAGGGCAAGCGTGTCCATTTCGATTTTGACGGCGTAATGGCATTTCCGAAGGTTTATGTCAATGGCCAGTTAGCGGGTCAATGGGATTACGGATATATGTCATTTAGTGTCAATGCAACGCCATTTGTTAAATTCGGCGAGAAAAATATCATAGCCGTAAAGGCCGACACCCGTAAACACTACTCACGCTGGTATCCCGGCGCCGGCATTTACCGAAAAGTTGTGATGACAATAGCAGAGCCGGTGCATGTCGCCCACTGGGGAACTTATATTACTACACCGAAAGTCGCCGATGAATCCGCGACCATTAATGTTTGCACAACTGTTGAAAATCACAATAAATCAAATTCAAAAATAGCTTTAGATGTTGCCTTAATTGACCCCGATGGGAAAATCATCGCCATACTGACAAATGATGGTAAAATCCCTGGCAATAGCTCAAAAGATATAAATCAAGTGTTTATAATTCCAAATCCGCAACGATGGGATATCACAAGTCCGAAACTTTACACAGCTAAAACAATCGTGCGTATGGGTGATAAGATTATTGATAATGGTACAACAACATTCGGTATTCGTGAATTCAAATTTACCGCCAATGATGGTTTTCATCTTAATGGCAGGCGAGTCCAGATTCAGGGCGTTTGCCTGCATCACGACCAGGGCGCTCTCGGAGCCGCATTCAATACCCGTGCAATGGAAAGGCAACTTGAGATTATGCGTGATATGGGTGTAAACGCTATAAGAACAAGTCATAATCCGCCTGCGCCTGAAGTGCTTGAGCTTTGCGATAAGATGGGCTTTATTGTCTGGGATGAGGTTTTTGATAAATGGGACAGGACTGCCGACAGAGTTGACGATAAACCTCCTTTTGTGGAATATGGTGAAAAGCAGGTGAAAAATTTTGTTTTGCGCGACCGCAATCATCCCTGCGTTGTCGTCTGGTCAATCGGCAACGAAATCCCCAGGGATAAACAAGGACTTAATCCCGAACGTGTAAAAATGATGGCGGACTATTTCCGTAAATACGACCTGACAAGACCTGTCAGTTTGACTTCCAATGATGACAAGGATGCTTCAAGACATAATTATGACGCCCTCGATATTGGCGGCTTTAACTACCACCGCAGCTATGGGACCTATCATAAAATATTCCCGGATAGACCCATCATTTACAGCGAATCAGCATCGGCTGTCAGCTCAAGAGGTTATTACGATTTTCCGCTGCAGATGAAAAAAGCAGACCTGACAAAAGGCGTATATCAGGTCAGCTCTTATGACCGAACCTCCAGATGGTGCGATATACCGGATGTCGAATTCAATTGGCTGGATAAAGATAAATTTGTTTGCGGAGAATTTGTCTGGACGGGCTTCGATTATCTCGGTGAGCCTGAACCTTTCATGAAAGAGGCAAGAAGCTCGTATTTCGGCATTGTGGATTTGGCCGGTATTCCAAAAGACCGATTCTATTTATATCGCAGTCGCTGGGCGCCTGATAGAACGACTGTTCATATTCTGCCTCATTGGAACTGGCCCGACCGTATCGGACAAAATGTCCCTGTCTATATTTACACCAATGGCGACACAGCTGAGCTTTTCCTTAATGGCCAGTCCCTTGGCAAAAAGTCAAAAGCAAAGGAAGCCGGAGACGGTTATTACGGCATGATAGATAAATACCGTATCTGCTTCAACGATGTAAATTATGAACCCGGGGAACTTAAAGTTGTTGCCTATAAAGATGACAACCGAATTGGTCAAGCTATTATGAAAACGGCCGGCGAACCTGTATCACTTCGTATGACGCCTGACAGAAAAGACCTTGCATCGACTGGTGATGACCTTTGCTATCTATTAATAGAAGCAGTCGATGCCAATGGAACAGTATGTCCTTTGGCGGAAAACCTGGTTAAATTCAAAGTCGAAGGACCCGCTGAAATCGCAGCCGCCGATAACGGCAATCCTCGTTCATTTGAACTGTTCCAGGATGCTGAACATAAATTATTCTATGGCAAGGAAACTTTAATTGTCCGGACAAAAGAAGGGCAAGGCGGTATTATAAAAATTATTGCTGAAAGTGACGGCCTAACGCCAGCGGAAGTGACTGTTGAGAGCAAATAAACTACTATGGGTTAACACCCATAGCATTTGGGTTTCAGGCTTCCGCCTGTCCGCCGCTGGCGGATAACTTCATCTACGGGTTATCACCCGTAGTATTGCGGCGGAAGAATAAAAAGTTTTAAGGAAAAGAAGTGATGTTTAAAAGTAAGCTCCATTCCTTTGGCAGGCAAATCGGATTATCAATTTGTTCAGTATTATTTTCGGTCTGTATAGTTCCTGTTGCGATTGCCGGACTTGGGCCGGTAGATGTGAACGGGGAAATAGCCGCAGCACATGGTCCGATTGCATATGCCACGCAACAGGTGATTTCCAAAAACGATTCCGAGTCCGTTATTGCTGAAAAAGCGGCAAAGGTTCTGCCACGCCCCAATCAGTCAGACTGGATGCGGCTGGAGTGGACCTTTTTCCTTCATTACGGCGTGAACGCATTCAGAGGCGTTGAGTGGGGTAATGGTCGTGAAGATCCCTCGCAGTTCAATCCTTCAGCGTTTGACGCAAACCAATGGGTCAGCGCGATGAAAGATGCCGGAGGCAAAATGATTGTGCTCGTTTGCAAGCACCACGATGGATTGTGTCTGTGGCCTACCCGCTACACTTCGCATTCGGTCGCATCGAGTACCTGGCTTGGCGGCAAAGGCGATGTTGTCCGAGCTGTTGCCAACGCCGCCCGTAAGCATGGTCTCAAGCTGGGTGTTTATCTTTCACCCGCCGACCTTTACCAACTGAAGACAAATCCAAAAAATCCTGCCGGTTACTATGGCAATGGCAGCAGCAGCGTCTCTTCCGTTATTCCCACTGATCCCGATGATTTCAAGAGCAATCCCGCTTTGGGCCGCACACCGCCGGCCGGTTTCACGAGTTACACATATGTGGTGGATGATTACAATCGCTATTTTCTCAACCAGCTTTACGAATTGCTGACCGAATACGGGCCGATTGGCGAAGTCTGGTTCGACGGCGCGAATCCGGATCCCAGCGTCAAGGAGACCTACAACTACGCCGCGTGGTTTGACCTGATCCGCCATTTGCAACCCGGGGCGATTATTTTCGGCAAAGGGCCGGACGGGCGCTGGGTGGGCAATGAGGGGGGTGTCGGGCGCACCACAGAATGGAGCGTCATTCCTCTGCCTGTTCCGCCCGACAACTTCCTTTGGCCGGACATGCAGGCCGGTGATCTCGGCAGCCGTGCCAAACTTACGCCTGGTTCGTACCTCTGGTGGTATCCGACGGAAACCAATGTCACCATTCTCGCCAACGGCCAATGGTTTTGGGGGTATAGGAAGCATCCCAGGAGCCTGCCACAGTTGGTGGACATTTATTACACGTCCATCGGTCGTAACGGAAACCTCATTTTGAACCTGTCTCCAGATACGCGTGGTCTGGTTCCGGATGATCAGCTTGAAGCCTTGAGCCGGATGGCACAGGTGATTAAGGATACATTCGCAAAAGACCTTGCTGTTGGCGGCAAAATGACGGCCGACAATTCTAATGCCGCCAACAGCCCGTCGCTGGCGCTCGACGGAAACCTCGACACCTGGTGGGAAGCCGCACCGGGACACACCACCGCCACCTTGACGTTAACGCTGCCGGCATCGGTCACGTTCGATGTCGTTTCTTTGCAGGAAGCGGTGGATCATCGTAGCCAGAGAATCGAGTCCTTTGCCATTGAAACCTGGGATGGATCGGCGTGGGTCAAGGTAGTGACATCAGACGAACTGACGACCGTCGGGCACAAACGGCTGATACGGCTGAAATCGCCAGTGACCACCGACCAGGTACGCATTCGCATTACCAGTTCACGCCTGGAACCGACGCTGGCAGAAATCGGACTCTTCAAGCAATCCGTTTACGGCCAGTCTCCTGTCATTTCAGATCGTGACACCAACGGCCACGTGACGATTAGCAACACCGGCGGTTTAAATATGGTTTATACTGTTGATGGTAACACGCCGACGGCCAATTCTGCAGCTTACAGTTCACCGATCTCCATGCCGTTGACCGGCACCATGCAGGCTGCCTGCGTCATGCCAAACGGCCAGCTTGGCATCGTGACTTCAAAAACTTTTGCTGGCCTGTCGCCCACCGGCTGGAAAGTCGTCGCCGTGGACAGCCAGGAAACCGCCGGAGGCGACAACGCTGCTGCCAATGCGATTGACGGCAACTCGTCTACGTTCTGGCACACCCGCTGGAATAAAGATCTGAAGCTGCCTCATTTCATCACGATTGACATGGGAACTTCACATCGGATTGCCGGCTTCACCTATCTGCCGCGCCAGGACGGAAACCTCAACGGCACCGCCGAAAATTACCGTTTTGAAACCAGCATGGATGGAGTCACCTGGACGACCAATGTCGCTTCGGGCACGTTCGCCAACATTCGGAACAACCCGTCGCTCCAGCAAGTCAGCTTCTCGCCCGTCAACGCCCGATTCTTCCGCTTCACGGCCTTGCAGGAAATCAACAAAAACGGCTGGACGAGCGCTGCCGAAATCTCCGTGTTGCCTGCCGCCGGGCTTTAGGATAATATCAGGTTCTGATAAATAAGAAGTGTAATTGTTTTTTCTTTATTAGGACTGAAAAATGACTAAGAAAAATGATGTCTTGCTATGGTGTTTATTAGTGTTTTTGATTGTGTCATTATCGTCCGCATCTTCACCCACGGCACCTGCAACACGTATGATCACCGCCGATGTCGGAGTCGAAAAGGGACCGTTAAGCCAGATGTTTAATCTTTGTGTAGGTGCAGGCCGGGCCAACGAGGGCCTGCGGGCCGACTGGCAGCGGCAGCTTGCATATGTCCACCGTGAATGCGGTTTTCGATATCTGCGCTTTCACGGACTGCTCTGCGATGATATGGGCGTTTATAGTGAGGATAAAAACGGACAACCAGTCTATAACTGGCAATACATCGATGAGTTGTTTGACTCCATGCTGAATATCGGCGTAAAGCCCTTTGTCGAGATTGGCTTTATGCCTTCGGCGCTGGCAAGCGGACAAAATACTATTTTCTGGTGGAAGGGAAATGTTACACCGCCGAAGGATTATGCAAAGTGGGAAGCTTTGGTTAAGGCGCTGTTCACGCATTGGAAAGAACGCTACGGCGAAAATGAAGTTGCAACCTGGTACTTTGAAGTATGGAACGAGCCGAATCTTGATGGCTTCTGGCTCGGCTCCAGTGCCAAGAAAGGCAAAACAGACAAAGAGTTTCCTGAATACGCGCAGCAGGAGTATTTCAAACTTTATGCCTCGACGGCCAAAGCAATCAAAGCCGTCTCCTCCCGTTTTCGTGTGGGTGGTCCCGCCACCGCCGGTTGCGCCTGGGTGCCGGAAACAATCGATTTCTGTGTAAAAAACAAAGTGCCTATCGATTTTATTTCAACCCATCATTACTGTGTTAATTCGGGTTTTCTTGACGAAAACGGCACAGCAGGAACTATTCTTTCACAGGATCCCAATGCTATGTCCGGACGTGTGCATAACGTTCGCCGCCAAATTGCTGAATCCGCTAGCCCCAGCCTCGAATTGCATTTCACCGAATGGAGCTCTTCCTATACCCCCAGCGATCCGATTCACGACAGCTATCACAGCGCAGCGTTTATTTTAAACAGCCTTCGGCGTTCTGGCAGTGACCCGCAGTCGATGTCATATTGGACTTTCACCGACATCTTTGAAGAAAATGGCCCTCGCACAACACCGTTTCACGGCGGTTTTGGTCTCATCAATTATCAGGGAATTAATAAACCCGCTTTCTATGCCTATCAGTTTTTAAACCGGCTGGGGACAATCGAACTTAAAAGTAACGATGAAGCATCATTGATAGCCAAAGATGACAAAGGCGCCGTACAGGTCTTGTTCTGGGATTTCACGATAACGCATCCAGGTGAAAAAGTGCTCAACCAGGATTTCTATAAACGTGACCTGCCTCCCAAACGGGCAATGCAGACAACCCTGCGCATCAGTGGGCTGAAATCCGGCCGCTATGCCGCAACTCTCTACAAGGTCGGCTATCGGGTCAACGATGCCTATGCCACCTACTGCGATCTCGGCTCCCCCTCCCAGTTGACCAGGGCGCAAGTCGCCTTCATTAAGGATAAAAACGATGGCTCACCGCTCGATAGCAAGGTTGTTATCGTCGGTGATGACGGCGTCTTCGCCGGCAACTATGAGGTGCGTGAAAATGACGTGTGCCTGGTAACGCTTTCGCCGTTGTAAGACTAAAAGAAGCGACCTTCCCCCCAAAAAGTGTGCCAGTTGTAATTAGAGTGCTGGCATGATAGAACGCGTAAAAAAGGAGATAAACGATGCTTGGCACAAAGCAAAAGATTAAATGGCAAAGAACAGATGAAGGATTGATTTTGAAAATGCCCGCCTATGGAAATGAAATAGCTAACGTATTTAAATTAACAATCGAAAAGTAACTTAAATTACAAAACGGCAACCGGCGCAGTCAGCGACCATATCGCCAATCGTCACTTCCTCAACACTCGCAAATCTAAGCACTTACACAATTCGGTAAAAAAAACAACGGAGAGATCGTGATTATAACCACGCACTTTTGAGTTACCGAACCTTTTATCCCTTTCTCATTGAAACTGAAACATACCCAAAATACTCCCGCGAGGTACACATGGTATCATGAACGTGACGTAAGTTATTGCCGATAAATGAGTTAAGTAATGATTAAAATGGAGGCGGGGGGATTCGAACCCCCGTCCCGAAATGCATCAAGACGAGCATACTACACACTTAGTCGTTTTTGGGTTTTATCGCCTCGGCGACAGGCAAACGACGGCCAATCGCTTCGGCTATTTCGGAATTTGTCTTAGCCCGTCGGCCCGAAAGCCCCGACGAGAGCAGCCCACTTTTTTACGCCCGAATCAGGCCCGCAGGCGCAACCTGAAAGGACGGGTCGCCTATTTAGGCGGCCATTTGCAACTGGTAGTTGCCAATTAAATTTAGTGCCGGAAATGATTTACCAGGCCAACCGGCGTCCTGGGTATGCAGCTCGACTCTCCGACATCCGGTCGAAACCGTTCGCCCCCGATTAACTTGTCAAATACGTTTATGGTCTCATTATACCACTTATTGCGGACAAAAACAGACTATCTTTTCGCAGTATTCCAGGATTGCGTTTGTGCCCGCTTAATGCAGGCGATATTATAAGGATTTCAATGAGTACAGAGGAATAAGTCGTTGTCATCCGCAAGGTATTTCGCTATATTGCACGGCAGGAAAAATTGAAAGGATTAATCATGACGGATAAAATTGAAAACCCCGATTCCCGTAAAGAGCAAAAAACGACTGTTTTTAAAATCGTCGGATTTATTGCCCGGCTTTCTGTCCTCATTGCCGTAATTTTATTCTTCGTGGAACGAGCTGACAGACAAAAAATAAAGCACTATCAGGCATGGCAGGTCATAAATTCCGCCCAGGGCAGACCCGGCGCAGCCGGCAGAATCGACGCATTGCAGGATTTATGTAATGACGGCGTATCTTTGGCAAATATAGACCTGGAGAACGCGAAAATACCGGCAGTTTCCCTTAAAGGCGCCAATCTTTCCGGGGCACGGCTTTTATATACGGATCTTCGCAATGCGGATTTATCAGGAGCGAATCTTGCTAATGCGAACCTTTCCGAGGCATTATTGGAGAGCGCAACGCTCCGCCGGGCAAATTTGTCAGGAGCGGTTTTTGCTGACGCAAATCTTTGTAAGGCGAATATTTCGGATTCCAATCTTCGCGAAGCGAAATTTTCTAAAGCAATCCTTTCCAAAGCAAACCTTTCCGGGGCACAACTGTCTGTAACGGACTTTCGCAAAGCCGGTCTCGATGAAGCCGACCTGTCCGGTGCGAATCTGTTCGTTACTTCATTTGAAAAGGCGGTTCTTACAAAAGCCAATTTCAACGGGGCAAACAGTAACGGGGCTTTATTCAGAGAAGCCGACCTTACCGGGGCGGATTTCAGCAATGCCTGTCTCAAGGAAGTGATATTTGATTATGCAAACCTGAGTGATGCGAATCTGTCTATGACGAATCTTTCCGGCTCATCTTTTGCCGGGGCAAATCTGGACAGGGCGGATTTATCGAAAGCGAATCTTCACGATACCAACATTTATAACCTAAAGAACTGGAAGACAATTAAAGATATAAGCAATGCGAACATTTACGGGGCGAAAAACGCCCCCGAAGGGTTCGTAGAATGGGCAAAGGAGCACGGGGCAGTCAGCATTGAAAATCAAAGCGAATGGGAAAAAACAATTAAAAAGCTAAAGTAGTTGACCTGATAAATGCGCATTTTCAGATCAACTTTTCAATTACCTTTACCACGCTCTTATTACATTATACCACCAATATTACGAACTAATACAAAAATTGTCGAAGACCGCGGCGAAGTCCTTCGACGAAGACGGGTAGGTTCCTCCTGTCTGCTCCTTCAAACTCAACGACCAACAACGATATACTAACGACTAATTTCTATCTGTGTTTTCTTATGGCAAACGCCGCACCGAGACTGAGAAGCAAAAGCGTGGCCGGTTCGGGAACCTGAATCGCAATACCTTCAAGTTGGCTACTAACATTCAAGACAAATGTTGACTTGTTTCCGCTAGAATCGAACTTAAAAATAGTATTGTAACGTCCCCCCTCATCGTTTTCGTAGAGATTGCCGCTACTGTCAAACGCGATGCCCGTAGCAATCAAACCAGAGGCGAAGACGGTCCTGTTTCCGCTCGAATCGTA
>Ga0187881_10003085_pt1 | contig 14754 bp, 9 predicted proteins | sample June2016WEW_19_1_2_FD_133017 | JGI IMG/M metagenome (GOLD analysis project Ga0187881, IMG submission 133017) | Peatland microbial communities from SPRUCE experiment site at the Marcell Experimental Forest, Minnesota, USA - June2016WEW_19_100 | ecosystem: Environmental > Terrestrial > Soil >...
TATCTTCCGCCCTTTTCTGATCAGAAGGAGTTCATCTCCCTTCTTTATGCCGACTTCTCGTTGGATTTCCATTGGCAGTGAAATCTGCCCCTTGTCCGAGACTTTCACCTTCTTGAAGGTAAGCTCGCTGGTCAAGCAAAAGAACGGTTATTCCTTTCAAAGTATAGGCTAGCTGAGATTTTAACTGAGATTGGTTTCGTTACAATTTAATATCTTGCCACTCTCTGCCGCAACGAGTCCGTATGTCATAACCACCTTTAGTGAAGTGTTATTAGCCTGTTTTGTGGTGTGTGTCGTATCTATGGGGCGTACGGTCCCCGGCATTAGTTGCGCGGTTTTTGGAGATGGTCCTGATGAAGGGTAGCTGCGCAAGACGACAACTCGGACGATTTGGGTTATACATTTTCTTGTTTTTCTTGGTTCTGTCATTTTCTGGCGTGTCATCGCCGGTGAATGTTTTCTCTATCACTCCAACCACTGTTACTCGAAGCCCCGACTGGAAGAGCAGCTTCAGTTGGCCTACTCATTCGCTAGATGTTTCTGGCAACGGACAAGGCCAAACAATTGTTATCGGAACGGGAGGCTCGGGATTAACTAGGCTTGACCAGAACGATGGGAAGCCTCTCTGGTCGGATTTTGACGGTTACACTGTGTATGCATCAGTTTCGGGTAACGGTCAATTGATAGTCGCTGTTCGTGAGTTGTTCAATTCAAATCGCTGGCACTTCTACGTTCTCGACCTGCAAGGAAACATACTAAAAGATACTGACACAGGCTTGAACATAACTCCCAACGAAGGCTTCTTCCTTAGCGTATCCTACACGGGTAATACCATAGTCGCGAACACGTTCAACGAGCTCCTTGTGTTTGACTCTTCCGGGAACCTCTTATGGCAAAAGGCCACAACTTGCCAGATGACTCCGTCGTCAGTTTCAAGTGACGGTTCCACACTTACTGTGGGCTGTACCGATTCGACTATATCGCGTTTTGCTAGAGGCGGGACGCTACTTTGGTCAGTTTCTGCCGGTAACTCCATCCTATCTCTTGACCAATCACCAACCGGGGGCCTGGTTGCGGCAAAGACATCCGATGGAGGAATCAGAGCTTACAATGGTAACGGGCAACTTCTCTGGAGCACGCTGAAGAACGCGGGAGGAATGCAGAGTTGGGATCAATTTCAAAAGTGGATTGATGTATCCCATGACGGCACCAGAATCTACACGAGCGTTCTGAACTGCAACAACAGCACACATACGTGCTGGGCGTACTATTATTCATATAGCAACATTGGAACTCAACTTTGGGTAACCAGCCAGCTCGCGCACGTTTGGCCCTCCTGGATAGCATCCTCAAACACTCAAGTGGTCTTCGGATCAACCTCGGAGGATATCTGGAATGCCTCCGTTCCATGTCCATGTCCAGGGCACATAGGTCATGTTCACCTGCTTGATACTTTGGGAAACATTCTATGGTCCTATGACACTAGCTCGGAACAATTCAATCGGGTTGCCATTTCTGATGACTCCTCTGCTGTGCTTGCTGGAGGGTGGAATAATCAAGCTGATGGTTGGATTATCCCATTCGCTGTCACCATTTACACTACCCCGGCAAGCTTTTTCGGCTCAACCGTAACCGGAACTGTTTCTGCATGTGGAGAAACACTGTCCAATAGCCAAGCGTCTTCGAGTTGCGGTAGCAGTTTCACGGCGACTGCGAATATGCCTTCTCCATCTGTAGGCTGGGGTTTTGATCATTGGTCGTGGTCTGGCGGGATGACTTGCAATAGTAACGTTGCTAATCCGACTAGTTGCTCTGCTACTGGTCCTTCGATTCTAGTTGCCACATATTCCGTTCAGGTTACTTTTGGTTCAGGGTTGATCAGTTGGAATTCGTGCTCGAGTCCACCTGAATCGAACGGAGCATCAATAATGACCGCTGCAGGGTCAGTGACAGCCTGCTACGTCCCGGTAGGTTATTCACCCGCAGGTTGGATCTGCAGTGGTGGCTTAGCTTGCTCAGGATCGAATGACGTTACCGAAGTAACGGCTACTGGCCCCGGCTCGATTACTTTGAATTTGAAGACGGGGTCGCTTTCCAATCCTGTTTCAACATCGTTGACAGCGTCAGCATCGCCTAACTCGTTGCATGCTGGGTCGTCGTTTACGGTTTCTGGATCGTTGACGGCGGGTGGGGCTGGGCTGGGCGGAAAGCAGATCCTTCTTGTCTTTGGTTGGAATTCGAATATTGTCGCAGTCACGACTCAGTCCGACGGGTCATACACATATGTTGTCACTCCTCCCGTATCGGCGGGTTCGTATGATGTTGAGGTGCTCTTTCTTGGAGATTTCAGTGGCAGCACACAATACCTGCCGAGTACGGCGATTGTAAGGGTCACGGTGACGTGATTCATGGTGATGAATGAAATGAGAGCTACAATATTGGGATGTGGAGGAGATACGGGACGACTGCATTTGAGGATTACGTTGGAGGTGAATTTTGGGAATGAGTAATTCATCTGAGGTGAGGGGTTCGGATCGTAGGGGATTCTTGCGTAAGTTGTTCGGTTTGACTGCGTCGGCTGGCATTGCAGGGCTCTTGGTTGATCGATTACTCAACAGGTATTCTATTCCACCAGTTCAGGCTTCGGGTCCTGGTACACAGCTTACAGTTGACGGCAACGCGGGCACTGGTGTTGGTACCACTCAGCTTTCTAGTTCTGGGAATCCAGCTTTTCAATCGACCAATACTAGTAATGGTGCTGCGCTGCAGGGCACATGCACAGCGGGCACCGGCGTTTTGGGAACAACAACTACTGGTACGGGTGTGCAGGGTGTGGCGTCCGGTTCGGGTGGCACCGCCTTGTCCGGTTTTGCAGGAGATCCTGGCGCCATACCGATCGTCGCTACGGGTGCTTCGGGACAGTCCGCGAATTTGCAGGAATGGCATTCTGGTACAGCGGTAAGTGTGGTTGATAAGAATGGGAATTTTGGCATCGGAACCTCAAGTCCCAAGGCTCAATTGCATGTTAGTGGTTCTGCGACGGCGGATGTGTTCTGCGGTCTCGGCCCACACCCAGAATATTTGGGTCATGGTCCAGCGATGAATTACGGCTATTCCGGACACTCGCTGGGTGAGGGTTCAGGCTTCTTCAACGTTAGGCCGGACCCGGCCGCCGTTGCGCCCAACCCGTCCCTACGGTTCATGACGGTTGACATTCAAAGAATGATCATCACCAACACTGGCAAGGTGGGCATCGGAACCACGAACCCCACCCATCTGATTCAGCTGAGCGGGGGTGCATATTCTGACGGCGCAACTTGGAACCCTAGTTCCTCGGTGCGCTGGAAGGAGAACATTGAACCATTAACGGATGGGGTGGATATGTTGAAGCAGCTTCACCCCGTTGCCTACAATTACAAGAAGACGCCTGAGAAGAGAACGATGGGCTTCATAGCCGAAGAAGTCGGCAAGGTTCTCCCAAGCGTAGTGGATTGGGATAAGGCGGAACCCGGCTACGCGGAAGGCTACGACCACCTAGCCATACTAGCCCTAAGCGTACAGGCACTGAAAGAACAGCAAACAAGAATCGAACAACTGGCAACACGGAACAGTGAACGTCAGACAGAGATCGAAGCAATGAAGGACGAAACCGAGAAACTACAGGAAAGGATTGCAATCCTCGAACGAACAGTGAAACAATTCGCTGCAAGGTAACTCGAAGGACGCAGAGGCCGTCAGCGAAGTTGAAATCGGATTCGTTAGAGACCCAGTCTTAAAGTTCAGTGTGATCGTTCCAGGACCACTGAACGTGGCAACATTAGGGTTACTCGACCCCGAGCACGCCAAGTCACCTGTGCAAGTCCAACTGGAGAACGTGTAACCAGACGGCACATAACATATTACGTGAACGCCAAAACTGCTGCTAAGTAATGTCTGCCCGTTCGTGTAACCTGGGTTAGAGCATGAATCCCAACTAATGGAACCAGAGGAAACTGGATTAGTAAAGAAGGAAATCTGAGCGCTCTGAAAATTAAGAACAATCATATTCCAAATGCTGAGCGAAGGAACCGTAAACTGTAACCACCCGCTGTTTACCGCATAATTCAACGGAACATCTGAAGACATGTCAGGCGACTCCAGCATCAAAAGGCCAGGAACAACACCGGCTGGGAGCTTCCATGAAACCTGAATATTGCTTACAGGTCCGTTCTGGTAACCATAATTTAGCAAATGCAGAATCCTGTTTCCAGGGTGACTGAACGTGTCAACCACAACAGAACTAGGAGCGCTCAGCTGAACGTCAGGCATGTAACCCACGTTCACTGCGTTAACGAGTGGAGTCAAGTTGGATAGCAGATTGGTTCTACCTTGAATCACTGCTTGAAAATACCATGAAGCTTCGTTGTTGTTTATGTCTACGGAGCTACTCAGGCTGACGATTGTTCCACTGCCGTAGCTTCTCTGACCTTGACCAAGGAGCCATGAGTTGTCAGAGGCCGATAGCGGAGTATGGTCTTCGTCGAAAGTTGGACGAACACCTACAATTACAAGAGTCCCGCCAGATTGCACATAACTCTGCAATGCAGCTAGATCCGCGCGAGAGATATCCTCAACGTTGGGAAGGACGACTACGTCATAATTCTTCAATCTTGTGAGGCTGGGTGTGTCGTCAAGAAATTGTGCGTGACCGAAAGTCAGTACATCATAAGGAATGTGGTTCGCTTCGAGGGCAAGTGCATATCCTTCCAAGGCTTGGTAGAAGTTGCCATTGTTATATCCCCAATAGAAGTCTGCCCCCCCGAAGTTCCACAGCATCGTTGGCATCGAATGGATGAGGGCTACCTTCGAGTTCAGGTTGATGCTTTCGCCGAAAAGGTTTCTATGGCTCTGAATAAAGGTTGCATAGTTCTCTGCCGCAGCAAGTCGGGCTGCATGTTTCGCATCCCCCAAGAACTCGTTATAACAGCTGCCCGTTTGTGGACAGTTCTTGAGAGTGTACGGAACCTCGAAAATGTCTCCACTTGAGTACGTCTCGGCGACGTAGAATTTCAGTAGATCTTCTGACGCCTGCGTAAGTGTGGCAGTGGTCGGGAGATCACCCATAATCCAGCTCGGCTTATTGCCTAGAGTATAGGAATAGTAGGTCTTCAGCCAGCTTTGCATCGGGCCAGGGTCAGCGTATCCAAAGACATTGTAGAAGTACTCGTAACCGTCCTCTATGTGAATTACGTCTTGGTATGGTAGAAGCATCGGAACCCAAGGCGACAATGGATCATTAGCGGCATTTCCGTGGAATGACAGAGTAGCTCCCGTGGATTTGACGGCGTCTCGAATCGTCTTGACGTTGTTCAGGTAGGATGTGATTTCGAATTTTGTATATGCTCGCCAGATTGGATCATTTGGCCAATCATGATTCGACGAAGTATAGCCTTTTGTCTTGAAATACACGGCGTGGTTGAAAGTGTTCAGGTCCGTGATTCCCATAGATGCAAGTTGTTGAGGTGTGAAGGTGGACGCTAAGTAAAGGCGGAAGGCGTTCGTTGACCACACGTCGAAACCGCCACGGTCAAAGTAATCAGGAGTCATGCTGTCTAAGTAAAACCCGTCACTTCCAGCCGCGATACCTAACTTCATCATATCCGTGAGGTAACTGATCCAGTATGCATTCAGAGTGCTCATATTGACGAATACGCAGTCCGAGCCGTCACAGTTGATCACTGGAGAACCGTTAATGTCAACCATAGCTGCTTGCATAGGATCGGTGACGGTAGTCCCGTTTAGGAACTTCCATTTTTGAGATGGTGGGAGGCTTGAATAATAGGTCTGCAACGCCGGGAGATTACCCAAGATGTAAGTGTATGCTGTCTGCGCCGTGTCTTTGGCACCCACAGAATGAGCCGTCGCTATGGTTTCCGTTGTATACGTTTGACCAGCATAGGCATGCACACTTCTGTCCAGTACTTCGGCGTGAAGTCCTTGAGCTATATTCGTGGTAATGAAGCGGGGTCCGTCTCCGGTTTTGTATTCGCCTGCATCAGTCACTGCTAGTCTGACGTTGTCCCATCAGTTTGCGGAACTTGTGGAAGCCATCGCTGCAAACTGGTTAGCTCGGGCTTCCTGGTTGACGGAAAAAAAGCCGAAGCTCGGTAGCAGCATCAGAGACAGGCAGGTGATTACTAGACTAGTCCTTACGCAAGATACCATAGCTCCTCAATTTCGCGAACTAGCTTGTAAGCGTTCTTGAGGGTTCTTGAAGATCATCGCCTTGTTCGAGATGCAAGTAATGTAAGTATTGCCAAAAGGAAATCTACTGGCAGAACGCCACCGGCTTATGGGTCCCCTACGATGATAAGAGCTGCATTGTTAGACACAACTGCCGGAAGCGCGTGGAGATCGTAAAACCACCACCGGAAGACCCTGGACCGACCTCCGTTGACCCGTTCACACCGGAAGAAACTGAAGCCCAGTGTCAGCCGTGATTTAACACCAAATGAACACAAAAAACTAAACGAGCACAGAATCATAGCCAAATCCTGGGTCATCGTAGGAAATTTTGGTGATGGTATAGACTCGTGGTGCGCGCACAAAAACTGATTTCGTTCTAGAGATCATGTCACCGTAATCGTTGCCGTCGCGGTGCTTGGCAAGTACTGCGTGCTCCCACCGTAATCCCCAAGGAAGAACGCTTCAACCTTGTACTGTCCAGGCGACGCGGGCGCGGTCGCAGTGTAAGTGTATAACCCATTCAACGCCGTAGTCACCGTAACTATGTTCTCGTTCCACCCAAACACTAACACGATCGTCTTACCACCAACGCCGACTCCATTCGTCGTCAACGATCCAGAAACAGTAAACGTCGTTCCTCCGTGCGTCGAACTCGGTTTTGCTGAAGCAGTCAACGAAGTTGAGACGGGACTCGTCAGTGAGCCAGTTTTGAAGTTCAGGGTGATCGTTCCGGGACCAGTAAACATGACGCTGGTAGGATTATTGGAACCGGAACACGCTAATCCACCCGAACAACTCCAACTGGACAATGTGTAACCTGACGGCACATAGCAGGCTGTGACTGAACCATAATTCGTGAAGTACACCGAAGCCTCATTCGGTTCATTTGGGCCTGCACATGAACTCCAACCTATCAGGTTTCCCGCTACTAGAGGGCTCACGGCGAAGCTTACCTGAGCCGCGTAGACTGCCCTGAGCGATCCCGTATTGCCAGAGAGGGAGCAAGAAACGGGGTTCGACGAAGGGTTTGCGCAGCTTATTCCGCCCGACCATTCCCAGTGGTCGAATTTCCAGCCGGAAGATGGTGAAGGTAGATTGGCTGTTGCGGAGAAACTACTAGCGCAAACCGCGGCCTGTCCGTTGAACCATGCCGCAGACTCACCATTCTTGAAGGTATCTCCGCATGCACTGATCGATCCCGATTGCGACCCTAGAAAGATGCCTGGCGTAGAAGCAAATCTAATGGTATTGGGTGCTATCGCGAAATAGACCTGCAAGGGTTGCAAAGTGATCGTTAGAGGCGTGGATGAGGCCCCGAGTATGTTTGATAATGAAACTGTGGCGGTCTCTTGCTGCGAAGCTATGTTTGTGAGTAGTAACGATATCGTTCCGTCTGAAGCCATCCACGCGGACCCAACAACCGATGCGGTTTGGAATGAAGGAACAAGCTCACCTGAGCCTGGTAGTCTGAAAGTTGTGGCGGGTATCGTAATTTGAGGGGCGGAGATGATTAAGGGTGCAAGCATTTGGCCTTGGACGACGTATGGGTAAGCGTTGCTAAGCCGGGTGTTAGATATCGAAGTCACGTAGGTGAGCAATGTGGGATTGTACTGGGTCATATCGTACGGAAGGCCGGTTCCCCGAGGGTCCATGTCTACTTCCACATTTCCCCCGAAAGTCAGCCCGAGGCCTAGGGCGCGTTGGTAGAATGGCGCATCAGCCGCTTCAGTTTTCGCGATCAGATTGAAGAATGCATATGTCAGAATATAGTCGTGGTAAACTGATTGCCACATTGGTATGAATGACACAAGAGCAGCGTTGTAAACACCGGCATCATCGATATTGAGGGGATTGAATCCCACAGACGTAGGGTCTGCACAGGCATCGATGTACGGGATGTATAGCTCGACACAGGTTTCTGCGCCGAATACAAAATTAGGGTTTATGGCCTTGGCTTCCGACCGGAGGGTTGAAAATATGTTCTGGTACCCTTTGAACCACCAGTTTCCACCACCCAGAGGGTTCGAGTGTGACGTGGAAAAATCAAGGTAGGGTTGGACCGGGTTTCCATCAAGTTGGAGCATATCAACGCCGTGCTCCGCGAGGGTTAGGGTCATAGAAGACAGTACTGACTGCCAGTAACTATCCGGGTCCATCATCGCGAAAACGGTAGTTACCACCTTTCCCGAATTATCAATAAGACCCGTGTTTGTTAGCGTGTAGTAGTTTCCGTTTTGATCCACCGTGGCGTGAGCCTGCGCCGTGTCCCATCCAGGTGTGCCAACCACATACTGATTTGTTGTCTCGATGACCTGAATGTGCCCTCCGTTCTGATGGGTGAGGGAGACGGCTGAGTCGAAGCTGCTCCATCCTTCAGTCGGCGGAAAAATGTTCGGCCCGGTAGTGAGTAGCCAGCCATCAGCTTCCCATCCTCTCCAGAAGAGCAGGGGTGAGGAGCCGAAGGTACTCTTCATTGATTGTGCGATCAACGGCACATTTGAGAATGGTCCGTCCCAGTTGGGTGAATTGCGTTCCCAATATCTAGTGTAGACGTCTGCTAGGACTGAGGTCTTCTTCAGCCACTCGGGAACGTCGTTTCTCGTTCGGGTTGGACCCTGAGACGTCCACCATTGTTCTAATGCCCAATTTCTGTAAATCTGCGAGGCCGTGTACCAGTCTCCGTGAAAAACTCCGACTACAATATCATACGGCGGAGATGCGTCGACACCTTTTACGAAGGAAGGTATGAAGACAGGATCCACCCAGAACCATTGCCTGTTGTCTGCAACGCCAATGTTGAGGAACTTACTATATCCAGCAGTATCGTACGTAGCGACATAGACACCCGCTCCAATTTCTCTGCTGTAGTAGGATAGGAATTGCATATTCTGTTGGCCTCCGGGGTACAAGTACATGTACCCAAGGCCATGCACCAGATTATGCAATGGGTCTTGGTAGAGTTCTCCCGTCACGGCGGGGAAACTCAAACAATCATTGATCGGATTTGTGCTCATTTGACCGAGATCGATGAACGGAAAACCTATGAAGGTGATTGCGACCGAGTCATGATTAGCAAGCTTAATTCGCCAATGGGAGAACGAACTGTTATCGTACAACGTGATGCTGGCTGACACGGTGATAGCGAAGTTGCGTCCTCCGACATTGAAGCCGCTCCATTGCATATCCAACTCTGCGCCGTTCGCAAGTTGTTGGGTGGAGTAACTGAATGATTGGGTCCTATCGCCATTAATCAAGTAGGCTGAATTGAAGTATCCGCCGTAATCTGTCCAGAATTGGAACGGTACTTGGGCGGCTGTCTTCGTCGTTACGAAGTCAAATCCTGTCTGCTTGTCCACAAGTGAATATAGCCAACCAAGGGTCTTCGTGAAGGTGTATTTCACGTAGCTGTTATCAACGTAGATATAGTTAGCATCGCTCGTGATAGTTGTCGCGACGGATTGTTGGACATGACTGTAAGACAGAGAAAAACTCGTGGGCCCCCCAGTCAAAGTATAACTGTGCCACGTCACCAAGATAATCAGAAGAACTGCTGCAGAAGAACTGCAGATTCGTCTCACCAAATTCATCACGGAGCTAGTTCGGGACAGGTTATCGCGTTGTCGCGATCTCGGTCTTAACCTTTCTTGTAAACCTCACAACTCTGTGGCAAATGAGAGATTATGTGTGGAAAGCACATTGGGTTACTTCGAGCATCGATCAGACCGTTGCGAACCTTGAAGACTACTCAGTGAACGGCAATGCCTATTTCCATAGAACTAATTCTTGGGGGCCCTATCGAAGTAAATGGCGAAAAAGTACCTGCACATAACATGAACAATGCGAATTTGACTTCCAGTACTATTTGCGGAATGGGTATGCAATTGGCGTCTGCGAAGACCAAATGACTCTTGTAAGTGCTTTTCTCCTCCATCGTGGGGGATTGCAACGCTACCGCAGTTATCCTATTGGTTCAAAGGGAACTGGTACAGTGGCCATACGTACACTATGTACTACGAAGCTAGTTCGCAGACGTGGAAGGTAAACCCGAGCCAAATCGGCATCGTGTATAACCTTGTCCGTGACGCTTGCATCTTCATTCCTCCAATTATTCCTTTGCGTCTTGGGGCGTTGGCGAGGCTGGGATAAAATGCTGTTCGAGAACCAATCAACAAAATGCTCACATTGCAAGAATCCTCTAACTTGGAAAAGCCACGTTAGGCTTTGGGAGCAGGGGATGGAAGTTAACGAGTTCAACTTCCAATGCAACTCGTGCCAGCGACTGTACCAAAGCGTCCGGGTAGACATCCCACTGGCCCCACCATGCCTGGTTAGGATCGTTACGGACTCAAGCGTGCAACGTAAATCGCGCTGAACTACTCCCGGAGAATTTCCCTTTTTGTATCTTACTTTCCTTGGAGTCTCGGGGTGATTAGTGGGCGTCTTGCTGGTTTTATGGTTGTATTGGATATGTGAATTTTCTGTGGTTTGGGTTTGGCTACTGACATCGATTCTAATTTTGCGGTTGCCGGGAAGCTGTTGCTCCTCGTGGAAGCGGCACCCAGGTGCAAATGTGGCGGAAACTGTGAAACCTTGCAATTCCTCGCGAGCGAGCTGCTGCGGCTTCAGGTGAAGGATGCGGGTTGGCGTTGAATAGTCGAGTTGTGTGCGGGTTATAGCTCGTATTCGTTTGGTTTGGTACTGGAAGCGGTACCTGAGGAAGGGGCGCTACCGTTGCAAACGTTACCTCCTGTATCTACCCGTCGCGATAGGAGATCAAGTAGACCGGTCGGTAGATTACCTAGTCCGCCTGTTCGGGCCAGCAATCGTCCTGGTACCGGAGGGTACTGACTTTCCTTTGTCGCGCTTAGAGAATTCGAATAACGTCAATCGGGAAAATCATGTGTTTCACGGGCGTTCATCGACAAGTCTGCTGCTAAAAGATTCAAAGGTGGGTGTTCGCGACAAACTGCCATAGGGCTTGTCGCGCCTAGACAACGTTTCTCGTCGATAGCGAGATATGCGAAGTTGCCAACTTTCGGGTTAGTTTCTATGAAATTGCGTTAGTCACAGTTCAGTATATTTTTACTGTATGACCGTTGAGCCGCGGCGCAGCCGACGGAAGCGTGAGCTTCACCTCTCTCTGCGCGAAGATATTGTTGAAGCTTTGGAACGAGTGGCTGCGGATTCAGATTTGTCCGTTAGCCGGGTGGTTGAGATATTGTTAGGGTTCTATTGGGAGTTGAACGGTCTGGCGGAAAAAGGGCGTTTTATGGCGGAAGTGAACAGGCGTTTCCGCACAACCCCCTAAGTACTGGAACGTGTGTGGGGTGTTTGTTTCTGCCGCCCCGAGGGGACTGGATTGCCCATTCCGAATTCTAATCTCTGGCATTGGAGACGAACTCCAACGCTCATTCAAGCACGCAAACTAGAGCTAAGAAGGAATCAGAGTCCTTCAAGGCTGGCAAGAAACAAAAGAAGAGAACACAGTTGGCAGGAGCGTAGGGAATTATCCCTTCAGCTGAGAGAACTGTTCACTTCAGCCTTTGAAGATAAGGATCATTCAGAAAAAATCTCTCTTCTCTCCTCGGACGCATTGGATGTTGAACGTGGCGAGGTTCTTGCTTCTCCACGGTACCGTCGTTCCTTCAGGCTCTAAAAGGGCAAACGTGAGCGGGCGATGATTGGGAGAAAAGAAGGAGACAATAGTTCTATTCCTCACGGACTTGCACGTCGGGTCGAGGTGGGGGCTCTGGCATCCAGACTGCGAACTCAGAAGCGAGGATCACGTTACCCACGTCCCTGCAATTAATAACGTGCAAATTGCGCTCTGGGACTATTGGGTGGATTTCTGTAAAAAGCTCGACAAAATCAAACCCGACGTAATCTTCCTGCTCGGGGACATAATCAACGGAGGAACGGGTCACAGAAGCGAATCCGTCATAGAGGATTTGAATAAACAATGCGGCTGTGCTCTTGCGCTCCTCCGCATGATTCCCAGAAAAGCTCGCACATCGGTTCTCAGCCTCATAGGGTCTACCAGTTATGGTCAACTATACTTGGAATTGAATCAGAAAATTTGCTCGGATCTCGGCGGGCATTTTTTTGGGACGACCGGGATTTTCGTATTTGCCGGCCACAGTTTCAGAATCTACCACGGCTCGACAACAGCTTACATCTACCTTGAGCTCGTGATGGGCAGACGTCGCACATTCGCCCAAGAAGCAATTGCGAGAAAGAAGCTCCCGGAAATTGAAGGAATAATCTGCGGCCACTCACACCGCTGGCTTCATATGCGAACCATGTGGCGAGATGGGAAAGATTTCAATGTGGTCCTGTGCCCCGGTTGGGAAGGCCAAACCGACTTCATGATAATGAAAGATCCCGACAAGTTGATTCCGGAAATCGGCGCAGTCATAGGCCGCTTTGCAAAAGACTCAGTCAACTTCCAATGCATACGCTATCCCACCCCTCTAGGAATTAGTACTCCGATCGTTACATAGGAATCTCATGCGTCCACACGCAATCTGCCATCCTGATCGTCTTCATTTTGCGAAGGGATTATGCAAGACTTGCTATCGCCACCAGTATTTTGTGCTACATAGAGACCAAGCCCGAGAAGCTAACCACCGATACCGAATACGGCACCCTGAAAGAGAACGCGAACGACATCGAAAGTATGTAGGGATTCATCGAGAGAGAGTACGACTATGGGGCCGCCAATATTACTGGAAGAGAGCAGAAGAAATGCGACAGAAAGCACGAGAATGGCGGGCCAAACACCGGGACGTTATCAGAGAAAGCAAGAGACGCTGCCATCTTAAACGAAAATACAATTTGTCGCCCGAAGAGTATGGACAGATCTTTCTGAGGCAGGACGGAAGGTGTGCCATCTGCGGCCGTGCGAAGCCCCTCCAAGTGGACCACGACCATACCACAGGCAAGATTCGAGGATTATTATGCGCCACCTGCAATCTCGCAATAGGGGGAATCGAAGCATCTTCTGCTGAACCTTCGGTGATAGTTCGGTATTTGAGAATTTCAAACATGTGAGCTAGATTGCCAGAAATCGAGTTATACCGTCTCTCATTGAGTGCCTGTGTTTCATCCAGAAAAGAGAAATCTATGGCTTGATGATTCTGTCTGCGTGAATGAAATCGTTCCGAAGGTCTTTTCGTACTGTTCAATTTGAGTCTGTACCCAAGAGAGTCCTCTTGGAATTTCACAACCCGTGAGGGCTTAACTTGCCAGAACTGGTGCCCATCCACCTGAGCGCGGAGGACGTCAGACGAGCACTGCTGGAAGAGGCTAAGAAATACCCTCAACGGCGGCCTTGGGAAGCTTGGGAGGATGAGGTCCTTCGTGACTTTCACGGTAAGGTATCGTACCATATTCTCGCTCAAAAGCTCGGGCGCACAATGAGCATGGTGGCCCACCGGCTTGAATTTCTTGGCCTAACAAAACGAACAGCCCCAGAATCCCTGGATAACGTCATCAAGAACAAAGTCAGAGACCGCAACTGAATTTCTCACTCTTCGATGCGTACGTAATCAAAGACTGAGGGGACCATGAGGCTCGTGAAAGATGCATGCCTTTTGCTACATGGGCGGAAAGACGCAGCTCGTTCCCAAGCTGCTTCGACTGATTCCCCCGCATTCAACTTATTGTGAAGTGTTCGGCGGCGCAGGCAACCTCCTTCTCTCCAAACCACCCAGCCATGTGGAGGTTTGGAATGACAAGGACGGCGCCCTAGCCAACTTGATGCGCGTCATCAAGACATGCCCACACCTCCTGATCCGAGCAGCCCGCGGGATCCCGTACAGCCGGGTCTGGTACGAACGATTGCAACGGGAAATCAAAACCACCGGCCTGACTGGGACGGAGGTACAGCGGGCCGCGAAATTCTGGTTCCTTCTCCGAGCCAGTTTCTTCGGCCACCCGGAGAAAGGTTGGCGTTTCGCACTTCACACGAACGAAGCTCTCCGCCTCGAGAATGGCCTCCCACTCATCAAAGAAGTTTCCAAAAGGTTAGGGGTAGTGTACATTGACTGCTTGGACTTTCGCCGCTGCATCAAGAACTGGGACGGGCCGGACACATTCTTCTTCCTTGACCCACCGTATTATGGCGCCACGAAATACCGGTCGCGTGGTCCCCAATTCACAACAAGGGACCATGAAGACTTGGCCGCACTCCTAGGGCATGTGGAAGCCAAGTGGCTTCTAACCTTGAACGACCATCCCCGGATCCGTGAGCTCTACCGTTGCTACCGGGTGGCCAAGGTCGACACGCAGATGGCCACGTGGAAAGGCCCCGCAGGCTCGAAGCGTCCGCGGCTGCGCCAACTGATAATTCGAAATTATCGAGTGAGGTGATTCAGTATGGCAGAAAATCCTCCGGCCGCTACTACTTCGGCGGCTGATGCCGCAGCAGCTCCTGGAGCCGTTGGCGTAGGAAATCCGAGGGACATACAGGGAATCCTGGCGCTCGTCTTTGTCGGTGGGACTTTGGCAATCGCTGGCGTTGCGATCGCA
>Ga0187881_10003090_pt1 | contig 14737 bp, 14 predicted proteins | sample June2016WEW_19_1_2_FD_133017 | JGI IMG/M metagenome (GOLD analysis project Ga0187881, IMG submission 133017) | Peatland microbial communities from SPRUCE experiment site at the Marcell Experimental Forest, Minnesota, USA - June2016WEW_19_100 | ecosystem: Environmental > Terrestrial > Soil >...
CGAGCGGCCTGTCGCTGTCCCCGTCAGTGGAGACCACGGCCTCCAGGGAGGTCCCGCCGTTGGCGTCCACCAGTTCCTGGATTTCCCGAAGCATTTCCTCGTTGACTGCCTCCGTGTCCACGGGAACGAACGTGTCGCTTCGTCCAGCGGCTACTACATGAGCTCCAAGGTTTTTCAAAACATCCACCAGCAGGTCCCGGCCTACCGCGGAGTGCTGGTAGACCAGGATCCTCCTTCCGCCAAGGATCTCTCGGGGGAAGGCATCGGTGTAACGGCGCGCGTACTCGGAGGCCGCACCCGGGACCTCTGCGGGCAGAGGTTTGCGAAAAGCCGGCCGCAGCGCACCCCTTTCGTCGAACATGCTCTTGGAAAACGGCGCGTCATACTCCGCCTGGCGCAGGCGCTTCTGCGCTGCGCGGATGGGCTGCTCATCGGCCTTGCGGACCTCGCCGTCGCTCCTGTTCAGCTTGATGCCATTGCGGTCAAAGGGGATGTGGCTGCCGGTGACCATGATGCTCGGCGCCTTCCGCCTCGTTGCGTAGAGGAGCAGCGCCGGCGAGGGTACGCGGCCCAGCAGGACCGGCGAAAGACCAGCGTCCGCTGCGGCGCGGCAGACGGGAACCAGGATGCCGTCCGTGCTGGGGCGAAGGTCCCCGGCAACGTACACGGTCCCGCCCGCTCTCGCGTCCCCCGCTTCCCGGAGGAAAACCAGGAACGATCGAGCGGCTACATACGCCTCCAGGTCAGTAATGTCCTTCACGAGCCCCCGCAGGCCGCTTGTCCCGAACTGCAGCTCCACAGGTTCGTACAAGAGGGCTCGGCGGAGAGTGGCGGGCGGCTTCACTCCACGCGCGCCCTGCGGGAAACCGACGGCCGTGTGGCCTTTCCCAGCGTGTTGAGGATGATGACGCCTGCCACCGTGATGGCGCCGCCAACCACTGACAGCACGGTGGGGACCTCGCCGAGTACCAGGAAAGCGATGATGAGAGACAGGATGGGGGAAAGGTTCAGCGTGCTCGTCACACGTGAGACGTCCGCCCGGGAAAGCGCGATGGACCACAGGACGTAGCCGATGGCGGCCGGGAAGATGCCGAGGTAGGCAACCGCCAGCGTTGAAGCCGCCGACGCCCGGCCGAGCTGGCTGATCAGCCCGGGCAGGTAGACCATCATGAAGACGGTGCCGGTCCAGATGGTATATGTGGTGAGCTGGAGGCCCGAATAGCGGGAGAGAAAAGGCTTCTGAAGAACGAAGAAGAGGCTCTCACCAAGGGCGGCAAGGACGATGTATAGAGCGGCCGGCTCGAACTTCAGTCCCGTGCCCGTTCCCACGGAGATCACGGCTACGCCCAGGAAGCTGATGGCAGCCCCCGTCCAGCCCAGGACCGTCAGGCGCTCCTGAAGGAATATCACGGCAAGAAGCGTGGAAAAGACCGGGACGGAAGCGATGATGAAGCTCGCGGCCCCCGCGGGCACCGCAACCTCTCCGGCGTTGAGACCGACGTGGTAGACCGTGAAGCCCAGGAAGCCCATCAGAAACAGCATGGGGAGATCCTGAAGCTTTGGCATGGGGAGCCGGGTAATGAGCGCGTACACCAGCAGGGACGCGGAAGCGATGATGAACCGAAGGAGAGCCAGCTCTCCCGGTCCGAAGCCGCGCAGGCCCAGGCGGATTCCGGCGAACGCGGATGCCCAGAGAATCAAGCAGATCGAGAGGGCGACCATCAGGTCTGCCCTGCCAGTGCGATGCATGGCACCTTATAACATGGTTGGCTCCGCAGGAGAATAGCCGGGTCCCGGGTTGTATAATGATGGGCGAAGAAAGTGATCCTATTCGCCCGCGCGGGATGATGGTGCTCTTTGGCCAGTCAAGCGGTCCGGTGGCGCCATTCGACCCTCTCCTTCTGAACAGAAAAGGATCGTTGTTCCTGACCCGGCCCACCCTGGCGAACTATATCTCTGACCGCGGCGAGCTTCTGCAGCGCTCCGCAGATGTCCTGCGCTGGATTGTCCGCGGGGAGATAGAGCTTCGCATCGACAAAGTCTTCCGGCTGGCTGACGCGGCAAGCGCTCACACGTATCTCGAAGGGAGGCTGTCCACGGGCAAGGTCCTTCTTCAGGTTTAGCGGATCTTCACCCGATCCAGCGTTTCCCGGGGCAGGAACGAATGCCTCAGCGCGGCTTCGTTGAGGGAAAGGAAATCCTCCCTGCTGAACCCGTAGTGCCTGGCGCACACCTCGTATTCGTGGACCAGGTCGATCCCCATGAGGTTGGGGTCATCCGAGTTGATGGAGACCGGGACTCCGGCTCTGTACAGATGAGGAAGGGGATGCCGGTCAAGGGAAGGGACGGAGCCGGTGAGCCAGTTGGATGTGGGGCATACCTCCAGCAACACGTCTTCCGCAATGAGCCGGTTCATGACCGCAGTGCTGCCCCAGGCGCGGATCCCGTGGCCGATGCGGTCCGGCCTGAACAGCTGGAGAGTCCTGGCGATGTGGGCGGCGTCCGTGTCCTCTCCGCTGTGGATGGTGATTCCCAGACCGGCCTCCCGCGCCTTGTCCACCAGCGGCACAAGGGGCAGGGGATCGATCCCGGCCTCAACGGCCGCAAGGTCCAGGCCGCATATCCTGTCCGCCCCCGCCGCATTTCCCCTTTTCCACCTGAGCAGATCCTCCAGCGCGCGTTCGTTGGCTGACGCGGGGAAACCGCGCGGAAGGATCCCGATGAGGCCGACCTCGATCGGATGTCTCGCCATGCCTTGCGAAAGGCCGTCAAGGACGCCTGCTATGATCTCGTCGTTCGAGAGCGCAGTGCCTTCGGCGATGAAGGCGGGTGCAAACCGCAGCTCCAGAAGCTTCACCCCGTCGTTGACGGCGTCCTCAATGTTCTCCCTGGTAACGCGGCTGATTGCGTGGAAGGAGCAAAGCACTTTCTTCTGAGTCTCAAACCTCGCCAGAGCCTGGGAAAGCGAGGTGACCGGCTCCCGGATGACCGCGGTCTCCCGCAATTCCTCCAGGGACCGCACGCCAAGGTCTATGCCCGTTTCAGCGGCTATCTCCCAGATGGTCTGCACGCGCACGCTCCCGTCCAGGTGACGGTGCAGCTCCACCTTGGGAAGCGCGCGAAGCCCCGAACCGTTGCTCATGCTGCATGTATACCACGGAAATTTGACTTCGTGCCGTTTCGACTCTACCCTTTTGTGGGAGTCGCCCAATTCTATGAGTCCACCACCCCTTGCCGTTCGTGAGCAGTTGCGCGAGGAGAGGTTCCGCGCAGTCTGGAACCAGCAGCTGGATGCCGTGTTTGCCGATGTTGCCCCGTATTACGACCGGGCCAACAACGTGGCCAGCCTCGGGCTCTGGAGACGGTTTCTGGACGTCTTCATGTCGACAATCGATGTGCGCCCCCGGCAGCGCGTCCTGGACGTATGCGCAGGCACCAACGCCGTCGGGATTGCGCTCCTCACGAGGGAGCCGACCCTCGAGGTGCATGCCATCGACAGAAGCGCTGAAATGCAGGAGGTGGGCCGGGCCCGGGCGCGGGCGCTCGGCTTTTCCATCACGGGAACTGTCGGCGATGCGCACAGCCTGCCGTACCCCGACAACCATTTCGACGTCGTCACGCTCCAGTACGCATCGCGCCACCTGAGGGTGGACCGGGTGTTCAGCGAGATCCTGCGGGTGCTCAAACCGGGCGGGCGCTTTCACCACTGTGACATGTTGCGCCCCGGACATCCCGTCCTGGAAAAGCTGTATTTTGTCTACCTGCGCATGTCCCTTGCGTTCACCGGCTTCCTTTTCCGCAGCGGTCCGGCCGCCCTGGAGTGCAAGCGCTACTTCATCAGCACTCTTGCGATGTTCTACTCGGCGGAGGAGCTTTCCAGTGTCCTGGCGTCTCTCGGCTACCGGGATGTCGCATCCAGGACGATACTCGCGGGGATGATCGGGTGTCACAGCGCGGGCAAGCCCCGGGTCTGAGCGCCTACTTGATCTTGAAGACCATCTGCGTGGGGCTGACGAAGCGCAGGGCGATCACCAGACAGACCATGGTCGTAAGGAAATAAATGACCGCCAGCGCATCCACTGCCTGAGGAGGCCGGGCGCCGGCCGCATATGCATCCGCGTACAAGGCGACCACAATGGTCTGGGACTTGGCCCCGGCCACCAGATAGGTCAGCTCGAACATCGATATCGTTTTCACTATGGAAAGAATTCCCGCCGTGAGGATCCCGGGCAGGGTGAGAGGGACCAGCACCCTGCGGAAAACGGTCCAGCGGCGGGCGCCGAGCATTTGTGCCGCTGATTCGAGGTTCGCCCCCACCTGCTCTATGAACGGCATCAGGATGAGGATCACGAACGGCACAATGGGCACGAGGTTCGCAAGGATCACCCCGATGACCCGCGCGGCCAGGTGGAACTTGTACAGCACCATGGCAAGAGGGATCCCATAGGTCATGGGAGGCACGATCATGGGCAGAAGAAAGAGGGTGAGGAGCGCGGCCTTGCCGCGAAACTCAGAGCGGCTGAGCACGTACGCCGCGGGGAAGCCGATGAGGATGGCCGCGGCCACCACGGTCACGGCGACCACGAAGGTGATGAACAGCAGGTACGGGATGTTGTGGTCGGAAGCCACATATGCGTACCACTCCCCTGTCAGGATCTTCGGGAGGACCCCGGAATACCAGCCTTTGGAGGCGGAGTTGAGGATGACGGTGAACAGGATCCCGAGGACGTTCCCCACGTAGACGACCATTGCAAGGAAGAAGAATACGGCGCCCGTCGTGAGCTTCCTGGCCTGCATCCCGCTATCCCTTTCCCACCATCGAAGCGCCCCTGTACATCCTGTTCCGCCATACAAGGACCGCCGAGATGACGATCAGCTCGATCAGCGCCATGACCATGGAAATGGCGGAGGCAGTGTTGAAGTCGAACTTCTCGAAGGCCCACTGCCAGGCCGCAATGGCAATGACGCGCGTGGGTCCCGACGGCTCGCCAAGGAGCATGGCGGAGGGGAACACGGAGAACGCCATGACGAAGTTCAGGCAGAAGCAGATCGCGATGCCCGGCACCATGAGAGGGAACAGGACCCGGGCAAAGGTGGCAAGGCGCGAGGCGCCGAGCATCCGGCTTGCCTTTTCCAGGTCAGGGTTGATGCCCGAGACATACCCCAGGATCATGAGAAAGGCGAACGGGAAGCCCTGGATGACAAGGGAGAGCAGCACGCCGGTGTAGTTGTGTGTAAAGCGGACAGGCTTGGTCACGATGCCGATGCCTTGCAAGAGCTGGTTGAGCCACCCGTTGGGCCCCAGGTAGGTGAGCATCCCCTCGGAGACGAGCACCGTCCCCAGCGTGAGGGGGACGATCAGGAAGAAGGTGACGATCTTCTCACCCCGGATCCCATGGCGCATGAAGACGGCGAACGGAATTGCCAGAGCCACGTTGATAAGGGTGGCGGGGACGGAAATCCAGAGGGTGACCCAGATGGTGCGGGATTCCCAGGGATCCAGAAAGAACCGCGCGTAGTTGGCAAGGGTCGGGGCTCCGGAGGCGGTGGTGAAGCTGAGAAACAGCCCATACAGGAAGGGATACACGAACAAGAGAAGCACGAACAGGAGCGCCGGAAGGAGAAGGAGGAACCGGCCGCCCCGCAATCCCGGCTGCATGGGCTACTCTCTGCTCCCCGCAAACACGAACATTTTCTCGGGCGCTATGCGCAGCTCCAGGGTGTCTGCCATCCGCACGGGCGTCGGCGGCCGCAGCTCGATTGTGGTGCCGCTGTCCCCGCGGGCAGTCACAAAGCTGGCCTGTCCCTGGTACTCCACGAGCATCACCCTGGCGCGGATGCAGGAGCCGTCAGGGTTTTTCCCGACGCAGACGTCTTCAGGACGGATGGCGGTGGTCACCTTCCTGTCTGTCCTGGATGCGGCAAGGAGCGCGTCCCTGCGCGGGTCCCCTTCGGCGTAGGGAAGGCGGGCGCGCAGGTGCGTGCCCGCCACCACCACCTCCGCGTCCAGCCCGTCAGCCCTCTCATGCAGGGATGCGAGATCCCCGTCCCAGATGTTCTTGAACCCCATGAAGTCCGCGACAAAGAGGTTGGCCGGGTCCGAGTACACCTGCTGGGGCGTGCCGATCTGCTGGATGCGCCCCAGCCGCATCACGACAATGCGGTCTGAAAGCGCCAGGGCCTCCTGCTGGTCATGGGTGACGTAGATGGTGGTCACCTTCAGACGTGTGTGAAGGGCCAGCAGCTCGTTGCGCATCTCCACGCGGAGCTTTGCGTCGAGGTTGGACAGCGGCTCGTCAAGCATGAGGAGCCGGGGCTCAAGGACAATGCAGCGGGCAATAGCAACGCGCTGCTGCTCGCCGCCGGACAGCTGGGCGGGATACTTCCCCTCGTGGCCTTCCAGGTGCACCAGCTTCAACGCCGCCTGCACCCTGTCCAGCACATCAGCCTTCGGCAGCTTTCGGATGTGCAGCCCGAAAGCCACGTTCCCGAAGACGGAGAGGTGCGGGAAAAGCGCGTAGTTCTGGAACACGAGTCCGAACCCGCGCTTCTCCGGTGGCACCTTCCTCCTGCCGTCATCGATGGGCTCCCCGTCTATCGAGATCTCCCCGCGTGTTATGGGGAGCAGCCCGGCAACGCAGTTGAGCGCCGTCGACTTCCCGCACCCCGAAGGGCCGAGGAACGTGACGAACTCCCCGTGTGAGATCGAAAGGGAAAAACTCGAGAGCGCGGTCTTGCCGTCGAACTCCTTCGTCACGTCCCTGATGTCAAACCGCGTGAAATCCTTCATGTCGGCTTGATCCCGGCTTATTTTGTCTTTGCGCCGACCAGCTTATCCCACATGTCGAACGCCTGGACCAGCGGTTTGGCGTCCAGCTGCGACGCGTTGGGATACTTTACCGCTGCTTCGTCGTACGCCGCGCGCATGGCAGGCTTGATGCGGTCCTGGCTTGCCGTTGGGGCCATGGAAAGGGGGACGCCCCTGATGGCCGGGCCGGGATAGAAGTAGCCGTCGTCGTACGTGACGGCCTGCTGCGCCGGCTGCATGAGCCACTCCATGAGCGCGACGGTGGCTTTCTCCCGGTCTGCATCCAGCCCCGTGGGAACAACCATGAACTGCGTGTCGTTGACCCACGTGGTCTTGTCCAGGAAGAAGGCCTGGAAGTTCGCCGGGATGGTGGCCAGGATGCGCATATTCATGTCCCAACCAAGATGGCTGGCGAGGATCCACCGGGTCCCTTCGGCCAGCTCCTTGAACGTTATGGCGGTCCCCGACGGGTAGTAGTCGATGTACTGGTCCAGCTCCTTCAGGTATGCCCAGGTCTTTGTCCACGTTGCGGGATCCTTGGGATTGGTGTCACCGAGGATGTACGGCAGTCCCTGCAGGAATGCCCGGCCCGGACCCGAGTTCGCCGGTCTGGCGTAGAGGAACTTGCCGGGGTTCGCCTTGGCCCATGCCAGGAGCTCCACGGCTGTCTTTGGCGGGGTTTTCACTTTGTCGGGATTGTACGTGAACATGGGCCCGCCCGGGCAGAACACGTACGCTATCCCATAGCCGTCGAACAGGTTAAAGGCGGCCCGGGCGCCGGGGAGATAGGAATCAACGGTCTTCTGGAAGACCTCCCTGTACTTGGGCAGGATCTGCAGCCATACCCCCTGTTCCTTGCCGGCAGCCATTCCGTCATACCCTGTGAGGACCATGGTCGTGTCCAGATTGCCGGCCATTTGCTGGGCCTTGATCTTTGCCACGAGCTCCGGGGCGGTGGCGATCGTGTACTCTATGTCGGAGATCATCTTCGGGTTGGCGGCTTTGAACGCCTCTATTGCAGGCTTGGAGAGTCGCAGGTTTCCCGCCACGTCGATGATGCTGAGCTTCACCGGCTTGCCTGTCCAGCTGGCCTGGGAAAAGAGAAGCCCTGGCGCAAGGACCAGCGCACACACGATGCCCGCGGTTCGAAGGACCCTTTTCATGTTCGCCTCCTGTTCTGAGTGAAATAGTGCGGCGGGTAGTCCCGCACGACACGGTTGATGATCTCCCACGTGAGGTGACGGTCCAGGACCTCCTCCACGTGGTCGGTCTTTCCCTCTGTGATGAGGTCCCTGATCAGCCCATGCTCTGAAATGATTCGATCAATCGAAAAGGGCATGACCATGACGCGAAGCCTGTCATAATTGTAGTCCAGCTTCTTGAGGTACAGCCAGCTCCTCTCCTTGCGGCAGCTGCGGAAGATGAGACGGTGGAAATCGTTGTCCACAACCAGCATCCGGTCGAAAGCTCCGGCCTGGCGGCAGCTTTCCTGGGCCTGGAGGTTCTCCTCCAGGACTGCGAGGTCTGCCGGCGAAAGGCTCCCGCACGCCTCATGCAGCACTGCTTTTTCCACTGCCAGGCGAACGAACCTGGCTTCATTGGCTTGTTCCAGATCTATCAGAGAAACAATGGAGCGCTTTTGAGGAGTGATGTTGACCAGTCCGTCTTCGGCCAGCCGGATGAACGCTTCGCGGACGGGAGTCCGGCTGACCCCCAGAGCCTCCGAAACATCGTTTTCGCTGATTTGCTGCGCGGGCCGGAGGATGAGCTTGATGATATTGTTCCTCAATGTCTGATACACCCATTGGTGGATCGGCTGGTTTTTTTCTTTTTCGAGGATCTCGACCTGCAGCCCCTCGGATGCTACCATGCTTGTATGGCAATTATTGTGGACCCGCTGCACTTTCCTGTCAAGCAAAATCACGCCGGTGGCTGTTTTTTTGATGTCGGAACGCTGGAGCACCAGTGCTGAAAAGGGGGTGACGCAATGGGGCAAAGCACGGAATTCCTGGAGGAAAGGTTCGGGCTGAAAGGACGTACCATCGTCATCACGGGGGGAGCAGGGGTCCTTGCCGGCTCAATGGCGGAAGCCTTGCTGCGCGCAGGAGCCCGGGTGTCCCTCTGGGGAAGACATGCGGACTCGCTTCAGGAGGCCGCCGGGCGAATTGGCAAGGCCGCGGATGCCGGGGATCGCATCGACTGGTTGGTGGCCGACGCGCAGAGCGAGCCTTCGGTGGAGGAGGCCACGCACGCCTGTGCTCACAAATCCGGTGGCATTGATGCGCTGATCAACGCCGTAGGCGGAAACCGGGGGAAGAGCTCCTTCCTGGACACGGACATCGCCCTGTTCGAAGAGGTCCTGAAGCTGAATCTGGTTGCCGGGTTCATGGTCCCGACAAAGGTCCTCTGCCGGCACTGGATCGGGAGGAAGGCACGCGGATCGGTCATCAACATGGCCTCAATGTCCTCCTACGTGCCGCTCTCCGGGGTGTGGGCATACGATGCCGCCAAGGCAGCCGTCTTGAACCTCACCATGGCGGCGGCAAAGGAGTTCGCCCCGCACGGGATCCGTGTGAACGCCATTGCGCCCGGCTTTTTCCTTGGCAAGCAGAACAAGGCGCTCCTGGTGGACGAGAAGACCGGACAGCTCACGCAGCGCGGGAAGGATATCATTGCCAGGACGCCGTTCTCACGGTTCGGGGAGCCGGACGATCTTGCGGGAGCGGTCGTGTTCCTCTCAAGCGACAAGGCATCCGGCTTCGTCACCGGCATCTGCATCCCGGTGGACGGCGGGTTCCTCGTGGACTGCGTCTGATATGAAGCTGGGAATAGGCCTGTACAGGCACATGCTCACGCCGCCGAACTACAAATTCGCGCGGCAGATCGGCTGCTCTCACGTCGTGATTCACCTCGTCGACTACTCTGCCGGCGCGGATAACCAGCCCATGGATCGCTCTGCCGGGGGCTGGGGAGCAGCCGGGGATCCGAACGCGCTCTGGACCGCAGAGGAGCTTCTGAGCATTCGCCGGGGGATCGAAGCCGAAGGGCTGACGCTGGAGGCGGTAGAGAACTTCGATCCGGCCCACTGGCATGACGTGCTTCTGGACGGGCCGCGGCGCGCCGCGCAAATGGAGAACCTCAAGCGGTTGGTGCGAAACGTTGGAGCAGCCGGGATCCCCGTCATGGGGTACAACTTCAGCATTGCCGGCGTTGCCGGGCGGGTGACCGGTCCTTTTGCGCGCGGTGGGGCTGAGTCGGTTGGCGTGGACGGCGTGGACCAGAGACCGGTGCCTGCCGGCATGGTTTGGAACATGACCTATGACAGGAATGCGCCTCCCGGGACCCTGGCTCCCATCAGCCATGAGGAGCTGTGGAGGAGACTTGCACGGTTTCTGGAGGAGCTGGTGCCGGTTGCCGAGGAGGCCGGAGTGGTCCTGGCTGCGCATCCCGATGATCCGCCGGCGGAGACAGTGCGGGGCACGCCGCGCCTTGTGTACCAGCCCGACATGTATCAGAGGCTGCTGGACATCAGGCCCAGCCGGTCCAATGCCCTGGAGTTCTGCGTGGGCACGATTGCCGAGATGACAGGGGGGGATGTCTACCAGGCAACGGACCGCTACAGCGCCCAGGGCAAGCTCGCATATGTGCACCTGAGAAACGTGCGCGGCAGGATCCCCAGCTACCAGGAGGTCTTCATCGACGAGGGGGACATCGATGTGCCCAGAATCATGCGCATCCTGAAGCGAAACGGCTACAGCGGCGTCATCATTCCCGATCATACGCCGCTGGTGGAATGTCTGGCGCCGTGGCACGCCGGCATGGCGTATGCCGTCGGATACATGCGCGCCCTCGTGCAGACCCTTGCCTGAGCGCGCGGGAGTGAGGCAATGAAGGGACGGTTCCTGGACGAAGACTTTCTCCTTGACAGCCGGGCCGCCCGGCGGCTGTACCACCAGCACGCGGAGGGCATGCCGATTTTCGATTTCCACTGCCACCTGCCGGTCAAGGACATCGCGGAGGACAGGCAGTTCGCTACGGTCACGCAGATCTGGCTTGGGGGAGACCACTACAAATGGCGTGCCATGCGGGCATGCGGTATTCCGGAGCGTCTCATCACGGGGGACGCCTCTGACAAGGAGAAGTTCAAAGCGTGGGCCGACGTCGTTCCCTCGACAATCGCGAATCCCCTGTACCTTTGGACCCATCTCGAGCTGAAGCGCTATTTCGGGATATCGGGCAAGCCCCTCGGGCCCGGGACTGCGCAGGAAATCTACGACCACTGCTCGACGCTGCTCCCACGGAAGGATTTCTCGGTCCGGAGCCTTCTCAGGCGGATGTCCGTGCGGGTGGTGTGCACCACGGACGATCCCGTCGACTCCCTTGAGTACCACCGGCGCCTCGCTGCGGACACGACGTTCGACGTGACCGTGGTGCCGGCGTTCCGGCCGGACCCCGTCATGGGGATCGAGGTGCCCCCGGCATTCAACTCCTGGGTGGACAGGCTGGGCTTGGCTGCAGACGTGGACATCAAGGATTGGACCGGCCTTGTCGACGCCCTTAAGCTGCGTCACCAGTATTTCCACGCGAACGGCTGCAGGATCTCCGACCACGGGATCGAGGTCCCCTTTGCTTCCGACTTCACGCAATCAGAGGTTGAGTCGATTTTCCTTGCCGCGCGAAAAGGCCGGGCACCCGATCCTGCGCAGGCGCGGATTTTCAAGTCCGCTGTTCTGGCGGAGCTTGCCGGAATGGATGCCGAGGCGGGATGGGCGCAGCAGTTGCACATCGGCGCCCTGCGCGACATCAACTCCCGGTTCTCCGGGCTCCTGGGACCGAACTCCGGCTTTGACACGGTGGGGGACACGCCGATTGCCGCATCCCTTGCCAGGTTCCTCGACAGGCTGGATTCCCGGGGAACTCTTCCCAGGACAATCCTGTATTGCCTGAACCCGTCCGACAACGCCGTCCTGGCCGCCATGGCCGGCAATTTCCCCCAGGAGAAAGTCCCGGGCAAAGTGCAGTTCGGTCCCGCATGGTGGTTCAACGATCAACCCGACGGGATGCGCCAGCAGATCCAGATGCTCTCCGACATCGGGCTGCTTGCCCGTTTTGTCGGCATGGTCACCGACTCGCGCAGCTTCCTCTCGTACCCCCGGCACGAATGTTTCCGCCGTGTCCTCTGCAGCGCGCTTGGCGGTGCCGTGCAGCGAGGCGAGGCGCCGAAAGATTACGACCTTCTTGGGGGGATTGTCCGCGACATCTGCTTCAACAACGCCGTCCAATACTTTGCAATCCCCATGAAACGCCCTGACTGAAGGCCTTCAGGCCCGGCGCGCTGCTCCCAGCAGCCGGATATGTTTCTCAATGTGCTCCTCCACCGCTGCATAGTGGAGATCCTCGTTTGCCGACAGTGTCTGGAAGATTTCCGCCCTGATCCCTGGATCGTTCAGCAGCCCGCCGTACGTGATGTGCAGGAGCTGGCGGGAGTCCCGGGCGGAAAGCAGCCGTGGGAGCTCCGCGTCCGAGAGGCCGCTTTCGTCCGGGACGTTAGCCGGATCCGCGGTGATATGGTACAGCTTCGTTGCCTCCTCGAAAGATGCCTTGGCCTTTGTGAGCATGCGGCGGAAGAGCGCGGGATCGGCCCGGGCAATGACAAGCACGGCCTGGAGCCAGCTTGTTCCCGCTGTCTTCAAGTGAAGCCGCATGCCGGTATGCCTCCCGATGGCAGGATAGACGGAAAACTTGTCGCTTCCCGAATGGATGGAGATCTTGTAGCCGCCCGAGGCCTTCGCGATATCGCAGTGGATTGCGAACTGCCTCTCGAACTCGTCAACCTTTCCGATGTAATCGATTCCCTTCTGGAACTCTCCGACAAACCGGGGAGCAAGGGAGCTGACCATCACGCCGCGGATGCCCAGCTCCTTCGCGATGAAAAGGTGGTGCTCGGGAAGCGTCGGAGCAGTGGTCTCGTCGATGCTTATCTCAAGATCATAGCTGTCCCCGCGCCGTGCCCTGATGTGGGCGTCCACTTCCCTGGAGAAATCCAGCGCGCGCAGGTACATCAAGGCGCAGCGCTTTGCCTCCAGCGCGCTGAGCCGAACCGACGATCCTCCGGCCCGGAAGGTCTTGTCCGCGTACGCCTCCAACACATGCTCTTGTACGTCGGCCCCGAGCCTTGCGAACTCCTCATCCACTTTCCCGGTGCTCCAGAACGCCGGCTCGGCAGACATGACGTCGCTCAGGTCAAGGGTGATCATGGGCATTCCTGCTGCCAAAGCCGTATCGATGTCCGCAATCGTCTTGAGGTGGTCTCCGTCGGCCCCGTAGCCAAGCTCATAACCCTCCTGGAAGACGAGGAAAGTCGCGTCTGCGACGACGCCGGGAAAATCGCGTCCGGTCAGCGTCAGCTCGCGGATGGACTGCTGGGCCAGCACCGGCGCCACCTCATACCTCGCCGCCGCGCGGACGTGGCCTGGGGTGGCAAGCCCCAGGCGGTCTCCGCATCCAATGGTCGTCGTCCTCTCCCGGAGGGACACAGGCGCCGTGAACGGGAAGACCTCGCGGAGGCGCTTTGCGCTCAGGGGCGAAAGGGAAGCCTTCAGGATGGAAATGCCTCCGATGCGCGCGCTGGCTCCTTCCATGCCGGACGGCAGCGCCTTTGTACTGACCAGACAGAGGCCCTTCTCGCCGGCCGCAGAGCCTATGAAATACAGGACCCCGTCAGTCGCATGAAGGGATTGGCGGTAGATGCAGGCATCTGCGGCCGCGATCCTCTGTGCGCCCCGCGCCTTGAAAGCATCAAGCCCGGCCTGGTCCAGTTCGAGAAGCCCGGACTCCTTCACGATGCGCAGGATTGTTTCCATGGCCATGGTATACCCCAAAATCCGCCAAACGTGGTAGCTTTGCGGAAATGAGCCAGGCATTCCGCATCAGAGAGTTCCTCATGGGCGACTATGAAGCGTCGTACGCATTGTGGCAGGCAAGCGAGGGAATTGGCCTCAGCGCAGCCGACTCCCGGGAAAACATGGAGAGCTTCCTGTCGCAGAACAGGGGCTTGAGCTTTGTCGCCGAGTCCGCGGAGGGGTCCCTTGTGGGCGCGCTGCTTGCAAGCTGCGACGGCAGACGCGGCTTCCTCTACCACTGTGCCGTGGCCGGGACGCACAGGAGGCAGGGGATCGGCAGCGCGCTCGTGGACAGGGCCCTCGCGGCGCTGGCCAACCTGGGCATGCGAAAGTGCCACATCTTTGTTTTGGCGGACAACGCGGAGGGCAAGCGGTTCTGGCGGAGGATCGGGTGGGAAGAGCGCACCACAATCACGGTGATGTCCCACGACGTCGTGGCGGGCGCCGACGCGCAGGGGAGGGGGGCCGGGTGGCGCTTGAAGAGCTGGTAGTCAGCATGAACCGGCTCGGCATACGCTACGCGGTGCTGGAGTCAGGCGCGGACGGGGCAATCCTGATCCTGCCCGAATATGGCAGGGTCCTCGGGGTGTGGCCGCACTGGAGGGGAGAGAACGCGCTGTGGGTGAACCCTGATTTCCTGCGGCAGCTCGAGATCGGCGCCAAGGACGACGGATGGCTCAATCCCGGGGGGGACCGCATCTGGCTTGGCCCGCAGGAGGAGTTTTTTCCTCAAGACACTGTGCCTCCCTCCCTGGACCCCGGCAGGTACGAAGGAGTGCCCGAGAAGGGCTGCTTCGCAATGGAGAACAGGGGCGAGGTCCATGCCTGGAAGTCGAGCAGGATGCTGGGATTCCGGATCCAGCGCCGGATCCGGTCCCTTGCGGAGCAAGAGATCTCCGACCTGTGGGGGACGCGGTGGCTGCGCCAGGCCGGCTATGCGGAGGAGACGACGCTGGAAGTCTCACGGGAGGTCCCCCCAACGGTATGGCTCTGGAACATTACGCAGGTACCCTGGGGCGCCGAAGTC
>Ga0187881_10003106_pt1 | contig 14675 bp, 10 predicted proteins | sample June2016WEW_19_1_2_FD_133017 | JGI IMG/M metagenome (GOLD analysis project Ga0187881, IMG submission 133017) | Peatland microbial communities from SPRUCE experiment site at the Marcell Experimental Forest, Minnesota, USA - June2016WEW_19_100 | ecosystem: Environmental > Terrestrial > Soil >...
CGAGAGCCTGTCGACGATCTCGGTGCTGCCAGGGTCCCACGTGCGGGCGCATTTCGTTGCGATCATGACCTTTGATCTGCGTCCCGCAAGCGCTTTCCCGACCACTTCCTCGGAATGCCCCAGGCCATACACGGCAGCGGTGTCGATCCAGTTGATGCCCAGCTCCATGGCCCTGTGGATTGCGGCAATGGAGTCTTTGTCATCCTGGGCTCCCCAGGCGTATTGCCAGCCAGCGCCGCCGATGGCCCACGTGCCCAGGCCAACCACCGTGATCTCAGGCCCTGTGCTCCCGAGCTTTCTCTTTCTCATGACTTCCCCTCCTGCGTATTGACGCGGATGCTCACCCCAGAATCCGCGGCCTCCCGCACCCGGAGGCTGATCTCGCTCACTTGAAAGGCCTCCTCCACGCTCATGCGCATGGGCGCACCAGCCTCGATGTGGCGGACGAACTCCTGGAAGATCGACACCGGCTCTTCCTTGGTTAGCGGCCGCCGAGGCGCCTCCTCCGTGCACAGAGAGGCCTCTCCGCCGGCAACCTCGACGACGCCCTTTTCTCCGGCCACGCGGAGCCTGTCCTCCCCGTGGGTCGGGGCCGACCGGGGTCGGAAGTAGTCGAAGGTCACGATGCCTGCACCCGAGTTGGAGAGACGCAGCAGGCACGCCCCCGAGCTCTCCAGCTCTCCGTGGCCCCGGTTGCCCCGTGCGGTCTGGCGCGCGGCAACCTCCACGATTTGTCCACCGCTGAACCATTGGATCCAGTCGATTGCGTGGATGGCGACCCATGGGATGGTGCCCCCATAGGTAGCCCTGTGGGTGTAGATGGCATGGCGCGCGCCGAGCTTGTACGACTTCTGAGCGGTGATCAGAAGCGGCTCACCGATCAGCCCATCCCTGACCGCCCGCCACGCCGCGTGAAACTCCGGCCGGTAGCGGGACTCCAGCATGGGACAGAGGGCAACCCCGGCCCGGGCATGCGATCTGCGAAGCCTTTCCAGCTGCTCCAGGGAAACAGCCATTGGCTTCTCCACAAACACATGGATGCCGCGCTCCATGCAGTCGCAGGCCACGGCGGACTGCAGGAAGAAGAACGGGGCCACCACTGCCACGTGGGGCTTCTCCCGGTCCAGCATCCGCCGGTAGTCGTCATAGAAGGGGATGAGGGACTTCTCCAGCCGGTCCACGAAGAAATCCCGCGTATCCTCGTCCGCCGAGCCCGGCGCGATTCCCACAAAGCTCACCTGTGGCAGCCTGTCGCGGACTTCCAGCGCCAGGTCAATGTGACCGCTGGTGCCGATGATCACAGCTTTCACCGAGGACTCTCCCCCTGCATTATACGCCCATAGTAGGTCAGAGGTATGGTATAATCCAGCAGGACATCGTCTCCCCGCGTCTGATTCAATAGTGAAAGAAAAAAATCGATACGCCTCACAATGAAGAGGGAGGAATGGAAAAACAGCCGTTCGAAAACCGTGTCGCGGCGATTACCAACGCGGTCAGGAGCGCATCGCCCGTGGACTCCTCGCTTGGAGTTGACCGAACGGGAAAGGACGACTCGCTTGATCTGCTCGTGGATGCCATAGAAGACCTCTTGAAGCGGCTGACCGAGAGTGTCAGGACCTTCCACAGCGCTCATGAAGCCCTCCTGAAGCCACAGGTCACCTAGGAGCGCATTCCCCGAATAGCGGCCCTGATGCAGGCCCTGGAAGAGAACATTCCCGACACGATCTATTTCAAGGACACGCAGAGCCGTTTCATACATGTCAGCAAGGCGCATTTGCGGGCGTTCAACCTGATGGACAAAAGTGAGGTCATCGGCAAGACGGACTTCGATTTCTTCACGGAGGAGCATGCGCGAGAAGCGTTTGAGGACGAGCAGAGGATCATGCGGACCGGCGAGCCCATCATCAACAAGGAAGAGAAAGAGACATGGCCCGGTCATCCCGCCACCTGGGCTTTGACCACGAAGATGCCCCTGCGCGACGCGAATGGAACAATTGTCGGGACGTTCGGCATTTCCCGCGACATCACGGAGCGCAAACGGGCGGAAGAGGCGCTGCGGAAAAGCGAAGAGCGCTACCGCCTGCTCTTCAACAGCATCAACGATGCCGCTTTTGTCCATGATCTCGCGCCGGATGGGCTGTCTGCCAGGATCATAGAAGTGAATGACATTGCCTGCGAACGTCTGGGCTATACCCGCGATGAGCTGCTCCGCATGGGTCCCTACGACTTCCTTGCCCCCGAAACGGCGACCGTCGCGCGGGAAATGACGGCTCGTCTGAATACGGAAAAGCACGCGGTGTGGGAAGGAGTCTACGTCACCAGAACTGGGCTGAGGATCCCCGTGGAGGTCAGCAACCACCTCTTCGACATGGAAGGCAAGCCGACAATCCTTTCCACCGTGAGGGACATAACCGCCCGAAAGCAGCTGGAAGAGAACCTCGAACGGGAAAAGGCACTGCTGTTGACCCTGATCAACAACCTGCCGGATTACATCTCGATAAAGGACACGGAGGGCCGCATTCTGATCACGAACATGGCAAACGCCCGCGTCATGGGTCTGGCGAGAGCGGAGGATGCCATCGGGAAATCCGACCACGATTTCTATCCAGCCCCGGAGGCCGCGAGGTACCTTTCCGATGAGAAGACCGTGATCCAGACCGGAACGGCCTTGGTCAACAAGGAAGAGGAATCCACCGACCGCAAGGGCCACAGCCGCTGGACATTGACGACCAAAGTGCCGCTGAGAGATGCCCGGGGAAAGGTCATTGGAGTCGTATGCACTGGACGCGACATCACAGAGCGCAAGCAGGTGGAGCAGCAAATCGAGGATCTTGCCCGGTTTCCTGATGAGAATCCGAACCCGGTCATGCGTGTTTCACTCGATGGATCCATCCTCTATCAGAACCAGTCCGGCCGGACTCTCCTGCCATCCTGGACGGGAGCGCGGAACGACAAAGCACCTTCTGAGATCATGCCGGAGCTCCGTGAGGCATGGGAGTCGGGTGAGAAACGGGTTGTCGAGGCGCGGGAAGGCAAAAGCACGTTTTCGATCACGATCACACCGATTCGCAGCCGCGGATACATCGACCTGTACGGACGGGACGTCACCGAGGAGAGATCCCTTGCGGAAAAGTTCCTGCAGGCTCAGAAGATGGAAGCAGTCGGCCGGCTCGCGGGCGGCATCGCCCACGACTTCAACAACCTCCTGACGGTCATCGGAGGCTACTGCGAGCTGGTGCAGGAAGGGCTCACGGCTGGAAGCCCCGTGAAAGCGCAGGTAGGCGAGATTGCCAGGGCTGCCAAGCAGGCCGCCATGCTGACCGGACAGCTCCTCGCTTTCAGCAGGAAACAGGTGCTGATACCACAGGTCATCAGTCCAAACAACCTTCTGAGGGCTGTGGAAAACATCCTTGTTCGGCTCGTGGGAGAAGATGTCGAGCTCAGGACGTTTCTTCAACCAGATGCCGGGAATATCAGAGCAGACTCAGGGCAGGTCGAGCAGGTGCTCATGAACCTCGTGGTCAACGCCCGTGACGCCATGCCGGAAGGCGGGAAGCTGACGATCGAGACTGCGAACCTCGCGCTGGACGCTGCGTACGCCCTGGAGCACCCAGGCGTGAAGCCGGGCGACTATGTGCAGATCGCCGTCAGCGACACCGGCCACGGCATGAGCCAGGAAGTGCTGTCGCACGTATTCGAGCCGTTCTTCACCACGAAAGAGCAGGGGAAAGGGACCGGGCTGGGCCTCTCCACGGTCTACGGGATAGTCAAACAGAGCGGCGGCCACATCACCTGCTACAGCGAACGGGGCAGGGGAACGACTTTCAAGATCTACTTTCCGCGCACTGCGGAGCAATACGTCCGGGCCGTCCCCCATGTCGGGGAAATCTCGGCGATGCGCGGCAGCGAAACGATTCTTCTGGTGGAAGACGAAGAGACGGTGAGGCGTTTCATGCGGACGGTGCTGGAAGACAACGGCTACACGGTGTTTGCCGCGCCGGGAGGCAGGGAAGCCCTGGCGGAGATGCAATCGAGGAAATGCGCATTCGGTCTCGTGGTGACCGATGTCGTGATGCCGCAGATGAGCGGGAAGGAGCTTGCGCAGAAGCTCCAGAACATCTGCCCGGGAGTCAAGGCCCTCTTCATATCAGGGTATACGGGAAACGCGGTTGAGCATCATGGGATGCTGGACCCGGGCATCGATTTCATCCAGAAGCCTTTCACCTCCCATGAGTTCCTGGCCAAGATCCGCGAGATCCTGGACAGGCGGTAGTTGTTCCTCCCTCAATCTTTCGCTATCTCGTTTGCGGTGATTGTACTATGATGGCGGTCAGGTCGACTGGAAAGTGTGAGAGGCCGTCATGAAGCGAGTTTTCGCCGTCGGGTGTCTGGCGGTTCTTGCTGTCTTCGCCGCATCACGGCTGACGGCAAGTCCGCTTGTGGTGGGAGATGCTCCATCATACCGTCTGGGAGGTCATCTGGAGATTCTTCGGGACGACACAGGGGAAATGACTCTGGCCCAGGTCTCAGGCCGCACCGCTTCCTGGCAACCCACGGCAGACGACGAGCCGAATCCCGGTTTCACAAAAGCGATCTATTGGGTTCGTTTCCAGCTGGAATCACGAACCGCTCACCGCCTCCTCCTGGCATCCGATTGGGCCAACGTCAACCTCGTGAATGTCTTTGTAGTGCATCCGGACGGTGTGCTGGAACACATGCAGTCGGGGACTCACATCCCGTTTGCCAGGAGGCCCATACCGTACCGCTACCCGCTTTTTCCCCTTGCCCTGACGCCCGGACCGCCGGTCTGGTGCTACGTCCAGGTAATGGATGCCCACAGCGTCTTCCCTCTCTCCGTCTGGGACGAGGAGGCTTTCCACAGGGTTGACCACGATCTGCAGGTCATTGTCGGTCTGTTCGTGGGTCTGCTCCTTGTCGTTGTCCTCCTCAACGCGCTGTTCTTCATTGCAACCAGGGACAGGGCATACCTCTCCTACGCCTTTTTTGCGCTTTTCTATGTGCTTTTCGAGCTGACGTGGAGAGGCATCTGTGGTGAATATCTCTGGCCCTGGCACACGCAGATCGACGGTGGCGTGGAGGTGAGCGCAGCCTCGCTGGCCATCACAATGGGGCTTGTCTTCACTCGCAGCTTTCTTCAGACCAGAACGTGGGCGCCTCGCATGCACCGGTTCCTGGGGGCACTACTCTGCGCAGGGATCGCGAATACCCTGTGCACAATCATCTTTCGGTTTTCGATCATGGTTCAAGTCACCAACGGCTACCTTCTTCTGTCGGCAATCGTTCTGATTCCGAACGCCCTCATCGTTCTCAGGCGGGGGTTCCGCCCTGCCCGCTTCTACCTGGCTGCGTGGGTACTGCTCCTGCCGGGCGGCATCGTCTTTGGACTGCTGAACTTCGGGTTGGTGCCGAGCAGCCTCCTCACCAGGACGGCACTGACATCCGGGGCCTCCCTGGAAATGGTCCTCCTGTTCCTCGCTATCGTGGACAGGTATCTGCTCCTGCGGCGCGAGAGTGAAAACATGCAGAGGGAGCGGCTGGAGGCGGTGGAGAAGAGACTCTACTCGGACTCCCTCACCGAGCTCCCCAACCGAAATCGGCTCATTGCCGACCTTCGACCAGGGAGACTGGTGACGATCATCCTCGTCAACATCGACCATTTCCAGGAGACCAACGACTACTTCGGAATACGTGCCGGTGACCACGTCATCAGGGAGCTTGGGAACCGGGTGCGCAGCGCAATTGCGCGGGACCGCGGGGAAGTGTACCGGCTCCATGCGGATGAGTTTGCGGCGGTCATCGACTCAGCGTACGACGACGCCGCGCTTGCGGAAGCGGGCGGCCGGCTGGTGAGGATGTGCCAGGATGAGCCGTACCTGTACGAAAACGAAACCCTGCGTCTGGATGTCAGCGTCGGTGCCGCCGTGACCGATTCCCGTCATCTGGAGAAGGCCGACATGGCTCTTTCTGTTTCCCGGTCCAAGAAGACTTTCGTTCCCTACCGGCCTGAGCTCGAGGTTGTGCGGCAGTACGCTGACAACCTCCACTGGCTGCATGTCCTGCGCGAGTCCATCGAGCAGGATCGGATTGTCCCTTTTTTTCAGCCCATCATGAACAACGAAAGCGGTTCCATCGAGAAGTTCGAATCCCTCATGCGGATTCGAATGGCGGACGGAACCTTTGTCGCACCGGGCGCCTTCTTCACCATTGCCAAGAAGAGCAAGATCTATCCTGAGCTGTCCCGCGTGATCATCGAAAAGACGTCGGATGTCATGCGAACGGAGAGCCGCGAGGTGTCGATCAACGTATCGTTGGAAGACATCATCCATCCCGACGTGCGGGCCGTGATCGACAGGGTCATTTCAGAGAATGGTCTTGGGCGGCGGATCGTCTTTGAGCTGCTCGAATCGGAAGGCATCGAGAACTATGACGAAGTGTCCCGATTCATCGAGCTGATCAAGGAAAGGGGATCAAAGATCGCCATCGATGATTTCGGAGCAGGATATTCGAACTTCGAGCACATTCTCCGGCTCCGCGTGTACTACCTGAAGCTGGACGCATCTCTCATCAAGTCGATCGCTACCGATGCCAACGCCCGCAGCATAGTGGAGACCATCGTCTCGTTCGCCCGGAAGCTCGGAATCCAGACCATAGCGGAATATGTCCACAACGGAGCCGTGCAGGCCGTCGTACGTTCAATCGGGGTGAGCCATTCGCAGGGCTATTACATCGGCAAGCCCACTCCGCGGTGCGCTGATTTTCCCTGACGGACGAAAGACTTGCCGCACCAATCCAAATGGAATACTCTGGCGCGCGGATATGAGCTCTCCATCCGGCCCGAACCCGCTCAGAGCGCCCGGCGGTTTCGCCGTGCTCTTCCTCTGCCTCGCCCTGCTTGTTTCTGTCAGCATCGGCCATTCGGCAGTCCGCGCCGCCCAGCGCATCCGGGTGCTGGTTCCCCAGACCACAGCGGCGTTGCCCTTCCTGCAGATCGCGCGGGAGCACGAGGGTGCCGACGTGGACCTTCGGGTGGAGCTGTTCGCCAACCATGCCCAGGCCCTTGCGCTCCTTCTGCGCGGAGACGCGGACCTTCTTCTCAGCGGAACGAGCCAAGGCTGGCAGAACAGGCTTGACGGGAGCCCCCTGGTCATGATCGACACGGGAGTGTGGGGTCTGGCTTCGCTTGTCGGGAAGGACCCTTCCATCAGGAGCTTTGCCGATCTGCGGGGGAAAAAGGTGGCCGTGCCTTTTCCCGGCTCGCCGCTGGACTTCCAGACCCGCGCCTTGCTTGCGCATGAGGGGATCGATCCCCAGAGGGACCTTTCCATCACCTACGGCCCTTTTACCCAGAGCATAGCCAGGCTCCTCTCCGGACAGATCGACGCTGCCGCCCTGCCTGAGCCGCTGGCCACCTCGGTGGTGGGCAGCAACGGCCTCCTGCGTCTTACAGAGTATTCCCGGGCATGGGCGTCGCTGAACAGCGGGGACGGCAGGTCTCCGCAGGTCAGCCTTTTCTCCACGGAGGCCTTTGCATCGTCCCACAGGGCCCTGCTGATCAGCCTCCTGGAATCGTGGCGGGATTCCAGCCGCGAGATCTCGGCAGATCCGGCAGCAGCTGCTCGAAGGTTTGCCGTGACTCTCGGACTTTCGCCGGGGGTGCTGGAGGAAGCCACGCGGCGGACGCTCTTCGAAGTGCCGGACCTCGCCGAAAACGAGTCCCGGGTGCTCGACTACTATCGCCAGGTGGCTCCGTTTCTTCCGGAGGAAAAGCGGACCCTGGACGGGCAGTTCTTCTTCTTGCCGTGACGCGCCTGAAAGGCCCGCTCGCTCTTCGTTTCCAGGCAGCGACCGGGACTGCGTTCCTCCTGCTGGTCTGGGCGGCCGCGAGCCTCCTTGCGGGTACCTACCTCGTTCCCGCGCCCTGGACCTCGGCCGCGGACACTGTCCTCCTTCTTTCGCATGGCTTCGCGTGGCTGCAGATCCTGGCAACCCTGATCCGGGTTTTCATTGGCTTCTGCGCGGGGTTTTTCGCTTGATGCATCGCGGGCATCGCCTCGGGCAGCCGTCCGGGGACAGGCGCATTCTTGCGGCCCATCGTGCAGTTCTTCCAGGGCATGCCGCCGCTCCTGTGGGCCATCCCCCTGGTCGCCCTCATGGGAGTCGGCCACCTGCCGGCGATCACGGTGATCGGTCTCATCACGTTCCCTCTGGTGGCTGTCACCGTGGGAGAGGGCATGACGACTCTCCCGCGTTCATACGGGGAAATGCTTTCTGTGTTTGCCCCTGGTTTCTCTCCGCGCATGCGGGAGCTTGTCTTCCCGCATTTGAGGCCGTTTCTGGCCGCATCACTGAAGGCCGGGCTGGTTCTGGCAGTCAAGGCGTCAGTGACTGCAGAGTACTTCGGTGCATCGAGCGGCATCGGCTTCCAGATCCAGTCCGCGTACATGTCGCTTCGCATCCGAAACCTGTTCGCCTGGGCCATCGTTCTGATCCTGGTCATTCTCGCCTTCACGCACCTCCTTCCCCTGGCAGGGCGTCTCTGGACCCCTGTCCGCCGTCTGATCTCCGGCAGCCGGCCCTCTGCCCGAAGGGAAATCGAGCCGCCGGATCCGCAGGCGCTGTTCACGCCGACTCCACGCCCGCAGCGGATTCGTCTGCTCAGGGTCGGGTTTTCATGGCAGGGGAAAGAAGCGCTCCTGCGGGACATCAGCATCACGGTCCCTCCGGGAGGCGTGGCTGTCATCACCGGTGACTCCGGGATCGGGAAGACGACCCTCCTGAAGCTGATTGCCGGCCTTCTTCGGCCGTCCAGCGGCGCGATATCAGCACCTGCGCGCCTGGGGTTCGTGTTCCAGGATGACAGGCTCCTGCCCTGGAGGAGCGTTGAGGAAAACGCTGCCCTCCCCCTCCTGTACAGTGGGCATCAGCGCGAGGAGGCGCTTGGCATGGCGCGTTTTCTCCTCAGGGAAGTCGGGCTGGCAGGAGCGGAGACCCGGAGGCCTGAGGAGCTTTCGGGAGGAATGAAAAGACGCGCCGCGCTGGCCCGTTGCTTTGCAAGGGCCCCTGATGCCATCCTCATGGATGAGCCATTCAGCGGGCTGCACGCCGATGCGCGGAGAAGCCTCTGGGCGATGTTTCTGCGGCTTCTCTCGCGCCATCCCATCCCTGCAGTCGTGGTGACACACTACCCCCGGGAGATCGAGGGAGCTGCGGCATGCAGGATCTACAGGCTTGAGGGAAAGCCGGCGCGGCTCGTGTCTGCGGGAAAGGAGAAAAAATGGCCACTGACTTCGAGCTGATCTACAGCAGACACGCAGGCGAATATCACGAACTGGTTTCCTTCGAGGACTGGCAAGGGAACCTGCCCCGGGCGCTGGGGGAGGCTGCGTCTTTCACCGGCAAGGCCGTCGTGGAGCTGGGCGCGGGCACGGGGCGCGTGACCATGCTCATTGCCCCGCTGTGTGGCACGGTGGCTGCTTTCGACAGGTCGAGGCACATGCTGGACAAGGCCTTGGTGAACATAGAGAGCCGCGGCCTGCGGAATGTCACGGTGGCTGTTGCCGACAACAGAAGCATACCGCTTCCTGATTGTTGCGCGGATGTGGTGATCGAAGGATGGAGCTACGGGCACGGCGTATCGGAGGCTCAGAGCGAATGGAGGAATGCAGCGGAGGCTCTGCTGGGAGAGGGCACCCGGCTGCTGAGACCCGGGGGGACGTTCATCATCATCGAGACCCTGGGGACCGGCTTTCGCATGCCGAGCGCGCCCGGCTCGGTCCTGCCGGTCTTCTACGGGTTTCTGGAACGCCAGCTCGGGTTTGCGGCCCGGTGGGTCCGTACGGACTACAGATTCCCTTCCCTTGCCGAGGCCAGGCGTCTGGTGGAGCTTTTTTTTGGCCAGATGACGGACTACGATCTTGCCGCGGGCGGCGAGGTGATTGTCCCTGAGTGCACGGGCATCTGGTGGAAAAGGCGTTGACGATCCTTTTCCGTGGGCAAGAATGCGCTGTCGTGAAAATGTGGCGCGATTGAGAATGAAAGGAGCCCATGATGGGCAGATCGATCGAGCAGGAAAACTCGTTCCTCCAGGTCCTGTTGAAGCTGATCCCCAGTGAAGTGATTGCGGTCTTCATCTTCATTCAGGGAGTGATGCCGCCTGCTTTGCTGCCTCACCTCGTGGTGGCGCTGCTCCTTGTGGCCATCACGCCGATCTATCTCAGCAGGGCTTCGGGGGTGACCTCGCGGCCCCAGCTCATTGTTTCAACGCTTTCCCTTGTTGTCTGGATCTATGCCATTGGCACGGGTCCGCTGCGGTTCGTGCGTCCGCCGTACTACGAGCCGTGGCACGGGGCAGTGGCCCTGGCGGTGTGGACCCTCGTGCCGCCCATCTTCCTCACCCCCCGGGAGGAGCCGAAGGGACGGCGGAGGAAAGCGCCCGGGCCACGCGCTCGAGGCCGTCGCTGAGGACAGCCCTGGGGCAGGCGAGGTTCAGGCGCTGCAGCCCCTGCCCGCCGCGGCCGAACTTGCGCCCCTCATCGAGCCACACTCCTCCCACGCGCCGCAGCCTGTCCGACACCTGGTCATCGGTGAGCCCAAGGGACCTCATGTCCAGGAGCGCAAGGTAGGTTCCTTCAAGGGGGAAAATGCGGACGGCCGGCAGGCGCCCGGCAAAAAAGGACGCCGTGAACCTGTAGTTTGCTTCCACATACACCAGCAGCTCATCAAGCCAGCGCTCCCCGTGCCGCCATGCCGCCTCGGAAGCAGTTGCCGCGAACGCATTCGCCAGGCCCGCAAAGACCGAGTGCTGAGTTGCATCCAGGCGCTTTCTCAGCTCGGGATCCTCGACCACCGCCACTGAGCCGCCCAGCCCGGCCAGATTGAACGTCTTGGTTGCCGCGATAAGAGTGACGGTCATGCGTGAGGCCTCCGCGGAAAGGCATGCAACAGGGACATGCCTGAAGCCGGGCATCACCAGATCGAAGTGGATCTCGTCGGAAACTATCACCACACCCCTGCGGGCGCAGATCTCCACCAGGCGCTCCAGCTCTTCGCGCGTCCAGACCCGGCCCACCGGATTGTGCGGGCTGCAGAGGATCAGCATCCGCGTGCCCGGGTCGATGACCCTTTCAAGGCCTTCGAAATCGATCTCCCATCGCGCGCCGGACAGCAGGAGCGGGTTTTCCATAACCCGCCTCCCGTTGCCGCTGATTCGCATGGCGAACGGATGGTAGACAGGGGGCTGGATGACAATGCCGTCACCGGGGCCGGTAAGGGCAAGGATTGCGGCGGAAAGACAGGGTATGACGCCGGGGGAGGCGAGCATCCACTCCCGTTTGACCGTCCAGCCGTGGCGCCGCTCCAGCCAGAGACCTGCGGCCTGGAAGTACGACTCAGGCTCCACGGTGTACCCGTAAATGCCGTGCTGGACCCTGCGGGCAAGGGGCTCGCGGATCTCCGGCGGGGCCTCGAAATCCATGTCCGCGACCCAGAGGGGAAGCAGGGCGTCAAAGCCGGTGATCCTCTTGCTTGAATCCCATTTGAGAGAGTTCGTTCCGCTCCGCGTGATGATCCCGTCGAAATCGTAGTGTGTCTTCACTGTATGATCCGGGGCTAGATGGTTTTGACATCGAGGCTGCGGACCATGTACAGCTCGATGTAGTTTTTCAGCACCTCGCGCTTCTTGATCTTCGCAAGGCTCTTGCTGGTGGAAAGCTGTTCTGCAAGGGCATGGATCCTCTTGATATCGGGGGGTTGAACGAGAAAAGACCGTCTGACGGGTCGCAGGAAATCCCGGACAAGAGAGTTGACGTCCTCAACGAGGTTCTTTTTTGCCCGGGGGTCATAGAGGGGGTTCCATTTTTCCGCCAGTTCTTCCAGGGTCACATCTATCGACTTGCCCAGGGGGACATAGTGCGAGATCAAGGCCTGAATGCTCCTCTTGTACTGCAACAGATTGGTCTTCTGGACTTTGTCCTTTGCGCCGCCGGCACCTTTCTCCTCGACTGCAGTCTCCGGCTGACCCAGGACGACGCGGGCGCTTGCCGCGGGCGGGGGGGCCTGTCCGTCCGCGCGGATCTTCTTCCGGCCCCTGCCGAGCCGCCGGAAAAACCTTACGATTCCGCTGACGAGCGGCATGGTCTGCCAGAACGGCAGGTACAGGCGCACATCCTTGAGCAGCTTGGCCCGTGAAAGACCCAGCAGCTCGTCGAAGGGACGCAGGATGCTCTCCACGGAAAAGCATCTGCCAAGCTCCGTGTGGGCCGCTTCCGGTGTTCCGGGAAGCTCCGCAGCCAGATAGAGGACAGACCCGTTTGCCAGGGCCGAGAGCAGGGGAAAATCCTCTTTCACGCGGACCTCCACGTCGCGGCGGAAGGCTGCGTCGTTTCTTGCGGCTGACGGATAGGTATCCAGCTTCATCGCGGCAGACCAATCATCCAGGTATTTCGTGCGCAGCTCGTCGGAAGCCTCCGTCAGCTTCTTCAGGAAGACAGTCACCAGAAAGTCCCTCTGGATGAAATAGTCCTTGTTCTGTGCCACGGCGTGGACCCGCACCAGGAAGGGAAGGTTCTCATCCCCCGAGCGCTTGGTCTTCTCCTTGAGGAATCCGTGAATGAAGTCCCGCGTGTGCTTCGCGGCAAAGGCGGCGCCCTTTTCGTCCTTCAGCTCGTAGAGGTCCTGATAACCAAAGACGTACGGGGGTTTTCTCACCGCCGAGTCCAGCTTTTTCAGGTCTGCGGCTTTTTCCTGGTCCCGCTGCGACGCTCCCTTCATGTGGAAAACCGTGTACGCAATGATCATGGCGGACTGGCACAGCCCATGGTCTGCGTCTGTCTTGCCTTCCTTTCCCAAAGCGTCCTGGAGCAGCAGGTTCGTGAGATGGTTCCAGAATCGGAACTGGAAATCGCTGGGGGCAAGTATCAGGGAAGCGGCCTTGCGCGGCCGGCTTGTGGCATCTTCCAGGGCCTGGCGAAGCACAAGCTCGTTCCCGCGCAGAACGGATCCGAGCTTGCTCTCGGCGTAGGAGGCGTTCTTCGGGTCCTGCAGGTAGCGGGAAATCTTGGCGGCTGCAGCTTCTATCAGCGCAGTGCCCACGATCACGCGCGGCACGATCAGAGACTTCACCCCGTCAGGGAAGTCGACCTTGACGAGGCCCTTGCGGGGAGACTCATCCTCTTCGAGGAGCGCGGCAAAGGTGCCTTTCACATCGACGGTGGAAAGCTCCTCTTCCGGGACTTTCACCGGGAGCGACTCCAAGCTGGGGAAAGGCAGATCAGGCTCAACCGCCAGCCGCTTGTATTCTTCCTGCAGGGCCGTCTCGGAAAAGTCAGGGAAGGTCACGGCCCGGATCTTCCCCTCGGCCGCGGACAGCTTCAGGGCCCCCTTCCTGGCAAGCCCGCTGAGCGCAGTCCCCATCTCCGTGGGAGTCATCTGTCCTTTGGGGAGTGAGGCGATGAACTGGCGCAGATCGATCGTGGAAGCTTTGGTGCGCAGTGCGAAGCCGCGAAGGAGTGAAAGGAGATCCTCAGGCGACATATGACCTGGCATCTAGTGTAGTCGATAGCAGGAAACGTGGCAAGGACAGGCCCGGGAAATCACTCGCGGGAGCGCTGAAAAATCACCATACTAGGCTGGATTCGCTGAAATACTGAGGCGTCACTTCATCAGCGACTGGAGCCTTTTCACGAGGCCTGTCATATCCGTGTCGTTGCTGTAAGCTTTCAGTTGATCGGAGAGGAACCTGGCGCGGGCATCAGGGGTGGTCTGCTTGGACATTTGAATGACGACGTCCAAGACCTCCTGGATGGCATTGGATCTCCCTGCGGAAAAGAATCCCTGGTCATAGCGCTTGATGCGCTCGAACAGGCCGGGGAAAGTCTCTTCTACTGGCTTTGATCCAAGGAAATCATTCAGGTACGCCTTTGTATCAACAAGGCCCTGGTCCCCGCGGGCCTGGAGAATAGGATCCTCGCGAGATGCGTACGCCGAATACCCGTTGCTCAGGGCAGCGAGCTTTGCCTGAAGCGATGCCAAGTCTTGTCCTGACCCTCCGGATTGCGCCGCCCGCTGCTGCGCAGCCGCGGTCTGCTTTGCGGCGGCATCCGCGGCGGCCTTGTCCGCCTGTGTCTTCAGCTTCTGGTTCTCGGCGTCCAGCGCGTCGACCTTCTTTTGAAGCGCCGCCGCGTTGTCCTCTGCCCGTGAAAGCCGCTGCGCCAGGTCACTGGAGGCTCCCTGAGCAGCTGCGAAATCCCCGAACTTCCTGTTCAAGGCATCCATGAGCGTCGATGTGTCTGTCGTCGCCGGATCTCCCTGCATGCCAAGCAGAGTCATGATGCTCTTCTTCATGCCGATGATCTCGGCCCCGCGGTCAGCCACCTGCCTCTGCAGACCGGCCACCTGGGCGCTCAGGTCCTTTTCCCGAGCCGAAAGGCGCGCGTCAGCCTGGTTTGAAAAAAGAGCAGAGGCGTCCTTGATGCCCTGCACCGCGGAGCTGGCCTGTGGGCTCTGGGGGAAACGCTCCAGGACCGTGAGATAGCGGACCATGGCGTCAGCCGGTCTTCCCTGCGCAAGGGCGGCATCTCCCTGCGCCAGGATGGGACCCGCTGCCCTGGCCTGTTCCGCCTGGCTTCTGGTCCTCCCTTGTTCCGAACCAGCCGCCA
>Ga0187881_10003109_pt1 | contig 14667 bp, 18 predicted proteins | sample June2016WEW_19_1_2_FD_133017 | JGI IMG/M metagenome (GOLD analysis project Ga0187881, IMG submission 133017) | Peatland microbial communities from SPRUCE experiment site at the Marcell Experimental Forest, Minnesota, USA - June2016WEW_19_100 | ecosystem: Environmental > Terrestrial > Soil >...
CATCGCATTCTCGAATGCGGGTTTTTGACCGGGACCTGATCCGCGGAGGGCATTATGGCCAGCGGTCATGTGAACCGCACGCAAAGGCCGAACACATGGCTGCACCGACCAACCCTGCGACGTAAAGATTCTCCTTGCCAACTCGGAGCCGTCCACACATGGCCCGATGCGACATTTAGTGCGATGCAGCGACATGTCCGGAGTTGAGGTCAAAGCGGACTCGACATCGACGGCGACGCGAAACAAGACCCGCGCTCAATTTGTCGCCGGTGCGGACTATCAATCCGATTACTGCTGGATGTAATCGCGTAACGCTGTGGCTTCGTGTTCTATCTCTTCGACGCGGCTCTTGACCACATCGCCAATCGACACGATGCCAACGAGCTTTCCTTGCTGCACCACCGGCATATGGCGGAATTTTCCCGCCGTCATACGACCCATCAAGCTCTCGATGGTGTCGGTTTCGGAGCACGTCTGTACGTCGCGCGTCATGACCTGACCGACCGGTTCGTGCAGTGCCGTCGGCCCATGATCGGCGCACGCGCGCACGATATCGCGCTCCGACAGGATGCCGATAATGCGGTGATCCGCGCCGAGGATGACGACCGCGCCGATGTGTCGGTCAGCCAGTAACTTCGCCGCCGCGGCAAGATCGGCGGTCGGCTCGATCGTAATCACGTTGCCGCGTTTGCTTTCCAAAATATGCTTGACGATCATGACAGCCTCCCTGGTTCCAGCCGTGGATGGAAAAGCCGCGGCTCCGACTTCGGACAACGATCCGCCCCGAAGCTGGTTCCGTCAAGAGAAAGACAGAAAGCGTCAATCGCCTGGCTCAGCTTCCAGCGCAGCAATCCCTGCTCGAAGGCAGTTTCGTGACGGAGGGTAGCGGTTGCCCAGCCTGGCCGCGATCCTTTGCGGGTCTGGATGCTCGCGACAGCGTCGCTCAGACAAAACCCGACGGGACTTCGGCGTAGGTCACCGCGCCCACCCCGGACAGTCAGCCGTGACCCCCCGAGACGTCGCAGCCACCCTCGACGTGCTGGCTTCGCGCGTGCGCCGAATGTCCCCGCCGCTCGCCCGCTACCCAGAGCGCTTCCACGAAGAGCGCTCTGACATCGCCGACGACCTGGTGAAGCTGGCCCGCCGGGTGTCACCCCGCAACCAACCCGCGTCAGGCGTTACGGTTGACGTCAGCGACATCCGCCGGGGCCGCATCATCACCACGAACCAGACGGTCAACGGTCGCCGTATCGTGGTGCAGAAGCACAGAGCCTTCGCTGTCTTCGTCGGTGAACGACCCGTTCCTGGTTCTCAAAGCGTTCCTATGCGGTGGGTGGTGCTGTCCTAATTCCGGGCCTTCTGTCCTAATTTGCGGAGCAAGGTGTCCTAATTTGCCAAGGTTGACGCAACTCAAAGGTACAACGCAGGATACATCGTTGGATATATGGTTGCATCGCAACAAATCTGCTAATCCGGCTCTTGGGGAGGGCCTGAGGTAGACCAAAGGTTCGCGATGACCTTAAAAGCACTGACCGCAATCCCCGCCACCTCACTTTTTAATCACGTTTGGCCGCTGGCGCTTATAATCTTTGGATTAGGGGTCACCGTGGTTTGGGCGGTCTTTCTGGGATACGGACTCGTGGCACTAATTGAAAAAGCAATTTAGGGATTACGGGCCGCCTCAGTTGGCAGCCTCGTCATTTTGGCGATCAGCGGCAGCCTGTAGGGCGTCCAGCATATTTTGAACGAGATTGCCCTTTGCCACCCGCTGCAGTTCGACAAGGGCGATGCCAGCGCGAACGGCGGATCAACGCGGCTGGCACCATCGCCGCGGTCGAGGATTTCTGCGCAGCACGGTCGCGCCGAATTTTCCGATCTTCCGCCATCGAAGAAAATTTCGTGGGCAGGAATAAATCGCCGCGTCGGCCGCTCTCATCATCAGAAGCCGCTGAAGATCGACATGGCGGCGCGATCGCGGCATGGCGCCACGATTACATCGAGAGGAGAATGGAAATGTTGAACATCCGCAATGCGGCCATCGCCGTGATCACCTCTGCCTCGCTGTCGCTGTTGGCGGTGTCGGTGGCACAGGCCCAAGGCGGCGAAAAAAAGCCGATCCATAGGGCAATCTATAACACCACACGGGTTCCCTCCACGATGAACCGTCAGACACCGACGTGGAATCCATGGATGGACAACAACCAGGGCATCCCCACGTTATCGCAGGGCGGGGGCGTCGGCTAAGCTGCCGTCAAGGCCGGTAAGCCTTGATCGGCGTAGTGTCCCCCGCGCACCCCCCACCCCCCGCGCGGGGGACTATCGCGTCATGCTCGCTGTGTCGGTGCCCCAGGGCGGCGCGGAATTGCTGAGCAATATCCGTCACATCGAAGAGTACGACCGTCGCAAGCCTTCCTCGTCCCAGAGGCCAACAGGGGATTTATGTTGCGCGCGTCAAAATAATTTCATTGGCGCGGGAATAAACGCCAACTGGCGGCGGTCTTATCGGTATCGGAGACATTGCTCGACTGTGTCGTCCGGTCCACGCGATCAATTCGATGCAAGGAGAACGTCAATGCTAACCATATCCATGTCTCGCCGGAGTCTTCTGACGTCTGCAGCCGTGGCTGCAGCCTTTGGGCTGGAGAGAAAGTTGGCTTTCGTCAGCCCGGCACATGCGGAGACACCGCTCGAGCCGACGACGGGATTCTACAAGTATAAGGTCGGGTCCATCGAGGTCACCGCCGTCTATGACGGCATCTGGCGCAAACCCCACGATCCCACTTTCATCAAGAACGCCTCAGTCGAGGACACCAAGGCGGCGCTCGCCGCGGCGGGCCTGACCACGGAATTCATGCCGATCCCGCTGACGGTGATCGTCTTAAAGATCGGCGACAAGCACGTCATGGTCGACGCCGGGTCAGGTGTTGGCCAGTGGCAAGCGAACGCCACGCACCTGCCTGCCAACATGCAGGCCGCCGGCATCGACCGCAGCCAGATCAGCACAATCCTGATCTCACATTTTCATCCTGATCACGTCTGGGGCCTAATGGAGAAAGGTACCAACGCGGCCGTCTTCCCCAATGCCGAACTGATCGTCAACGGCACCGAATACAAGTGGTGGACGGAGCCCGGCCGGGTCGAGAAATTGGCGGAAGGCCGCCGCGCCGCGGGCAAGCGCATCGCCGAGGTTTTTCCGACGTGGAAGAACTGGAAGCTCGTCGAGGATAACGCAGAAGTGGCGCCTGGCGTCCAGCTTCTCGCGGCGGTCGGTCACACTCCCGGTCACTCGGCGTTCCTGGTCACTTCAGGCAAGGATCAGTTGATGGTGTCGAATGACACCATGTACGTGCCCGCTCTCTTGGCGCCGCACCCGGAATGGGAAGGCGTCTACGATCAAGATGGACCGACAGCAGTTGCCACCCGCCGCAAACTCGTCGACCGCGTCATCGCCGACAAAATGATGATCTGTGGCGCGCATTTTCCGTTCCCTGGCGCCGGCGTGTTCGCCAAGGACGGCAACGCCTACACCTTCACGCCAGTCGTCCAGTCCTGATCCACACGAGTCCAACCCTGATCACACACGGAGAATCTCCCATGAAAACGCTTCAATCAATCCTGGCGAGCACAGCGCTGCTTGTTAGTCTCGGTCTTGCGCCAGCACTCGTGCCGGCTCCAGCCTTTGCGGTCGACAACATGGAATCGACCGATGCACCCGACCTCAGCTCTGTCCGCGCCAAGATCAAGGCTAAAGATTATGCCGCTGCTCTGACGGAACTGAGGGATATCGCCGAAGATACCCAACAGGCTGATGTCTATAATTTGCTCGGCTACACCCTGCGCAAGACCGGCGACTTCAAAACCTCGCTGACCTATTACACCAAGGCACTGGAGCTCCAGACCGACCACAAGGCGGCCCGCGAGTATCTCGGCGAGCTTTATGTCGAGACCGGCAATATGGAGAAGGCCAAGGAGCAACTCGCCGTCCTGGCGAAACTCTGCCCCGGCGGCTGCGAAGAGCGCGACGACCTGCAGAAGGCAATCAGTGCCAAATCGGCAAGCAATTGATGACCAAAGCGGGCGATCACTCGCCCGCTTCTTTCTTCTCGCTGAAAGCAGATGGAAGGTGAGCGATGGACAGAGTCCTGAGAATAAATGATGCGCCGCTGGACAATGTTGTCTTGCTTGCGAGCCGGTTATTGCTCGCCTGGATCTTCATCCACGAGGGCGCGTTCCTGGCCATGAACTTTGATGCTGCTTCTGCAGGCATGGCCAAGATGGGCGTTCCTGCAGCCGCGCTCGTTCCGACGATCGCTTTGCAGCTGGTTGCGGGTTTGGCGATTGCGATTGGCTGGCATGCGCGACTGGGAGCGGCAGCGCTAGGCCTGTTCTGCGTGGCAACCGCGATCTTGTTTCACACAAATTTTGCCAGCCGAAACGAGCTGCTGCATTTCGAAAAGGACCTCGCCATCGCCGGCGGAATGTTTGTATTAATGTTGCGCGGCGCCGGGGGTCTTTCCATCGACGCATTTGCCGGACGAAACGCACAGCATGACTTGTTGGTTCAACTTGCGAACCGCGAATTTGCCTCCGAACCGTAGACCTCGTATCATCCAAACTCGGTAGCAGCCTCGAGCGCGAAACCAACCACGGTGTCGGAAAAGTTATTCCGGGCGATTGGAACGTAACGACATGGCCGATTCAACGTCTGATGATAACTCGGTCCTGCTGGTCCACGCCTATCTGGACGGCGAGCTCGATGCTGCCAATGCCCTGGAAATCGCGCAGCGGATGAGCACTAATCCGGCGCTCGCCGCTGAGGGCGAGCGGGTCAAGGCGTTGCAGCAACTAATTCATGAGCGTCTTCCGCGCGAGGTGGCGCCGCCAGATCTGCGGGCCCGCATCGAGGCGTCGGTCGGCGGATTGAGCCGCCCGCGCGCGCAACCGTCTTGGCGCGCTCTTGCGGCGTCGATCGCCCTGACTGCCGTCGTCGCCAGCAGCTCGACCTGGTTCATTGCCGGCTCTCAACCAACAAACGCGGTGGCGGAGTCGCTGGTTTCAGATCACATTCGTGCTCTTATGGCGGCACAACCCACCGATGTGGCATCGTCGGACCGCCATACTGTAAAGCCCTGGTTCAATGGCCGCATCCCGGAGTCGCCGCGGGTTGTCGACCTCGCCAAGGCGGATTATCCGCTGGTTGGGGGACGCATCGACGTGGTGGGCCAGACGCCGGTCCCGACGCTGGTGTATCGCCACGACAAGCATCTTATCAGCCTCACCGAAATGCCTGCCGAAAGCCAATTTGGATTTTCAGGCGGCCCCCGCACCATCGACGGCTACAATTTGGTCCACTGGACGGAGAATGGGGTGAGCTATTGGGCGATCTCCGACCTTGCCTCCGCGAAGTTGGAGGAGTTCGCTCAGCTATTTCGCCGCACTCCACCTGAGTTGTGAAAGTTTTTGGAAGCAGCAAGCGAGGGCATGCCCAGCCCGAATATGCACCACAGTACGTTTACCAACATCACGGCAATAATATCGGCCTGACCGTTGATCCGCAAAAGTTGCCGCAATGAAATCTGAAAGGTCAACATTACGCTTGGCCGCCTCCGCCGCTCCAGACCGGATAAGCGGCGATGACAACGCGCGCTTTGCGACCGTTGTCATGCCGCATATCGATGACGCCTATCGGCTGGCGCATTGGTTGACAGGTAATCGTACTGATGCCGAAGATGTGGTGCAGGATGCGTCGCTAAGCGCCTTCCGCGCCATCCGTGGCTTCGCCGGCGGCAGTGCTCGCGCCTGGCTGCTGAGCATCGTACGCAACACCGCCTATTCCTGGCTCCGCAAGAACCGTCCGGCAGCGGTCGTCACGGTCGAGGATCTCGAAGCGGTCGAGCTTGCGCAAGCCAATCCAGGCGACCCGGATGCCGAAACGCCCGAGGCAACACTGCTTGCCAAGATCGACGCCGAGCAGCTCCGTGCCGCAATTGCGGCGTTGCCGGCGCCGTTCCGGGAAACGCTGGTGCTGCGCGATATCGAGGGCCTTGATTACCGCGAGATCGCCCAGGCAACAGACGTGCCGATCGGCACCGTCATGTCTCGGCTCGCGCGAGCTCGCCGGCGCCTGACTGCGACCATCGCAGGGAATGAGCCTTGAGTGAGGCGCCCTACGCGCTGCTCTTTAACCTCTTCGAACGATCAAGGTGCGCCAATTGATCGCCAAGTCGTGAGTAGTCGCGGCGAGCTACAGCCGCGCTTCATTGTCAGTGTGAACGGGGACCATGCCGATAGTCCGAGTCCCGCTTTCTTCGCGCGCTGATCTCCCGCCCGCGAAAACCAAAAATCTTTCACACCGCGGAAAAAAGAACCCGGCTGGCTTGTCAAGTCGCAAAGTTAAAGCGCTCGTTTCCTCTTCGGGAAGGTGCGAATAATGTCGCTCAAAACCGGTTCTTGCACCGCTTTCGCGGCGTCAGTTGATGAGAACCAGTGGAATTCACGTTCCGTTTTTCTAGCCATCTTTTTTGTTGGTGCTTCACTTCCAATGGAAAAACGTGCACCTCACAGGCAACAACAGCTCCGCTCTATCTGAGCCCGCTGGGCTGGAGTGGGATCGTGACGCTCGCGGCCGGTGTCCGAGATTGCGCAACGGTATGAGCTGAGCGATGCCCATGTCCGCCGGCTTCTTCGGTTCGCCTATTTGGGGCGTCGTGCAACGAAATGGCGTTGTTTCCTTGTCGGGCGATTATCCGACGACCGCGGCGCTGATCGAGCATGGTGAAGACGATTGGCGAGGCGCCAGCCGCGCGGCGACTTCGGCCGCCTTCGATCCAAAACGACTGCTTTCGCCGGTGACGGCGCCGTGCCGCATTTTCTGCCAGGGGGCCAACTATCGGCAGCACATGCTCGAATCGGGGTTGGACCCGGATCTCAAGACTTTCAACATGTTCTTCACCAAGTCCGACGCGTCGATCAGTGCAGCCAACGGGGTTGTACATCGGCCTGCGCATGTAGCGCTGCTCGATTATGAGATCGAACTTGCGCTTGTCTTCCGCCGTTCCGTGTCATTGCCCATCGCGGTGACCCCCGCGACTCTGAAGGACTATGTGTTCGCCATCACCATAGCCAACGACATCAGCGCGCGGGACGTGCAGCTTCCACAGATGCAGTTCTTCAAGGGCAAGAGCTATCGCGGTTTTTGCCCGATCGGGCCCTGGCTCACCGTCCTCGAGCCGCAGGAGTTCGCCTTGCTCGACAATCTCGATCTGCGCCTTTCGGTCAATGCCACGCTACGGCAACACGACACAACGGCCAATCTGGTCTTCAAACCGGCCGAGACGATTTCGGAATTATCGACGTTCGCCAACATTGCTCCCGGAGATGTCCTGCTAACGGGAACGCCGAGCGGGTGTGCGTTGCGGGTGCCGCCACCAATGATCCGGCGAATTCTGCAGCTGCTGCCTGAACGGAAGTTCTGGGAATTGTTCGTTTCATCGCAGCGCCGGCGGCCCGACTATCTTAAGCCAGGGGACTCAATGGCGGCGACGATTCGCAGCGCGGATGGACGGCTCGACCTGGGCGAGCAGACAATAAGGATTGAATGACGCGGCACTGTGGCTGCGCAACGCACCGTGAGACCATGACATGACCACAAGCCCTGCATTGCTCTGCCTCGGTCCAGCCGCCAAGGGCGCGCTCGAAGTCCGAGAAGTGCCGAGACGAAATCCGGCCGCCGACGAAGTCGAGGTCGCTGTGCAGGCCGCCGCGGTCAATCCGATCGATGTGCGCCGCGCTGAAGGCTATGGCTTACGGCTCTTGTCCTTGCTTGGAGCAGGCAAGTTTCCGATGGTGCTCGGCAACGATTTTGCCGGCACGGTGGCGAGCATCGGAGCGAGGGTGTCCACATTCAAGCCCGGAGAGCGGGTTTACGGCTTAAAGCCGACCTCAGCTCACGGCACTCATGCCAAGCAGGTTCTGGTCAAGGCTGCCCATGTGCTGCCGGCGCCTGCCAGCGGCGATCTTCAGGCGCTCGCAGCGATCCCCTACAGCTTCGTCACCATGTGGTTGGCGGTGCGCGGCGCCGGACTTACTCGGCATAATGCGGCGGGAAAGAGAGTGCTGGTGCATGGGGCGGCCGGCGGACTCGGAACATTGGCGCTGCAGATGCTGTCAGCCTGGGATGCTAACATCACCGCCATCGCGCGGCCGGAAACGTTGGCTGGATGTTTGCACGCGGGCGCCACCGAAGTTCTTGATGGCAATAAACAGCCGTTTGCCTCGCTTGGCCGCACGTTCGATGCGACGCTCAACTTCGCTACATGGGACGATGACCTTGCGCCGAGGCTTGTTACGTCCCGCGCCGCTTCTTGTAACCACGGTGGACCGATAGGGACCGGCTCCTTCGCGGATCTTCGAAGCGCAAGAATGACGCAGTGATCAAAACCGGAGGGTTTGCGTGTCGCCACGTCAAGGGCAACAAAGCCAAACACGAAGAGAAAAGCTGCTATCGCCAAAAGGGAAATCAGCGTGTCTGCTCCGACGTCCGGATGCCAGGCGACATCTCAATGAGCTTCATGAGCTGCGCCGGCAGGCAGAAGTGCATGCCGACGACTCTCTCCGGCCGGCTACTGCCGGCGGCGATCTCCGTGATCAACAAGGTCGAGGTATTGGAGGCGAAGATCGTTTGAGCCAAACAGATTCGATCGAGGCGGCCGAGCAGCTCGCGTTTGACCGAGAGCTCCTCGAACACCGCTTCGATCATCAGATCGCAGTCGGCGAGACATTCGAGATCGGTGGTGCGGACCATGTCCGACAGGATCTTGTCCCGTACAGCAGGCTCAAGCTTCCCGCGCTCGACGGACTTGTTGAAGAAGGCCGCTGTTTGCTGGGCGGCATGGTCGAGCCTGACCTCGGAAACGTCAAAAGAGATGGTGCGAAACCCGGCACGGGCCGCAACGATGGCTATGCCTGCGCCCATGGTGCCACCTGCCCCGCAAATGCCGACGGTATGGATCGTGGTGGTCATGTGACTGCGAAGCTTCGTCCGATAAGTTGGCGGTGGATCTGGTTTGTGCCTTCCCAGATCTGCGTGATCTTGGCGTCGCGCATCAGCCGCTCGACGCGGTAGTCGCGGCAGTAGCCGTAACCACCGTGCATCTGGACCGCTTCAGTCGTCATGCGCATCGCGAGGTCTGAGGCCCGCATTTTCGCCATCGAGGCCTCGAGGCCGAAGTCAGTCGCGCCGTCGTCGACGAGGCCTCCGACGTAATCGAGCCAGCTTTCGGCCATCGCCAGGTCGGTCGCGAGATCGGCCAGCATGAACTGGTTCCCCTGGAAATCGATGATTCGTCGCCCCGACTGCCGGCGTTCGTTCATGTAGCCGACCATATCCTTGAAGGCGGCGGTCGCGATGCCGAGAGCGTGGGCGGCGATGCTCGGCCGCGATTTGTTGAGAGAAGCAAGGAGAATCTTGAGGCCCTGACCCGGTTTGTCGATCAGGTTAGCACGAGGCACCCGACAGCCATTGAAGGCAAGTGCGGCAGTCGAGGAACCTCGATGACCCATTTTGTCCTCGATCCGGACCACCTCGAAGCCGGGGGTTCCCTTCTCGAGGACGAGGACCGAGATGGCCTTCCTCGGATCGCTGATCTCGGACCATTTACCGAAGAGCAGGATCAGGTGGGCAACGTCGCCGTTGGTGATGAACGTCTTTCCACCTTCGACCACGATGTCGTTTCCCTCGGGCCGAAAGCGCGTCTTCATCCCTGTCGCGTCGGAACCTGCGTCCGGCTCCGTGATTGCCAGAGCACCAAGGCCGCCCTCGGCGATGCGCGGCAGAAGACGAGCTTTCTGTTCCTCGCTGCCGAAATCGATGAGCGGTTTCATGCCATGAAAGGTCGTGGCGTAGATGATACCCGTAGCGGCACATGCTTCGGCGATCGTCTTCACAACTGCCAAATAAAGCCGGTACGACATGGGGGCGCCGCCGTATGCCTCGGGAACGAAGATCGCGTTCATTCCAAGCTCGTTGAGGGCGTTTACATTCTCCCAGGGGAACTCGCCGGTATGGTCGTGACGTCCGGCCTGAGGCGCGATCATCTCGTCCGCAAGACGCCGTACCTGTTTGAGCACCATGCCCTCGTCCTCACCCCAGGCGCGTCGACTCTCCAGCTGCTCGAAGATCATCATTAGTGGTTCACTCCCTGGCCACCGTCGACGTAGATGGTTTCGCCCGTGAGAAAGCCGATTTGTTCTCGGAACAGGACGCCGACCAGCCGGGCGATTTCTTCGGACGTGCCGGCACGACCGACGGGCGCTCTCTTGGCGAGCCAGGTCCGAACCTTGTCGCTGGCAAGAAAGTCACGATTGAGGTCCGTCTCGATATAGCCCGGCGCGACGTCAAGGACGCGGATGTTATCTTTTGCCCACTCAGAAGCGAGGCAGCGCGTGATCGCTCCGACTGCCGCCTTCGAGGCGCAATAGCCGACGTTCTCGGGCACTGCGAGCTTGTCGAAGAAAGACCCGATGTTCACGATCAGGCCGCCGCCAGCCGCTACGAGATGCGGGTTGGCTTCACGGCAAGCGACAATCACTGATGTCGCGTTGAGCCGGATCGCCCGTTCAAACTCTGCCGCGGAGAGATCACGGCTTGGCGACGCGAAGTGACTGCCCGCATTGTTGACGAGGCCGACAATCGGTCCTCGCGCGGCGACACACGCCACGGCTTGCGACACCGAGCTCTCGTCCGACACATCGCAAACGAGACTGTAGCCGACAGGCGTCTGCCCCGAACGCGACAACGCAGCCACAGTGAATCCGCCGCGTGCGAGTTCCACGGCGATTGCGGCGCCGATGCCGCGGCTTGCGCCGGTAACAATGACCTGCTCCTCACTCATCGCGGAATTCCGGCTTCCGCTTCTCGACGAATGCCGCCATACCCTCCTCCGCGTCGCGCGTCCGGAAGGCGAGCGTCGACAGATCGGCCTCGATCCTGAGCCCTTCGTGGACTGTGACATCGAGCGCTCGGCTGATCGCTTCGCGGGCGAAGCCCAGGACGGGCAAGCTAAAGGCTGTGAACTCACGCGCGAAGGACAGACCGGCTTCGACGGGATCGCCATCGACGAGCCGATTCACGAGGCCAATCCGCTCCGCCTCGTCCGCGCCGACCGTTCGGCCGGTCATGATCATCTCAAGTGCCCGCGCTTGGCCAATCGTCCGCGGCAGGCGTTGCGTCCCGCCATAGCCGGGAATGAGCCCGAGCTTGATCTCCGGTAGGCCCATCTTGGCCGTGCGGCTCGCGAGTCGAAACGTGCAGGCGAGCGCCAGCTCGAGTCCGCCGCCGAAAGCATAGCCGTTGATCACCGCAACGGAAGCGAAGGGAAGCCGCTCGAGCTTCGAAAAGACCGCCTGGCCCTGTTCTGCGCCACGCTTCTGGTCAACAAGACCGCGCCCGCGCAGTTCCTTGATATCGGCACCGGCGCAGAATGCTTTCCTGCCGGCCCCGGTCACGATGATCGCGCGAACCGGCCATGTCCCAACCTCATCGAGCGCCGCCCCGACCTCGCGCACAATCGCGAAAGAGAGGGCATTCAGCGCGTCGGGCCGGTTGAGGACCAGAACCGCGCATTCCTCACGTCGAGAGAGTTCGACGCTCATCCTCCCATCTCCTGTCGGGCTCGAAAACCGATTGGCGCCGGCGATATTTCGCCCCTCCGGACCATCTCGACGATCTCGCGCTTGAGGATTTTGCCGCTGGCTGTGAGCGGGAATGCTTCGAGCCGGACAAAGTACTCGGGCATGTCATACTTGGAGAGGCCCTCGTCCGCGAGGTGGGCCAAGAGGTCCGTCGGGCTCACGTCGCCGATCACCGCGATGCCGACCCGCTCTCCCAGCCGCTCGTCGGGAACCGGGAAACAGGCGGCTCTCTCGATCGCGTGACAGCGCAGCGCAAGCGCCTCGATATGAGTGGGAGAGATATTGTGGCCGCCGCGGATGATCAAATCCTTTAGGCGCCCCTCGATGCGCAGATTACCGCGCTCGTCCAAGATGCCGATGTCGCCCGACAGGAACCAGCCGTCGCAATTAAAGCTCGCCTCGGTGGCGATTTGATTGTCGAAGTAGCCGAGCATCAGCGCTGCGCCACGCCCTCCAATCTGCCCGATCTCGCCCAGCGCGGCCTGACGGTCAGGATCGGTCAAGTCGAACAAACGGATCTCGTAGGATCGCCCACCCCGTCCGCAGGTGGCGACGATCGTCTCGGCATCATCCGTCGGGCGGGTGTATTGGTGGGACGAGTTCTCGGTCATTCCGTAGACGTTCTGAGGTTTGATGCCCTGCCGCATGAAGGCATCGGCGACCGAAGGCGGGATCGGAGCGCCCGCCATGTAGAAGACCCGAACCGCGCCGAGATTGGGCAGCCCCTGCGCCCTTTGCTCGGCCAGCACATCCATGGCGTGAGTGGGGACGCCCATAATGTAGGTCGCACCCGTTTCGAGGATCCAATCGAGTCGGTTCGTGCCAGGCGGTGGATCGTCGGTGACGAGCCGGCAACCTGCCAGCAGCCACTGCGCGACGGCGACCCACGCGATATGGTGGGAAAGCGGCGAAAGGGTCAGCAGAACCGTATCGGGGCCGTGTCCCCAGTCGCGGACAAGGTCGCGAGCGTTGGCGAGCAGAGTGTTGTCCGAATGCATGACGCACTTCGGCGCGCCGGTGGTACCCGAGGTGAACGCGAGATAGATGACCTTGTCCGGGTCGTCGCATGCCGGGGTCACGTTTGGCGCCGGCATGGGAAAATTGTCGGGGGAGTAAACAACCTTGAGGGACGGCAACTGGGCCAATATGCCGTCGAAATCAACTTTCAGACGATCGGCGCCCCAACCTTGCTCAGTAACGAGCGCTCTTGCAGAGAGGCGGTCCAGCAACCCCCCGATCTCGCCGCAGGTGTGGGTCCGGTGTAGCGACGGATTGCAGCCAAGACCCTCGCGCGAGCAAGCGAGAAAGGTGACGATCGTTTCGAGGCGGTTCGACATCCAGATCGAAACGCGATCGCCGCCGACGAGCCCATAGGCACACAGATCTGCCGCGACCCCGTCAACCCAAGCCCGAAGTTCAGACCATGTGAGCCGGCGTCTGCCGTCCTGTAGGGCGACCATCTCTGGCCGTGCCACGGCATGCTTTGCGACCAGTCCGTAGAACGTATCCTTCTGCCACAAGCCCTGTTCGTAGTAACACCGAGCCTGCAGCGGATGGTGAAGGGTGAGGAATGGCCGCACGGGATCATCTCCCGAATTTCGCAGGATCGGGTTTTCGTCTCTCGGTGAATGATTTCGAAAGCTCGTGACTCTCCTCGGTTTCGAGATACGCGCGCAGCAGCAGGTCATGTGCGACCCGCGCAAGGCCTGAAACGCCGCCGTGGCGGGCGTTGAACGCGCTCTTGATGGAAGCGAGTGCGAACGGCCCGCGCTCAGCGATTTCAAGGGCGAAGACGCGCGTCTCCTCCTTAAGATTCTCGTCCGGCACGACCTTGTTGATGAGGCCGATATCGAGCGCCTCGCGGGCAGTGATCTTGGGGTTGCGGTACCAGATTTCCTTTGCCTTCTTCTTGCCCACCATATCCTCGAGGTACCAGGTTCCGTAGCCGGCATCGAACGAGCCCATCATCGGTCCGACTTGGCGGAAGATCGCGCTTTCCTTGGCTATGGTTAGATCGCAGACGACCTGTAGTACGTTGCCACCGCCCACTGCGAAGCCGTTGACGGAGGCGATTACCGGTTTCTGCAGGCGGTCGATCGATTCATACATCTCGAGCGTGGGAAGCGTGCCGGCATAGAGGATCGAATCCTCCATCCCGTCCTTTCGACCCCCGATGCAGAAGAACTTGTCACCGGCACCAGTAATCACAATCACACGCGTGCGGCTCTCGCGTCGGATCGCGTTGATGCAGTCGCGAATCTCGTGGCACATGGTAACGGTAAACATGTTGCCATCGTCCGGCCGGTTAAGCGTGATTGTTCCGATCGGGCCGTCTTCTTCGTACTGGATGGTCTCGTAGCTCATGAGTATTTCCTCTCAGATCGCGCCTGCGTTCTTCAGGGCGTTGATTTTGCCGTCATCATAGCCGAGCAAACTTTGAAGGAGGTCGACGGTATGCTCCCCTAGTCTCGGCGGCCCCAGTCGCGGTCGGTTGCATCGGCCATCCACAATGATTCCAGTTCCAACCTGTGGGGTTTCCCGTCCGTCTGCGGCGAGTCGATAGAATAGACCGCGCCGTTGCAATTCAGGGTCGGCGGCGACTTCGTCGATCCTGTTGATCGGCCCGGCTGGGACGCGCGCAGTCGCGAACACGGCGAGCCAATGGGCGCGCGGCTTAGTCCTCAGGATCTCTTGTATAAGCCCAACGATTTCCGCCCGACGGCTGCGGCGTTCCGCGTTCGATCCGTACCCCGGATGTTCGGCCACCTCCGGCCTACCCACGGCCTGCCAGAATCGCCTCCAGATACTGTCGTTGCCCAACCCAAGCGTGATCGGAAAATCGGCGGTCTCGAAGGCTTGGTAAATTGCGATCACGCTGTCCTTGCCGCCCGAGCGACGAGGTGCGTCGCCGGACCCGAGGTATGGAACGATTCGGCAGGTCAAAAAGCGTGTCATCGAATCGACGAGCGCGATGTC
>Ga0187881_10003110_pt1 | contig 14667 bp, 15 predicted proteins | sample June2016WEW_19_1_2_FD_133017 | JGI IMG/M metagenome (GOLD analysis project Ga0187881, IMG submission 133017) | Peatland microbial communities from SPRUCE experiment site at the Marcell Experimental Forest, Minnesota, USA - June2016WEW_19_100 | ecosystem: Environmental > Terrestrial > Soil >...
AGGCGTACGAAGGTGTCGTGATCTTTTTGAGCGATGAAGCTCAATACCAGGCAGGGAAAGAGTTCCTGACAAAGGAGCTCGAAGGCTCAGGGATCACGATCAAGAAAGAAGAAGACATGGGCGACCGTCTGCTCGCCTACCCCGTCAGGAAGAACGACCGGGGCCACTACATCTGCTACCATATTGAAAGCGCGCCGGAGCCGCTCAAGGCGCTGACCAAGACCATGAAGCTGAGGCCGGAGATACTGAAATACCTGTTTGTCCGCCAGGACAATTAGCTCCCCAGGGAATCGGTATGGCAGATATCAACCATGTTGTTCTCGTGGGGCGACTGACCCGGAACGCAGAGCTCAAGTACACAAACAGCGGCGCCGCGGTAAGCAAGTTCAGCATAGCCATCAACCAGCGAAGGAAAAAGGACGACCAATGGGTGGACGAGTCCCATTTCTTCGATATCGTCCTGTGGGGGAAAAGTGCGGAATCCCTCAACCAGTACCTGGTCAAAGGCAAGCAAGTCGGAATAGAAGGCCAGCTTCGGCAGGACCGGTGGGAGCAGGAAGGCCAGTCCCGCAGCAGGGTGGAGATCTTTGCCACGAACGTCATGCTGCTTGGCGGTGGCCAAGCGGGCGGTGGGCAGGGAGGCAGCGGCCCGGGGGGCGGCGCTGGATCGCGCCAGTCAGGACCTGCCCCTGATGCCAAAGGCGGAAGTGGAGACTTCCCTGAGGGCCTGACTCCCCGGGAAGGTTTTGAGGATGATATTCCATTCTAAAGGGAGAGAGAGGATACGAGCACATGTCGGATAATCAGGAAAACACTGCGAATCGGGCTCCGCGCCAGCCAGAGGGCGCACCGGCCGGTGGGGACAGGGGCGGAAGCCAGCCTGAAATCGGTCCTCGGAGAGAAGGCGGATTCCGGCCGGACTCCGACAGGCCCCGCGAAGGCGGCTTTCGCGAGGGTGGTCCCCGCTCAGACAGGGGAGATCGCGGAGACCGGGGAGGTTTTGCGGGCCGGGGGAGGCACAAGACTTTCTTCAAGAGAAAAGTCTGCAAGTTCTGCATCAAGAAGGCCACTATTGACTGGAAAGATGCGGGAGGCTTGAAGCGCTTCACCTCGGAACGCGGAAAAATCATGCCCCGAAGGATCACAGGGACGTGCGCAAAGCACCAGAGAGAGCTGGCACGCGCCATCAAGCGGGCGCGCAGCCTTGCCCTGCTTCCCTACGTGTCGAGATAGAGGCCTGGGCGGATACTGTTGCAGCCCGGAATCGAATGCTCCAGAGATCGGCGCGTGGACGTTTACTCGAAATATTCCTCTTCACGCTCTCGTCGCTCGTTCTCTACCATATCGGGATAGGGGTCGTGGTGTTCCTGATACCCCTCCAGGTCGTGGGGTCACGACGCGGGGAATCCAGCCTCCTGGCCGCCTGCGGGCTGTTCCTTCTTGTTTTTCTCGGCCTGCGGCTCCTCCCATTCCTTGGTGGCCAGCCGCGGCTGGACATTCTCACGGTGGTCGAAACCATTTTTGTTCTTTCCCTTCTGCTCGGTCTTCTTGCCGTGAACCTGCCACCGCGCGGCAGATTGCGGACGCTCTACCGGCTCCTGGGGGTGACCGCCGTGGCCGGTCTGGCCGCGGTTCCTCTGGCCGTATGGCTGTCAAGGAACCTGGAGTTCCAGGCGGCAATGGGAACGCTTTTCTCCGAAGTATCGAGGATGCTCACCTCGCTGTTTGCCGGGAATGCCGGCCAGCCCGCTGACCCGGCGCTCGCGGCCCTGCTTTCCCAGTCCGCCCTGCAAAAGATGTCGGAGGCATACCTCTCCAGGAGCCTCCTCGCCTTCTATTTCGGACTGCTTTCCTTTTCCTGGTGGGCAGGCCAGACTTCAGCCTCCCGCTCCACGTGGGCCGGGCAGGGGCGGTTTCGGTTCGCCGAGTTCCGCCTGGAGGCTTTCTGGCTGTGGCCCCTGATCGCCGCGTGGGCCCTCATTCTTGTGGATCTTTTTCTCGGGGCGCATTCGGCGGGAAAATGGCGCGCCGTGGGCTGGCAATACGCGGCGTGGAACATCGGTCTGGTGCTCCTGATCATCTACGGGCTCCAGGGGCTTGCCATCCTGCGCTTTCTCTTCGAGAAGCATGGCCTCCCGCGCTTTCTCTGGCTGCTCCTGGTCATCGCGCTGGTCGCGCTGACCGCCTCGCCGAAGGCAGGGTTGTTCGTGATGGTGGCGCTTCCCGTGTTCGGGGTGTCGGAAAACTGGATACGCTACCGCATCCTTGCGGGCAGCGAGCCGAATGAATCGCCGTGACAGAGATCCCGCGGCCGACGCCGCGGTGAAGGACTGAACTGAAAGGAGAAGACCGTCGTGAAGGTGATACTCAACCAGGACGTCATAGGTCTCGGAGAAGAAGGCGACATCAAGGAAGTGGCCAACGGCTACGCCCGCAATTTCCTCCTCCCCAAGAAGCTTGCCGTTCTCCATACGAGGGAGAACCTCGCCGTGCTGGAACACAAGCGGACCGCCATCGAAAGCCGTAAGGAAGACAAGAGGAAGGAAGCCCAGGGCCTTCGGGAGCGTCTGGAAGCGGAGGAGATCAAGTTCTCGGTGCCTGCCGGAGAAAACGGCAAGCTCTTCGGTTCCGTGAACAACACGCTCATCGCGGTGGAGCTTGAAAAGAAGGGCTTCCAGATCGAGAAGAAGCGCATCGAGATCCCCGAGCACACAATCAGGGCGGTGGGCACCTACAAGGTGAAGGTGAAGCTGTACGACAAGGAAGAGGCGGTCATAAAGCTGATCGTGGAAGGGACAGCCCAACCAGGCGCCGCGCCTGCCGCGCAGCCCAAGCCGCGGCAACGAAGGCCGCGGGCTGCGGCAGAGCCTGCCCCTGAGGGCGCGCCGGCGCCTGCGCAGCCGGAAGCGCAACAACAGACAGACACGAAGTAGCGGGGCTACGGCCCCAGGAGGCGGATGCCGTGAGCGGGGCAATGAATCCCGTCAACCTCAGGGACGCGGTCCCATCCCACAATGAGGAGGCGGAGATCGCGACGCTCGGCGCCGTTCTGATCGATTCTGAGGCGCTGTCGTCCGTCGTCCATCTGGTGCGCTCGGAGGATTTCTACAAGGGGGCGCACCAGCGCATCTATGAGGCCATCCTTTCTCTTTTCGACAGAGGACAATCGATCGACCTGATCACGCTTGCGGAGGAGCTGCGCGCCCGCGGCACCTTGGAGCAGTGCGGAGGCGCAGCGTACGTCTCCCGTCTCACCTCCGAGGTCCCCACCAGCGCAAACGTCGAATACTATGCGCGGATCGTCCAGGCAGCCAGTATCCGGCGCACTCTGGCGCGCGTGTCGCAGGAAATCATTGCCCAGGCGCATGACAATTCCGCGGAGATCAGCGTCATCCTCGAGGATGCGGAGCGGAAAATCTTTGAGATCTCAGACCGCAACCAGACCGGCACCTACTATCCCGCCAAAGAGATCGTCAAGCAGACCTTCGACGCCATCGAGAGGCACTACCATTCAAAGACCGAGTACACGGGGATCCCGTCGGGATTCAAGGACCTCGATCAGCTGACAATGGGGTTCCAGAACTCGGAGTTCATCGTCGTTGGGTCCCGCCCCTCCGTTGGCAAGACCGCATTCGCCTTGACCGTCGCGGCCAACATGGCCATCCGGCAGAAAATCCCGGTCGGCTTCTTCTCTCTTGAAATGTCCAGCATGGCCATCATGCAGCGCCTCCTCAGCATGGAAGCGAGGCTGGATTCCCAGAGGATGCGCACGGGCATGTTGAGCCCCGCTGATTTCAGCCGGATCACCGAGGCATGCGGGAGGCTCTACGAGGCGCCGCTGTACATCAGCGATTCGCCGGACCTCAAGCTCCTTGACCTGCGGGCGCAGGCACGAAGGATGAAGAGCCACCAGGACGTAAAGATCATCTTCGTGGACTACATTACCCTGATCAGCTCTGAGAACCGGGAGCTGCCGCGTCACGAACAGATTGCCGAGGTCTCCCGATCCCTCAAGGCCCTTGCCCGGGAGCTGAACCTTCCCGTCATCGCCCTTTCGCAGGTACGCCGCGAGACGGAAGGAAAGAAGCCGTCCCTTGCCGACCTGAGGGAGTCAGGGTCCATCGAGCAGGACGCCGATGTCGTCATTTTTCTTCACACGGAGGACCTCAAACTGGAGGTACGGGAGATCAACGTGGCAAAGCAGCGCAACGGTCCCGTTGGGGACCTCTCGCTTGCCTTCTTGGCAAAGTACACCAAGTTCGAGGCCCTCGAACGCGGATCCGGGATGTAGGAAAGGGAAGGTGGTCCATGGGCCTGAAGGACAGGTACGATTTCGACATGCTCGTCAACGAGGCTGAGGGCCTTGTGCTGGCTGAGCTGGAAGCTCAGGTGGCCAGCACCCCGGGGCTCTGCACATGCCAGGACTGCGTGCTCGACATGGCGGCGTTCGCGCTGAACAAGGTGCATCCTTCCTACCGGGCTTCCCTGATGGGGAGCGTGTACGCCAAGGCCGGGTTCAGCCCCGGGTACCTCCGCGAGATCTCGCAAGCAGTGCGGGAAGCTGTTGAGAAAGTTCGGGCCAATCCGTCGCATGACTGATGGTGAAGGTGGCCTGCAAGGCCGCCCCTGCCATCAGAACGCGTATTCGCGTACTAACGGTCCTGGCGAGCGCAGCGAGCCCTAGCCGTTAGAGCGTGCTCTTCCGCACTGGCACGACCGAAAGGCGCCTTTCGCACGTCCCGGTGCTCGGCGCCTCTCGGCATCCGTGCCTGTGGGTCGTCCTCTACCAGCTCTCCATTCGGAGCCTGTAATCTTCGGTTGCCTTCGCGGATGTTCCGTTCACAAAGACTTTCACGTGTATGTCTCCCCCGGGAGAGGCCAGGTAGCCCCCGGCGTTGACCGTGGCTGCCCATTCTCCATCCGAGAAAAGCGAAAGCTCACCGATCCGCGACCCGCTGGCCTGCTCGATGATTCCCAACGCAGAGTTCCTGTCCAGCGAGACAATGAGACCCTGACAGGCCAGAAACCCTCGCAGGCTGGCGTATTCGGCCGGGATGGCACTGGTTTTTGCCCCATCCCAAGAGACGATGCGCGCCCTGCCGAGCGAAGCATAGAGGACATGCGTTGAAGGATCCAGAGCAAGGCTTGCCTCCAGATTCTCTTCCGGTTCACTGGCAATCACCGTTTCCCTCTCGAACCCGAAGCCGTCATGAAGAAGCAGGTTCGTCGCACCCGATGCATCCACCCCGAGTGAGTACAAACGCGGTCCGCCGGCCCCCGGGGCAGCCGGATCGAATACCAGGTCCCATGTAAAGACATTCGTGCCTGGTATTCCGACGGTTTCTCCGGTGCGGGTATTGATCCTCACGAGCGACCCGTGGGAAGCCAGTGCGGTATTCTTGCCTCCAATCAGCTCGCTAGATGAGGCGGCCACCACCGCGGAAAGAGCGGCGACGCGCAGCTCGAAACGCGAGGCTCCCGTTGTGAGATCCACAATGCGAATCGTCCCGCCGTTCTCGATCCCAAGGAGGGAATTGCCTGTGACGGTGAGGGCGGCAAGCGGCGCTCGAAACCCCGAAGGCAGGGTCCGAAACTGCAGCGACGGCTGCGAGACAGCCACGCTCCTGCGCGTGAAGGCTGCATCGGGGAGATCGAGGACGGCAAACTTCGGCGCGCTGTCATCTCTGCTCCAGGCCAGGAGAGAGGTGTCGGAGATGAACGAGAGCCCAACCGGGCTCTTCCAGGGGTTTTCCACAAGGACCGAATGGACGTACGTCGGAGAGAGCGACCCCTCAAGGAGGTCGGTTCGGAATACACGGACCCAATCCCTGGAGCCCGCGGCAAGATAGCCATGCCGCGCGTCTATTCCCGTGATGTCTGCCAGCAGGTTTCTGCTGATCACACGAAGGTCGCCGGACGTGGACAGCTCGCTGAGGGCGCCGCTTGGACCTGCCATGTAGAGCCCGTCCGACCCGTAGCAGAGAACCTGGTACGCCTCCCGTGGATCAGCGCCGGGATCCTGTTTCACTGCAACAGGGTGCGCAACAAGAGAATCAGTTGCGACTGTCCATTCCACCGGATTTCCCCCGGGGGTCGGCACGGCGGCCACCTGGTCCCCTTCCGGAGAAATATCGAGGCTCGCCTCTCCATTCAACGCTGCCCGGCCGCGCACCGCGCCGCTCAGGGTGTCCACAAGGACCACCTCCCGGCCGTTGCTCCCGACGATGTACCTGCGGTCCCGAGAGATGCGAATGTGCGAGAGATATGGCGGCGCGGCCATGTCCAGGGTCAGGGAGCCGGACACCATGTCCCAGTAGGAAATCCTGCCCGAGACCTGGTATGTCATGATGGTTTTCTCCGACCGGGACATCTCTGCAAAGGCGACGATCCCGAGTCCTTCCGGATGGAACTGGACGGGGTTGCCTGTCGCTGCATCCAGGATCTTCAGGCTCTGCCACGAGGACTCTCCGTACACAAGGAAGCTTCCCTGGCCGGAAAAGCGAAGGAACAGGGGAGCGTCCTTGAGGGGAAGCCTCAGCAGCTGCTTCTCCTGCTCCCAGTCCCAGACGGCAAGGGAAAAAGAGCGAAGGCCATCGCTCACAACCACAGCCACCCGCGGGGCCGCCGGATCCACGGCAATCATCTGTGCAGACAGGCGCGTCACCCTCAGGTTGCGATAGAGGATGCCCTCTTTCGCATCCCAGATCCTGACGGTCCCGTCGTCCCCGGCGCTGAGGAGGAGGTTCCTCCCCTCGTCGTACTGAAGAGCGAGCACGGCCCCGATATGTCCCGTGTTGACGATGCTGTGCACGTTCGATGCGAGGGTATTTTCGGTTGCAGCCACGGCGGCGTCCGCAGCCTCTGCCGGGATTGCCTGCGCGGCAAGCGCGAACCCCAGAAGCGGGAGAACCCGCAAAGCAGGCAGCCTCACACGTCTCCCCCGGTGAGCCGGCGGACAGAAACCCAGGGCGGAGAGCAGAAGTCCTGGAATGGTTCGTCCTTTACCCGGGCGTCCACGTCCTGGGCGATCTTCCTGTATATCTCGTCGCCCAATCTGGCCACCCCTATCTCCCCGTCCTTCAACCCCAGGACATGGAACACGTGCCTGCCTTCCTGTTCCCCTTTGTACCTGAGGACGACGTCGCGGTCCTGGTCCTCCGCCCCCGCAGCTCCCGTCAGGAGGTAGTACTTCATGATCTCGATGATCCTGTCGTCCAATCCGGCTTCCAGGATATACAGCTTCTCCGCCATCTCGGGAAATCCGACTACGACCCGGAACGGTCTGCCGATATCGTAATCCAGCTTCCCGCGGATGAGCCCGTTCATGTCTTTCCCCGGGATCATGATCAGCTCCCCGCGGCCGCCCCGGAGGGAGAGACGGAAAGGGAACTCCGGCGTGAGGCGCTTGCCGCAGTTGGGGCAGGTCAGCGCCATGAAATCCCCGCTCTCGATCTGCTTTTCCACGTCCGGTTCGGCTTCCAGGTCCGCCGAATCGGGAACGTCGGCCTCGAACACGTTGTCGCAGAAGCAGGCCACGCGCCGGGAAACGAAATGCATGCGCTACCGTCCTGGGAAAGAGAGTATATCATTGAGGGTGACAACCGCTATCAGCCCTATGAGAATGGAAAACCCGATGATCTGGATCCTCCAGAAAACCCTGGCGGGAACTGCTCTCCCTCTGGCTATCTCGACAAGAAAAAGTATGATCTGGCCGCCGTCCATGGCGGGAATGGGAAGCAGATTCATCAGGAAGAGGACAACGCTGAGGAATGCAAGAAGCTGGAAGGACGACACCAGGCCTGCGCGGAAGCCCACCTGGAATCCGCTGGCCGCCGCGCTCCCGATGTAGTAGGTGATTTTGAGGGGGCCGGCAATTGCGTTCCTCAGGTTGATGCCCTGGAAAAGAAGCCCGAATCCCTTGACCGTAAGTGTCACGTAGTTCCACGTGTCAGCCAGACCGCGTTCGACCGCGCCGGCCAGCCCGAGCTTCGGCGACGGGTACTCCTTTTCCGCGAATCCTACCCCCAGCGTCTTTTCGGCAAAGTCGAACCCAAGGGCGGTGTCTCTTTCGAACACAAGGAGGGCGCTATGCTCTGCTCCCTGCCTTGCGTAGACGATTGTTGCCTTCCCGGGGCTGGAGGAAAGAACCGGCATCAGATCCCAGATGTTTCTTACGGGGTTCCCGCCTGCCGCCAGGATCAGGTCGCCTTTTTGCAACCCTGCAATGGAAGCCGCGGAGCCGGGTCGAACGGAATCCACAACAGGATCAACCCACGGAAGAATGCCGATCTGACCCGCGCCTGTGTCCTTGTCGAGTCTGGGCATGATGGCGATGTCGAGCTTCTGCGCTGTTCCGTCCACGTTTCTTGAGACCCTGAAGATCAACCTGCTTTTCGGCGAAACCGACACTGCCTCCCGGATGTCCTGAAAGTTCCGGACCTGATGCCCGTTGATTTCCATGATCTGATCCCCCGTTTTCAGTCCCGCCACAGTAGCCGGGGGCGGCTGGGTGGACGACTGCGGAGCATAATCAGTGGCGAGGACGATGCGGTTGTCGTACGAAGGAACGCTGAACCCGGCCCACCAGATCAAGGAGAGGATGATTGCGGCGAACGCCAGATTGAACACAGGACCGGCAGCGGAGATCACGATCCGTCGCCACGGGGCAGCTGCGTTGAATGAGCCTCCCGTTCCCTGGCCAGCGTCTGCCTGCGCGGGGCCGCCGCCGGCCACGCCCGGAGTGATTTCTCCTTTCATCTTGCAGAACCCGCCGATCGGGAACCACGAAATCTGGTAGACGGTCCCGCCCCTCTTGAATCCCACCATGCGTGGACCCCAGCCGAGGGAGAAGGTCTCAACCGCCACGCCGTTGGCCTTGGCGGCTACGAAATGGCCCAGCTCATGGACGAATACCATGATCCCGAGCCCGATGAGTCCCAGCAGGAAAATACCTATCATGATTGCCTGTCCTTATCCTTCGTCATTCATCCGTTGGCCCTCATGGACCGAACAGCCGCATCAGCCCGCAAAAAAGGGGCGCGCTCAGGATCATGGAATCCACTGAGTCCAGCACCCCTCCCCTGCCAGGGATCACCATTCCGGAATCCTTGACGCTCGCAGACCTCTTGAGGCCGCTTTCCGCAAGGTCCCCCAGGATCACCGCCGCACCCGTGAGCACCGAGAACGCTATTCCCCCCATGATGCTCGATGGGAGAAGCGACGGGACCGCCACCCGGAAGACCGTATAGATGATGCCGGTGCCGACAAGACCTGCCGCGAAACCCACGACGCTCTTCTGGGGGCTTATCGCGAGGTTCAGGCGCGTGGAGCTCCCCCAGAGGCTCCCTGCAAAGTATGCCGCCATGTCGTTGCCGAACACCAGGCCGAGAAAAAGAAGAATCGACAACGATGGCTGAGGCAAAGCGGAAATACGCACGACCCACGAGAGAAAGAAGGCCGGGTACAGAAGGACGAAGATGGAAGATGATACAAAGGAAAGGAACTCCGCGATCCGCCGCGAGTCCTTCTGGAAGACCGAGCGAACCAGGATGATCCCGACGGACGCCGTCAGCCAGGCGAGTGCCCACCGGGCAGGGATCAATCCGGCCACCTCGAGCCACACGGAAAGAGGAAGCGTCCCGGCGAGTGCCGGCGCCAGGTACCGCGCCGTGGAGATGCCCCGGCCCTCGAAGAGCGCCCGGGCCTCCAGCGCCCCGACAATGCAGGCAGCGGCCACCGCGAGGTTGAAAGCCAGGTGATGAAGCTGCGGGACAATGAAGATGAGCGCACCCAGCACGGGAAACGCAACCGCAATCAGCAGCAGGCGTGTCGCGAAGCCCTTCCAATTCACGCGGTACCGCCAAATCTTCTCGATCTCTGCCCGTAGTCGGCAAGCGCCGCGCGAAGGTCGCCGCCATCCCAGTCCGGCCACAACTTGGGGCTGAAATACAACTCTGCGTACGCGGACTCCCAGAGGAGGAAGTTGGAGAGGCGCAGCTCATTGGCGCTGCGGATGATGAGATCGGGGTCCGGCAGCTCGGGATGGTCCAGATAGTGCCGGAAAGTCTCTTCGGTAAGAGGTTCCGCGGAACCATTGGCAAGACGTCTTCGGAAAGCCCGGATGATCTCGTCCCTGCCTCCGTAATTGATGGAAAGGTTCACGATCAGGCCGTCATACCCGGCCGTGTCGCGGGTGACATCGTCTATTTCGCGGGCAATCTCGCGGGGAAGCCGCTCCAGATCCCCGCTGTGCAGAATGCGTATCCTGTTCTTGCGGTAGAAATCGTACTCCTTTTTCAGATACAGCCCTATCAGCCCCATCAGATAGGATACTTCTTCCTGCGCCCGGGTCCAGTTTTCAGTTGAAAAGGCGTAGAGGCTGAGGAAGGCCAGCCCGGCTTCTGAGGCGGCGGCCACCACCCGCTTGGCTGCCTTGACTCCTTCCAGGTGCCCCTCGGTCCGCGGCTTCCCCCTGGCCTCCGCCCACCTGCCATTGCCGTCCATGATTATCCCCACATGGCGGGGAAGACGGGACGTGTCAGGAAGGACGGAGGATGCGCGGGGTTCCCGGTCCGGCGAGGGTCTCACACCTCGAGGATTTCCTTTTCCTTGGCTTCGAGGATCTTGTTGATCTCCTCGATGTACTTGTCGGTGAGCTTCTGGATTTCGTCCGTGGCCTTTTTGGCTTCGTCCTCGCTCAGCTCTGAATCGGTCTTGGCTTTCTTGACCTCTTCATTGGCGTCACGGCGCGCGTTGCGCACGGCAACGCGCGACTGCTCTGCCGTGTTCTTGGTGAGCTTCACCAGCTCCTTGCGCCGGTCCTCCGTGAGAGGCGGGATGCTGATCCTGATCACCTTGCCGTCATTATTCGGATTGACGGAGAGCTCGGATTTCTGGATGGCCTTCTCTATTTCCGACAGGACGGACCGGTCCCACGGCTGGATGATGACGAGGCGTGCTTCCGGAATGGATATGGTGGCTACCTGGTTCAGCGGCACCTTGTTGCCGTAGTAGTCCACCCGGATCTTTTCGAAAAGCGCCTGCGACGCCCTGCTTCCGCGGAGCGTCTTGAACTCCTCCTGCAGGGCATGGATGCTTTTTTTCATCCGCTCTTCCGCCTGGCCCCTGATCTTGTCTCTCGTCATGCGAGATCCTCCTTCAGGAATTATCTTCGCCCAGCTTCACGTAGCGGTAGTCCACGATGGCGATCTTTGCCCCCACTTCCTTCCCAAGGTCATCGAGCACTTTCGCAACGGAGCGCTTGTCGTCCTTCACGAAGGGCTGCTCCAGGAAGCAGATCTCGGAGAGCATCTTGTTCAGCTTCCCTTTGATGATCCCCTGCAGGACGTTTGCCGGCTTGTTCAGGTTCTCAGCCTGCTTGGCAAAGATCTCCTCCTGCTCTTTGAGAAAAGCGGGGCTCACCGTGTCCTTGGAGAGGAACAGAGGGGAGAAGGCCGCGGCATGGAGGGCGCAGTCGAAGAGAACCTGCTTCACCTTCGGGTTGTCTTTCACCTTTGGATCACTGAACGAGAAACGTATCATCACGCCGATCCTTCCGTCGTGGACGTACTCCACGATGGTCTCGTCCGGTCCGACGGGAAGAGTGACGATCCTGCGCAGCTGCATGTTTTCCTTGATCTTGCCGACGGTCTCCTTGACCATGGTCTGCAGCTCTTCGGTTGCAGCGCTGATATCCTTCTCAGCCACCTTTCCCAGCAGGGCCGTGCCCAGCTCCTGGAAAAGGCTGTTGCGCGCCACGAAATCAGTCTCACAGGTGAGCTCGAGCATGATGCCCTTGCCCGGCAGCATCTTGGAGAAGATCATGCCGCTGTTGGTCACGCGTTCGCTTTTTTTCACGGCTGCTGCCAGCCCCTGCTCTTTCAGCAGGCGCTCTGCGGCGTCGAAATCCCCGTTCGCTTTGACCAGCGCGTTCTTGCAGTCCAGCATTCCGGCCCCGGTCTTCTCCCGGAGCTTCTTGACATCAGTTGCCTTGATTTCCATCGATTTTGTCCATCACTCCTTGTACAGCTTGTCCTCGTCGATCTCCGGCTCCTCAGGAGGCGTCTCTTCCTTCTTGGCTGCGGCCTCGTCGGGGGTGTAGTTGGAATAGTCCTTGTCCGTAAAGCCGGTTGCAGCCTCGTCCGCGGCAGCCCCAAGGACGGCGGCAACCGCGACCTTCTCTTCCTCCTGGTCGTACTTGGACTGGGCGGCGAACTCTCCCTTGTCGATGGCCTCGGCGAACTCTTCCTCTCCCTTTTCCTCCTGGAGGGTTTCAACAACCTCCAGACCCACCTCGTTCTCCGCCTCGATGACCGCATTGGCGATGATCTGCGCAAAGAGGTTGATGGCGCGGATGGCGTCGTCATTGCCGGGGATGGGGTACGTGATCCCTTCCGGGTTGCAGTTGGTGTCCACCACGGCTGCAATGGGAACGTTGACCTTCCGGGCCTCCGTCACAGCAATGGACTCCTTGCGGGTGTCGATGACGAACACGATCCCGGGCAATTCCTTCATCTCCTTGATGCCGCCAAGGTTCTTTTCCAGCTTGCCGCGCTCCTTCATGAGCCTGGCTATCTCTTTCTTGGTCAGGTTCTCGAAGGTGCCATCGATCTCCATCTTCTCCAGCTTCTTCAGCCGCAGGAGGGATTTCTTGATCGTCGCGAAGTTGGTGAGCATCCCGCCGAGCCAGCGATTGTTCACGTAGAACATGTTGCACCGCTTGGCCTCACGCTCCACCGTCTGCTGCGCCTGCTTCTTGGTGCCGACAAACAGGACCGATTTGCCCGCGAGCACGGTCTTGCGTACCGCCTCGTAGGCGTCCTTGATTGCCACGATGGTCTTCTGAAGATCGATGATGTGGATCCCGTTGCGCTCCGCGAAGATGTACTTTTTCATCCGCGGGTCCCACCTCTTCGTCTGGTGTCCAAAATGAACGCCGGACTCGAGCAGGTTTTTCATGGTAACAACAGCCAAAATGATCCTCCTTCCCCTTCTTCCTGGCTTATACACCCTTTTCCGAACGGATGGGCGAGATGAAAGGGCTAAAAATGGTACTCGTTCCTGATCAAGATGCCATAAAACGCCTCAAGTGGCAAGCCTACGACGTTGCTGTAGGACCCTCTGATCCATTCCACGAAGAACGCCCCACGTTCCTGGATCCTGTATGCGCCGGCAGCTCCCGACCATTCCCCGCACTCCACATACCAGGCCAGCTCTGCGGGGGTCAGCGTCTTGAACTGCACGTCCGTGCTGACCACTTCCAGGTCGATAGGTTTTGCCTTGTCTATCAGCACTGCAACACCCGAGTAGACCTTGTGCGTCTTTCCCGAAAGGAGGCCGAGCATCGCCCGCGCTTCCTCGGGACCCGCGGGCTTGCCCAGGACCTTTCCGTCCACCTCGACAATCGTGTCGACGCCAAGGACCCAGCGCGGAGACTCAGTCTTGAACAGCTCGACAACCGCCTCGACCTTGCTGCGCGCCACCCGCGATACAAGATCGCCCGAGGATTCGAAGGAAGAGTAATCTTCAACGAGATCCGGCGGAATCACCTTGACGGGCATCTTTGCCTTGACAAGAAGCTCCTTGCGCCTCGGTGACCCGGAGGCGAGAATGATCGTTTCCATCACGCAAGCTCCATTGTTTCCATGAGGAATCTCTTCATCTCCGTGTTTTCCTTCGGCATGAACGGCAGACTGCCTTTTACGCCGCCCTGCCTGGGCGTCCAGAGACCGAGAGCGGCCTGGATCCATGGCGTCGGGGAAAGGGGCGACAAATGGTGGCCCCCTGCCCTCCCCTTGTCCAGGGCCGGGCGGTTCACTCGTGGTGGACGACCCGTGAAGTACATGTTGCCCTTTGGATAAAGAAACGCAAGGAAGGGCCAATCCCTGTCTCCGTCCAGCACACCGATGGCGGCGCCGATGCCGGCGTTCGCCGTTTCCAGGGCATGCCTCAGTCTCCCCAGCAGCGGCCCCCTTTCTCTCATGTTCCACGCAACCACCTGGCCGCAGTCGCTCGTGTGATACCAAGCCAGGGACCTGGCGAAGTCATAGCCGCCGGCCCGGCGGCGTACCAGGCCGGCATCTGCAAGAATCTCGTTGATATGGAGCTTCGAGCGGTGAGCCATGGCGCCATGGTCGGAAGAGACAACAAGGAGAGTGTTGCTGTCCATTTCCTGCATCAATCGGCCCAGAAGATCGTCCACCATGTCGACGCATCCGTGGAAAAGCGCAGCTGCGCGCTCGTCTCCATCCTGCAGGAGATCGAAATAGGCGTGGTTGAAGTCATCGATCACGGGAAAGTAGCCGACAACCAGACGAGCGGCCATGTTGCCTGCCTGCGCAACCATCAGGTCTGTCTTTCTCTGAAAGCTGACTCGGCTGGCCAGGAGCTCTGCCTCAAGCGGCACGCGCAGCTCAGGCTCGCGATTGGAGTTTAGCCGCCGCGCAAGATGGAACGCGCTCATCTCCAGGAATTTACCACAGACGGATTGTCCCGCTGTCTTCCCCCGACAGACGACAGCGTTCAGGGGATTGAGGAGGAGAAGCTTCGGCTCCAGCAGATGAGCAAAAACGCGGGTGCCAGCCGTTATGTCCACGTAACGCCCCTCTCCCACCGGCAGCTCCACCCGCAGCGAAGAGCCCTTGGAAAGACCGGCACCGTCCCTCGTGG
>Ga0187881_10003116_pt1 | contig 14651 bp, 15 predicted proteins | sample June2016WEW_19_1_2_FD_133017 | JGI IMG/M metagenome (GOLD analysis project Ga0187881, IMG submission 133017) | Peatland microbial communities from SPRUCE experiment site at the Marcell Experimental Forest, Minnesota, USA - June2016WEW_19_100 | ecosystem: Environmental > Terrestrial > Soil >...
GGTCCCCGGAGCCACCGGCTCCGCCAGGGTCTCGCCGTGCACCACGATGAGCGGGACCCCCAGGGCGCGAGCCTGGGCGGTCAGGGGGCCGATGAGGGCAGGGGGCAGGTGGGTGAATTCCAGGCCGGGAATAAGGATGGGCGCCTCCCCCCGGTTGAGGCTCCGGGCCGCGGCCCTGAGAACGGCGAAGACCGCCTCGAAGTTGGAGGCGTCCACGTGGTCGGTGATTCCGAGGTAGCGGTAGCCCATAACCTGGGCCCGGCGCCATAATTCCGCGGGCAGCAGTTCGCCGTCGCTGTTCAGGGTGTGGGTGTGCAGGTCGATCATAAAAAACGGTTTTCAGTTTTCGGTTAATGTCAGGGCCGGAATCAGAACTCAGAAATCGAGGCCGGACACTTGGGTGCGCCCCCACAATTCGAAGTTACATCTTGTATTTGCCGAAGTCTTCGGGATCTAGGCTCTCCAGGATCTCGGTCCATTTCTTGGCGTCGTCGCTGGTAATGGCCTCTTTGGCCGAAAGGTCGACCCGGCGGGCCTTTTGAATCACTACCTCCGCCACGAAGATGGGGGCCTTGGAGCGCAAGGCTATGGCGATGGCGTCGCTGGGGCGGGCGTCGATGGTCACTTCGCTGCCCCCCCGGGAAAGGTAGATGAGGGCAAAATAGGTATTGTCCCGAAGGTCACAGACCTCCACCTTGCTCACCTGGGTCTCCATGAGCTCCATGATGTTTTTCAGCAGGTCATGGGTCATGGGGCGGGAGAATTTTATGTTCTCCAGCTCGCTGGCGATGGCCGTGGCCTCCAGTAGTCCGATCCAGATGGGGACCGCCTTGTCCGACGCCACATCCTTGAGAATCATGATGGGGCTATTGGTGAAGGGGTCAATGGTCAATCCGGAAACGGTCATTTCCCTAAACATGTTGCCTCCTGCGATGGGTATGCCTCAGACATCCGCCCCTGCTCCCAAGAATGGCCCTGGGTCCAAGAGCCTGTCAAGGAATGGGGGTGGGAGCAGGTGATGGCAACCCGGGTCAGTTGCCCCGTCAGGTGCCGGGGTCCGCTAAAATTTACCACCTGATTGGTCCTGAGGCGGCCGCAGAACTGCTGCTCGGGGCTCCTTTTGCTGGCACCCTCCACCAGGACTTCCTTAATCTGGCCCAGCAGGCGGGCGTTGGCCGCCTGGGTGAGTTCATCCTGGAGGGCCTGCAAGCGGGCCAGGCGCTCCGCCTTGACTGCCTCCGGCACCTGGTCTGGGAAGTCCGCGGCCCGGGTTTGGGGCCGGGGGGAGAACTTAAAGGAGAAGGCCTGTTCAAAGGCCGCCTGCCGCATCAGGTCCAGGGTCTGGGCAAAGTCGGCCTCGGTCTCCCCGGGGAAGCCCACGATCAGATCGGTGGAGATAGCAATCTCGGGGCAGGCGAAACGTAGGCGATCCACTCGTTCCAGATAGGCCTCCCTGGTATAACCGCGGTTCATGGCCTGGAGGATGCGGTTGGACCCGGACTGCACCGGCAGGTGCAGATGCTCGCAGAGCGGCGGGAGGGAACCCAGGGCGGCCAGCAATTCATCGGACAGGTCCCGGGGGTGGGAGGTGGCAAAGCGCAGCCGGGCCAGCCCCGGAAGTTGGGCGAGGCGACGCAGCAACCCGGTAAAGGTGATGGGAGTGGGCAGGCCCCGGCCGTAGGAGTTGACGTTTTGCCCCAAAAGGGTGACTTCCAGGCCGCCGGCGGCTAAGAATCCGGAGACTTCCGCCACGATGGCCTCGGGGGCCCGGCTGGCCTCCCGGCCCCGGACATAGGGAACCACGCAATAGGTGCAGAAGTTGTCGCAACCCTGCATGATGGTCACGAAGGTCTGGGCCGGCCCCCGGGACCAGACCCGGGCAGGCGGCTCAGGGAGGCCTCGCGTCAGCTCCAGCGCCGCGGGACGCTGGCCCAGGGTGGCCCGGCGCACCAGCTCCGGCAAACGCCGGCTCGTCTGGGTGCCGAAGACCAGGTTCAGGTGCGGCGCACCGGCCAGCAGGCGTTCCCCTTCCTGTTGGGCCACGCAGCCTCCCACCCCTAAGATGAGCCGGGGGTTCCTGGCTTTCAGGAATTTCAAACTCCCCAGCAGATTCTTCAGCTTTTCCTCGGATTTGCGCCGGATGGCGCAGGTATTTATAAGATAGAGATCCGCTTCTTCGGCCAGGCAGGTAACCTCATATTCCGGCGCCAGATACCGGGCCATCTGCTGGGAGTCGGCGTGGTTCATCTGACAGCCGAAGGTGCGGATATATAGCTTCTTTTTCGAGACCGGCATACCTTAATGTTTATTAGAAACCCCGGCCCTTGTCAACTACGCGGCCGCCGCCCCTGGACAGGCCCGTCTCGCTGGAGTAGAATGGGGCGTGCCTTAGGTTCGGGCGGAGGGATTTTGCCCGGCTCATCGCCAAACCCTTGTTGGACACTGCTGATTTTTGCATTTTCGGTTTTTTGTTAGGGCGGGGGGCTTTTGGCCTCCCCCGGCCCCTCTGCCTAAAAACTAGAGCCCCGGAGCCTTTATGCTATTCCCCATCCGCGGGGCGCCGGCACTGCGGCGCCAGCCATGGGTCACCCTGGGTCTGATCGCCGTCAACGTGGCGGTTTTTCTCTATGAATTGCGGCTGGGACCGCAGGGAGCCGCGGCCCTCGTTCAGCACAAAGGGGCGGTGGCGTCCCAACTGAGCCAGCCGCACTTGCTATTTTCGCACCAGGGCTTGAGCGCGCTGCCCACCATGTTCAGTTCCCTGTTCCTCCACGGGGGCTGGGTCCACCTCATCGGCAATATGTGGTTCCTCTGGATCTTCGGAGAGGCCCTGGAGGATGACCTGGGCCACGGGCGCTTTCTGGCCTTTTATCTGTTTTGCGGGTTCTTTGCCGGGCTCTTCCACGTGATGGGGTGGTCGCAACTGCGCGCCCCCTTGATTGGGGCCAGTGGCGCCATCGCCGGGGTGTTGGGCGGCTATCTGAGGCGATTGCCCCAATCCCCCATCCACACCCTCATACTATTCCGCCTGCGGCCGGAGATGGTGGCCATCCCGGCCTATGCCTTGTTGGGGCTTTGGCTGGTTTTGCAATTTTACGGCCTGCGGCAAGGGGGTCCGGTGGCCTGGTTGGCCCACCTGGGGGGTTTTTTCATCGGCCTGGTCACGGTCAACTATTTTACCCCGGTGCAGGCGGAACGGCGGCAGCCGGCCCGCAAATCCAGCCGGAAGGTTAAAACCAGGAAACCGGTCAAGAGGAAAGCTTGAAGAAGTTGTGGCAAGGACCGGTAGTCTTGTATAAGGGCAGTCCGGCTAAAGGGGCGCCGGCCAGGGGCCGATCTGCGGGCCTGGCTGGGAGTCCCATGGGAACATCACGATAAGGAGTTAATATGCAATTCAGCGAAGGGCGGCTGGGACGTATCTTCGTTTTGCGATTGGAAGAGGGCGAGCAGCTTAATGACAGTATCGAGAAATTTGCCCGGGAGCAAAAGATCGATCATGGACTGGCATTCTACCTGGGAGGGGCCGGGGACGGCAGCCGGCTAGTGGTGGGACCGGAAGCCAACCGGGAAGGCATCGTTCCCATGATCCATACCCTAAGGGGCGCCCAGGAGGTTTTGGCTTTGGGAACCCTGATCCCCAATGAGGCGGGGGAGCCGGTGCTGCACATGCACGCCGCCACGGGACGTGAGGGGCAGGGCACGGTGGGCTGCACCCGGGCCGGGGTAGCGGTATGGCTGGTGGGGGAGGTGGTGCTCCTGGAGATCCTGGGAACCGCCGCCTCCCGGAAAAAGGATCCGCAGACCGGGTTTCAGTTGCTACGGGTCGATTGAAAAAGCGGTCAGCGTTCAGCTATCAGCAATCAGCAAATGCAAAACCCGGTTACGGCTTATTAAAGTGTAGGGTGGGCACTGCCCACCATTTCTCTTGAGAACGGAAATTAATACGGCGATGGGCAGGCTTTCTGGCCTCGCAGAAAAGGGCGTTCGGGTGCAATTGAATAACGATATGTGGGAGCAGATAGTCAGTACCGGGCGGCAGGCGGCCCTGGCCGCCGGAGCCCTGTTGCGCCTGAACTACTCTAAACCCCACCGGATAACCTACAAGGGGGCTATCGACCCGGTTACGGAGAGCGATCTGCAATCCCAGGAGCTGATCGTTGCCCTGATCCGCCGGATTTTTCCGGATCATGGCTTCCTGGCGGAGGAAACGGCAGCCGCAGGAGGGGGCGAGGGACCTGGACCCCAGGCGTCCCCGCACCCGGCCTCTGAGCCGCGGCCCTGCCGCTGGATCATCGACCCCCTGGACGGCACGGTCAACTTCGCCCACGGCTTTCCGGCCTTCTGCGTGTCCATCGCCCTGGAGGTGGAGGGGCGCCTCGAATACGGGGTGGTCTACGACCCCATGCGGGATGAGCTCTTTGAGGGGAGACGTGGCCAGGGTGCCCTCTTGAACGGCCGGGCCATCCAGGTTTCCGGCATTGACCGCCTGGACCGGGCCCTGGTGGCCACCGGCTTTCCCTACGACATCCGGGAGAGGCTGCCGGAGACCCTGGCCCGGCTCTCGCGCATCCTGGGGGCGGTCCAGGGGTTGCGGCGGGCCGGCGCCGCCGCCCTGGACATGAGTTATCTGGCCTGCGGCCGCATCGATGCCTTCTATGAAGAGCACCTCAAACCCTGGGACACCGCCGCCGGCCTGCTGCTCATCAGCGAAGCCGGCGGCCGCCTCACCAACTTCAGCGGCGGTCCTTACGACCTCTACTCGCCTAATATTCTGTGCAGTAATGGCCCGTTGCATGAAAAATTATTGACCCTCTTGGAGAAATGAGATATATGAAATTTATGAAGAGATTATCGAAAAGCTGGTGCTGGTGGCGGGTGATGACGGTCTCGTGAGGTGCGTCTCCAGCAAGTGAAAGATATTTTGGGGGCCCCTCGCGAGAGGGGCCCCGGTTTTTGGCGCTTTTAAAGCCGTGGCCCATTAGGGACGCGGCTTTTTTATTACCGCGGCCAACCGCCGCTGGCGCCGCTCTTTGACCACCAGTCAGGCAAAACACAAAAATAATTATTTTTCCTCTGGTTTACGGCGATTATCTGGATTAAATATTAGATCAAGAGACGGAGCGGACATGATGCAAACGGATTTTGCCACCTTCAGCGACCTGGCCCGGCAGGGCAACCTCATTCCGGTCTACCGGGAAATCCTGGGGGACCTGGAGACTCCGGTTTCCGCCTATAAGAAGTTGCGGGGCCACGGGTGTTCCTATCTGCTGGAAAGTGTGGAGGGCGGCGAGAAGTGGGGACGCTTCAGTTTTCTGGGACTCAACCCCTCGGTGCTCTTTCAGGTGCAGGACGGCCGCGTCACCATCAGCCGCCAGGGGCGGGAGGAGGTTTTGCTGCTGGAGGCCGGCGCCGATCCCTTTGAGCACTTGCGCCGGTTGCTGGCGGACTTGCGGGCTGTGGCCGCTCCGGGACTGCCCCGATTTTGGGGGGGGCTGGTGGGTTATCTGGGCTACGACATGGTGCGGTATATCGAGCGGCTGCCGGAGTTGACCCCGCCGGGCCCCATGCCTGAAGCCAGGCTGATGTTAGCCGACAATCTCCTGATTTTTGACAACCTGCGCCAAACCATCAAGGTTATGAGCCTGGTGCGCCTGGACCCTGAGGTTTCCCTGAAGTCCCAATACGAGGGGGCGCTGAAGGCCATCGAGGTCCTCATCGAGCGCCTGGGACAGCCGGTGCCACGGGGCCTGCCCTCCCTCCCAAAGCCTTCGGGAGCGCTCAGTTCCAACATTACCAGGGAGAACTTCGAGGCCATGGTGGTGCGGGCCAAGGAATATATCGCCGCCGGAGACGTGATCCAGGTGGTGCTGTCCCAGTGCTTTCAGACGCCGTTGCGCCACGATCCCCTGGACCTGTACCGGGCCTTGCGCATCATCAATCCCTCACCGTACATGTTCTACCTGGACCATGGGGACCTACAGCTGGTGGGGGCTTCCCCGGAGATTCTGGTGCGCCTGGAGGAAGGCCGCATCACCTATCGGCCCATCGCCGGCACCCGCCCCCGGGGAGCCGACGAGGCGGCGGACCGGGAGCTGGAGGCGGAACTGCTGGCAGATCCCAAGGAGCGGGCCGAACACCTGATGCTGGTGGATCTGGGGCGCAACGACGTGGGCCGGGTGGCGAAAATCGGCAGCATCCGGGTGCCGGAGCTTTTCAGCATCGAGCGCTACTCCCACGTGATGCACATTGTCTCCCAGGTGGAGGGCGAGCTGGCCCCGGGCTGCGACGGCCTGGACGTCCTCAGGTCCACCTTCCCCGCGGGCACCGTCGCCGGCGCTCCCAAGGTGCGGGCCATGGAAATTATCGAGGAACTGGAACCCACCCGCCGGGGGCCTTACGCCGGAGCGGTGGGTTACCTGGGCTTCGGGGGCAACCTCGACTTCTGTATCACCATCCGCAGCTTTGCCGTCCATGGCGGACAGGTCTATTTGCAGGTGGGCGCAGGCATCGTGGCCGATTCCGACCCGGGCCGGGAATACCAGGAGACGGTGAATAAAGGCATGGCCCTGATGCAGGCCCTGGAGCGGGCCGACGAGGGGCTGGCATAGGAAACAGTGAGCAGTGAGCAGTAAGCAGTGAGCAGTATGGTTTTCAGCTCAATCGTTATTGTTCATTGCCTAAGGGAATGTGATAAGTAAAGAAAATGATCCAAAGGTCTGATCAGTTTGCGGTCAGCGGAGAGAAGTTGCATTTTCTGCTCACTGCTCAATGCTCACTGAGCCGCATATGTTAGTAATGATAGATAACTATGACTCTTTCACCTATAATCTGGTGCAGTATTTCGGCCAGTTGGGAGAGGAGGTCCAGGTCTTCCGCAATGACCAGATAGACCTGGAGGGAATTGAGGCGGTCAAGCCGGACCGGCTGGTAATCTCCCCAGGACCCTGCTCTCCCACCGAAGCGGGGATTTCCATGGCGGCCATCCTTCATTTTGCCGGACGGATTCCCATCCTGGGCGTGTGCCTGGGACACCAGGCCCTGGGCGCGGCCTTCGGGGGCCGGGTCATCCGCTCCACCCGGCTGATGCACGGCAAGACCTCCCTCATTTATCATGACGGGCGGGATATTTTCCAGGGCGTTCCGTCTCCCTTTGAGGCTACCCGTTACCATTCTCTCATCGTGGAGCGGGAGAGCCTGCCCCCCTGTCTTGAAGTTTCGGCCCAGACCGCGGTGGGGGAGATCATGGGGCTGCGCCACCGGGAATACGCCATCTTCGGAGTGCAGTTTCATCCCGAGTCCATCATGACCCCCGAAGGCATCAATCTGCTGCGTAATTTTAAGAAGCGCAGCCGGGGCTGAGGGCAGTATGGTTCCCCGGATTTTTGGCAATTAGGCAGGCACTAGGGAATGGATATGGATAAGGATTCGCAAATCGAGGCAAATCAGACCTTAGAGTCTAAGAAGGGGCCGGCCGGACTGGAACCTCCCGAAAAGCCCCAGCCGCAGTATGAAATCGACATCTTTCGGGACTGGTGCAAGTCCTGCGGCATCTGCGCCGCCTTTTGCCCCCGGCAGTGCCTGGAGATGGACGCACGGGGGGCGCCGCGGGTGAAGAGTCCTGAGCGTTGCAACGGCTGCCGCTGGTGCGAACTCCATTGTCCGGACTTTGCCATCTGCGTCAAGGAGCTGGTTGCCAAAAAGGCAGTGACGGAGGAAACGGAATGACTTTGGCGAGCTGGATGGGAGAGAAACCATGAACGGCGGAACCCCCGGCAAGGCCAGACTGCTGCAAGGCAACGAAGCCATGGTAGAGGGCGCCCTCTATGCCGGCTGCCGGTTTTTTGCCGGCTATCCCATCACCCCGGCCACGGAGATCAGCGAAGTCATGTCCTACCGTTTGCCCGCGGTGGACGGCACCTTTATTCAGATGGAGGATGAAATCGCCTCCATGGGAGCGGTTATCGGCGCCTCCCTGGCCGGGGCCAAGGCCATGACCGCCACCAGCGGCCCGGGGTTTTCCCTGATGCAGGAGAACCTGGGGTTCGCCTGCGTGGCCGAGGTGCCCGCGGTTATCGTCAACGTCATGAGGGGCGGGCCTTCCACGGGACTCGCCACCCACGTCAGCCAGGGGGACGTGCAGCAAGCCCGCTGGGGCACCCATGGGGACCACCCCATCATCGTCCTGGCGGTCTCCACCACCCGGGAGTGCTTCGAGCTCACGGTCAAGGCCTTCTCGTTGGCGGAAAAATACCGGACCCCGGTGATCATCTTGAGCGATGAAGTGGTGGGCCACACCCGGGAGAAGCTGGTGCTGCCGCCGGAGACGCCCCTCGAGGTGGTAGACCGGGTGCGTCCGGACATGCCGCCGGAATGGTACCTCCCGTACGCCGACACCGCCAGCGGGGTGCCCCCCATGGGCATCTTCGGGGACGGCTACCGCTACCACGTTACCGGTCTGATCCATGACGTGCGGGGTTACCCCACGGAACGCCCCGACGAGATCGTGCCTTTTTTGGAACGCCTGTTCCGCAAGATTACCCAGCACTTCCACGACATCCAGATGGTTAAGGAGGAGCAGACGGCGGACGCCGAGATCCTGGTGGTGGCCTACGGCTCGGTGGCCCGCAGCGCCCGGCGGGCCGTGATCGAGGCCCGGGAGCGGGGGATCAAGGCCGGACTGCTGCAACTCATCACCCTCTGGCCCTTTCCCCGGCGGCATCTGGAGCCGCTGCTGCGCCAGGTGCGGGCCGTCCTGGTGCCGGAGCTCAATATGGGCCAGATGTCCCGGGAGGTAAAAAGGATCAACCAGGGTCTGACCAGGGTGGAGGCCCTGAATCGGATCGACGGCAATCTGATTACGCCGGACGAGATCATGGAGCGGCTAGTGAAAATGTAGCGTCGAGTTCCTTGGGGTCTCTAGGAAGGCATAAAGGGAAGTACCGGCGATGATAGATAGAAGCCGGCCAGGGTTGATAATAACGCTGGCGGCAGTCCTGAGCCTGTGCATAATCTCCGCCGCGAGAGCCGAGGTTTCCGGAGTCTATGAACTCCGGGAGAAGGGCAATCTGCGCCGCCTGTCAGTCAACGAGTTGAAAGGCGTCGGAGCACTGCAATTCACTCTCTATGTCGAGGAAGGTGATTTCAACGGCTCGATGATGGGCGTGGCTGATTTGCAGGGCAAGACAGCTACCTATCAGACTGGTGGCTGCAAATTGACGATAACCTTCTCAGGCAATAAGGCGCTTATCCGCAATGCCGACAGCCAATGCCGGGATTACCTGAAGCCAGGGGTGCTGCTGGATGGCAATTACCTGAGGATACCATAACTGGTGGAGAAGCAGCGCCGGCTAAAGCCTGCGGCTACCATGACACAAGGGAATGAGATCTGAAAATGGCCGAAGATGTCACCAAACTGATTCACAAATACCTGCGCCACGAGAAGAAGTTCCCCCATGTCTGGTGTCCGGGGTGCGGCAACGGCATCGTCCTGGGGTCCATGATCCGGGCCATCGACGCCATTGGCTACACCAAGGATGAGATCGTCCTGGTTTCGGGCATCGGCTGTTCCGGGCGCATCAGCGTGTACGTCGATTTCAATACCCTGCACACCACGCACGGCCGGGCCCTGACGTTTGCCACCGGCGTCAAGCTGGCCAACCCCAAGCTCAAGGTCATCGTGGTCATGGGGGACGGCGACGCCACCGCCATCGGCGGCAATCATTTCATCCATGCGGCCCGGCGCAACCTCGACCTGACGGCCATTATCATCAACAACAATATCTATGGGATGACCGGCGGGCAGCATTCTCCCACCACCCCTTACGGGGCCTGGTCGGCAACTGCTCACTTCGGGCATATCGAACACGCCTTCTCCATCAGCGAGATGGCGGTGACCGCGGGCGCCGCCATGGTGGGCCGGGGCACGGTGTACCACGTCACCCTGCTGGACCGATTGATGGAACAGGCCATCAGGAAGGGGGGCTTTGCGGTGGTGGAGGTCATCAGCCATTGCCACACCCAGTTCGGCTCTAAGAACAAGAAGGGCGGCCCGGTGGAGATGATGCGGGCTCAGAAGGAGATGGCGGTGCGGGTGGAGAAGGCCGCCACCATGAGCCCGGAGGAACTGGCGGGCAAGATCACCATCGGCGTCCTGGTGGACCGCGAGCTGCCCATCTATACCGAGGAATACCGGCGCATCCAGGTCGCGGCCCGGGCGGCTTTAAGAGGGAAGCCTAAACCGCAACCCTCTAAACTCAAACCGCAAATCTTTGAACCTTGAACGTTGAACTGATAACCTCGACCTTTGAGCCCAAATTATGGCAATGCGCTATGAGATTCGGCTGGCCGGCTCCGGCGGCCAGGGGTTGGTGCTGGCTGGGGTAATCCTGGCGGAGGCCGCCGGGATTTATGACGGCAAGTTCGTCTGCCAGACCCAGAGTTACGGCCCCGAAGCCCGGGGGGGCGCCTCCAAGGCGGAGGTGGTCATCAGTGACGCGGAAATCGATTACCCCAAGGCCATCCGGCCCGACGTGCTGCTCGCCCTGAACCAGAAGTCCCTGGACGTTTTTCTGGGTGACCTGAAAGAGGGGGGGGTGCTGCTGGTGGACGCCGACCTGGTGCGGGAGGTGCCGGAGTCGGGGGCGCTCTCCATCCCCTTTACCCGCCTGGCCCGGGAGGCTGGCAGGGAATTGATGGCCAACATCGTGGCCTTGGGGGCCCTGGCGGCCATCACCGGCGCGGTCTCCCGGGAAGCCCTGAAGGCCGCGGTTCTGGCCCGGGTGCCGGCCGCCAGCCGGGAAATGAACGAGCGGGCTCTGGAGGCCGGACTGGCCGCGGGCGCCAAGGTCTTGGCCGAGAGGGCGGCGGCGCCTTTCGAAATCGGACTGGAAGATCGAGAGTGACGGCTAGGCGCTGGCCTTGAGTTGCCTGGCACTCGATTTCATAAATCCGGTGCCATATTTATTTAACCGGGGGAGAGAGCGATTAATTCCCTCTCACCCTGGGTCACCCCCTCGCCGGCAGGAGGGGCGGGCCTCTGTGGGGCGGGCGTCCCCGCCCGCCAACCTAATTCCGGGCGGCCAGGGACGGCCGCCCCACCATAAAAAGATTTGCAAAAGCAAGTATTTATAAAAAGATAGAATCCCCATGGACCCGAAAACTGAAATAAAACTCAGCGACGGCTCGCCCCTCACCCCGCAGGAGCAGTTTGTCCTGAAACAGGCGGCCGCCGGGGAGATTGCCGACCTGGAGCAGGAGTTCGGCGGCGCGGAGGAAGGGCGGCGCCTGCGGGCCAGGTTCCTGGAAGAGCTGTTAACCGGGGATTTGCCGGGGGCGCAGATTCACCGCCGGGGGTTGCGGATAAGGCACGCGGTTATCGAGGAGCCGCTCGACCTGGAGAATTCCCAGATGGCTGTTGCGGTTGCGTTTCACGACTGTATGTTCCAAGAATTTTTTGTCATTAGGGATGCCTTTTTCAATTATCATTTGTCTGTAGATGGCTCATATTTTCTTAAGGGCGCAGATTTTCAGCGTTTGCAAGTTGCGGGAAGCATGTTTTGTAGAGATACGGTATTTAGCGGGCTGGTGAATTTTGCTGCTGCCGGCATCGACGGCCAATTCGCTGCGCAAGGGGCCAAGTTCCTGGCTGAAGATCAGGGAGCCGACTTTAGCGGGCTTCGTGTGGGTGAGGGCGCTTTTTTCGATGAAGCTGAATTTCACGGGCCGGCGGATTTTGGCAGCGCCGACATCAAGGGCCAATTCGTGGCGCAGGGGGCGAAGTTCCTAGCTCCCAACCATAAAGTCAGCTTTATCCGCATGCAGGTGGGCCATGATGCCTTCTTTCAGGGCTGCGATTTCCATGGGCTGGTGAGCTTTGTCCTCGCCAAAGTGGCGGGGGATTGTTACCTGGATCCCCTGGAAAAATCCGGCCACCAACTGGCTGCTACCTTTCGCAGCGGCGTCAATTTTCGGGGGGCGGTGATCGGCGGGGAGCTGCGGGCGGATAAGGCCCAATTTTTAGGACACATCAGCGATTTCGAGGCCGTGCAGGTGGGCCGCAGTTTCCACGCCAGCGGTGCCATTTTTGCCGGATCGGCGTATTTCACCGGAATGGAGGTGAAGAAAAACTTCTTTCTCGATCCCTTCGGCGGGCTCAAGTCCTTTAAAACCTTGTTTATAGGTCCGGCCAATTTTACCCGGCTGGAGGTGGGCGAGGTCTTTAATGCCGACCAGGCCATCTTTAAGAGCGAAAGCACTATTTTCACCGGCCTCAAAGTAGGGCAGGGGGCCTTCTTCATTGGCACCATTTTCTTCGGCGGGCTGGTGATGAAGGAAGCCCAGCTAACCGACCTGGTAATTCGGGGCCTGCACCCGCTCTCCGTCGGCGGTCTGCCGCTGGAGGAGATTGTCCTGAACCGCACCAGGATCGCGCATCGATTAACTATTTTAAATATTGAGATAAAAAGATTTGAAGCGAGGAGTTTGCAGGTCCAAGGCCCGTCCCAGTTGGTCAGGTTGGCCATCAAGGATGAGGCCGATTGGCGCGACGCCTCGCTTTACCATCTCCAACTCGTAGAACCTGAATGGCCGCCATCGCTGGACGGCCAGCAAAGAGTCTATCTGGATGGGCTGACTTATCAGAGCCTCACCACCAGGAGAGACCCCCATAAGGCGGAACAATGGAGGGAACTGCTGGATTGGCTGAGCTGCAGTCGCTTCAATGCCCAGAATTACGGGCACCTGGACGCCTTTTTTGAGCGCGGCGGCCTGAGGAAATGGGCCGACAAGGCCTTTATCACCGGCAAGCGCCGGGAATTGGGAAAGCTGCCCTGGTGGCACCCGGGCAGGTGGCTTACCAAGATTTTTTGGGATTGGCCGGCGGGCTTTGGCCGGAAACCCGCCCGCACCTTGTGGCCGGCCCTGGTCCTGGTGCTGCTGGGCTGGCTGCTCTTCCACGCCGCCGGCCAGCCCTTATGGGATGGATTGGCCGTAAGTCTGGACCGGTTTCTGCCCGGAGTCGATTTGGGGGTGGCCAGGGCTTTCCAGCCGGGCATTTCTGCGGACTCTGTCTGGGCCTATTGGCACCTGGAAAAAATCATGGGTTGGGTCCTGGCGCCCATCGCCCTGGCGGCCATTTACACCAGGATAAAATAGCCCCTTACAGGACTAAAGGATGCTGAAAGAAGTCATTTACCAAGTGGTTCACGGGCACGATTTGAAGGAAGCGGAGATGACCCGGGCCATGGAGATTATCATGAGCGGCGAGGCCACCGAGGCCCAGATCGGCTCCTTTATTACCGCGCTGCGCATGAAGGGGGAGACGCTGGCGGAGATCACCGCGGCGGCCCGGGTGATGCGAACCCAAGCCACCCGTATTCCCATTTCCGACGGTCTCATCGGCCTGGACCGGGACGAAATCAACGTGGATCGGGAGACGGTGGTGGATACCTGCGGCACCGGCGGCGACGCCACTTCCACCTTCAATGTCTCCACCACCACCGCCTTCGTGGTGGCCGGGGCCGGGCTCAAGGTGGCCAAACACGGCAACCGGGCCGTCTCCTCCCGCTGCGGCTCCGCGGATGTCGTCGAGGCCCTGGGGATCAATCTCTCCCTCACCCCGGAGCAGGTGGCCTGGTGCATCCTGGAGGTGGGCATCGGCTTTCTCTTCGCCCCGCAACTCCATGGGAGTATGCGCTACGCCATCGGCCCCCGGCGGGAGATCGGCATCCGCACCATCTTCAATATCCTGGGGCCGCTCACCAATCCGGCCAACGCCAACGTCCAGGTGCTGGGGGTCTACGAGGCCCGGCTCACCAAGCCCCTGGCCCAGGTGCTGGGGAACCTGGGAGGCAAGAGCGCCTTTGTGGTCTACGGCGAAGGCTCCTATGACGAAATCAGCATCGTCGGTCCCACCCGGGTGAGCCAGCTCAAGGACGGCAAGGTGCGCACCTATAATATCGCGCCGGAGGACTTCGGTCTTAAACGGCCAACCTGGCGAAGATCAAGGGCGGCGGCGTCTTTGAAAACGCCCGCATCGTGCGCGCCGTGCTGGCAGGGGAGGGGGGGCCCCGGGAAGACATGGTGGCCCTGAACGCCGCCGCGGCCTACATTGCCGCGGGTTTGAGCCCGGATTTTCCCCAGGGCCTCGAACTCGCCCGGCAGACCATTCGCTCCGGCAAGGCCCTGGCGAAACTGAAGGACTTGATAGCTAAGAGCAAGAGCTTTGAGGAGTGAGGGTAGGGTGCGTCTCACGCACCAATAATGGCGCGTGAGACGCGCCCTACGCCTATCCGGGTTGGTGAGCCAGCAATAAAGGCGTAGGGGCAAGCCTGGGGTCGCCCGCGTAGGGTGGGCACTGCCCACCAGATAAAGCTGAAGGCAGACCGCTGGCAGCTGATGGCTTAAGATCATGGATTTTCTGGCAAAAATAGTCGAGATGAAAAAGGCCGAGAGCCAGCGCTTGCGGGAAGCGGGGGGGCTTACGCAATTCCGGGCGGCCATTGGCCGGCGGCCGGCGTGTTTCAGCCTGCAAGCCGCCCTGGAGGGCCGCGCCGGCCCCGCCATCATTGCCGAAGTGAAGCGGGCTTCCCCCGGCAAAGGGGAGTTTGCCATGCACTGGGACCCGCGGGAGCTGGCCTTAAGCTACCAGGAGA
>Ga0187881_10003120_pt1 | contig 14642 bp, 13 predicted proteins | sample June2016WEW_19_1_2_FD_133017 | JGI IMG/M metagenome (GOLD analysis project Ga0187881, IMG submission 133017) | Peatland microbial communities from SPRUCE experiment site at the Marcell Experimental Forest, Minnesota, USA - June2016WEW_19_100 | ecosystem: Environmental > Terrestrial > Soil >...
CGGCGTCGCTGCATCAGGGTTTCCCCCATTGTGCAAGATTCCCCACTGCTGCCTCCCGTAGGAGTCTGGCCCGTGTTTCAGTGCCAGTGTGGCCGTGTGCCCTCTCAGGCCGGCTACCGATCTAAGCCTTGGTGGGCTCTTACCCCGCCAACTAGCTAATCGGCCGCGGGCTCCTCTCTCAGCGCATTGCTGCTTTCCTCTCTCGAGCTTATGCGGTATTAGCCCCGGTTTCCCAGGGTTATTCCGCACTAAGAGGTAGATTACCCACGTGTTACTCACCCGTACGCCACTTTACTCACCAGGTTGCCCCGGCTTTCTCGTTCGACTTGCATGTGTTAAGCGCGCCGCCAGCGTTGATTCTGAGCCGGGATCAAACTCTCATTTAAATCAATGAGAATGGCTGGGGCGTGCCCCAACCCAATATCGCTCCGGTTTTACTCAGAGTACTGACGAGTTCTTCTTTACTGCATCCAACCAGATTGTCAATGATCTGCGCGCGCCTTCCCCGGCGTCTTTCGATACCGGGACCGGCGGCAGGCCTCGAAACCCGTTCCAACCGCGGCCTCCGCGCACGGACGCCTGCGGCTGAGAAACTTTAGAACTTTAAAAAGAACCACACAGGAAGGCCGTATTCCGCTCCGCGCGGTGGCCCGCACAGAGTTTTGTTACCATTCCTTACAGGGGACCTCTTTCCTTTATACCATCGCCGCCTCTCCACGGCAAGTGCTCCGGAAGGCGCGAAACTCCTCAGATCCCCAATTCGGCGACTTGCTCAGGATACCAGAGAGCGGCCTGCGTGCGCAAGCGCTGTTGCCGGAAAAAACTCCGAAATCCTCGTCCAAAATGGCGATGGCGACGTAAACTATTATAAATAAATCACTTAGCGATTTTGCAGCAACCTGTTTCCTGCCGCATTAAAATAGAGACATGTCGCTGTTCCCAGCCGCCCTGCTGTCGATGCTTCTCGCTGCTCAGGCGCCCGTGCAACCGCCCACGCTGCCCGAGATCCTGGCCCGCGTTGCCGAGGAGGCCGAGGTGCTCGAGCAGAACGCTCCCAAGGCCCTGACCCAGGAAACCCTCGAACAGCGCGCCCTGATTCCCCCTCCCCGCTTCCTGCCGCGAGTCGGAAAGGCCGCCACTGTTACGCCTAAGCCGCGGCTGCTGGTGCGCGAGATCGTTTCCGAATATAGCGTCGGCACGCTGCAGGAATCGGATTCGCGCGATCTCGTCGAATTCCGCCAGGTGATCTCCGTGGACGGCCGCCGCGTCCAATCGGCGGAGCACGCCCGCCATGCGCTCTCGCTGGGCATCCAGTCCCCCGACGATCGCGTCCGCAAACGCATGCTCGAGGATTTCGCCAAACACGGCTTGGTCGACGTCGCCACCGACTATGGGCTCATCCTCCTGGCATTCACCAAGCGTGGTCTCGAAAACATGCAGTTGAAGCCTGCCGGCGAGACCCGCGTGGGCGCCGAAGATGCGCTGATCTTCTCGTGGCGGCAAACCTCGACGGCGGGCGGAGAACTGGAGTTCCTAGGCAACCGGGCGGCGCGCCGTCCCCTGCAAGGCATGCTTTTCGTCCGCAAATCCGACGGCCTGCCGTTGCGCGTCCAGGCTTGGGCCGAGCACCCGGACGCGAAACGGACGATCCGCGACGAAGCCGCCGTGGATTATGCGCTCTCCACCCACGGCTTCCTGATGCCCGCTTCGGTGGTCCACCGTCACCTCGTGGACGGCCAGCTCAAGACCGAAAACCTGTACCGCTACGAGCCCTTCAAACTGTTCAGCGCCGACGCCGAAATCAAGTTCACGGAGGTGCCCGAAACGCCTCCTCCCCCGCCGGCGCCGCCAAAAAAATGAGCGCCGGCGCCGCCGCCCCAAGGGTTGTGGTGCTTATCCCTCGAACGTCCCGCAGATCGAGACCTCGATCCCCATCTCGCGGAACATCGCCGCCTTGGCCGCCAGCGCCAGGTCGGCCCCCTGCCGATCGGGAGCGTATGCCACCAAAATGTGGTTGGCCTTGTGCCGCGCCATGAATTGGTCGCGCGTGACGCCGTCGAGCACCGCGTGCATCATGGGCCACTGCGGCGTGGTGATGCGCCAGCGCCGCTCGGTCTCCTCGAGCGGAAGCTCGATGGCCCGGCCGCGCCCCAGGTCCGCCTTCAGCCCGCCATCCACGAAAATCCGGCTCCAAACAATCTCACCCGGCTTGCTCACGCCCTTGATGCCGCCGCCGCCCAAACGGAAGTACATCGGCGGCTGCCGCTCGCTCACCGCGCCGGCGTATCCGCCCATCAGGTGCGCCGGCGGCACCGCGCCCGAAATCTCCAACAGCCAGACGAACTCCCCGGGCCCTGAGGGCACCCCGTTCACGTGGTATCGCTCGCCATAGCGCACATCGTGCAGCGTGCACTCCGGATCGTAGCTCAGCTCGGTCCAGATCCGGTTGGTCGCCAGCGCGTCCAGCCCCGCGCACTCGTCCACTTCGTTGAAGTGCGGCAGCGCCCGGCCTTCATAGAGCACGCGCCCGTTGCCGCGCGCCTTCACCGGCGGCCGGTCTACGTTGTTCAACAGGCCCTCCGCCAGGTCCGACGCCGGCGCCAGGTCCTTCAGCCCCTGCTGATACTGGATGCCGATGGTGTCGCAACCGAAATCGTCCGCAATCCGCAGCGCCGCGATGTACATCTTACACTGGCCCAAAATCTGGCCGTCCGTCAGGTCGATTTCCGGATTGGGACCCGTGACGAACCTCATCCCCTTGCGGTCCAGCCACTTCCGCACCGCCAGCGCTTCTTCGTCGCTCACCTGCTGCATTTCGGCGAACAGGGCCGACTGGCTCAGCCGTTCCTTGAATACGCCCGTCGCGTGCAGCAGCTCGTCGGGGATGATGGCGTTGTACATTCCCATGCACCCTTCGTCGAAGATGCCCATGATGGCTTTGTCGCGCCCGAGCGCCCGCGCCAATCGCGCCCCCGTCTCTTCCGCCTGGGCGGGAAGCCGGACCTCTGTGAGCGGATGCACGTGGCTGAGATCGTGGCGCACCGCTTCGCCCGCCAGCCATTGGCGCAACCCGCTCAGGAAGAACTCATCCGTGAAGTCCTCGCTCCACAGCGTGCTGTAGGCCACTCCGGCCTTGGTGAGCGAGGCGTTCAGGTTGAGCATCCCCACCAGCCCCGGCCATTCGCCGCTCCAGTTCGCCACCGTCAGGATCGGCCCGCGGTGCGTGTAGAGGCCGTGCAGAATGTGGTGCGTGTATTGCCACACGGCTTCTACCACGACCAGCGGCGCGTCCGGAGGGATATCGCGGAAAACTTCCATCCCGCGCTTCTGGCTGTCTATGAACCCATGGCCCTTTTCGGGGTCGCAGGGGTGCCCCCGGCGCACCTCGCGGCCCTCGCGGCGGATGGCATTCATGACGGCTTCCTCTACGCGGGCCTGGGCCGGCCAGCACATCTGGTTGGCGGCCAGGCGCAGATCTCCGCTGGCTATAACGATAACGGTGTCGGACATGCTCTCATTCTTGCACCGCTCGCGTGCGCGCGTCCAGTTGGTAGCGCCGGCGATCTTGTCGCCGGTGTGTTCCATCCGGCCAAACCCCACCGGCGACAAGATCGCCGGCGCTACCCTGTAATCGCTGTCACTCGGGAGAAGCCTTCCTCGACGTCCGGCGGCGTCAGCTTCGCCGCCATCTTGGCCATGGCCTCTTCCGGCACCACGCGATGCCGTCGCGCATTGCGCGCGCGGCACACTTCCAGCGGCACGTCCAAGAACACCGCCTCCACGTCGCACCCGTACGATTTGCCAATCCCTATGTAGGGCCGCCGCTCCTCCACCGTCAGGTTGGTGGCGTCAATGTAGGTCGCCGGCCGCCCGATCGCCAGCCGCTGCCGCAACAGGTATCGCAGCGTCTGGAAGACGCGGTCGTGGATGGTCTGGTCGGTTTCGTCGTCCGCCAGCAGGCTGCGGATGGCATCCGAGGAAAGTCCCGTAACTCCTAGTTGCCCAAGGTACGTGGACTTCCCGGAGCCCGGCAGCCCTACCAGCACCACGATTCGCATCACCGCACACATAACTCGTGCTGAAAGAGGTTCCCGGCCCGCGCGAAGGCCCCGAGGGTGCGTGACCCCCGGGCCTTCACGAACCGGCCGCCTCCCGGGCCGCCTGGTTGGCGGATGTTCTTAGATGGTTGGGGCGGGGGGAGGTGTGCCGCCGCCGTCTTGGGGACCGGCCACCGGAGGGGGCGTAGCCGGAGGCGCCGCAGGCGCGCTGGCCTGTGGGACCACCTTTGCGACGGGCTTCTTCACGACCGGCTTCACGGCCGGCTTCACGACCGGCTTCACGGCCGGCTTCACAACCTTCTTGACCGCCTTCTTCACGACCGGCTTCATGGCCGCTTTCTTGACGGTCTTGGGGGCTACCTTCTTTGCGGCCGGCTTCACGGCCTTTTTCACTGCCTTCTTCGCTACTATTTTCTTTGCGGGCTTCTTCTTCGCCATTCTGGTTCTCCTCAAGTTTATGAATCCCTGGGAGGGTCACACCATCTTATCCCGAATCTCCCAAATAGCCAATCCTATCTTCCGAATTTTCAACTTTCACGCGCGCCGGGCTTAGCTGAACAGGCCCGAGAGCGATGCGCCGATCAGCAGCAGCACAGCCCATGGCAGAACCACCGCGAATAGCGCCCCGCCGAAGGACAGCCTCTTCCCGGCGGCCGCCTTGAGTCCCGTGGCGGCCAGCAGAAAATACCAGATCGTAAACAGATCCAAGGACATGGCCAGCGTGTACAGAAATTTCGAGCTGTTGATCGGGTCCATGAACGCCGCCGGATTGAACGCCAGCGGGTTGATCAGGTTGAAATCGTCCGGGCTCTTCAGGAACATCACCACCGTCGCCAACGCGTGCATGACGATGCTCGGCAGCCCGGCATAACAGACGATGGCGAATAGCTGTTTGAACTTGACCCCGGCGGACATCAGCCCGCTTGCAATCCCCAGCACGGTCGCGGCCTGGATCAAACATATCAGCGGGACCATGACGATGGCCGAGAAATAATACCCGATTCCCACGAACTTGGTCTGCATGGCGATGGACGCATCCCGTTGCGCCGCCGGGATCCGCTCCATCGCCTGCTGCATGCGTGCATTGGTTTCCATCTGGTGCCGCAGGAAGCGCTCCCATCCCACGTGCTGCCCGTAAACGAAGTAATAGGCCAAGCCGGCCACGATCACCAGCAGCAACGGAACCAGCCAGCGCGGCCGCTCCGCGATATCCGCAAACGTCTTGCCCGGCTCGAAAAAGACGCCGGTCAGCCGCGAGAATTCGCCCATCCCCGCCGGTTCCGGCTCCACCGCCGGTGCGTTTTCAGGTGTCATATCAGCACGATTGTACTCCAGTCCGCAGCCGCCTGCTCGGGTATCGTGGAACAAATCGCGCGCCTATCGCGTATCCTGTGAATCGAGGCCAACTATGCGCGCGAAGCTCCTTCTTCCCATCCTGGCGGCCGCCCTGCTCTGCCTGGCAGCCTGCGATTTCGAGGATTTCGGCGGGTTTGAACGCTATCGTCAGGACTTTCACTACGCCTACCCCCTGAAATCCGGCGGGAGGCTCTTGGTCGAAACCTTTAACGGGTCCGTCGAGGTTTCCGGCTGGGACCAGCAAACCGTCGACATCAGCGGCGCCAAGTACGGCCCCACCCAGGAAGCCGCCGACGCCCTGAAAGTCGCCATCGACAACAGTCCCGATTCGGTTTCCATCCGCGTGACGCGCCCTTTGGACCGCCGCGGCAGCATGGGAGCGCGTTTCGTCATCAAGATCCCCCGCGCGGCGTATGTGGACCGCATTTTCACTTCCAACGGCGCCATCCGTACCCTGGATGGCAGCGGCCCGGCGCGGCTGCGGACCTCCAATGGAGAGATCCGCGTGCAGGCGCTACACGGCAGCCTGGACGCCCAGACCAGCAACAGCTCCGTCGAGGTGATCGACATCGACGGCGATGTCAAGGCCCATACCTCGAACGGCCATATCCGCACCGCGGGGCTGCGCGGAGCGCTCGATGCCGGCACGTCGAACGGCAGCATCAACGCCCGGCTCGAGCAAGTCCCGGCGGGCCGGCCGGTGCGCCTGGAAACCAACAATTCCAGCGTCGAATTGAGTCTCCCGCCCAAATTCGACAACGATATCCGCGTGAGCACCAGCAACAGCGGAATCACCTTGCATATGCCTTACCAGGTGAACGCCCACGTCATGGCGCGGACCACCAACTCTTCCATTTCCTCCGACTTCGAAGTCCGGATGCAGGGCGAATTCAGCAAGAACCGTCTGGAAGGCGTCATCGGAAACGGCGGCCCGCTGATCGATCTGAGCACCTCCAACGGGAGCATCCGGCTGCTGAAGATGTGACTCACTGCCCCAGCGCGCCGCGGATGAGCCCGGTCAGCGCTTCCACAAACCGCTCCGGCACGTAGCCGTTCATGCGGCTGAAAACCTGGCCGCGCTTCTCGATGACGATGGTGGTCGGAATCGTGGCGATCCGCAGCGCCCGCGAAAGCCCGTCTTCGAAGTACACTGTGTCCGGCCATTTCTCCTCTTCGAGGAAACGCCTCACCGGCTCCCGGTCCTCGTCCGTGTCGATCGACAGGAACACCACGTCGGAATTGTCCTTGAAGCGCTGTTTCACTTGCTCGTAGAGGAGGTGCTGCCCGCGGCACGGTTCGCACCAGGTGGCCCAGAAGTCGAACACCACCACCTTGCCCTTGAGGCTTGTCATGCTCAGCTTCTGCCCGTCGAGGCCGGTGAGCGTGAACTCCATCGGGTCGGTGAGCTGCGCATTGGGGTCGCTCTCCCGCATCGTCAGCTCGCGCGTGTGAATCAGCGCGACGTTGCGGTCGTATGCCTCGAGCACCAGGTCGCCGAGGCCGTTTTCCGAGCCTTTGGCCTGGCGATACAGCTCGCCCATGCGCCCGCGGTCGCGAGCCCGGCCGGCATCGGTCGAGCGCGGGTCGGGGATGGTGAAGGCATCGGCCAGGCGGCGGGCCGCTTCTTCCGGTTTTCCGAGGCGTTCGTACCAGCGCGCCGTCTCGCGCGCGGAATCGGCATTCGCGTAGGTCTCAAATGCGTGCTGGGCCAGCGCCAGCGCTTCGTCCAGGCGCCCCAGGTTGCCGCTGGCGCGCGCCTCGTCGCAGAGCGCGCGTCCCATGCCGCGATCGGTTTCGTTGCGCCATTGGGCGGCGCTGGGCCCCGAGGGGGCCCAGAGGGCACCCCCGGCGCGCGCGTGGTCCTTCTGCATCTGCCGGACCAGCTCTTCGTACCGGCGCGCATACTTCAGGGCGCGCTCCCAAGTCTCCTTCGAGCCGCCGGCCAGCAGCGCGCGGGTAACCTGCTCGAGGATCTGCAGGTCGTCCGGCTGGCGCGCCAGCACGCGCTCGCCGTAAACCACGATGCGCTGGTCGTCGCGGGCCTCGATGGCGGCCCGCGCCGCCGCCCGCTCCAGCTCCGCCCGGCGCGCCGAATTCGGGTACTGCTCCAGGTGCTTCTCGAGGGCGCGCAGGTATTCGCGCGGGCTCGATCCGGCTTCCGAAAGCGCTTTTTCCAGGTCCGCCTGTTCCTGCCCCTGGGCCAGGCACACACTGGCGAGCGCCGCGAGCAGCACCAGCCATCTCATGGTTTTGGGTTGCGGATGGCCTCGGCGATCTCCGCCGCCCGTGCCCGCGCCGTGTGCATGTAGTTTTCGTTCTTGGCGATGCGGTCCAGCATGGGGAGGTACTGGTCCAGGCCCACCAGCCGCTTGCGGTCCATGGCCGATTCCAGCAGCAGCAGCGCTTTCAGCACTCCCAACCGGTCGTACTTGGCCGTGCGCTCGAGTTCGATGCGGTGCAGGGCCGATTCGGCCATGCGCTCGAACCAGTCCACCAGCTCGCGCGCCGCGGGGTCCTCGGAGAAATTGAACTTGACCTCGCTCTTGCCGTCGCCGTTCTCGTAGCGGAAAGTCTTCATCCCCATGAAGGCCACTTTCAGCGTCGATTCCAGCGGGTGTTTGAAATAGTCCAGTTTCTCCGCCAGGCCGAGCACTTCGCGCGTGTCGGCTTCGGCGAGGTGGAACTTGAGAGGGTTGTCCTCGTCCGGCGCCTCGCGGTACTCGACGTCTCCGTTCTGCTCAAGCGTCACCTGAAAATAAGGCGGGACGCTTCCCGGAAAGGACCGGGAATAGAACAGCCGGGGACCGTCGCCGGCCAGAAGAACATTCGCGAAAAGCAGAATCAAGCTCCACTTCATACCGGTTCCCGTCTATACCAGCTTGCGCCTGGTGGCTTCATGCGTAGCGTGGCAGATGGCCACTGCCAGGGCGTCGCAGGCATCTTCCGATTCGATGGCCTCCGGCAGCCGCAGCAACGACCGCACCATGAGCTTCACCTGGCCCTTTTCAGCCCGGCCATATCCCACCACGCTGGTCTTGACTTCGAGCGGCGAGTACTCCGCCATTTCCAGCCCAGCCTCGGCGATGGCCAGCAGCGCCACCCCCCTCACGTGAGCCAGTTTCAGCGCCGTCTTGACGTTGGCCGAATAAAACACTCCTTCCACCGCGGCCGAGTCGGGAACGTGCTCCTGAATCAGGCGCCGCAGCCCGCCCGCGATTTCCAGCAGCCGTCTCTCGAAGGGACGCTTCCGATCGGTGCGAATCACTCCCGCGGCCACCATCCGATGATCCAGCCCGTCACTGTCGATTACGCCGTAACCGGTGCGTTCCGATCCGCAATCGATGCCCAGGACCCGCACGCTACTGCGCCAGCGCCTCCATCTCCTTCTCGTCGATATCGAAGTTGGAGTAAACGTTCTGCACGTCTTCGTGTTCTTCCAGCGCCTCGCTCAGCCTGATCATGGCCGCCGCGTTCTTGCCCTCCAGCCTGACCAGGTTCTTGGGAACCATGGCAATGCTGGCATCCTCGCCGTGAATGCCGCTGGCTTCGAGCGTCTTGAGGACGGCGTAGTGGGCTTCGGGAGCGGAGAGGATCTCCCATCTCCCGCCCTCGTTGCGTAGGTCGTCGGCCCCGGCGTCGAGGATGATGCCCATGAGCTGGTCTTCGGTGATCTTGCCGCTGGCCACGAAAATCTGGCTCTTGCGCTCGAACATCCAGGCCACGCAGCCCTGCTCGCCCATGTTGCCGTTATTCTTGGAAAAGACATGGCGGAGTTCGCTGACCGTGCGGTTGCGATTATCGGTGGCCACATTCACCAGGACGGCCGCGCCTCCGGGGCCGTACCCTTCGAACATGACTTCTTCGATCTGGCCGCCTTCCAGCTCGCCGGTGCCGCGCATGATGGCCTTCTTGATGTTGTCGGAAGGCATGCTGGCGCCCTTGGCGGCCAGAATGGCGCTGCGCAAACGGGGATTGCCGTCGGGATCGCCGCCATGGCGGGCGGCGATGGTGATTTCCTTGATGATGCGCGTGAACGCTTTCCCGCGCTTGGCGTCCGTAGCCGCCTTCTTGTGCTTAATGGTGGCCCATTTGGAATGGCCTGACATGTGAACCTCTCGGGGCAGGCCCGGCCCCATCGGCCGGGTAAGACCATCTTATGAATTCAACGTAACGAGGATAGCAGAATCGGAAATGCGGCTCAAGGCGCGCGATACTGGCAGAGAGTGGACTTTGAGAACGTAGCCGCCAATCTGCGCGAGTCGTTTCGGGCCGTCGCAGCCAGCCGGGCGCCCGGCGAGATCCGCGAGTTGCGCGGCGTCAGCATCGCCTCGGCGGGCGTCGCCTTCCAGATGTTCAACACGGCCTTCCTCTCCGCGCCGGTGCCCAACGAGGCGGAGCTGGCTCGGCGCATCATGCTGCCCTCGGTCCATTTCGATGCCCGCGGCCTCGAGTGGGCTTACTGGGTGTGCGAGGACTGGCTCGAAGCCAGGGCGCGCCGGCGCTCGCGGCAGATCTTCGAGCGCCACGGCCTGCGCCATTCGGTGGACCTGCCGGGCATGGTGGCCGAGCGCATTCTGCCGCCCGTGAAGCCGCTCCCAAAATTGGAAATCCGGCGCGTGGGAGACGCCGCCACGCGCGACGCCTTCTGCGCCATCGGCTCGGTCTGTTTTCATGTTCCCCTTCCCTGGTTCCGCGAGGTCTTCGACAACGATGTCGTGTGGGAACGCTTCATCGGCTGGGTGGGATACGTGGACGAGGAACCGGTGTCCACCGCGGCCACCGTGATGGGCGGCGGAGCCATCGGGGTCTATAACGTGGCCACCATGCCGGAACACCAGAAGCGCGGGTACGGCGAAACCGTGATGCGCCACGCGGTTGCCGAGGCACAGCGGCGCCACGGAATCGAGCAGACCATTCTGCAATCCACGCCGGCCGGGCATCGGTTGTACGAGCGGATGGGTTTTCGGACGGTGACCAGCGTGGCGGTGTATGCGAGCTAATTGCCAATTTGCTGCTACACCCTCAATTCGTGGGACGGACCGCCTGGCCCGCGGATAGGCGCTGGAGCAGAGTAGCGCTGGTGATCGCTGGTGATGGGCCTGTTAGCGCAACAGATTCGTCCGCCACGTCAACAAGAGCGATTGTCCGGCAATGCGGCCAGGTGGAAGCCAGTCCTGAAGATTCTGCCGTTCCGTTGGCGCCTCTTGCTCTGGCCGGCCCCACGCAGGCTTGCACGAACCGGGCCGTGCGTGACCGTGTCGGAACGCTTGCGGGGGTGCGCGAGTTTCCCCAAGAACGCCGACGCGGGGGGTAAAGTTTCTAAAGAAATACTGGCCAAACCACGCGTTTCGGTATACACTACGTGGTGGTCTTCTTGACGCGTGGTTCTTTGGATCGAATCGAGCACATCTCTTGAATTGAAAAGGAACGACATGAAGACGATAACGATTGCGGTGGCGGCATTCATGGTTTGCCTGGTTGGCCTTCCCGCCTCCGCGGGTAATCTGCTCGTGAATCCGGGCTTTGAGACTGGCGATTTCTCCGGTTGGACAGTAACTGCCAGCACTCCAGAGTCCGGCGTGGCGGTCGCCGGTACGACGATCCCCGGTACTTACACCGGCTCCGGTTGGGGTCCCTTTTCGGTCATCGTGAACTCGGGTAGCTACGCGGCATACGCGGTGACCTGCTATTACTCCATTTATGGCCCATGCATGCCCTCGAGCGACTTGGGCGACAGCCTCACGCTGAGTCAGACCGTGGACCTCGTCAGCGGGCAGACCTACGACATCGGTTTCTGGTTTGGAGTCGGCAACTCAAACTCTTTCGGGAACAGCAGTAACATCACGGTTAACGGAACGCAAATCGGGTTTGTGGACTATCCGGGCCCTGTCTTTCCAGGCTACCAACTGGAGGATGGCACGTTTACCGCAACTGCGAGCGGTCCCGCAACGGTCGTCTTTTTCTTGCAAGGCAGCGGGATTGGAGACGCCGGGTTTTCTTTTGACGACTTTTTCGTGAACAGTCCGAGCGGTGCTGGTGTACCCGAGCCATCTTCCCTTTTGTTGATGGGGAGCGGTTTGTTGCTGGGTGCGGCTGTTGGGCTGCGCCGCGGGCGCAGGCTCATCGGCTGATGCGGCCAAGGTGGCGCCGGCCACACCCCCTCACCGCCTCTTCTGCCTTGCCGCGATCAACTCCTCAATATTGACCAGATCCGTCGGGTAGTCCCCGGTGTAGCAGGCATAGCAGTATTCATGGCGGTCGTCGGCCACCGCCTTACGCAGCGAGGCCAGCGACAGGTAGCCCAGCGAATCGGCTTCCACAAAACGGCGAATCTCTTCCACGTTGTGGTCGGAGCCGATCAGCTCGCTGCGCGTGGGGGTGTCCACGCCATAGAAACAAGGCGACACCGTGGGCGGACAAGAGACGCGCAAATGCACCTCGCGGGCGCCGGCCTGGCGCACCATGCGGACGATCTTCCTGCTCGTCGTGCCCCGCACGATGGAGTCGTCCACCAGCACCACGCGCTGGCCTTGCAGCAGGTGGCGCACGGGATTGAGCTTCAGCTTGACTCCGAAATCCCGGATGGCTTGGGAAGGCTCAATAAACGTGCGGCCCATATAGTGGTTGCGGATGAGCGCCTGGCGGAAGGGAAGCCCGGACTCGGCCGAGTAGCCGATGGCGGCGGCCACGCCGGAATCCGGAACCGGAACCACCAGGTCGGCATCGGCGGGACACTCGCGCGCCAGCAGCCGGCCGAGGTTCTCGCGCGATTCCTCCACCGCGCGGCCGAAAACCACGGAATCGGGCCGTGAGAAGTACACGTGCTCGAAGACGCACTGCGCGCGCGGCTGCTCGGGGGCGTAACGCTCGCGGGTGACGCCTTCCGGGCCGACGATGATCATCTCGCCGGGATCTACTTCGTGCAGATAAACGGCGCCGATCAGGTCGAAGGCGCAGGTTTCCGAGGCGAAGACGTAGACCTTGCGGCCGCCGGAAATTTCCATTTCACCAACCGCCAGCGGGCGGAAACCGTGGGGATCCCGCGCCACGATGACGCGGTCCTGCGCCAGGAATACCAGCGAAAACGCGCCTTCCAATTGCAGCAACGCATCGCGCAGCGCGCCCGCCAGGGTCCGCTCCGAAGAGTGCGCCACCAGGTGCAGGATGACTTCCGTGTCGCTGGATGCCTGGAAGATGGCGCCGCGGCGCTCCAGGTCGGCGCGCAATTCCCCAGCGTTGGTGATGTTGCCGTTGTGCGCCACCGCCACGCGGCCCTTGTTGCACGCCACCGAAAACGGCTGCGCGTTGAGCAGCACGGTATCGCCAGCCGTGGAATAGCGTGTGTGGCCGATGGCCAGCCCGCCGGGCAGCGTGGCCAGCACCGGGCTGGTGAAAATATCGGCCACGTGCCCCATGGATTTGTGGCTGTAAATCCGGACGCCATCCGTAGTGCAAATGCCCGCGCTCTCCTGGCCGCGGTGCTGCAAGGCGTACAGCCCCAGGTACGCCAGCTTGGCCGCTTCCGGATGGCCGTAGATGGCCACCACGCCGCACTCTTCGTGGAATTTATCGAACATAGGATTCCAGCGCGCCATGATAGACGGCTCTCAGCGTGGCGATTTCCCAGGAACCCAGTGTCATGGAGCGCTGCCGGATTTCCATCCCTTTCTCGATTGTAACCCCCACGACCGGCGCCTCGATTCCGTGCTTCTCCGCGATAGCCGCGACTTTCCCGGCGTGCGCCGTGGAAATCAAGATGCGTGAAGGCGCTTCGTGAAAGGCCAGCATTTCCGGACGCAGGTCGCTATCGACATCAATCGCCGCGCCGATTCCCGCCGATCCGAACGAGCACTCGGCCAGCGCCACGGCCAGGCCGCCATCGCTCAAATCGTGCGCCGATTCCGCCAGCCCCGCCGCCACAATTTCGCGGATGGCCGACTGCACGCGCTTTTCGCGCTCCAGGTCGAGCGCCGGCGGCAGGCCCCAGAGCTGCTTCAGGATCTCCTTGGCGTACCCCGTGCCGCCAAATCGCGTCTCGTCGCACCCACCGATGCCGCCCAGCAACACCACCGCGCGGCCGGGGCTTTTGAACGGAATCGTGACCGGCGCCGCAGTCTTAAGCAGCCCGACAATCCCCATCACGGGCGTGGGGTAGATGCCTTCGCCCAGGGTTTCGTTGTACAGGCTGACGTTGCCGCCGGTGATGGGGGTGTCGAAGAAGCGGCACGCCTCGGCCATGCCTTCGATCGCTTCCACCAACTGCGCCATAATCTCGGGCCGCTCGGGATTGCCGAAGTTGAGGCAATTGGTGGCCGCCACCGGCTCGGCTCCTACTGTCGACAGGTTGCGGCAGCACTCCGCCACTGCCAGTTGCGCCCCCTCCCGCGGCGAGAGGTAACAGTAGCGGCCGTTGCCATCGAGCGACATGGCGACCGCGTTGCCGGTTTCCTTGATGCGGATGATGGCGGCGTCGGTTCGCTCCGGCCCCGCAATGGTGTTAGTGCGGACCTGGTAATCGTACTGCTCCCAGATCCACCGCTTCGAGCAACTGTCGGGCGACGCCAGCAGAGCCGGCAACGCCTCCTGCACATCGCCCAGCACACTGGCCCTCTCTACCGACATCGGCGCGCGCCGCAGCGGTTCCGTGTGAGGCCGGTCGTAGAGCGGCGCTTCGTCGGCCAGCTCATGGGCGGGAATCTCCGCCACCGTCACCCCGTGCTGCTTCACGCGGAGTCTGCCATCGGTCGTGACCACGCCGATCTCAACGGCCTCCAGGCCCCACTTGCGGAACACCCGGAAAACTTCCTCTTCTCTGCCCTTCTCGGCCACCAGCAGCATGCGCTCCTGCGATTCGGAGAGCATCGTCTCGTAAGGCGTCATGCCCGTCTCGCGCTGCGGCACTCGGTCCAGCTCGATCTCGATGCCCACCCCGCCGCGGCTGCCCATTTCGCACGTCGAGCACGTCAGGCCCGCCGCGCCCATGTCCTGAATGCCCACAATCGCCCCGGTCTGCATGGCTTCGAGACACGCCTCCAGCAGCAGCTTCTCCATGAAGGGGTCGCCTACCTGCACGTTGGGACGCTTCTGCTTGGATTCTTCGGTGAATTCCGCGCTGGCCATCGAGGCCCCGTGGATTCCGTCGCGCCCCGTGCGCGCGCCCACATAAATCACCGGGTTGCCCGCGCCGGCGGCCCGGGCGTAAAAGACATCTTCCTTGCGGCACACGCC
>Ga0187881_10003122_pt1 | contig 14641 bp, 16 predicted proteins | sample June2016WEW_19_1_2_FD_133017 | JGI IMG/M metagenome (GOLD analysis project Ga0187881, IMG submission 133017) | Peatland microbial communities from SPRUCE experiment site at the Marcell Experimental Forest, Minnesota, USA - June2016WEW_19_100 | ecosystem: Environmental > Terrestrial > Soil >...
ACGCGGTGGCATACGTCGATCTTCGGTTTTTACGGGCTGGTAATCGCCGAACTGAGCCCCATCGGCCTGGGAGCGGATCTCACCACCGTCGTGGTGTACCAGGGACTGTGCCTACTCCTCCTCACGGCGGTCATCGCGCCGTTTCCCCGCTTCGGGAAGCTCCGCACATACGCTATGCCTGCGCTGATGACGGCCATTGTCGCAGCCGCATCGCTCGCGCCCGGCATTGCTGCCGCGTACGTGAAGTGGGTCACGACGGCTCAGGCAGCGGCGCTGTCGGGCGTTATTTTGCTCGGAGCGGCAGTTGCGCTCGTATGGATGCGCCGGCCAGCGCTCGTGCGACGCCCTGCGGAGGCCTGACATGGAGGCTACCGACGATCTCGCCTCATATCGCCTTCGAAAGCGCATTCACGAGCTCGAAGCGGAGAACGCCCGTTACCAGAAGAACCAGAACCTCGCGCGAAAGTGGGAATTTAGGATCACTGGTGTTGTTCTCCTTGCGATCGGGGCGACAATAACGCTTCTAGCGTACCCGTCGTACAACCTGTCGCCCATCGCCAACGTTCTGCTGATGGTCGGCATTGGCGCCCTGTTCGTCGGCGCCGTCACGGTGTTTCTCAACACCGAGCGTTTCATCAGTCAGAAGGTCGCTGAAGACCTCAACCTGAGCAGCGTCATCGTCGTTGATGACCTGCTCCGCGACCTTCGGGTGAAGAACCAGGGGATATACCTGCCATCGTCGATGACCGGTACGAACGTCAAGGTGTTTATACCGCTTAGACGAGAGTATGAGGTGCCCGCAAAAATGCACCTCACCGAAGACCGGGCGTTTTTGATCGACCTTGCCAACCCTGCACAGGAGGGCGTGCTGCTTAAACCTCTTGGCTACCACCTGTTTGCCCACACGAGCCGCGACCTAAAGGTGGACTGGAGAGATGCCCGGATTGAGACGGAGGGCGCGGAGGAACATCAGCAGGACGGTGAACCGCAGGACACGCTTGCCGAGAAGCTGAACGACGTCCTCGTAAAAGGCCTCGAACTCGCCGACAAGGTCGTCGTCTCACAAAGCGACGGTGAGCTCAGCGTGCGCCTCAAAAATACCCCTTACATTGGAACGTGTCATTCCGTTGGAGAAGAAGCACCACAAGTCTGCGAGCAGATCGGTTGCCCCCTTTGCAGCCTGATCGCGTGCATTTACACCGAATATGCGGACGCGGCAACCACGATCGAGAAGGCGCGGGGCGAAGACCAGGACATCGCCGTTGTGTGCAGGCGTTTGGCAAGAACGGCTTAGTCCAGCGACGGTAGCTGGCGCGAGTCCTACATGGGTGCCAGCTTGGTACCTGCACTCTTCGTCACGAGCACTTCGTCCATATCGGTCGGGCCTTGCCTAACGTCCTGTTTGACTCGATTGTCACTGCCATTCGCCACGGGAACCACATCGTTTAAGTAAGTGAAATTGCCTTTATTAGGTAGCTTCTTACGAATTGGGCGATTTGACGCTACTGAACTAAGCAAAAACGACCAAATCAGGCGAGATAAAATGGGGATCGCTGGTGCCCACGGCGGTGAGGCGATGGAGTCAGTAGCTATCATCATTCCAACGTTAAACGAGGAGTGCTCGATCGGCAAAGTGATCGACGGCGTGCCGGTTGCCGACCTCTTGCAGAACGGGCTAAAAACTTCCGTGTATGTGATCGACGGGCAATCCACCGATAAAACGAGGAAGATCGTCGTCGACAAGGGTGTCCAACTCATACTCGAGGAGCGGCCGGGAAAGGGTCAGGCCATTCAAACGGCGTTTAAGTCTATCACTGCCGACTATGCGATTATGATTGACGGGGATGATACGTACCCGATCGAAAAGGCTACAGAGATGACACGTCTGCTCCAGACATATGACGTCGTCATCGGCTCACGACTCAAAGGCACCATAGAGCCAGGAGCCATGACCAGACTGAATGTCGTGGGGAACACTCTGCTGTCGCTCCTCGCGCGAGCCCTGTTTAGCGTGCAGATCAGTGACGTATGCACTGGTTTCTGGGGTTACCGAAGCGATGCGGTTCGGCGCTTGGAGCTCGCAGCCCCCGGCTTTGAAATTGAAGCCGATATGTTCGCGGAATGCGTGAGGAAAGGCTTGCGCATCGCGGAAATCCCGATCACCTATCGCGCTCGTAAGGATGAACCGAAGCTGTCGTCATTGAGGGACGGCATCAAGATCGGTCTTTTTTTGTGCAAGCGACGTTTTATGCGCGGTCGCTCCATGGTAGGGGCGCGACAAACAAGCGAATAGTTCGTATGGTAGCAGTTATCACGAGCGGTAGCTGTCTTCTTAGTCTTGGCTGAGCTGAGCGGCATTTCTGTCAGCGCGCGGATACGCGGCACGACGCTGTGGACAGAGTAATATAGGCTACGCTTGCGGTCAGGCGTTCAACGGCCGCCCTCAATAAAGACGTGCGGACGATCAGTAATTCCATCATGCACTTGGCTTAAAGGGATTGAGCAACAACTCGTGGGCACTAATAGCAATCTGATGCCCCGAACTCGGCGACGAACGACAACACGAGTCTTTAGCGAACCGCACGAGCTGATGTCAAATTAACTCTTGACTCCTCGTATCATTCATATAAATGGAAACTATTAATAAATTGTAGCAACTTTTAAATACATTGACAATACTTAAGATCTGACGCACTAGCGCGGAGAAAATCTTCGCAGCTGTGGCTTAATTTAAGGGAGAATAGTAATGGGAGCGTTGAATTCTGATGGTAGGAGAAGCGAACTGCCTCGCGGGAACCCGCTTACCAGCACGTATGCCCCACCGACTGTATCGACGGCTGAGTGGGAGGCTGCTGGGCTGTGAAATCTCGCATGACGGCGCGACGACGGCGTTAGGGCTTGAAACAATGGACAGCTAAAAGACAATTGACTGACGATTAGGGGGTTTCTCTGTGGAAGATGAGGAAGAACGAGCGGAGGCTTTCTTAAAAGAAACGCTGGCGTACATTCACGCATTGGACGAGGCTATGAAGGCGGATGCACGTGCGCGTGGCACGTTATCTGCCGCGCGGTCAACGACTTACAGCTGCGCGTGAGCCTTCCGGAAAAAAGAAATCGAGTAAAAGAGGTGATTGGGGATGCCAGAGATGGAGCACAATGTTTTTTGCAACTATGAGGTCGCGGAAGTCCTCACCCAGCTCATAGACGACTTACCGTCAACGACGTGTGTCAGCATGCGACGGGAAATATCTCTAGCAGAGTTTCGGGCGTTTTTGGACTGGTATCTGGAGGACGTTCAAAAATAGAAGGTTAAGAACTGAATGCACTGGCTGCGATATCGATAGGCGACTCCTGAGCAATCGGACGTATACTCGCGGCTATCCTATTAGCACAGCGCTATTTGGCGTATCCATTCGCTCGCGTGCATCTCCAGGCTCATCTCGCTGTGGTGTTCGCTCTCGTTCTTATCCGGCTGTTCGTCGTCGTCCCAAAAACAGACTCAAAACCGCATCTTTTTATAACACTGTCGTACTTGTTGCGTGCAGCGAACTTCTTTCAGGGTTTAGAGCTTCTGCTAACTCGGTGTGACCTCATGACTCATTGCTTCAGCAAAGCGCGATTTGCGTACGTGTCCCTCTTTGTCGCGTTGGTGATTACGGCTGGTTTTGCGGTTTTCTGCGGTTCGTCGTGCAACGGCGTGCTGACCGTTGCGGCACAAGGACCGCTGGCCAGCACAACGGTGGTGAACAATGTAACCTTTGCAACGAGCAGCATATCGCTCGGCAGCACGGTGCAAGCCACCGGGAAGGCTACCGTCGGGGCGAAACCACTGGCAAACGCGGCCGTATCGCTCCACATGGGCGATGTGATTTTAGCAGACGCCCAAACGAACGGCAACGGGGCGTACTCCTTCGCGGCTCCCGTCGGCGTGTACTACTTTCCAGCAGCATTTTCGAATAGTGCCACGATCTATACGGTAGTCGAACCCGGTAATGGCTCGCTCCCAAGCGCGCCGAGCGCGGTGACCGCCGTTTCCGTCGATTTGCTTCCGTTATACGTCATTTTTGCTGCGGTCATCGTAGCGATTCTCATTGGGCTTTACCTCTTCGTGCGGCGAATGCGCGGAAAAGCCGTGCTGCGGCCTCTTGGCAGGAGACGCGTGAAACAGGCTGAGCAAACGGCCAGCGGGCCAACGGAAGCATCGCTGCCCGAAGCAAGTGCGCAAAATCAACGCGAACTTGCAGAGCTAACGCCAGCTGCTACGACGGCAGCACCTCCGCAGGAAGCGCCTAAACTGGAACCCGCTTCACCTGCCGAACACGCGGCGCCGCTCGTCGACGAGGGGCCGCAAGCGACAGAACTGCAACAGCCCGAATCGGAGGAAGCGCAACCGGAAAGCGTTGCGGAAACGGGGGTGCTAAAACAAGCGCGTGACTTTTTTGAGCAAGGCAACGATCGGCAGGGGGTCAATGCGCTCTATGATGCGGCACTAACAGCTCTCGCAACGACGCACGAGGTTCAGATCGCGTCGAGCGCGACGCACTGGGAAAAATATTACGCCGTTGAAGCAGCGGTGCCCGGCGTGCAAGCGCCCTTGCGCACGCTCACCCTCGTGTACGAGCGCGCCAACTACGCGGGCAAAGCGCTCACAGACGAGCAGCGCAATGCGGCGCTTGAGGCGTTTCGGGCCATTAAGGCGCACGTTGAGCGCGTAAAAGAGGGCGCGTAAGTTAGGACTCTCGTTGTTCAGAAGCGTTGACACACGCGTTTGGCGAGCTAGAGCGTGCGGACGTTGTTTGTAAACGGGCCACACTGATTGAACAAGGCTGCAACATGCTCCGACGATGCCCTCTCTTCAAGAAACGGACCGCGTAGCAAGTTGGGGGCATTCTACGCGTCGCCGGCGCTGATCATGTCCTGGCAGCCACTCTGTGCGACCGTCAGGAGCTGCGAATTTCGGATGTCGCGGGGGGGCAACGCTTCTATCATATGGCGTAGGCGTGCACACGATAGGTCGTAGTCAGTTCGATGGGCTTTGCACACCTGGATCCAGCTAAAAGGCATCTGCCACCTCACTCTGCCTCTATCTAGTAAAAGTCCTACAAAAGCCTGCGGCAAGACGTCAATCAGACTAATCAGAGGTAACTGATTCGGTTAGTAGCAACACCGAGTCGGCTCGCAATGACGCTCTTCGTCAATCGTCTAGGAGCTGTCGGCTGATGAACTCGAAGATCGAGCTAGGAAAGCCTCTAAGTCGTACATTTGGTCACCGTCAGCACATTGTACAACAAACTAAGTCAAAGCGCTGCGGCTGCTAGCCCTCTTTGACTAACGGACGAGGCTCGCGAGTCGAGACCCCTTGCTATGAGAGTCACCACGAGCTCTATGTGCGCCTCCCGGTTTCCTGCGTAGTCGATCCTGCGGCCGCCGTCTGTCATTAACCGCCGAGTCCTCCGGCGAGTACGGTTAGTCAACGATGGATAGCGTTCACCGGTTAGGGGTTTTGGCACGCGTTGATTGATTCCCGGGTCCGTCAATATGTGAAGCGGTTCACGCGCCGACGGCTCGATGGTCTAGGCCGATGACATCACAATGGGTGGGGTAGCTCCAGTGTACACTATCTCTACTGGTTCGGTCGCTGATGGCACTGAAAAGAGCACATATACATTGCTCGTGAAGGTCTCGTTCAGCGTACGGTTTTCGAGTGCTTGCGCGCTGCACCCCGCATTACAGACGGCGTAGTTGGCATAGTAGGCGGTGCCGTCGCGTCCAATTAGCACGAAATCTCCATAGGTAAAGGGAATTTCCGTGTGGCGAACGTTCGTCACGGTGACGTTGGCGACGAGATAGCGGCTCGCAGGAGGAGGCGTCAGCGAGAAGTTATATATGGCGTTCGGTCCGAGTGCGAGGTTATACTCGATCCACACGCTGCTCGTCGCAGCATTTGAAGCATCACTGACGTTATTTAACCGCAACGCGATCGTCCCGTCGCTCGCCGTCTCGCCCGACGACACGCGCACCGCCGAAGCTGGCACCGTATACGCAACGTTGGCGGGCGGAGCCGAAAGCAACGAATCCGCGCTCGCTGCGAGCACGACGACTACGAGAAGAACGACTAGTCCCAGTGCCGCGCCTTGTTTCGCGTTCACGAGCTCCTCTCTACGTGTACACGACGCTCACGTGCGCGTCGCCTGTAAACACCTGGTCCGAGCCCACGTTTTCAGCGTGGATCAGCGTCGCCCCAGGCGGGAGTTGTACGCTCGCATTAAGGATGTAGCTGTTGATGCCCGCCTGTTTTTGAACGTACAGGTCATAGTGGTACCCTATCCCGCTTGCCGAGACCACGCTCGGCTGCACATACGTATACGTGACGCTTCCGGTCCCATTCGCAGACACCAGAAGACGCGACGAAAGAGCGGTAAACCCGTCCCCGTTCGTCACCAGAGGGCCCTTAAACTCCTGCGTGGCGTTCTGCACGGCAACAAGCTCAGCGCCCGGCGGAACGAGTGCGGTGGAGAAGACGTCATACTCCCACCAACACCCGTTTGCGTACGTGAGCGTCAGCGTCGTGATGGCCGACCCATCTGAAAAGAGTTGCACGTGGTAGTCGATCGTCCGGTTGATGCCGAAATCTGCCTTTCCCGTGCCTAGCGTGGTGTCGACCACAGAGATGGAGTCCGCTCCAGTCGGCACGCTCTCACCTCCGGCGCTTCGGAACCAGAATCCCTGAGCGGGATAGATCAGCACGTGTCCTTCGTTCTCTAGCGTTTGCAACGTGGTATAAAGCGCCAGTTTCTGTTGGACGCTCGAATCGCGGATGAGCCGGGCGAAGTCAAACGTCAGCGTCGATAAAAGCTCACTCATCTCTGCTTCGCTCCCCCGGGTTTCTGAATAGTAGTGCAAGCGATCAGCCACGTTCCTGCTCGTTATGACCCCATCCGATGCCGTTATTGGGCCAGTTATGTTCATAACGGCCTCAACAGCCGTGAAGTCAACGGCTATGACGCCGTCTACCTTGTGGCCCGTCACGTTGTAGAAATCTGACTGCATCTTAGGAGCGAACGAAGCAAAATCGTACTGCACATTTGAATCGTATAGCTTAGCGGAGTCAACACCGAAGAACTGAGTGAGGCTGTCAGGTCCATCCAATTTCACGAGCGCCTGCAGCTCCGGCGAATCACGGTAATAGTACTGCAAGCTCGCAATATTTCCATTATGCAATGTTACCAGTCCCATAGCTGACATTAATCCGCCCGTACCGCGTATTTCGTCATTGTCCTGCAAGATGAGCAGGTACGTCTTATCACCGAAAAAGCCGGAAACGCTCAACCCATCCTCGATCGGAAAGACGAGTGCTGCTACCACAAGAACAATGGCAGCGATCGCGATATATCGGACGACACGGGATCTGTCAGGGTCGGCCATGGTGATTCACGCTATGCTCGCTCCCCCGGTATAACGTTAACTTGGCAACCCCCCTGAAGTCGGAACCAGGTCGTGCATTTAAACGGTGCTCTGCTGCATTCCGGTGCATAACCCTATCCGACCCTACCACGTTTCCTTCGCGCTGGGCGGCAAGGGCTGCTGATCAGATGATGCTTGCTCGACGGCAGAGCACGCATGCCCGTGCCTTGGCATCTAGTGCTTTTAGCGAGCCACGAAGCCAAAACCACCGGTTCCATTTCGGCCAAACTATCGACGGCTCGGTTGCTTTATTGGGCGCCGCCTAACGCGCGCAGGAGTTGCGGAATACTACCCCGCGGCGCACCTTAGCGCAGCCCACGCCAGATAGCCGGTGCGATACTCGCGCGGCGGGCGGTGAACCCTTTGACTAACCGTGAGCTTAGAGTTTGGCGATGTATCCGGCGTGCGTAGCATCATCGGCGCGCGAAATGATAGCGTGGCGACTGAAGCAGTTGAAATCGTAAATACCCGCACAAGCGCGACTGGGTTATTGAGATGCAGTCAGTTTAGCTTTGGGTGCTTCATGCAATGACCCGCGTCGTTGAGGTTATTGTCATTTTTTGACAATATGGATATTTCTTCACAACATCAATTCCAGCGGGCAAAATATATATAGCCTCCCTCAGAAGTGTAGGTAGCCAAAGTCAAGAGAGTTCAGCATACTTGCAGCGAAACTCGCGTGAACACGCCGACGACAAAAATACTATTAATCGAATGATTGAATGGGCTTGATCCCAACGGGAATACATCAAGCGCGTAAGATAGGAGAAAAGAACATGAGAAAAGTAGTCTTTTCGGTATTGACGCTACTTACAGTACTTTCACTGTTCGCGGCGATGAACGTGTCAGCGCAGTGCTCCGCTACCGCCGCTGCTAAAGCTGCGACCAGTAGCTGCACAGCGACGACCTGCGCTCAGTGCACGAGTTGCAAGACTTCAACGTGCTGCAGTTGTCCGTACGCCGTCACGTGTCCGACCGTGACTGCAGCTGCAACCTGTAAAAGTACACCATGCACCGCAGTCGCGTGCTCCGTCGTGACCTCTGCACATCCGGTGCAATACAGCAGCGTTAGTCCCGTTCACCATAGGTTCGATCCGTACGCTACTCGGTTTTGAGCAGCGTTCCGAGGACCGCGGCAGAGCAAGCCTAAGCTGAAGTGGATCAGTCGCAGGTCGACTGATTATACGCACGCTTAGATAATGCTACGGTTATGCATGGCTTGTTAACTCAGCGGGTTATTAGCAGCACAGATGCGATGTCCCGCCATGTTACGCCGGGCTCCAGAAAGCATCGCAATGCCTTGGATCGAATTGACAAAAAAGTTACTAACGTTGATAATTTACAAACTGAACGGCAAATAGCTTCGGCCGAAGCTGTAAACACGGGGCAAAGTGCTACGCCTTTCGTGGGATCGGCGCTTACAGCATCAATCTACCCAATCACCATATTCGCGAAGCTGCTCGATGTCAGGCGATGGCGCTTGCCTATGTCGTACTGACTCTCCTGCGGCGAGGATCACGAGAAGTCCAAGCGTGCCTACCTCGCGCAGGGCTTCTGTGACTCGTGTAACAGTTTCTCGGCGCGGCTTACTGAACGTGACGTGCGAATCCGAGAGTGACGTTTCAGCTTCATAGCGCGGACGCTGAATGCTTTCGTGCGCCATACGTGTCCCTACCAATTGTTATAGTGTGCCGTTGTTAATATATAAAGTACCAATAATTGATACAGATTCAATGCTATATATAAAGTTTACGAAATAAATAAATACTATATTGTAAGCATTTGTCAATATTGCCTTTTCAGGGCAACCTAGCTCATGATTCTCCGCCTGTTAGCTGCACTGACTTATGAAAAAATCTGCTGAAGCACTCAGTCGTGGCGAGAGAATATGGTCTTCGGAATTGAGCGAACAAGTCAATCGTTTTACTTCATATCTCGTATTTTTTTGCGCTTTTTCCTTCAAGATTCCAAGTGTGAGAAGCTTGAGTTGCTTCTAATTGACTCCGAATCTCATTTAATTTTTTACATAAATTAAAACTATTGATAACTTTAGGCAACATTTAAATACTTTAACAATAGTTAAGTTTTTGACGAACCCGGACGGAGAAAAGCTTTGCGAAAGGTCTCTCCGACAATAACCGGAACAAGAGTGGAAATAACGGGGATAGCAGGGGAATCCAATATGCAGACACACGATATCCTGATTACTGGCGGAGCTGGGTTTATCGGAACGAACCTTGCCAGGGAGCTTCGAAATCGCGGTCACCAGGTGTTAACCGCTGACCTGTATCACACTGGCAGAGACGGTTACGTCAGAGCTGACGTACGGAACTATCGGCAGGTCGAGAAGCTATTTGACGGCCGGCAGTTTGACTACGTCTACCATTTGGCAGCCGAGTACGGCCGCTGGAACGGCGAAGATTATTATGAGAACCTGTGGACTACGAACCTCGTCGGAACGAAAAATATGTTGCGTATGCAGGAGCAAAAGGGCTTTAAATTGATCTTTTTCTCCTCGGCGGAAGTCTACGGTGATTATGAAGGAATCATGCGTGAAGACGTAATGGAGACTCGCCCCATCCGAGAGACGTATCAGATGAATGATTATGCGATCACGAAGTGGGCAGGCGAGCTAATGTGCATGAATTCTTCGACGATGTTCGGTTCCGAGATCGTGCGCGTCAGGCCGGTCAACTGCTACGGCCCCTATGAACATTACACACCCTACAGGGGTTTTATTCCGAAGTTTATCTATCACGCGCTCTTCGACAAGCCGTATAAAGTCTATAGGGGGCACAAGCGAATAATCGACTACGTCGAAGATTCGTGCAGGACGTTTGCCAACATATGTGATCACTTCGTGCCTGGTGAGGCGTACAACGTCGCTGGGCAGCCCGGCTGGGAGAAAGAAATCAAAGAGTACTCTGACCTTGTTTTAAGGGCCGTCGGCAGAGATGACTCGCTTGTCACCTACCACGATGCGGAGCCGTTTACCACGAAGGTAAAACATATGGACTGCTCAAAAGCTGAGCGTGATCTGAAACACGCCCCGCGCGTGCCGCCTGAAGAGGGCATCAAGAGGACCGTTGACTGGATGCGAGGGTATTACGGGTTAGGTGATTAGATGGCCGACGATTACGAAGGCAAAACGGTGCTTGTGACGGGCGGCGCAGGAGCGATCGGCGGGAACCTCGTCCGCGCACTGAGCGATCTAGACACGGCAAAGATCGTCATTCTCGATAACCGTTCCTCCTCGTGCGACTGGAACGTTCCGGTCGGCCCCAAGATACACTTCGTACACGGTGACATCCTCGACGACGAGAAACTGAAATTCGTCTTTAAGGATCGCCCTGACATCGTTTTTCACTTAGCCGCGCACTTTGCCAATCAAAATTCGGTCGACAATCCCGAAACAGATCTTATGGTCAACGGTATGGGAATCCTCAAGGTGCTCGAATATGCCCACCTCACCGACGTATCCCGATTCGTGTATGCCTCCTCAGGGTGCGGGGTCTACGGACTGGAATCAACTCTGCCGTACCAGGAACGCGACGTATCAATAAGCCTTCACACGCCCTATCAAGTCACTAAGCTTCTCGGGGAACTTTACACCAACTACTACTACAACATGTATGGACTTCCCATCGTCAACACGCGGTTTTTCAACAGTTACGGTCCGGGCGAGGTGCCCGGTGAGTACCGTAACGTCATCCCCAACTTCTTCTACTGGGCGATGAGCGGAAAGGTCTTACCGATTACCGGCGATGGTACCGAAACGAGAGACTGGACGTACGTCGGTGACCTCGTCAATGGCCTTTTGGCGGCAGGAGTGAAAGAAGAAGCGATCGGTGAGGCCATAAACCTCGGCTCGGGCACGGAAACGCGCGTCATTGACATGGCACACGAGGTCAGTCGGCTCACGGGCAACACGCTCGGGGTAATACACATTCAGAGACGGGATTGGGATGCAAAAACGCGGCTCGTCTCGTCGATTGACAAGGCACAACGACTACTGGGGTATCGACCGCGAACGACGTTCAATGAAGGGCTGAAGTACGTGCACGAGTGGTTTGTCGAGCGCTGGGATGACATTGAGCGGAGCGCTGAGTTCTGATGTGGGTGCGCCCGTCCGCTAAACGCCACCCAGGTGTGACACACACTTGTTACGTGGTCTTATATCGGCGTTTCGCGCAGGACGGAGCAGAAGGTAATGGGGGGAGGACTCGGGAATGAGAATTTTGCTCGTTCAAGACACTGACTGGATAGCACGAAACGTTCACCAGCAGCATCACATCGCAGAGCGACTGACCGCGAGGGGGCACGATATTTCAGTCATTGACCATAACCTTCTCTGGCAAGGTAGCGACGCACACGGGCTTCTCTCAAAGCGGGAAGTCTTTCATAACGTGTCAAAAATCGTGCCGGACGCTAATATCACCGTCACTCGCCCCCGGATCGTGCGCATTCCTATCCTTGATTATGTGTCGATGCTCGTCACGTATCGCCGCGAAATCGCTGCACAACTGCGCGAGTTCCGCCCGGACGTCGTCATCGGCATGTACCTCCTGACCAACTATTTGGCTCTCCGGGCGTCGAAGAGGGCGGGCAAGCCACTGGTCGTTCTCATCCTTGAGCCGAACTACGAGATGATCCCGTCGCGCCTGCTCAGGCCAATCGGAAAAATAATCGAACGCAGAACGCTTAAAGAGGCAGACAGCGTAATCGTCATCAATGAAGCACTGCGAGACTACGTGATACGAATGGGGGCGCGTCGGGAAAAGACCCACGTCATACGAGCCGGTATCGACACGGAGCACTTCGGGCGAAACGTCGATGGCTCAAGTGTGCGACAGCGCTACGGCTTTGGCGAGCGCGACACCGTCCTCTTCTTTATGGGATGGCTGTATCATTTCTCGGGGCTGCACGAAGTCCTCAAAGAAATGGCGAAACGCAAGCGCGATGGCGCGGGCGTTAAGCTACTCATCGTCGGTGACGGCGACGCACTTGAGGACCTGCAGCGCGAGCGCGAAGAGCTCGGCCTTGAAGACGACGTGGCGTTTGCCGGAAAACAGCCGTATGAAAAGATCCCTGAATTCATCGCTGCTTCCGACATTTGCTTGCTGCCTGCGCACGACAACGCGATCATGCGCGACATCGTTCCGATTAAGATGTACGAATACATGGCCATGGGAAAACCGGTCATCGCGACCCGACTGCACGGCCTAGTCAGGGAATTTGGCGACGATAACGGCGTTCTGTGGATCGACCGACCGGAAGATACGTTGCAGAAAGCCATGGAACTGGTCAACGAGGACAGCATCAAAGCTCACGGCGAAGCAGCGAGGCAATGTGTTCGCAACAACGACTGGGGCGTAATTGTCGATGATTTTGAGCAGGTGTTGTTCGAGAGCACCGGATCAAAGAGAAGTGCCCCTGATGATGCGCGGAGCGCCCACGAAATGACGCATCCGCTCCAAAATCAACACTCAGGGTGGTCAGGTCGGTAGTGAGCAATAGGAGTGAATCGGGTGGAAAAAGTAAAAGTTGGCGTAATCGGGTGTGGCTTCATTGCTAAAGTGCGGCACATACCGGCGTTTAAGAAGATGAATAAACGCGTCGATCTGTGCGCGGTCTGCGACCTCAACGAGAGTCTCGTCCGCGAAACGGCGCGCGACTTCAGCATACCCAGTGCGTACACGAACACCACGGAGATGTTCTCACGCGAGGAGCTGGATGCTGTAGACATCTGTGTCCCCCCGCAGATACACGCCCCTATCGCCTTAGAGGCAATGGAGAACGGGTGCAACGTCATCATGGAAAAGCCGATGGCTCTCAAGACGGAGGACTGCGATGCCATGATCGACGCCTCGGCGAAGCACGGGCTGCACGTCTGCACGATTCACAACCAGGTGTTTCATCCCCCGTTTCTGAAGGCGAAAGAGCTCGTCGCCAACGGGGAGATCGGGCAAGTTACCGGCATGCGACTGCTGCTCGCCTCGCCGCGAAAAGAGTTTATTGATCTCAAAGACCACTGGTATCACAAGCTTCCCGGAGGAATCATCGGGGAAACTGGGCCGCATATCGCATACATGTCGATGGCTTTTTTGAAGAACATCAGCGCTGTAGACATTTACGCAAAGAACGTTTTGAAGCATCCGTGGGCACCGTTTGACGAGTTTCGCATAGAGCTCGAGGGAGAAAACGGCCTCAGCTCAGTCACTCTCTCATACACCGGCAACTACTGGGCCAATCTCACCGACATCATCGGGACGGAAGCCATGCTTCGCATCGATACGGAGCGTATGCTGGTGGTTAGGCAGAGCCTTCAGGAGCTTCACTACGTGCCGATTGCCGGCTCAGCTTTGAATACCGTGTTTCAAGAGGCCGGAAGCGTCGCTGCAAACGCGATGAGGGCAGCACTGGGCCGGAACACGCTCGGGACTAACCTAGTAATCGAACGGTTTGTCGAGAGCCTCATCGACGGTTCCTCGCCGCCTGTCTCTGCAGAGGAAGGCAGAGAAGCGGTCAGAATCATGGAAATGGTCGTCGCACGATATCGTGAGAAATACGGCATCACTTAGAGTCACCGAATGATTCCTGATCCAACAATAGCCACGATGCTTTATAGTTTCAGGGCATCAACCCCTGCGCTTCATAGTTTCAGGACCTCAGCCCCTGTGCTATACAGTTTTAGGGCCACAACTCGCACAGAGTTACGGCCACAGAGTGATACAACAACACCGAAAGCACTCAGCATCTTGTTCCGCTATCCCGCTCTCCGGTCGACTTGCAAGCTTCTTCAGAAATCGCAGTGGTGGAGCGCAGCGGAAATCGAAGCGTACCAATTCCAGCGTTTGGAGAAACTGATGACGCACGCCTACAACAACGTGCCTTATTACCACGCCGCGTTCAATAACCGGGGGCTAGTGCCAAGCGATATACACGACCTTACCGATCTGGAGCGGTTGCCGATCCTTACAAAAGAGACTGCGCGTCAAAACATAGATGCCTTGAAAGCGCGCAACTTTGCAGCCCACGACCTTGAGTATGTTGGGACAAGCGCGACAACGGGAATGACGTTTGGCTTTTATTACGAGAACGGGACATCACGGGCGAAAGAATTGGCGTTCGTCAGAAGCGCGTGGGGGCGAGTGGGGTATCGTTTCACGGACAAGTG
>Ga0187881_10003149_pt1 | contig 14580 bp, 12 predicted proteins | sample June2016WEW_19_1_2_FD_133017 | JGI IMG/M metagenome (GOLD analysis project Ga0187881, IMG submission 133017) | Peatland microbial communities from SPRUCE experiment site at the Marcell Experimental Forest, Minnesota, USA - June2016WEW_19_100 | ecosystem: Environmental > Terrestrial > Soil >...
CATCAGCTTGGGCGCCGCTTAACGGGCATCACTAGTGTCCTAAGGGACCGCACCATCATCTCCGCGGGACTCGCCTACACGGGCGTCTGGGGTGCCTACTTCGCGGTGGGCCAACTGCTTCCCTCCTACGAGCAGCTCAGCCTAGGCGCGTCCGTTTCGATCTCCGGGCTCCAGTCGTCCCTGCTGCTCTTTCCCAGCATCGTCGGCAGTTTCATGAGCGTCTTCTACGGCAGGTTCAGGAGGAAGCGGCTCCTCCTGGCCCTCGTGGCGGTGCCCTCGATTCTCCCTGCGGCCTTCATCGGCCTAGGCAGGGTGGACGTCATCGCCGGCTCCCTGATAGCCATCGGTTTCTTCAACGACTTTAGCATCTCGATGCTTTACGCCTACCTCGTGGACTTCCCCGACAACGATCCTACGGCTACGCTGGCCGTCGTCAACACGTTTCATATGCTGATTGGGATGTGGGTGGCGCCCATGCTCTCGCTGGGGTCGGCGATTTCGTGGAGCTTCGGCTGGGGCCTTGTTGGGATCGTCCCCCTCCTCCCTCTGGTCCTCCTGCTCGGCGCTGGTCGCCAAGAGCCTCGTGACTCCGTCAGCTGAAGATTCGGTGCCCGGCGCTCGTCCAATTCCTGAGCTACGTTTACAGTATGAGAAAGGCGGGGCATCGTTACAGATGGAGATAGCGAACGTCAAGGGAGTCGGCCTTCCCTACGTTGAATCGGGCGAAGGCCGCACCGTCATCTCTCTCTAGGCCCCGCCCAGGGTGACAATCAGATCGGTCGGAAGGCCCGCGCAAAGCCCCACAAGTATTCGCATCATCCGGTCGCGAATAGGACGAGCAGGCCTAGAGGCAGTTTCCTTGGTGCGGGGGGTGGGATTCGAACCCACGAACTCCTACGAGATCGGGTCCTAAGCCCGACGCCTTTGGCCAGGCTGGGCGACCCCCGCGGCGAGCCAGAGTTCCTCTTGCGAAGTTATTTAGTCTACCGACTCGGACCTCCAACGTTATAACACCCATGCGCCTTGGGTGTCGTCGGGATTGGCAGAAGGACCCACGAGCGGGGCCAAGAGGATCATAATCGCCGTCGACATGGACTATTTCTACGCCCAGTGCGAAGAAACGAGGAATCCCTCCGTAAGGCCCAAGCCGGTGGTGGTGTGCATGTTCTCCGGAAGGACGGAAGAGAGCGGGGCGGTGGCCACCTGCAACTACGTCGCCAGGGGCTACGGAGTAAGGTCAGGAATCTCCATCTTCAGGGCCAAGGAGCTGCTCAAGGGAGTCGATGCGGCCTTCCTCCCCCCCGATTTCGGTCTCTACGAGGGCATTTCGAACAAGGTGATGGCCCTCTTGGAGGAGATGTGCGACCGGATTTCGCCCGAGAGCATCGACGAGGCGTATCTCGACGTCAGCATGAGGGCCCGCGGCAGCTATGAGGAAGCCGCCGCATTGGCAGGCAGGATCAAGGAGGCGGTCCTCGCTAACACGGGCCTCACTTGCAGCGTCGGCGTGGGCCCCAACAAGCTGACGGCGAAGATGGCCAGCGACAAGTCGAAACCCAACGGGCTGCTCGTCGTCAAGGAGGGCGACTTCCTCGAACAATTCGGCCCGCTTCCGGTCGATAAGCTCTACGGAGTGGGCAAGAAGACCGCGAACAAGCTCGAGGCCATGGGCGCGAAGACCATCGCAGAGATGTCCCAGTTGTCGTCAATGCAACTGCAGGAGGAGTTCGGGCGCAGGCTCGGCCTCTATTACTTTCTGGCTTCCAAGGGCACCGACGACGAACCCTTGAACGACTGGAAGAGGGAGCAGGTCGGACGGATGGTCACCCTTAAAGAGGACACACGTGATCCCGGCCTGATTTCGCAGGCCCTAGAAGGCATGGCCAAGGAGATAGCCCAGGAGCTAGCCACCACCGGGCTCTCTTACAGGAGCGTGGGAGTTTTTGTTATCGACACGATCCTCAAAGGGCACAGCAGGAGCCGCTCTCTGAAGAGCGAGGAGAGGAGCGCCGACTCCATCGTCAGGGTGGGACTGCAGCTGGTCGAGGAGCTCTTCGAAGACGAGCCCGATGTCATCGCCAGACGACTGAGCGTCAGGGTGGCTTCGCTGAAAAGCACAGTCGGGCAGACGGACCTCGCGAGCTTCTACTGACGGTCCTTCAGCGATTCCAGATAGCGCACCGCGTCTAGGGCGGCCTTGCATCCTGACCCAGCCGCCGTGATCGCCTGCCGGTATACCTTGTCGGTGACGTCCCCTGCGACGAAGATTCCCTCCCTGCTGGACCTCGTCTCATCCCTCGCGATTACATAGCCCGTCTTGTCTAGGTCGACAAAGTCGCGGAAGAGCTCAGTATTGGGCTGATGGCCGATGGAGACGAATACCCCCTCACACTTCAAGGTGCTGACCTCGCCCGTCTTGAGGCTCTTCACCCTGACTCCCTCTACCTTTCTGTCCCCCAGCACCTCCTCCACAGCGCTGTCCCAGACGAACCGTATCTTAGGCTCGGCAAGAGCCCTGCGCTGCATTATGTCCGAAGCCCTCAACCTATCCCTTCTGTGAATCACAGTAACTCCACTGGCTATCTTGGACAGGTAGAGCGCGTCCTCCATGGCCGTGTCTCCGCCGCCTACGACGACCACTTCCTGGCCCTTGAAGAAGTAACCGTCACAGACGGCACAAGATGAGACCCCCTTCCCCTTGAACCTGTTCTCCGATTCCAGCCCCAGCCACTTTGCCGAAGCACCGGTGGCCAAGATCACCGCGTCGGCGAGGTAATGCGCGTTCTCCACGAAGACTTTGAACGGCTTCGTCGAGAAGTCCACCTTCGTCACGTTTCGGTCCACGATCTTGGCTCCAACCTTCTCCGCCTGTTTCCTCATGCTGGCCATGAGGTCAGGTCCTTGTACGCCTTCCGGGAACCCCGTGAAGTTCTCCACGGTTGTGGTCAGCATGAGCTGCCCACCGAATTCATACCCTCCTATCACGACAGGGACAAAACCCGCCCGGGCCGCATAGACGGCGGCCGTCAGGCCAGCGGGGCCGCTCCCTATCACTAGGATCGGGAGATGCAAACTCTCCGACATGATAAATCGAATCCTGTCAAGCTTCTAAAAAGGGTATCTGGAATGTCAGTTCCCCGTCGGGACCTTGATCTTGGCGAACAGCGGCTTGGGTGGGTTGAACCTGTGGCCTGGCTCGAGCGCCGCCGTTCCCATCTTGCTTGGGCCGACCTTCAGAGGGTCATCAGGGAGGCCCAGCATGCCGCACAGCGAAGACGACGATCTTGGCATGAACGGATATAGCATCAGAGCTATGCTGTACACGACCTGGGATGCGACATAGAGAGTCGTCGCGGCAGCGGCCCGGTCCTCTTTGATTTGCGCCCACGGCTCCTTGACGCTGATGAACTCGTTGCCCTTGCGGGCGAGGTCCACCACCTGCTTCAGGGCCTCTTTGATCTCGAAACCGTCCATGAGCCGGAAATATTCAGCCGCGGACCGCTTGGCGAAATCCAGCAGCGCCTTCTCCTCGTCTCCCAGAGGGCCCGGCTCCGGCACTGCTAAGCTAAAGTTGTTCTTGACGAACATGAGGGTCCTATGGACGTAGTTGCCGATGACGTCGTTCAGGTCGCTGTTGACGATCCTATCCAGCTCCGACCAGCCGAAGTTGGCATCCTTGCCCTGAGGCCTTATGGCCATGAGGACGAAGCGCCAATACTCGGGGTCTGCGATCTTGACGGCGGCGTCCATCCATATCCCGACGTTCTTACTCTTCGAAAACTTCTGACCCTCGAAGAGGATGAACTCCGTCGAAGAGACTTGCCAGGGGAGCACATAGCCGTCGTCCGCGGCCATCAGTAGGGCCGGAAATATGATGGTATGAAACGGGATGTTGTCCTTCCCCATGAATATGACGGTCTTGGTGTCAGGGCTCTTCCAGAACCTGTCGAAGGCCTCCTCGTCCCCGATGCGTTCGGCCCACTCTTTCGTAGCAGAGATGTAGCCCAGCACGGCTTCCATCCACACGTAGATGGTCTTCCCCTCAGAACCAGGGAAGGGCGCCGGAATCCCCCATTTGTTGTCTCTGGTCAGTGGCCTGGGCCTCAGCCCCTCTTCGAGCCACCGGTTGGAGAAGTTCCTGGCGTTCTCGGGGAACTGCGGGCAGGAGTCGATGTATGACCTCAGCCGTCCGCTCAACTTCGGAAGGTCGAAGATCCAGTGCTTGGAGTCTCTTATGACCGGGGAGCTGCCACAGATGACGCACCTCGAGCTTTTCAATTCTGTCGGCTCGAGGAGGTGACCGCAGTTGTCGCACTGGTCCCCCCTGGCGCCGTCGAAGCCGCAGAAGGGGCAGACGCCCTCGATGAACCTGTCGGGCAGGAAGCGTCCGTCCCTCGGACAGTAGGGGAGAGGGACGGACTCGGTCGAGACGTAGCCGTTACGGTAGAGCCTCATGTAGAAGTCTTGGGTGAACTTCACGTGGACGGGCGACTCGGTCCTGGTGTAGCAGTCGAGCTCGACCATGTACTGCTTGAGGAGGCCCACGATGGTGGCATGGTTCTTGTCCGTCAGCACTTTGGGGGAGACGCCCAGCTTCATGGCCTCCACCTCGATCGGCGTGCCATGCTCGTCAGAGCCCGAAACGGAGACCACTTCGTCTCCCTTGAGCCTGAGGTAGCGAGAGTAGACGTCGGCAGAGAGCAAATGCATGAAAGTCCCCAAATGGGGAGTCCCGTTGATGTACGGCCAAGCCGAGCCGACGATCCACCTTGTCAAACGCGACGCCTTCCGGTGCGAACTTGAAGCGCCGAGATATGATATATAATTCTTTGGGCATGCACCGATCGTCCCGGCTCACGAGACACAATGCAGGTCGTGATGATGTTCAGTAGTCCATGAGCCCCTTGTGTTCGCCATCTACTTGCGACCTGATGGACTTCAGCGCATCCTTCTGCTCGTCCGTGAGCGTTCCCATCAGCTCCAGCGCCTCCAGGCTATTGAGGACCGCGAACCCGTGAAAGTGGTTGTTCCAGTAACCATAGACCTCCTTCGACTTCGCCATGGCCTTCTTGATCTTAGGCACCCACTGCGAAATCTGCTCCTTCGAGTACCTATAATCGTACCAGACCCGCTGGCCCAGCCCGTGCCACCTGATGTACGCGAAATCGGCGGTCGAGACAATGTCAGGAGGGAGGAGGGGCTCGTCCACCGTGGTGTTGGCGACCTTGTACCTTTCCAACAGCTTCCAGGTGTCCTCATTCCACCAAGATTCGTGTCTGAACTCGACAGCGAAGTTGAAGACATCGATCGGGAGGACCTTGATGAACGATTCCAGGAGGTCCAAATCGGATGTGAGGCTCGGCGGGAGCTGCACCAGAAGTACGCCGACCTTGTTCAGGTTGGAGAGCGGCTTGAGGAGTTCCAGGAACCTCTCCAGGTCGGCTTCCACGCCCAACCCGAGGCTGAGGCGCTTCTTGTGGGTGATCAGCTGGGGTATCTTCAGGCTGAACTGGAAGTCCAGCGGGCTGTACTTGGACCAGCCGAAGACGACCTTCTCCTTGGGGTAGTCGTAGAACGTGCTGTCCACCTCTGCCGTCCTGAAGACCTTAGAGTAGAAGGAAAGCTTAGGTGTGTCCTTATCGGGGTAGAACACCTTCAGCCATTCGTCGTAGCTCCATCCGCAGGTGCCCATTCGCAGAGGCATGGCCCGCTAAATAGCCTGAGAGGCTACTTAAGATATCGTGGAGTTCAGGATCGGGAGAGAAGGTTCGCGGTACTTCCGAATCCCGACCGGAGACAGGCTGAAGGCCTTCTCCCTGCTCTTCGACTCCATCGAAGTCGACTCGACCTTCCATAGCCGCATTGAGCTGTCGACCATCCGGTGTTGGAAAGAGGCCGTGCCGCCCACGTTCGAATTCAGTGTTAAGTGTAGCCGCGACGTGGCCGCCGCCTTGAAGTCCACGGAGAGCCCTAGGACGAAGATGCATTCGTCGGCAGCGGCGAAGATGTCGAGGCTGCGCTCCATTTGTCTTCAGGCTCCGGTTCAGCTCCTCCATCAGGTCGAAAGGCCTCCTCTTCGCCCCGGACCTCACCGGGATGAGCCCGATGGTCCCGTTGCCCAATTCCAAGTTTCTTCGATTGAGCTAACCTTATAACATCTGCTGACTCAGTTCGCCGCGACTACGTTTGGCTTCTAGGACACAGCTTTTCGAGGAGTATAAGCCATACGCAAAGATGACCGAGTTCGCTGGTTACGACCTCCCCATCCTCTTCGACTCCATTATCGCGGAGCACCTTGCTGTCAGGAACTGCGCCGGATTCTTCGACGTGTCGCACATGGGACGCTTCATCATAGAGGGGAAAGATGCCCAGGCATTCCTCAACAAGGTCGTGACGGTCAACGTCGCGAAGGCCGAGCCGGGGAGGGCCCAGTACACCTTCATCTGTTATGAAAACGGAGGCGTCATCGACGACCTCATCACGTACAAGGTCTCCCCCGAGAGATTCTTCGTCGTTGTAAACGCTTCCAACCACCTGAAGGACTTAGAATGGATGCTCACATGGTCGAAGGGGTATGACGTCACCCTGAACGACATTACTTCAGAGTCGTCGCTCATCTCCGTCCAGGGCCCCCGAGCCATCGAACTCATCAGAGCCGCCCTCGGCTTGGACCTTTCGAGCGTCAAGAGGTTCCGATTTGCGTTCTTCACATATCAGGGGCTGGAGCTCGTCGCCTCGAGGACGGGCTACACCGGCGAGGATGGGTTCGAGTTGATGCTGAGGGGCGTGACCGTCGACCGACCGGCTGCCGCTTCTCTCATGTGGAGGAAGCTGATGGAGAAGGCGGCCTCCTTCGGGGCGAAACCATGCGGGCTCGGAGCCAGGGACACGCTGCGGCTGGAAGCCGGGCTACCGCTCTACGGCAACGACCTCACGGCTGACACGACGCCGGTCGAGGCCGGCCTCACTCGCTTCATCGACGTTCTGAAGGACGACTACCTGGGGAAGCAGACGCACGCACAACAGATCAGCGGAGGGACGGAGAAGATCCTGAGGGGCATCGAATGCATCGACAACGCCATCCCTCGCAGTCACTATCGCGTCTTGGTCGGAGCCGAAGATGTCGGGTTCGTCAGCAGCGGGACCTTTTCGCCCCTGGTGCGGAGGGGCATCGCGCTGGCCTACCTGAGTAGCTCCATCCAGGCCGACGCAGCCCTTTCCGTGGACGTCCGTGGCACAAGATGCAAAGCTGAAATACACCCCCCTCCGTTTTATGACCCGGAGCAGTACGGCTGGAGGAGAAAGCCTGCTTGAAAGCTGGCAAGTATGATATCCCTGAAGACCTTCTTTACACCAAGGATCACGAGTGGCTTCGAATGGCCGCCGGCAACTTGGCGGAGGTCGGCATAACCAGTTATGCGGCGGAGATGCTTCATGACATCGTCTTCGTTACCCTGCCGGCCGTCGGTGCCCTGCTCGAAAGGGGGAGGGCCGCCTCCACGGTCGAATCCGTTAAGTCAGTCTCCGACGTGATGGCACCGGCGAGCGGGAGGGTGACCGCCGTGAACGAAGAGCTCGCGCAGCACCCTGAGGCGATCAACCAGGATCCCTATGGGAAGGGATGGTTCTTCAAGATGGAGGCAGCCTCCATCGATTCCGAGAAGGAAGGGCTCTTGGAACCCTCGGCCTACGCGAAGCTTGTCGAGCGGCTGGCGGCTCAAGAAGGTTAATATTACCACGCTAAACTAGGTGGAGGGAAGCCATTTGGAGAATCCCTTGGGGAGCGTCCGTTCGCTGATACAGAGGCCCACCATCAAGGCCAGCAAGATGGCGGCGTTTCTGTCCATGGCACTCGTCTTCGCCATCGCACTCCTCTACAGGCTATCTCCCGCACAGTATGGGTACACGCTCGACGAGTTCGACTCCTATTTCCACTATTATTGCACCAACATCGTGGTGACCGACATCTCCACGAAGGGGCTGGGCGGCCTCCTCAGCTTCTTCAGCGTCGTCGATACCCACTTCTGGTACCCCGTCGGCTACAACATGGCCACTGAGACCTTCGCCGGCTTCTACTACACCACGGCCTTCCTTTACCTCTTCTTTACCAAGGTCCTAGGCATCAGCATCTCGCTCTTCGACTACACAGTCATTCAGCCGGCTTACTTTGGCGCGTTGATAATCATCCCCGTCTTCCTGCTTGGAAGGAAGATCAGGGGGACGGGGACGGGCATCGCTGCCGCGCTGTTCACCGTCATTACGCCGGGCTTCCTCCTGAGGTCCAGCATCGGCTGGTTCAAGCACGAGCCCCTGGCTCTCTTCCTAGGTGTCACCGCCCTCTATCTTGGCGTGGTGGCCTACGAATCCACCCCCTCTAGGAAGATGTGGATGTATTCCATCCTGGCAGGCCTCGTCTTGGGTTACGCCAACGTCTCCTGGGGTGGAGGTGAGTACTTCAACGGACTCTTCGGCCTCATGTTCCTGGTGGTCCCGCTGCTCACCTCGGTGGACTACAGGAAGTGCTACTCCGGCTTCATCATCCTGATTTTCGACCTTATCGTAGGGTCCGCCTTCCCTAACCCCGGCATCGACTGGTACAGGAGCGCCTCTATGCTAGTATTCGAGCTCGGCCTCGTTGGTGGGCTCCTGATTACTTTCGTGGGCAGAAGGCTCCCCGACAAGAACAAAGTGATCGGCAAGTGGGGGACGCTCGTGGGAATGGGAATCCTGGCAATCATCGTGTTCCTCCTCCTGCCGACTGGCATCTCCGCTAGGTACCTTGCGGTCATCGACCCATTCTACAGGACCGTCGGGTCTAACGCCGCCATAGTCTCGTCCGTGGCGGAGCACCAGTCAACCAGCGGCATCGAGCTCCTATACGACTACTCCATCGTTCTCGCCCTGGCCGTCTTCGGAGGTTATTTCCTCCTCAAGAAGAGGACGCCGGGTGCCATCTTGGCCGTGCTGGCCTTCGCGTCATCCCTCTACGTCGCCTCATCCTTCGCCAGGTTGCAAGTGTACCTTTCGATAATGGCCGCCATCGCGGCGGGAGCGATCTTCAGCGAGCTCTGCTCCCGGTACCTGGCCATGAAGTCTGACCCCAGGCGGAGTTCGCCTGATACCACCATCAACGCGAAGAAGGCCATCTTCGCCTTCACTATGATCTTCCTGCTCCTCTTCCCAGCCGTCGAGGTCTGGCAGCCCGTCACTAACCGGCCGATGCAGATACTTTCCTCTGGCACTCCGCTCCCTGAGGACGTCCCCGACTGGCAGCAGGCGCTGACCTGGATCAACCTTAACACGCCGGCGGACGCCAAGATCATCTCTTGGTGGGACTACGGGTACTGGATAACCGTCATGGGCAACCGCACTACGTTCACGGACAACGGTACCCTCAACACCACGAGGATAGCCCAGGTGGCCCTGATGTACATGTCCAATAGCACCGACGCGTTGAAGATCGCGGAGGACATCGGAGGGGACTACATCGTGGTCTTCGCCACCGGGCGCAACCTCCAAAATGGGTACGACATCATAGGCAGAATATATGGGCTGGGCGGCGACGACGGGAAGTTCGACCAGATGGCCAACATCGCGGGAATATCTCTTACCCCCCTCCTGGACCCCAACACACTAATGCCCACCTACACCTTCTGGAACTCCACCCTCATTGGCGAGCTCCTACCCTTCGCCTTCAGCGGCTACGCGCAGATAGACAGCACCACCGGTTCGATCAACTCCATAAATCCCACCTACGATACATCCCAACCTGCGAATACAATCCAGCTGCCCTTCTACACGTACAATATTACGTACCCTGCGGGATCCCATCCCTTCGAGCTGGTGTTCGCGTCGGCCGGGACGCCTGACACCAACGGATACTTCGCTCAGGTCCTCATCTACAAGATAAACCCGTGAACCCGCTGAGACCCAGAGTCATTCGTCGAAGGAGGGCCTGACGAGGCCCTGCATCCTGAGCTTCAGGTACTTGTCCTGAGGCGAGAACTTCGGAGGGTGCGCCAAGACGGTCCTGGAGCCGCAGTTGCCACAGGCTTCCTTTAGCGTGTACGTCCTACACTTCTCACAGCGGCGCATGAGTCCCTTCAACGCAGGCTCAGCTCTTCTCACGAACGAATTTCAGCTCGGCCTTGCTGCCTACTTCGGCTTCCACTGCGTCCACGAGCCCCGCGAGGGCGCGCTCACCTACCTTGAAGTTCTCAGCGAAGAGCCTGAGGTTATAGCGCGGTGCCCCGGCGCAGAGGATCTCGACGCGCACGTCCGGAGGGACGCCCGCCATGCCCTTAGTAAGGGAGTCCTTTATGACGGAGACACCATCGGCCCTCGGTGAACTCAGCTCGAAGACCCCCTTGATCACGACGCTGGGCACCTTGAACCTCTCCGCCGCGACGCGCATGAGGGAGTCGACATACTTCTGGTCGAGGCCCAGCTTCGCCAGGATGGCGGGCCCCTTCCTCATGCATGCCTCCAGGGCGTCGTAGAGAGAGCCGAACTCGTCGGCGAGCCTGGCCCTTATGTCGGCGTCACTGGGCAACGACAGCTCCTTCTTCACTATGTCCAGCACCCCCCTGGCCTTGGCCTCCCTTTTAACCTGAATGAGCTTCTCCTTGTGCTCCTCGCTGGTCACTTGGCGTAGAGAGAGGTCCACCTCGTTCCTCTGCCTGTCGATCCTGATCACCTTGAGGACCATCTTCGTGTCCTCCTTGACGAACCTCTCGATGTGGCGCACCCAACCCGTGGTGACCTCCGAGTTGTGGAGGAATCCCTTCTGGCCGTTGTATTCGTCGAGGGTCACGTAGGCGCCGTATGGCGTCAGCTGGACGACAGATACTAGGACGACTTCGCCGACGTCCGGAAGGATCGGTCCTGGCAAAGGCCTCTCAATCCAGCCGGCGCGTGATCACACCGCTAATGATGGTGCGACCGCCTGAAGGCTCCGCCAGGACCTCTTCGCAGACTTCGCACCTAATCGTGACCGTCGCGTTGGAATAGATGACCTTCTCGGTCCCGCACTTCTTGCACTTGACCTGAAGGAAGGCGCTCCCCGGCCTTACGAATAGCTGCCTCTCTTTTCTCACCATACCGCTCTCACTCTACTATCTCCAACTTCCTCAGGCGCATCCCCTTCTTCATTATAGTAAACCCGCAGTCTTTGCATTTCAGTTTCAAGGTGGCCTTCTTGGTGGTCTTGGCTGTCCTTATGAGCTCGGGATACTTCTGGCCGCCATAGCCCTTCTTCTCTTCCGCGTGTTTCCTGGCCCCCCTCGACATGGCCCTCTCCTTCCCCTTCTTGTAAAGCAGAACGGTGTGATCGGTGTGTTTCTTGCACTTGGGGCAGAAGGTATTGATGATCTTGGGATACTTCAAAGGTCACTCACCCAAGTCTCGGAGACGACGCCCCTTTCCAAAAGCGGCTTGGCGTTATCGATGGGGAGGACGGCGACATCCTCAGGCTTGTATGGTCCGTATTGTTTCAAATCGACGCCTGCCATCTTAGACGCTGGCTGTAGAAATCGCACGACTATATACCTTACTGAGTAGCTATCCGACGATTCCTCCAGCACGGAAAGGCGGCCCCGGTCCACCGCGTCCTTGATCCTGGCCAACCTCTTCACGCTGACGTAGAGAGGCTCCACCAGATACCTCTCTTCAGGGGTGAGCGAAATCTCGTTCGAGCCGCGCAGGGCCTTGTCCAGGAACTTGTGCAGCCTGATGGTCATCAGCTCATCTGACATCTTGCAGAACATCTCGATCTCTCTCGAGAGAAGTGCGTTAACCACCGGCGAGTCGCCGTTGCCCATGAAGCCTCTAATCTGTTTGACACGCAGCGCCACCGCCTTGTAGAGCCCCGAATCGATTCTGGATAACTCTTCGCTGGTCAGCTCCTTGTCGAGGTCCTGCTGCAACGTCGACATTAGCTCTTCGCTCATAGGCGCCCGCATCTACATAAGTAGTGTATTAAAGGGTTGGTTCCCAGGCGGGCGAAGCCTACGACGGCTCGGCGAGGCCCTTCGCCATCAAGTAGACGGCGCCATACGTGGGCAACTCGACGCTGGCCTTCTCGTAGGGCCCTAGGGAGGATCCCAGGAGCCAGAACCTCGGCGAGTGCGTCACCTGGACGCGCACAGGTTCGGAGCCAAAGGCGACGGCGTCGACCAAGGGGTCAGCGCTGTCGAGGTCCCAGTACCTCTTCTTGAGAAGCCCCGATTTGTCATGGAGGGTCTGGCCCATCCTGAAGACCCTATGCGTGTCGATGGTCACCCCCGCGTCCAGCTTGACGCTGATGCGGTCCACGGCCTCCTTCACCAGCCCTTCCATTCTCTCAGGCTGTTCTGTGAACGCCTTCGCCAAGGCTTCGCGAGTCCCCGTCCCTTCCGTCTCCTCTAGGGCGGCCGCGACGCGACCCCTCCATCCCGGCTCTTCGGGCGACGGGACCTTCGATACGAGCTCCACGACCGACCTCCTGGGCATCAGACCCAGTTGACGGGCGGTGAGGCCCCTGCCAGCCATGTACTCAACCATCTCAGACCTTCCTCGCTGGTCTAGGTTTTCGTATTTCGATCCCACCACCGACAGATGGTAGCCTCTGTTGCCAGAGAAGTATGCCCTGATTTCCCCCGGCGCCACTCCGAAGTCGAGCTGAAGGACGTTCACGAGCTTGATCGCCTCCTCCTTCGCGCCGGTGAGGCATTTCTCGCACGCTAGGTGGACCGAGGATACGTTGACCGAACCGCATAGCGGGCAACTCTCCCCTCCGGTCCTGAAAGGCCGTCCGCAGTTGCCACAGAGCGAGAAGTCATGCTCGGTTGTGCAGGGAAGGTTGAGGTCCCCCGAATCTATGTCGAAGGCCAGATCGGCCTTCCTGTATCCCTTCTCTTCCATGGGGAGCTCGGGCGCGTCATAGTAAGCCACGGAGCAGTACGCCGACCGAGGGGATTCCCTGACCATCATGGCCTTGAGCTCGCCCTCGTTGGGAAAGGTGAGATGGCGCACCATCGCATCATCGAAGTTCAGGTAGCCGAACTCTCGGTCACCGATCTCCTCCGGGACCTCAACGGATTCCACATGCCGGAAGTAGTAGGCCTTGTACGCCCTGGCGAGGAAATCGGCGGCCGGTCCCCTGCCCTCCGTCAGGACGTTCCTCCTCCTGACCAACTCAGGGTGCGCCCTGGAGACCCCGATACGCCACAAGGCCGTGCCAAGCGCACCACAATTGCTTCCCTCTGGGGACTGATTGGCGCGGCCAGAGCTTAAATAGACTTCGACCACAAGGGCTCATGGGCTCTTCCTCACCAGAGGCCCCGGCGATAGCGTACTTCACGTCGCTCTTCAGGACGCGGAGCGTGAGCATCATCATTACATCAATAACGCCTGGTATGCTCTTGACCCGGCGGACGATGGTGTCAAGGTCGTCGACGTCGCGCCCCATCACAATCGCGATTACATCGTAGTCGGCCATGAACTGCTAGACGTGTGGCACGTCTTTCGGGGCGCATAGGTCGTGCAGCATATCGTCCAGCTTCGCGGCATTGGCCTTGATGAAAAGGGTCGCCGACTCGTTCACTTCACTGCCCTCGGGTTGACGGGGCCACCACTCCCCTTATCTCTCCCCTCTCGACAAGCCTCCTGTACTTGAAGCGGACAGTGCTTTCGCTCTCTTTGAGAGACTTGGCTACTTCGGCGAAGGAAATATGACCGTCTTCCTGCATCATCCTGGTGATGGCTCTGTCGAGTTCGTCCAGCTTATTACATGGCAGACAAAGAAGCCCACCTCTTGAGGCCTTTGACCATAAACACAGACGAGAACGTCGCAACGAACGTCCTTGAGAGATACTGGAGGCTTCACTTCTCAAAGTCGGGAACGTTAATTAGCTTGTTCGTCTGGAGGGTGGGGTGATATGTTACAGGCCGTCAGCCAGTCGGCCGAGGAATGGAAATCCGTCTCTCAGGCTATCTCCACCCTAATCGAAGAGGCCTCGTTCGAGGCCACGCCGGAGGGCCTCAACCTCCGGGCCATGGACCCTTCCCACATCGCACTGGTGGATCTCAAGTGGCCGGCGGCCTCCTTCGAGAAGTTCGCGTGCGACCAGAACCACACCCTCACCGTCAGGGTCGAAGACCTCCTCAAAGTCATGAGGAGGGCGGATGGAAAGGACAAGGTGGAGCTTCGGCTGGGCGAAGAGAACATGCTCGATTTCAGGCTCTTCGACGGCTACGAGAGGGAGTTCCAGGTCCATCTCGTCGAGACAACCTACAGCCAGACGCCTCTTCCCAAGGTCAACTTCAACGTCCAGTGCAAGCTGACGACCAGGATACTGCGGAAGGTCCTTTCGGACGTGCAGAGCATCTCCGATCACATCACTCTGAAGGCTGAGGAGGGAAAGCTGGTCTTTTTGGGCAAGAGCGAAGTGGGCAAGGCCTCGGTCACACTCAACAAGGACAACCCCGATATGCTGCAGCTGGACGTCAAGGAGGGGGGAGAGTCCACCTACAGCATAGAGTACCTCGGCAACTTCGCGAAGTCGGTTTCCAACGCCGAGACGGTGAGCGTCAGCTTCTCGG
>Ga0187881_10003152_pt1 | contig 14568 bp, 16 predicted proteins | sample June2016WEW_19_1_2_FD_133017 | JGI IMG/M metagenome (GOLD analysis project Ga0187881, IMG submission 133017) | Peatland microbial communities from SPRUCE experiment site at the Marcell Experimental Forest, Minnesota, USA - June2016WEW_19_100 | ecosystem: Environmental > Terrestrial > Soil >...
TCATTGTACCTTTGTGAGAAATCAAGGCGTCGGTCGGCAGCATTGGTTTGCGGGAAGAGCCCTAACCAGGCCCAGAGCCGGACGGCAGAGGGCTCGGACTAGACGGCGTCTCATGGAAGGGACGGCAGCGGCTCATTCCTTCTTCTTCATGGCCTGGGACACCATTTCAGGCATCTTGGACGCCATCTCCTTGCAGAGGTCCATCAGCGCCTCGTTCACCTCGACGTCCACGGTGACCCTGACGTGCCCCTTCTTCTTCTCCTCGCTCAATCGCTATTCACCTCCCTTCTCTGGATCCAGGAAGAGGTCCACCTCGAAGACGTAGTGATACTTCTTGACCCTCTTCGCCCTTATCCTGTAGTCGGAGATGGTGCCCCTCTCCTTGTACTTCTTGAGCTGACGCCCCATGTACAGCTTGACCAGCCTAGGGAAGAACCTCTCAAACCTGAACGAGGCCCTGACCAGCCCCGATTTTGCCCGACTGGCCAACTTCACAGAGGCGCACCCTCCGCCTGACTTGTCGGTGTCCAAGGCACCTCTTAAGCGCGTCGGGTTATCCGCAAAGGGACAAAACCCATGAAAGCGCGATTCATGTTTGTCTAAGCTACAGGTTGCGCAGACTTAAGCTTCTGAAATCTTGCCTACGTCTGCCCAAAGCTCAAGGTGAAGGTACCTGCGAAATAGGTCTGTAACGTCAACCCAATCACCCTGACCGGATAACCTTATTTCATATCGCCTCTTAACTGCTATTCATGGCCGCAAAAGTCGTCAGCTCCCTGGCTTTGGAGAACCGTGCCCACCCCACTTTGGCTTTTGATGTTGAGGATGATTTCGGCGCAGGCCAACAGGCATTTGTAGGGATTGAAGGATGGTTGAAAGCCATGACAACTGCGCCTGCAGGCGGCAAATCTCACACTGGTCGAAATATTGGCATCGTAGTAGTGGTTCTGGCTGTTGTGGTCGTTGGTTATCTACTCCTGACACTGGGCACATCTCTGGGTCATCTGACACCGTCCACGGTCACAGTCACAGGTTCTGTAAGCACCACAGGAGTTGGCACCCATGCAGTGAGCGTCGGTTTTAGCAGCGATGACGGCCAAGTATTCAACGCTGCGGTAGTGAACGGTCAGTACAGTGTTAGCCTTCCGAACGACCATACCTACTCGGTTCAAATTGGGTGGTCGGGGTTTGGCTTTTCTGGAATTTGTAATGCGGGGTCCTTACCCGTGAACCAAGGACCTGGGAGCTCGGGTTTAACGAACAATTGGTCTTGCTGGCCTGAGAGCTGACAAACTCAGAATTGAACTGGGCCCATTTCGCAGGTCCAAGCCTACATTCGAGATTGGCGGTTGATGTCATACTTTGCAGCAGCAAGAGATATCCAAGATTATGAGGTCTAACAGGAAAGACGGGGTTGTTATCAGACCGATGACTGCTGAAGACGCGCACTGCCAGAATTGCTCTTTATGATTCCTTCTTTGGTTCGGTCTTTGCTGTTTCTTCTTCGACTGTCTTCGAAGCTCCCTTTATCTCGACTCTAATCTCCCTCAACAGGTTGACGCCCAAGGATGCAATTCTTCCACCACCCCACATGACGAAAGCCATTAGAACATACCAAGCAGCCATACCAGCAGCCTTGTCCAATTCTTGGCCTGAAATCAGCAGCATGCTGTTTAGAGAAATGTCAGAGAAATTGAACAGTTTCGGAGGGGGGCTGCCGCCTGTGAAGACGAATATCATCTCGAAGATTGAGAGGAAGATCATGATGACGCCCCCGGCCAACAAGACGTATCCCACAGTCTTTTCGTCTTTCAACTTTACACGTTTCAGCCTCACACGTTACTGAAGTTACTTGCTATAAAAGCTTGAATGCAAGGTGCTGCTCTGAATGTGATTACGAACGAAGGGGAAAATCATGAAATACTTCATGACAAACCAACGGTCCGATTGAAACAACCGATTCTCCAGCAAGATGATAACTAGCCATGGTTCCATAGCAGAACCGATACCCAAGGATAGAACGAGTTGCGGGAAAAGAACTTTTCAGAGAACCGCGAAAGAAGTTGCAGCGGACCAACGCTCAAGTAGCCGGATTTGACATCTGCAAGACTCAAGATTCAAGAAGAGAGCTAGTAGAAACTGACGGAATCGCCACGGTTCAAGAAACGATTATAACATGACGAAGTGCATGGTAGGGCGGAGAAACGATGAAAGGAACTCGTCTTTTCAGCATAATCGGAGGGCTGATTCTGATCGTTGCGGCATTCCTCCCGTATGGCTACTCCACATGGGCTTCGGGGTCGACCTTCGATGTGACGATGAAATTGCTGAACAACTTGAACAGCGACAACGTGATGTTCAGCGAGCTGACGCAGATAGGCCTCTCGAATACAATGTCGGCAGTGGTACTGGGCATGGTCATCGTCGCGTTCTTCCTGTTCGTTGTGGGTGGAGTTCTGGCACTCGTTATGACTGGCGGAGGGTCTGTCGCAGGACCGGTGGGGGCAGTCCTTCTTACAATCGTGCCGTTCCTAGCCGGAGGAACAGCATCAGCCATCACAGGGTTGGGGGTAGGTTACTGGTTGGGATGGGTTGGAGCCATCATTTGCGTAATAGGTGCCGCAGGCAAGTCCAAGCTCGAAGGGATGAACCTGTTCGTAAACCAGACCGTCAATGTCCAGCAGCCACCGCCCGCTCAGCCCTCCCAGGGTAGCTAGGCGCTCGCCTTCGGTTCCTGGACGATTCGACGAGCGCTCCTCCTTTTTATCTGGTACCACCGAGAGCATGCCAGAATGGAGTCGCGGTGGCAATTCTTGCAATTGAGAGTGAGTTAGTTCAATTCAGTCGGCGATCCCTCTCAGATAGAACCCTGAATGATATGAGTGCGGACTCGGACATGAAGTCCGGCGCCCCAGGGATTCGTAGACGGGCAACTCTTGTGCAGTAATGTCGATTTCCTTTCAAGCTGCTATGGAGACCTAGGAATGGGGATGCGCTGACGAAAGTGACGCACCATATTTGCTCCACGGGGGAGGCGGCCATCTCACCTCATCGGAAGTGGGACCCGCACCCGCCGCGGCCCTTTGGTGGTTCCGTATGACCCCTTGTGATGTTGTCAGTTGAGAATTGACTCGCGTTCAGCATTGCATTGTGAGGGCAAACGAAAGGGTGACTTGAGGCAGATCCGCAACCGAGTTGTTGGCGACGATGCGGCCATCCATTTCTGTGAGTCTCTCATGTGGAGAATCTCTTTCCGCAGCTGCGGCAGAACTGAGCGGACGCCGCGTTCGCAGTGCCGCAGGCCTGGCAGTACTTTGTGGTCTTGACTTCTGCCTTGGCCGAGGGCGGCGGAAGCACATTGACCGTCTGGGTGATCGACATCCCCTTGGGGGGCGCCTGTCCCCCTCCACCTCTTCGCCTCGTCATGATGAGCCCTAGGACCACGATCGCGATGACGACTATTAGGACGACGTAAAGCGTATTGCCGCTGAGAAGGTTACGCATCGAAAACGCATTGGCAGAGGTATTGGTTGAAGTGACGGTGGACGTACCGGTGGAGGTATTGGATGAGGATGGCATGACGGCCGTCCACCACTGATCCACGGTCGTCGGGTCGAAGGCTGTGGGGGCCGTTATGAGACCTCCTGCTGCCATGGTTACGGTCTGGTTCGCCCCAACCGTCACGGTGTTGTTCCCTGTCAGGTCTGAGACTTCAAGCGTGCCGTTGAACAAGTATACAGTGGTCTCAGACGAGTTTCCGATGAGTTCAAACGCGTTGTCAGCATCATGGATCACTCCCACTGGCACCTGAATGTCCCATCTGCCGATTTGGGGGCTAGATTCGAAGTACACGTCGAATCGAGATTCGGGAATCGTAGGGTCCGGCGATACATCGACAGCACCGAGAGCACCATAAGGGTTAGAGGGAGGTAAAGCCCCCAGGAGCACGACTGCTCCATCATCAAGCGCCATTCCATACACCCGCCCACCTTCGCTGTTGAAATAGTCTACCCAGATGCCTGTGTTGCTCACGCTTCCCCTGCTGCTCTTTATCGCGTCACCTGGGTAGATCTCCATGAACGGTTCAATGAGTATCCACGGGCCAGTCCCTCCCCGCTGCACGTAGCAGTCTCCCTTCGCACTCGATACGAGGAAGAATCCCCCCGCGCCCTGGCTCGTCTGACTAGTGCTCTGACTGGGGGTGTATATGGTTATTTTGGTATTAGCGCTAAGGCTGCCTTGCTGCGCGATTATGGTCCAAGTGCCCGGCTCCAAGACTGAACCTGTCAAGACAGAAAGGGAGAATCCCCCGACCGAGTCAGCTTGAGTTACGACCGTCCCTAGGTGTGCATTGAAGCAACCTGAAGTCAAAGTCACCTGCGTGTTCGGCGTCCAATTGCCGCCACTCACCGTGAGGGTAGCGCCCGCGGTCCCATTGGTCATGCCATCAGCGAACACCGCCGTGACCGTTGGCGTCTTCGGGTTCAGCTGCTTTGACGCGACCACGGCCGCAAAGTGGCTGTCCAGCAGGTTAACGATGTTCACCAATTCGGAATCGCTGGTGAAGATCCCGTCGACGTGTATGTAGTACTCGAAGTTGGGATGCTGCGGGTCGTAGACTATCCTGAACGCGTAGCCTTGATAATAGTTGCCGGCCACGAACTGTGTGGTGATTACGATGAGGGTGCGGGAGTTTGACTGGCTGTCCATCGTGATGACGCGGAAGTCGGAGTTGTTTTGGAAGGACTGCATGTAGGCGAGACTGAGATAGGTCTGAGCCGTCTCATTGTACATCCCGATGACTTCCTGGGGCACATCTCCATAATTGAGGTAGACGTAGGCCACAGTGTGAAAGGTAGACCCCTCTACGATGGTCGGACTCGAATAAGTCGGCCACAACTCCTGCCCCCCGGTGATTCCCTCGATCGGCATAGGAACGTCGGTCCCGTTATCCAAAGTGAGGGGTAGTCCGGGAACTACCGCGTCCTGGGACGTGAAGACCTGCTGACTGGAAGATGCCGCCCTTTGGACGGTCATTCCCACAAGGCTGCCCACTAACAGAATTACAATGACACAAGCCAAGGCTTTTCCCATGTGAAACGCCCAAGTAACCGTATGTTTCTTCCCTTAATAAGTAATATGGCTATGAAAGGGGGCGCGTTCTTCGAATGCTTGTCAGCTTGCGACGATGGCTCCACCGTAGAGGAGCTTCGTCTCCTGGAACGGTTCAAGCGGACTGACGATGTCGTTTTCTCCTCCAGCAGCAATAGATGCCCAAGACTCTCATGACCGGCTTGGCCTTGACCAACGGACGCTCGGAATGACGACACGTATTCCTATTCAAGTACGACTGCCAAATGCAATCCCCGAGAGTCCGCATCTACTAGTATCCGTTTCTAAGTAGGACTACCAGATGTACTTCGCTGCGTAGATATCATCTGAAGCCTCGATGAGTAACGGCACAAGGTCTATCAGGGAACCCTTGACACCGTCCTCTTCCCCCTCATTATGGAGGGGATGATCGCCACAGCGTTCACGATGGCCATCACGATGAAGGCATGACCGAGGGCGAGCGAAAAGAGGCCCTTGTCCACGGTCGATATTGCCGCCGGGTTGGCGGACGCTATTATGGAGGATACGACGGGGTACGGGATGGTCGATGCCATGATAAGCATCGAGAGGTTCAGGGAGATGGTGAAGCCCACGTTGAAGAACACCGCCCTAAACGCCGATGCTATGCCCCTCCTATTCGAGGGGACGGAGCCCATCACCGAGCTCATGTTGGGTGACGAGAAGAGCCCAATCCCCACTCCCATGAGCACCTCATAGTACACGACGGTCAGGTACGGGGTCGCGGGTCCCATCGTCGCCATCAGGGCAAGGGCTACGGACATCACCGCAAGGCCTACGCTGGTGAACGCCCTGGCGCCGTACGTGTCTGACAGCCTGCCGCTCAATGGACCGACCGCGAGGAAGGCAAATTCGTAAGGAAGGAGCTCTAGCCCTGCCTGAAGAGGGGTCTGGTTGTGCACGAGCTGGAGGAAAAGGCTCAGTAGCAGCAGCATGCTGCCCCACGTGATGGCGTTCAGCAGTTGTGCCGTCACAGCTCCCGTAAACTCCCTTATCTTGAGCAGGTCAAGGTCGAGGAGAGGGAACTTCCTCCCTTTCTCATATTGGACGAATGCTATCAAGGTGCCCGTGGCAACCAGGCTAAGGACGGCCACAAGGTCCGCTTCACCGAACCCATATGCCGCGTATGTTAGCGCCAACAGGAAACTGGTGATGGATGTCGTAAACGTGGCGAAGCCCACCCAGTCGAACGGCGTACCCCTTTCCGGCTCGGCTACCTCCTTCAGGCGCTTGTATGCCCATATCGTCCCGAATATGCCGATGGGGACGTTGATGTAGAATAGCGCCCTCCAATCAACGAAGGCAAGGATGACCCCGCTCAACGTAAGTCCAGCCATGGCCCCGAACCTGTAGGCGAGGTTATTGATGCCGAGGTGGAGTCCTAGCTCCTTGGCAGGCGTGGAGTCGGCAATCAAGGCCGCGCTGTTGGTGAAGAGCATCGAGGCGCCGAGGCCCTGGACCGCCCTGAACATTATCACTTCGTTAGGAGTCAACGAAAGACTGGTCAGCGCGGAGCCGATCGTGAAGATGATGAACCCGACGTTGTAGATCTTTACCCTCCCAGTCATGTCCGTTATCCTCCCTATGAGGAGGAGGAAGATCGTACTGGCGAGCGCGTAGGACTGCGTGAACCATATCGCCTGCTCAGCGTCGGCGTGCAGAGCGGCGGCGACCTGGGGGAGGCCGACGATCACGATCCTATCGTCTATCCCAGACATGAGGACGCCCACAGTCGTCACTGTGAGCACCGTCCACTTGTACTCCATCCTCCTCAGGTAGCCGCATTCACAGATTACTTAAGCCTTATACTGGCGGTCAGAGCCCTGAGCTCGTGCTCAGCCTTCCCAGCCGCCTAAGGGCATCCGACCTGACCTCTTGTTCCAAGTTCCCTCTCTCCACCATCTCCTCGAGGAAGAATATGTCGTCAATTATAGCCCTCCTACCGAGCTCTGACGGAACGCAAGTGGGTCCGCAGAACAGCTCACATCCTATGCTCCAGTTACCGACTGGCATTGCGAAGACTTGTGCCGGGGGCTAGCACCTGACATAAATCCCGACCCTTGCGACGTCCATCGAGAAATCGGACAATATGCAACCAATATATTAAGCGAATCCACATTCACGACTGGAACCAACCCAGTATTTACCTTGGAGAAGTGCACCGATCATCTGAGGCCACCATAGAAATAGTGATCTCATCGCTGGAAGTCCCGCTCGTAGGAGTCACCGTCCCCCGCGATAGCCGAGAAACAAGTCTTGCCCTCGGCCTATACGGATGTCAGGTTCTCTGGCATGAGCTTGGCTCACGCGCCATCCCTCGTGCCACCAATCCGGTGAATCGCTGTAGAGGTACCGGCTTCCTAACTGCACGATGCCCTGAAGCAGGGTATCCAGTTATGAGACCAGACTTAAGAACTCCGAGGGTTCAAGAAACACTATGCCAGTCTGCGACGTGTGCGGAAAGGTCGTAAGCAACCTTCGCAAGCACAAGGAGAGAGGTCGCTGCGGCAAGAAAGGGACCAAGAAGGGGAATCGGCCTCCCAAGTACCGGGTGGGGTCGCCCGAGTTCAGGTTGGGCCTGGACCTCTAGCTCTCTGGATTCCGGTCGCTGTCTCTGTTAGAGAGGCTGTGGGACTCGGCCAATATCACGACTACTAGGCTATGGCTGACAGGTAGAACGTAGCCGGGGTGTCATGTTTATCTTACTCATTGTGCGAAGCACGGCTTATGACGTTACATGCGAAAGTGGTAGCGACTTGGACAGGCGGTTCGGGGAGCGTAGCTGATAAGAAGCTGTCGAAGGAACTGAGCAATATCATGGAAGCCATTCAGAAAGGAAGGGGCAAGATAACGAGCTTGACTTGGGGTTCCTTACCAGTTACCCCGTCCCATATGAAAGGTTTTGCCGCTATTCATTACCATAGCATAAATCTCTTTGGAACAGACGGGAATGAACATTTCATCGGAATCGTACCTCTGCCTTCCATGTACGTCCTCAAACGAGATTCTTCTACCCATTAGCCTGAAACCGAGCCGATGGTACAGCCCGCCGTCAGGATGCTCCTTCAAGTTAGCGCTGAGGCAGGCGATATGGCATCCCCTTCGCTTCAGAATCGCCAACCCTCTCTTCGCCATATCTCCCCCCACTCCTTGGTGCCTTTCGGAAGCTGTAACGCACACTCCACCTATCCCACCGAGTAGTATTCTTCTCCTCTCGAACAGGACCTCTCTCTCGAATAACTCGGTCTGTCCTATGATTGTCGTATCACGGGACGCAAGTATTCTGCCAAAGCCCTCTGCTATGAAACATTCCTCAATCTCCGTTCTACTTACATGGCTGAAGCACTCTCTCTGAAGCTCCACTATCCGCAGGTTCTGAGCCGGAGTGAGCTCTTTGGTTGGAACGTATATTATCCTAACCATGGCACTGCCTCAAGTACTATGCGAATGCGGAAATAGAATCCTGACGATGGAGAGCCGAATGCATCGAAAGATGCACGTTCGGTTCGGAGAGAGGGATGGGCGGCAACGGGCATCCAGCAATCGGTGAACCGCGCACCGTCTCTGCTCCGCAATGAGCGGCCCATTGGCAGGTCCAAGCCTACGCCAGAAGTCCGAATGTGAATCTCGCCGCCGGCGGGCCGCGAACCAGAGCTTGGACTAAAGCTGGGCTGGAGAGCGCGCCTCATGCTTGCATTCGTATTCCCGGCATAGCCTCCGCTATGCGAGAGAAGATGGCTCATCTCGACTCTGGCTACATCGCCAATGTTATTTCGATGCTGCTGACGTTCCTCATCGCGCCGGTTTCTGTGTCCTTCAGCTGCTCAGTTTCGATCTTGATGTCCTTGACCTTCACGTCGGTGGCAAAGCGCTTCCTCAATATCTCGGCCGTGTCGACGGCCGTGCTGATGGACCTCCCTCTGGCCTTGATGAGCACGTCGTCGGGTCCGTTCTGGAGGAGGGTAAGACACGCCAGCACGTAGTTCATAACCGGTTTCTTTCCGATGAGTACAGTGTTAGGGGTTGACATTGCTGTTACCTGCGGACACGACGGCATAGGTCTTAAACGTGTTCCGTGAGCCGGTTGCTTGGGCAAGTGATATTACTTTTCTTTTAAGCAGCAATAGCAGACCGGGACACGGCGTCCAGTGTTCCGATCCCGGCCAGAGCACCACATATCATATTCAACCATACGGCCAACTGGCGCCATACACGCTTTGAACGCTTTTATCACGCGGGCCTGTATTGTACGCTATAGGTAAGGATGCAGACTGATGGCTTTCAAAGGGAATCTTTGGCGCCACCGAGACTTCCTGAAGTTCTGGACGGGTGACACAATCACCCAATTTACAGGCCAGGTTTCTGGGTTGGCACTCCCCACAGTCGCCATCCTTACCCTGCAAGTCACGGGATTTCAGCTCGGAGTACTCAACGCCCTGGGCTTCATAGCTTTCCCGACGCTCGGCCTTTTCGTCGGCGTCTGGATGGACAGGATGAGACGGAGGCCTGTCATGATAGTGGCGAACCTAATCCAGGTTGCGACGCTCTCGACGGTGCCTGCGGCTTTCGTATTCGGCGTACTCGGGTTGTATCAGCTGTATGCCGTCTCTCTGGTCATGGGGACGAGCACACTTTTCTTCGACGTTGCCTATCAGTCCTACCTCCCTAGTCTTGTCAACAAAGAGGACGTCGTAGAAGGCAACCAGAAGCTTCAGACGAGCGCGTCTGCTGCCCAGGTGGTCGGCCCGAGCGTAGCGAGTGGCATGATGCAGCTCGTTGGTGCGGCGCTGTCGGTCATCATGGACGTATTCGGAACCCTGGTCTCTGTGTTCACGTTAATCTCGATAAGAAAGCCCGAGCCCAAGCCTGAGCACAGCTCCGCCGACGGCCAGCGACACTTCTTCGCTGAGATGAGGGAAGGAATCAGTGTGGTCATTGGCAACAACCTGCTCTGGACACAGGCAGGATGCACCGGCACTGCGAACCTCGGCACGAACGTGTTCGCCGTAGCGGTCCTTCTGTACGCTTACCGCACGTTGGGAATTTCCAAGGGAGTCATAGGAATCGCCTTTTCCATCGGTGCAGTCGGCTTTCTTATAGGCGTCCTGATTTCTTCCGCTGTCACCAAGAGGCTTGGTTTGGGTAAGACCATCGCTCTATCTGTGGCGGGCAACTTCGGGCTATTAATCGTCCTGCTCGCGAACAGCAGTCTCGCCGTGCTCATAATAGGGGCCGCATACTTCGTAGGGAACCTCGGCATACCGATCTACAATATCAACCAGGTCAGCCTGAGGCAGATTATAACGCCAAACAGGCTTCAGGGGAGGATGAACGCTACGATGAGGACGATTGTCTGGGGCACGATCCCGCTTGGCTCTCTTCTGGGGGGAATTCTAAGCACAAGCTTGGGAATCATACCTACGCTCGTCATTGGGGACCTAATTTCAGGCGGTTCAGTGCTTTGGATAGTTCTCGGGCCTATATTCAAGCTCAGCAAGCAACCCGGGCCGGTGGGCGATTGAGCTTCATGGCAGTCAACCGATTTCTTACAGCGCCCTGAACCCGGAGAGTCAACTGAAGACTTCACAGAACCAGAATGCGGTTACTTCCTTTAAGCAGCTGCAGCGGAGTCGAACGATAATCCAAACGGGTCTAGAGTCCTGTCGGCATTTTCACAGGGAAGGCCCCATGAAAGCGCAAATCCTGTTTGCCTAGGCTACAGGTTGGGCAAACCAAAGACTGAATCAGGCCCATTCGCAGGTCCAAACCCACGTCCAAGATGGGCGGTTGAGGATATTGATTCCTTTTCCAGCAGCAATAGATACTTAGAACTATCATAACCGCCGGGCGGCCTTGCTTTCATTCAATTAACCGATTGCTTTCAATAACATAAAGACGGGCTCAGGCCCTGAATGGCTGGGGAAGGGTTTCTCTTCTACGGGATCTTGGCCGTGTTCAAGGCTCGGTCAAGCCACCATGATGCTGCTGGTTACGGTCACGTTCACCAGCATCTCGAGCGGTTCAACTATAGCGCCGCATCCGGAGTTCTCCCCTTCGAACCAGAGAACGAACTGGCCCTGGGGCAGATCCACCGAGAAACTCGTGACATTGACCGACCCGCTCGAGTAGACCCAAGAAGAAGGATGGCCCTGCACGACATCTCCGGCCTGCTCGGCTGTAGACACGTAAAGTGTTACGAAACCAGTGGCATTGAACCCGCCCTCGAGCGTGGAGGCCTTGACCACGTCGAAGACCTGAGAGTAATGCGTGGCCAGGCAATCCCAACTGGATTGAACTGTGAAGGAGGTTCCGGCTGCCATTACGACCGCGGTGATGTGGGCTTCCGCAAGCAGGAAGTTTAGGTCGGCTATCATGTCGGACTGGTGTCGGATCGTGTTCTGTTGCGACCGTCACGGATCCGAGCAGGATTACAGAGGCAACAAGGACGACAAGGATGGCGCGGGTGACGGTTGTTCCGTCCCTCCTACTCCTAGGTTCCACCGTCTCCGATCCGGTTCCAGCAAGGCGTCCCGAATAGGCCATTACGTTGGACAACGTGGTGGGCAGATATAGTTCTACCTCCGTGAACGAACTTCCGATCCCAATCTGGACGCCGGGCCAGCGAAGCTTGGTCAAGATGCGGGGTCGGACTTCCACGGGCCCGCCAGTAAGGCGTCGCATCGATGTTATTGATTTCTTTTCCGGCAGCAATAGATATCTAAGGTTGGCTAAGCACAGGTTCCTTCCAGAATCGCGGGCTGCGCTCGCATCCGCAATTAGGATTCTGGGTCAACTCCCGTCGAAGGCATCGTTCGGGAGAGCAGACTCGAGCATGAATCCGCTGGGAATAAGCCCAAATGAGATTTATTGCCGTCTAGCTGATAGCAGAGAGCGGTCATGGTCATGGATAGTGAGCACATTAAGAAAAGAGCCTCTGAACCCTTGAAGCCGAGAAAGATATCCCCTCTAGACCACCTGCGAAGTCAGAGGGCTTGGAACTTGGAAAGACTAGGTAAGGCCTTCCTTCGTCCCAAGGGGAAGAGGTCCTTTGATTTCATAACCGTAGGAACAAGTAGCAAGAGACCCGAGGAACTCCTGGAACTTCTCAAATTGCCCATTTTCTCATGTGACTATTTGGTTGACATCCGAAACAATCCCAACAGCATGCACACACCATATTGGAACAAGAACAATATTTCTAAACTCTGCGAGGCCAAAGGAATCTGCTACATTCACAAGCCGAACCTTGGCGTGCCAAGCAGCATTCGCAAACTCCTATTCTCAGGGCAGATGAATTATGAACAGTTCTTTTCATGGTATGACGAGAGCGTTCTCACGCAAGAGAATATGCAGCAAGTAGTCGACCTAGTAAGAACCAGCAATGTCTCTTTCATGTGCACAGAATTGGGTCCGACTTATTGCCATCGACATCGAGTCGCGCTTAGACTTGAGAAAAGTTTTGGATACATTAGTTACGATTTGTAGTAGGCCAGCCTGACCCGTGATAACAAACAGGAGTTCTAATTGCCGTCTGGAATCTAGTTGAGCCGACTTCAATGACTAACCCAGACAAATGCTAATCCCACCGGGCCCACGCTTTGCCTTGTTCCACTTCAGTCAACCCATTGTTTTCAATAACACATAGTAGAGTGAACGGCCCATTCGCAAGTCCAAGCCTGCGTTTCCCAGAGTATGAATCAAAAGAGAGTGCGACCAACTTGCACTTGGCTTGAGACAGGCCTACCTCGCGATTACGGCTGTCGTAGTGGCCTTGCTATTGTTCGCCTTCTTCGTTCCTTTCATTCAAGAGATTCCCTCGCCTGAGCCATGCAACACCCCAACAGGCTGCACTGAGATAACCTTCTCCGTCTCTTGACATATCATCTATTCAACATCGGTGAGGTTGTCTTCGGTTCCTCCCATCAGTTCTGGACATCCCCGCCAAACGTGTGTCCGGTAGAGAAGATCAATTCTTCAGTCAAGACGCACCGAGCCATATTCTCATCCTTTCAAAGTGCTGACGTCCGTCATGCCTCCTTCCCCCCGCTCGGTTCGATTCCTTCGGCTACGATTAGCGCCCCAAGCGCCAGCAGCAGAAACCCTAAGATTAACCAGAGGTCGCCGATTGCCAGCACCCCCAACATCGCACTTATGATGGCGAGCCAGTCGAAGAATGCGTGAGGTTTCATGCCTTCTTACCCGTCTCCTTCGGGACTTCACCATTCCACGAACAGGGCTCCCAGTAACCACACTTCCTGCGGGGACAGAATTTCATTCTCACGTCACTCCGAGAGGTTCTTGTTTATACGGTTTGAGACGCAGGCCGGAGAATGAGGGCTCACCACTGGGCTCCCTCCGGGACGGGCCCCCCCAAGTCGTCTGTTCTGTTTGTGCCCTACCCTCACCCGCTTCAGGAGATATAAGCGGAAGTCAGAGGAAAGCTTGATGATATTGATTTCTCTTCCGGAATCAATAGATATCCAAAGGTACTCAGGAGAGCGCAATTCCGTTTGCCTAATCTACAGCTTGGGCGGACGAAGAGAAATCGGCGAACTCAAAGGCCACAATGGTGCATATCCCATATCTGCCGAAGTGGTCCTTCACAGCCTCGGCCTTCGGCGGCTTCAACAACCCCGGCCGGCTGACCATTCCAGTCGGAAGCTTCCAGTCGGCATCTTCCTCCTCAGATGCCGGCGCCTCACATCCGGCTCTATGCGGTTTCTCCAGTTTACTTTTGCCTTGACCTGTAGCTGATCCTGAAAAGGTGGAGCCCATAGAGGGCCGAAGCATAGCCGAGAAGAAGCACTATAAGGCCGATGATTGTCACTGCGGGGTGCCCGCCTCCCAACGCCACGAGAATGAAGCCAAAGAACTGTATCACGAAGCCCCAGAACAACAGGTCCAATCCGTCCCCTGAGAGGATGGATGGCAGGGCCGAGGCAGGTGCCTGTTGAACCATGACCGGCGGAGCCGGGGGAACGGCTGCCCCTCCAGCCATGACCGTGCCTTGACCGCATTGACGGCAGAACGCGGCGCCCGGATCAAGCGGGCTTCCGCATTTCGAGCAGTAAGTCAATTGCGCTCCTACAACTGTGGGCTTCATCCGAATTTAAGTTTTGCAACAAGCTTCTCTATACGAAAAGTCAACGCAAGCGTAAGCCGTTTCATACGCTTTGAAGACTGTTCAGGTTGACTATGGTCCCCTCACTTTTCCTGCGCTTATATCAAGGAAAGGAAGAGGGAGATGACGAGAGACACCACCGTCACGCTTATGATTGCTGCTCTCTTCTTGTGCTTGTCCGTTCCATGCTTCTCATCGTTGATCCCGATTCCCGCTGCCTCTGCGGTCTCCTGGCCTTCGACCAGGTGGTCAGGGGAAGGAGCTCCTCAGGGGCGCCTCGAGGCGGTCACCACAGAGCACTTCACGAGGTCAGGCGA
>Ga0187881_10003153_pt1 | contig 14564 bp, 18 predicted proteins | sample June2016WEW_19_1_2_FD_133017 | JGI IMG/M metagenome (GOLD analysis project Ga0187881, IMG submission 133017) | Peatland microbial communities from SPRUCE experiment site at the Marcell Experimental Forest, Minnesota, USA - June2016WEW_19_100 | ecosystem: Environmental > Terrestrial > Soil >...
CCTCTCGGGAGGGGGCAAAGACAGGGCGCCCACACTCATCCCCGCGAAGGCTCCATCGACGAGCGACGCGCACTTGACCTAAGAGCCGTTAGAAAGCGAACGTGCTGTCCAGCTCCTCATCGGTCACCGCGAACACGGTGTTGTGAGGTGGCAGGGCTTCTTTATAGAAGAATTCTGGAAGTCGATCATCCTTGTTGGTGAAACCCGCCTTGCGATTGAACTCCCTTTCCGCCTGCAGAGTCCGGATCCCCAATCGAGCGACGGCGTCAGGACCAAGCGGCGTGCCCAGTTTGGCGCTCAGCGCCCCGACCAAGGCCTCTCTTGCCTCAGGCGCGGCCAGTGCAGCTGCTGCGAGGATACAAAGACCGATGGAATCAAGACCGGCCATGGCGATCTGTGTGTTTCGCGAAGCCTTGACCTGACCTTCGGGCTTCAGCGGATCGAGTTTTCGGGCCATGTATTCGCCGATCACATTTCCGGCCGTATGATCGGCGCCCATGGGCGAGGTGGCGTAGGTAACGCCGTTTCCTTGCATGGCCCTCGGGTCATAGGCGGCGATGCTCTGGCCCTTTACCGCCGGGACACGGTGATGGTTGAAATGGCTTCCCACAGCCACCGGGCCGTTTCCGAGGACCTTGCCCATTTCAGTGCCCTGGCCGATCTCTTCCACCATCCGAAAGACCGCCTCGGCATCGCCGAACTTTCTGTATCCCGCGTCCATGGCCACGGCCACGGCGACGCCGGTGTTCATGGTATCCAGGCCGATGTCGTCGCAGAGGAAGTCAAGGCGGGCGATGGTATCCATGTCGTTTATTCCGAGCATGGCGCCAAAGGACCAGATGGTCTCGTATTCGAGCGATGAAGTTACATAGTTCCCTTGCTTGTCGAGGTATACATTGGAGCAGTGGATGATACATTGGGCACAACCCATATGGCCGGGAGTTCCCCCGCGTTCCTTCATGATCTTTGTCAGGGTTTCTCCGGTGATCATCTCCCAGCCCTCCAAAACCCCTTTGGTGGCATTATAGCTGGGGAAAGCGCCCATGGCGTTCATCGCGGAAACCAATCCGGCAGTCCCAAAATTGGACAGCTGCATGCCCGTAAAAGGATTTTCTTTGACCTTCTGGGCAAAAATTCTGGCCGATTCCTTAAACGTCTCTGGATCCGGAATCGCATCAGGGGTTTTTCCCCGCTGGTCGACGATCAGGGCCTTCAAGCCCTTGGCCGCCATGACCGCGCCAAGTCCTCCTCTCCCCGCTGATCGGCAAGGACGGCCGTCGACATCCGAAGCCTGAATGGAGGCGGACTTTAGGAGATATTCTCCAGCCGGGCCAATGCACATGACCGACGTTTTATCTCCGTAGGCCTTCAATAATCTGTCTACCAAGCTGTAAGTCCGCATCCCTTTGAACTCCTGGGCCGGCAGGAGGCTGGCTTCTCCGTTTTCATCCAGCCGCAGAATAAACTGTTTTCCCTTCTTCGCCTGTCCCTCGACGATGATCGCCGTGATCCCAAGGCGGCCCAGGGCCGCAGCGACGGTGCCCCCGGCATTGCTCTCTTTGATCGTGCCGGTCAAGGGGCTCTTGGCGCCCACAGACATTCGGCTGGTATTCACCAAACTGGTTCCGCTCAAAATCCCGGGGGCGAAGATGAGCTTATTTTCCGGGCCCAGGGGATCGCATCTCGGAGGCACCTCGGCGTTGATCATGGTGGAGGTCAAGCCCCTGCCGCCCAAACCGAGATAAGGTTGGGGTACGTCCTCGAAACGGGTGGTTTCGCGCGACATGTCAACTCTTAAGAATTTCATGGTTCGACTCCTTCCCTGGATGAAATGGTTTGTTTGGTTTTCGTGAAAAAACTATAAAATTAAGCCAAAGGAGAGTCAATGGCAAAGATTGGAGGAATTGGGAAGAATTTGGAAGGATTGCCTTTCAATGAGTGACCTCAGATCTTCACCGGCAGCTGTCAGGCATGTTCATGAACGAAGGAGGAGCCATCTCTGATCCTGCCTTCGGTGTTAAATCAGCGGAAGAGCCGCCGTCATGGCCGGACCTGGAAACTTCTCTCAAACTCATTGAAGGACTTCGTAAGAATATCTTCCATATGGATAAGGAATTGTGTGACCAATTGGGTGTTTACGAACGCATTGACGAACGCATCGTTCTTACATACCAAATTCAGCCGTTTCACCTGATTCGTGCTTGAGATCTTTAACTCTTCCCCGAATCTCTTAATCATCCCCTCGATCTCTTCGAGGTTTCCATGATGAAGCCAATACATATTCAGGTAGACCCTGGTGGCGACCTCTCTTCCGCCCATAATCGGAATAATACCATAATAATATTTCCAGTATTTTTGTAACACCAGGTTATACCGCAATAAACTTAGGATAGAGACGTATTTGAGGGCATCCTGCATCGTTGTTGACTTGACATGCACCAAGTTGTCTTCATTCCCTTTGTACACGGCTATGATCTTGTCATAAGACACGTACTTGTCGACAATATCCAAAAATGGAAGCATGGGTCTGATTGAATCACAGACGTCTTCTTTATCTCTGTGCGGGCAAAAGTAGCATTTTTGGAAATCAATGGCTTTTCTCTTATCCTCGGGTATTTTCGTGGGGTCTTGCCAATAACGCTCCGTGACTTTTTCGACATTCTCTTTCGTAAGTTCTAACCTTGTGGAGTCCGGGAAAAGGAGGTAAAGCCCTTCCTTTTCAAAATCGCTCAGCTTCATATGTAGAATTCTATCTTCCATGATTCCTCCTTCTCTCTTGGTGGTATTCGTCTGTCGTGAGGGCTCATCCGGACGCATTTAATCAATTGACATTACCACCGGGACATTTAAGACCCGCATTCTAAAGCTGAGGGACCTGATCGCCTGCTTCAACGCTCACCGTTACGACAGAGTCTCTTGCGGGGGAGGGTTGGATGCTTCCGAATTTTTCCTGACCAGCCTTCTCGTTTTTCTTCGATCGATGGCCTCGGCAAGAAGAGGTAAGATTATGGAACCTCCGGGGAGGGCGAAGATGGCGACTGCCGGGATGATCTTGGCGATGTTTTTCAGATGCCTCTTGATCTCCTTCTTCTCGTCCCTCGTCCATTTTTCATCCGTGTTCCGGGTTTTCATAAGAAGTTGCATCAATCCCTTTATCGAAAGGACTTCCATGAGGATGGCGTCCTTGTTCACAAGGATCAGCCTTTTGAGATATTTCTTGATCATCGGTCTGTTTTCTTACCGCTTCCCTTTCCCCTATTTATGAATCCTGACGGAGAGAAGCTTCGTCAGACTAATTTTCCACATGCCTTTTTCAAGGGACATCCGGTAGGTCTCCGTCCGCAACTTCGTCTCTCCTCCTCTTGCCAGTTTGTATCCTATTTTCGCCGTGACATAGGCCAGCGTGGCGCTCTTCACATCGACTTGGATGTCTTGCATGGTCTCCCATGAAGAGGCTAAACCTATTCCTTTCTTCCTCATCCGGTGTTCAAAATTTTCTTTATTGACGGCTGCTCGGCTTTTTTGATCCCCCCAATCATACAAGAGGTCGTACCTTCCGTCTTTCCATAGGGAGAGGATCGTCTTGACGGAATCGATCACATCGCCTTCGATCCTGTTCTTATAGATCTTTTCCTTTTCTTTCACCGAGGGCCGGTCCTTGGCCTTTTTCCCATCTTGCTTCTTGGTCGTCGCTTTCTCTTCGGGTGGCTTGGCTTCCTCCGGCATGGACTTCTTTTCGGCTCGCCCTCTGTACTCTTCAGGGACGCTCGATTCATCTTCTGAAAAATGAACGGTCCCTTTTTCATCCACCCATTTGTAAACCTCCTTCGCAGAAGAGGGACAAACCGCAGAAAGGAGGATGAGTGTTCCCACAAGAAGCCAGGCTCTCGTTAATTCTCGCATCTTCATGACGGCTCCTCCGAGATGGTCTTCTTTCCACCCTATTTTAGTAGTGCAGAATGATCTTAGGCTTTCTCATTCTCTTTGTAAAGATGAATCTTCCGAATGTGAGCATCATTTTTTCCGTGATGGAATTAAGCCCCATGAAGCGGATAGGCCGGCTGAGTAAGTTTTAGGGCGGCACCTTTTATAAATTGAGATCAGGCCTCGAAAATCCCTTGAAAAGTCTCCAATGAAATGAATACGAACGTTTGCCCTAACACTCCAAAGAACCGCAATTCTAAAACTTTCGAAGTCCGGTCTGTCCGCTTCTCCAAGATTTATTTCCCCATCACGGAATTGGGGATGCTTCCCTTCCGAATTTTGTTGAGATAGAATATGGTCTTCGCCGGAAATCCTGGAAGAGCCAAACGGATTATCCATTTGACAATCATCGCATAACATGACAATTTATGGATTAGTAGAAAGGGAGGAGGAGGTTATCATTTCCATTAGTCGAATATGATTGACCTACACACCCACTCTCTCTTAAGTGACGGAGAACTCACTCCTGCTGAGTTGGCGCGGAGATTTGAGGCGGCGGGCTACAAGGCGCTCGCCATCACGGATCACGGTGACCCGTCCACGATGGATCTGATCATCCCCAGAATCGCGGCCTTTTGTGAAGAGGTCAATCGTCTGGAAGGAATTCGTCTTATTCCGGGGATCGAGCTGACCCATATCCGGCCTAAGGCCATACCGGCCATGGTCAGCAGAAGCAGGATGTTAGGGGCGAGGCTGGTGGTGGTTCACGGTGAGACGATGGTCGAGCCTGTAGCGCCGGGGACGAACAGAATGGCCATCGAATCCTCTGTCGACATCCTGGCCCATCCCGGGCTGATTACAGAAGAGGAGGTCCTCTTGGCCAGGGAGCACTCCGTGACCTTGGAGTTGACCTCGCGCAAAGGCCACTCGTTGACCAACGGTCATGTGGCCAGGCTGGCTCAAAAGATCGGCGCCCCTATGATCTTGAACAGCGACACCCATGCCCCCGGCGATATCTGGCCCGTGGGTCGCCTGCACGAGATCGTCGTCGGGGCCGGTTTGACGGAAGATGATTACCAGACGATGATGAAAAACGCCGAATCCATCGCAAAGCGATGTCTTACCTAAAGGATATTTCAGACTGTTCGGGCGGGAGAAAAAGACCTGCCCGTGCCACATTTTTGTGATCAAAAAATCCTTTTTGCAAATGTGTGTAACCTATGATATCATTTTGATATCAAGGAGGAGGTAAGGCAATGGCAAACGTTCTAATAAGGAATATCCCCGAGGAGGTTTTGGATAGGTTTAAAAACATGGCAAAGAGCCACAAAAGGTCGCTTCAACAGGAACTCAGAGTGGTCCTCGAAAGAACAGTGGACCAATCCTCACCTGACATTTTCCAGAAGGCATCAGACCTCAGGAGAAAACTCCGGAAGAAAGCCGTTCGTTTCGTTGACAGCGCCAGGCTGCTCAGGGAGGACAGGACCCGTTGAATCTTGCGATTGATGCGAGTGTCTTGATCAAATTCTATGTTCCCGAGATCCTCTCGGATAGGGCTGAGCGATTGTTGGCCAAGGTGGAGAGGGAGGAAATTGGCTTGCTCGCGCCGGATTTGATCTATCCTGAAGCTGGGAACACACTCTGGATGAAGCAACGTCTGAAAGAACTGACTCGTTCCGAGGTTGAAGAGATCACCGATGCTATCCTATCGCTGCCTTTAAAGATAGAGGCCTCAAAACCCCTGCTCTCATTCGCTGTAGAGTTAGCGACCGCATACGGGATTACTGTTTACGACGCTTTATATATCAGCCTGGCAAAAGTCTATGAGACCACATTGATTACCGCCGACCGAAAGCTTGCCGAGGGGTTAGATAAAACCGATCTAAGGGATTCTGTAACATGGTTAGGCAGCTACAAATAGATTTTCCGTATTTCAAAGCTTCCCAATTCCTATTTGTTCTTCCTATTTCTTATTTTCAATTTTTTGGCGGATAGACAATCATCCCCGGCAGAATTGCTGGAAGGGGGGAGAGGGAAGATTTGAGGAGTTTTTGAGATTGTGAAAAGTAGGCCGCCCCTTAAGCTCCTGTCCCTTTCATTCTTTGTTGGCTTTCGCTTGATCGAGGATGTCCTTCAGAGTGACTTCAGGGTGATGGTACCGCGGGTATTTAACGGTTCTTTTCCCATACTGAATCGCTTCCTGCGGGCACCACTGGAGGCAAGCCAGGCATTGCTCGCATCGGTGAAGCCATGACGGCTTTTCATCGATCATCTCGACATTGCTGGGCGGGCAAACCTTGGAGCAGATTCCACAGCTATTACATTTATCATCTACCCAGAATTTCTTGTCCATCCTGCGGACAGACCGAAAAGACATCTTATAGATCCACGAAAAGAGGATGTTTTGCCATAAAGGCCCCCGATCCACCTTCTTCCGCTCCTGTCGGAGTATCGTTCCCGCAATCGCTCTTATCTTCTCCTTGGCTTCTCTGAACAATCGCTGCTGAGTTTCAACGGGCCCTGGTCCGCCCCACGGGGTGTAATTGGAGGGGAGGGAAATAGAATAACCTTGGGCGAGGGAGTGTCCCCGGGTTAACATCAACTTCTTAAGTTGCAGCAGTGTGGCGGCAGGCTGGGTTGCGTTGACAGCCAGGGCGAAAAGATACGTCTCGGGGTTGATTTGAAGATGATCGATGAACTGGATGACATGGGAGGGCAATCCCCAGATATGGACCGGGAAAATGAACCCTATCCGATCGGCGTCCACCTTAAAATGTCTTGATAGATTCGGGATGAAGTCAAGAGTCGCATCTTTTAATTCCAGTGCCAGCTGACGGGCGACCCATAATGAATTCCCGGTTCCCGTATAAACATACAACTTCGTTGCCATAGAAAGTCCTCATTCTAATTTGTATTTGGGCTGATTCTATTTTCTCAGCAGTCGCTTCTTCCCACCAAATTGATCGTGAAACAACTCGATTACCCCTCTCCCCTGGTGGGAGAGGGCGGGGTGAGGGGGGATCGTTCCCTTCTCCCGGGGGTTACTTCTCTCCCTCCGAAAGGGATTCTCATTGAATCGGTGCCACGGCGAAGATCACGGCGCTCCAGAAGGAATGGGAAACGATCTGAATCAGCAAGTCCTTTTTCCAGAGATACAGAAGACCCCAGAAGGAACCCGCCACCAGGGCAGCCAAGATGAGCACCAGATTCCGGGAGAAGACGTGGACTCCTGCATAAAGGATGGTGGTGATCAGATATCCGGAGAATTTTCCCCGCCTCGCCATGAGATGGTCTTGCAGAAATCCTCTCCAGAAGATCTCCTCCCCGGGTCCGGTAATGAAGAAAAGAAGGAGAAAGACAAGAACCTTATTGACCCCGGCTCCCAAATAATAAATCGCCCCGACCTGGGCCTTCGCCCCGGAAAGGATTTGAAGGGCAAGTTTGTTTCCCAGGAAGAAAATCAGGTAGAGGGCGGCTGCCGAAAGGAGTCCGTACAGGAAGGAACGAGGCCGAAAAGAGATCTTCGGCCTTTGCCAGAAAAGGGAATAGAGAGAAACCGCAATGACCGAAAGGCCGATCTTTACCCAGAAATCTCCCACGGCCCAGCCGAAGGTGATCGCCCAGCAGACCGATGCTAAAAGAATGGCTCCCCAAATCACAAGGGCACCATTCTGCTGAGGATCAGCGAGACAATGAGAAAGAGGCCGAAAAGGGTGTTGAGCTGCGCGGTGATGGCGTCCGCCGCCTCCGGGATCTTTGTCATAAAACTCTTCAAAAGCTTGATCGCCCTCGGGAGAGAGAGAAGTACCAGTAGACCCCAGGGGCTCAGGATCCCGATGACCACCATTGCAATCGTATAGAGATAGGCCGTGAGGATGAGACCGGCATAGAGAAAGATGCTCTGCCGGTCGCCAAGCAGGATTCCGATCGTTTTGATCCCCTGCCGGGAATCATAAGCGATGTCCCGGATATTATTCGCCAGAAGAACCAATCCCACCAGAATGCCGAAAGGGATGGAGATATAAAAAGCCTTCAAGGAAAGCGCTTGTCGTTGAACGGCGTAGGCCCCTTCGAACATCAAAGGCCCCCACATGAGGAAAACAAAAAATTCTCCCCAGGCCTTATATTTGAATTTGATCGGAGCCGCCGTATAGAAGAGGCAGGCAAGAAACCCGATCAAACCGATCCAAAACACGAGCATTGAGCGGCCGAAGGAAAAGATCAACCCGATCAATATGGTGACCCCGGTGAAAACGATCGCTTCGGTCAAAAGCTGGGCCGGAGTGAATATGCCCGAAAGAATGGGTTGGGGACGGTAGCGAGCCGTAGGAGAGTCCGGTTGGTCCACCTGATAACGGGTGTCAAAATAATCGTTGAATATATTCGCAGCCGCGTGGAAACAGACGATCCCGATGCATACCAGGAGATACCACCCCCACAGGATAGAACCACCCTCCGCGGCCAGGAGAGTCCCTGCCGAAACGGAGATCAGGGACATGGTGAAGGACCAAGGCCGGGTGGCGATGAAATAATCTTTGATTTTCTGTTTCCAATTTTTCTTCCTTTGCATAATTTCACCAATATATAAGAAAGTCAATCTAATAGCAAGCTTTGAGTCAAATAAACAACGGAAGGATGTTCATGGCAAGAGGCTATACAATGGCAATGGGCGGGATTAGATCTTGCGATAACACATTTCTATTTTCCCCTGTCCAACGCATTAAAAAATTATTACCGCGGGATAAATGTATTATTGCAAGACCCGGCTCTCTCTTCCTCTCTTCCTACGCAATTTCTATTTATAAGCGGTTCCATTCGTCAACCGTTACTTCACGGCCCAATATCTCTTCTACTTCTCGAATCATCATGCGAAGTTGAGGAACGGTGTATTCCTTATTGGAAGGGATTGCCAGGCGGTACGTCGTGTAAACCAAAAATTGGTGTCTCGCCCCCGAAAAGGGACCTTCAAAACCAAGTTGCTGCAGTCGATGAACCCCGTTAGAAATTCCAGCGGGGGATCATTTCTAACGGGGTGAATGAAATCTCTGCGCTTACATGGCGTCCACTTGCCCACGGGCTGGCTCCCTGTTTAGATCAATTCCCTCTATGACCGGCAAAGGATGGCCAAGTTTTAAACCTACTAAAATCCAGTCTTCAAGTGTCGAATGTAATTCATCCTCACATTCACGTAAAGTCTTTCCAAATGCGACCACTCCTTTGCAGGGAGGGATTCTGCCGGCAAATGTGCCATCTTCAAGTTTATCGTAAACGGCTTTCGCCATTACCTTTTCCACATATTCACTTAATATATATCGTATTGCGGGCATAATAAGCCTCCTTCTTCATCAGTCAGCAAACATTATAACAGATTTGAGGATAACAAGGATAGACCATATTTTTTGCAAAATGATCAAATCAATGCCCCTGCCCAAGGTCAAACCTTCAAGAAGGTGAAATACCAATCCCTCCCCGATTATTGGGGTTTGAGAATTATTTGATCCGGGCTGCGGACAATGATTTCAGGCTTCCCACGAAAGTCTTCAATGATACCGGTAACACAAATCCGTTTACCCCTAAAAGATGTCTCCGGAGGATTCTGAAACTTGTTTCTGTCGGATCCCCAAATAAGAACCGTGAAAATCTGCTTAGGGTAGGGTCGATCAAGATTGAGAAAAGTGGGCCGTCCCTTGGTTCGAACTGCATAGGCGGCACTCGCTACTGTCCCACAAACTGTCTTCTCCATTCCGATATACTTGTGGGCGTCTATTGGGTTGACGTGCTCTTGTTGAGCAATCGAGTCAGACGCGCAAACCAAAAACGCAAAAACTAAAAATATAAAAGAGGCTAAAGATTTGATAGTCTTTCTCATTGACATTACCCCCAAATCCATGATCCTCCGTGAACGCATCGGTAATGAAGTATTTTATTAGCGTTCACCCTTTCCACCAAATTGATCAGAAGATAACTCGATTACCCCTCTCCCCTGGTGGGAGAGGGCGCGGGTGAGGGGAAACATACCATTCTTTAATAATATCTTTTCTCAAGTTTCAAGGTGGGGTAGCCAGTTGCACTTTTCCCCTTATTGTACGCTATTTCTTTTCCTAAGCATTACTACCATTCCAATTAATGTAAGTACCCCCAGAACCCAAATCACGACAACCTCAGAGGATGATATCTCAAACGCCTTTATTGCTTCTTCTGAATTTTGAGATTGAAGATATTTGATAATGCCTGCCAGCACTCTTAACAAAAAGATTACAACGCTGGCTATTTTGCATAATTTAGCTCTGTCTGGCCACCGGAGGGAAATAATCCAGAGAAAAACATAAGGAGCTGCTGCCGCTAATACGTCCGCGACCCAAAATAATGTGAACGCGCTGGTCCTGATAAGCAAGAAACACAAATAGGCAACCCCAAGAATGATCGGGGCTATGAATAGGCCAGTTGCATTAATTAAGTTCTTATCAAATACCCGATAAGGAATTTCCTTTCCTTCTGAGTACGCCTGGGGAGCAAGAGGCCTGCCTGTTCTTTTTAGCCGATATGCAATACTGGTGAAAGCAATAAAAAGCACAACCCAAAAAACTATTAATGGAAGGTGAAATATTGTAAACCAAGACAATATCTCCCGCATTGAACCAAGGGTTTTGTGAATACTGTAGGTGGACAAAAGATCCAAATAAATATAAAAAGCAATGGCTCCAAGGGCTGCAACGAATCCATTTAGTTTTGGGCGTTTGGCAATTGTCAGGCCTAAGAATGTGCCTGAAAATGCCGTCACGGGGATTTGTGAAAATAATTGGAACACGATACTGTCGAACAGAGCAAAATAAATACGGTAATGATAATCTTTTGGCCAAAAACGATGCCATTTTATTAGTTTTGCTAAAGGTATTTCAATATCGGCTATAACGATTCCAATTAATGAAAAAAACGCACAACACGTAAACGCTCCGACTATAAATGCTAAGATGATTTCTAAAATTCGTCTCTTCATCGCTTGAGTTTAATTAGCGCAACGCCGTCAGCAAAAGTAACTAATTTGCTGTGTACCGCTTTCTGCCGACCAGGTACTTCTGACCAAAGACAAACAACTAAACCTTTACTTCTCAACCTACGCTTTTTCTTTTGGAATGAGGGGGGCAAGTAAATTGATTAGAGGTGGTAAGTCGCTTTGGACTGTGTCCCAGACAATGCCCAAATCTATATCCTCATATTCGTGGATTATTATATTGCGCATGCCAACCATCTTCTTCCACGGCAGGTTCGGGAATTTCGTAGTCGTGGCCACAGATACTTTTCCTGCTGCCTCGCCAATAATCTCTAAACGACGGATAACAGCATCTTGGCATTGGATATCCTTCAGGAACGCTTCTTTGGTTCTGCCTTCCAAATAACCTAAGGCTAATTTTGCCGCTTTAAAAATATCGAGTAAATAGGCGCTATCTCGAGACATGAATAACCTTGGCTGAAGATAATATTTCTTTCCGGCGCAAATAATTTTGGCTTGATTCAATACCACGCCGACTTACGAGATCAACGTCACGTCCAAAAATGTCTTTCAATTCCTCCTGCATGTCAACCATATCAAACAGAGTCCAATGTGCGTCTCTTTCAAAGGTGACCAATACATCGATATCACTTTTCCGATTGAAGTCATCCCTGAGCGCGGAACCAAAAACAGCAAATTCAGTAATCTTCCAGCGCCGGCAATAGTCAGCGATTTTATCTGATGGAACTTCAAAAGCTCTCTTCCCCATGGGGCCAACACCTTTCCATTTTTATTTTATATATACGCCAAGAGCATATAAACCGCAAATGAATAATTCCTTCATTTTTACACTTTCAAATAATGTTTGCCCGTTTTCCAGTAATGATCTCCAATCGAATTCCTGGAAACCCATTACTTGTTGATTGTTGGAACCTGACCCTTCATCCTTTTCGCGCTGTCCAACACCTAAGATCACGCAATCCTCCAACAACTATCAGCCACAATTCATGAGCTTTCTGCCTGGTAATTCCCGCTTACCGCTTACTGCTTACTGCCTTCTGCCTACTGTTTACTCCAATGACACACCCTGACTCCACATGCTCGACGAGGGTGGGATATCTAACCGACAAAGTGGACAGAGAGAACCATTTCGATCGTCGCCACGAGGCTCGCTAAGGAATGCATGACCATCAAAAGATGAATTGAGCCCGTTTTAAGCCGCGCTATTCCAAACAAGATTCCAAGAGCAAAAATGGTCGCGATGCCGTAAATGTCGTACTGTAAATGGATGGCGGCCCAAAAGAAGGAGGTGATTCCAATCGCTCCTATGGGCCCCAGTCGAGAGTACCGGATCCCCTGAAAGAGGAACCCCCTAAAAAAAATCTCTTCAAACATCGGCGCCACAATGATGATCGCAAAGAGAAGGGCGGGAAGAAAGGAAGCGGTTTTATAAGCGTCGGCCATAAAAGGAGGAACGATCGGACGATGAAGAAGGTAAGTAACTGCATCCGACAGAAATAAAAATGCTGCCAGAATAGGGAGCCATTTGACCCACTCTCTCTTCAGGGGCTCCCTAAAACCAATATAATCCTTGACGGAGATATTTTTTCGAAGTTTTGCAAACAAAAGGGTCAGAGGGGTGCAAAGTAGTCCTGTAACGATCACCATCATGGCGATACAAAATCCATTGGAGGGGAGGCTTTTCGCATAAACCGCCAAATCCAATTCCGGGTGCTGGACCTTCGCCAGAGAAACGAAGACAGTCGCAACGAGAATTTGAAGGGCGCAAAAGAGACCGAAGATGATCGCCGAAAACCCAAGGGTGGCCCAAAAACCCCAGGGTCTCACTTTAATTTCATCTGATGATGACGGCAACTCATTCGACAGCATGGAATTCTCTTGAAAATCTGCAATCTCCATCAGCTTTCAGCCATAAGTTTTCAGTTTTCTGCCTGGTAATGCCCGTTTTCTGCTTACCGCTAACTGCTAACCGATTACTGCCTTAGATAGCGTTTACCTTTTCCACCAAATTCCACTAACAGCTGATCCTGCATTCGCCACACACTTCAATAAGATCTTCTGCCAAGTTTCAAGTCCAGGCCCCATCTGCAGGGTCAGATCCCAATTCTTTCTATTATCTCGATTCCCTCTGTGGGCACGTTCATCGTTCCCTTTCGGATAATATTTGTTTTGCAGCTTTCAAATCTATTGTTGCTTTATGCCCGTGTTTTTCAAGCAAATGCAAAAGATTGCTTCCATTCAAAAGTGTGATCGGTTTTCCTTTTGCAAATTCGTAGGCATCAGGACCATAATCAGCAGTGGTTACTAAGATTCCTTTTGTTGCTCCTTCATTCATAACTGTGCCAAAGAGGTCCCTGACTGCAGACACACCAACGGTGTTTGTGTAGCGCTTCGCCTGAATGACTATCTTGCCGCCCCGAACGGGGTCGGGATCAAATGCAACTGCGTCGACTCCACCGTCTCTACTTGCTTGTGTCACTTTAACTTCGCCTCCAGATTGAGAAAATTCCTCTTCAAATAGTTGTCTTATTAAATGTTCAAAATCTTCCCACTCCATAGCTGCAAGGTTGCTGGATTCGTCTAATCTATTTGCAACTTCATAAGACGAAATAAATCTCTTGTCTTCCCGATTAATGCTTAGTATCGGCGCGATTGGAGTCAAGCTATGCAACTTCGAACTGCCAATTCCCCTTAATTTCTTAAAGCAAGATTTCGGTTCAACATTTTTCAGGTTGATTGATGAAAATTCTTGGGGGTTTGCTTGGACTGAAAGGATACAGGCGTTAACCTGCTGACCGGTTGCTCTGTCGATTGATTCAACCCAACCATTAAACACAACCGAACCAATGGCACCCACGACATCTGACGCATAGAGTTCGTGCAAGGTCCTCAGCGTAATCTGATAAACCAGACTGTCGTAAAGCTGATTAACTGTAGCCTCTGTGAGAGAAGATTCTACCAATTCGTCTCTTGATTGGACATATCTTACTTCTTTTAGTCTTGGGATGTCATCGACGGATGGTAGAGAATAATCCAAAACTAAAACTTTTGTTTCAGGATTGTAGTCTAGTTCGAATTTTTGAGGGAAATAATCTGGATACTCTGAGTTTGATAAGACAAGCTCAAAGTAATCAACCAAAGCATCTGGCTGCTTGGCTAAATATTGCTCTCTCCTTTTATCTATGGCTGCGTTAGTCTCTTTTTGCTTATTCAGGAAGATTTGTTCATCTGCTTCCCACTGTTTTAATTTACTTTGATAACCCTTCATGAGCTCATGGTTTTTTTTGTTTATTTCTTCTTTTTGATTCACCCACTTATCATATTTTCTTTGTTTCCGTGAAGGCAGTATCTTATCGAATAAATTGAGTTCGAGTTGCGGGAGTTCAAACCGCTTTGGTGGTTCTGGTTTTGGATCAGGGAAATTAGAATGGTCTTTCAAAGTTTCCCATTTAATCATATCATCTATTTCCAGTGAATGTTTTAGCGCGTTTTCGATGGCATTAATATCTTCTAACGAGCCTGTAGAAAAAGTCGGTTTTTTAAAAACGCTTCTTCTGCTGGATCAAATATAGGAAATTATTTTTTGTCATCAAAAGTTTTTACAATCCTTACTGTAATGTTCCTGTTC
>Ga0187881_10003156_pt1 | contig 14554 bp, 8 predicted proteins | sample June2016WEW_19_1_2_FD_133017 | JGI IMG/M metagenome (GOLD analysis project Ga0187881, IMG submission 133017) | Peatland microbial communities from SPRUCE experiment site at the Marcell Experimental Forest, Minnesota, USA - June2016WEW_19_100 | ecosystem: Environmental > Terrestrial > Soil >...
GCCTTGATATCCTCCAGGTTGATTCCGCCGAAAGTCGGCGCCATGGCCCGGACCGCGCTGACCATTCCTTCCACGTCCGGCGCGTCCAGCTCGATGTCGAACACGTCCACATCGGCAAATCTCTTGAAGAGGATCCCTTTGCCTTCCATCACGGGCTTGGACGCAAGCGGCCCCCGGTTGCCGAGCCCCAGAATTGCGCTCCCGTTGGATATCACTCCCACCAGGTTGGCCCTGGCAGTGTACTCATACGCGGCCTCGGGCCTGCGCTCGATCTCCTCCACAACGGCCGCAACACCCGGGGTGTATGCCAGGGAAAGGTCGCGCTGGGTGGACAGTCCCTTTGTGGGAACCACCTCGATCTTGCCGGGCCGTCCTGTCCTGTGGTACTCGAAGACGTCCCTGGGCGTGATTGCAGCCATTTCCTTCCCCTATCTCCCGATGGTGTACACGGCGCCTGCCGTCCTTCCGAACACCTCAGGCTGGTACATCAGCTCGGCCTGCACCGGCGGGGTGGGGAAGGAGCCCGGTGTGGTGGTCCTGAACAGGAAGCTCACCTCGTGCCTGCCCCGGTCCAGCTGGTCGAAGAAGAAGCGCACCTCGCTGTCATAGATGCGGGAGGTGTAGTCAGGCGGCGACACTTCCTGATCGCCCGAATCTCCGGTGTCAGTGTTGTCTCCGTTGTCCGCGGAAGCGCCTTGATCCGCCTGCTGCTTCACGATCTGCGAAGTGACAAGAGATCCATCGATGGGCTCGGCTCCCGACGGTATGGGTGCGCGCAGGGCCACGAAAGTCCTGTCGCGGGATGAGTAGAAGACCAGCTTCATCCTGTATACCTGGCCCAGCGCCAGCGCCGTGCCGTCGATGGTCTTGCCGTTCTGGTCCACGATCTCAGCGGCCATACCGATCCCTTCATCTCTTGGCTCGACATCCTCGGAGGCGATGGCATAGCGAAGCTCCGCGGTGTAGTACAGCGTGCCCGTCCCGTCAAGCGCAAGGGTCAGCGGCAACTGCGTGCCGCCTGCATTACGCGCGCCCGTTTGTGTCGACGCGGCTGTCGTGAGGTCCCCGGCCGTGACCTGTTTCCTGAAAGGGGCCTTTGAGAAGCCCTTGAAGCTGCTGCGGGCCACTTCGGAATCTCCCAGCTTCACCTGGGCGGTGAAGTTCGACTCGGTTTCCTTGTTCTGCCGTATCATCTCCGCGAAAGCCTGGAGCACCCACCCCGCGTTGCTGGTGTTTCCAAAGTAGCCGCTGGAGTTCGCCGTGACCAGGTCGTTGGCGAGACCCAGGACAAGCTGCGAATCCGGCTGCAGCCGGGCATACAGCATGAGGAGGAGCGCCTTTGCCTGGATGTTGCCGCCATACCAGAACCAGTCGTTCACGGTCCCCACAAGCGTGACTGTGCGAGTCCCCACCCGGACGAAGTTTTTCATCCGTGCCAGGATCTTTGCGGCGGATTTCCGCTCTCCCATCCCGTCATAGGCAAGGCCCAGAAAGCCGTACCCGAAGATGCCGATCTGGTCTCCCTTGCCGGCAAGTGCGTCAGCTTTCATCTTCTCCTTCTGGCCATATAGGGAGAAAACGTACACGGCATATGCCTGCAGGTACGTATCGAGCTGCTTTCCATATCCCTGTGAGAGGTATTTCAGCAGGGCGTCCGTATCCAGCTTGTCAGGAATGTCAAATCCCCTGTCTTTGGCCACTGCCAGCAGGTGGGCGACGCGGAGGGAGACGTAGTAGCTCGATCGGCGCGGCGCCGGGTCATCCCAGTAGGAGAACCCGCCGTCTGAGTTGGCGAAGCGCTCCAGCGTTGTAAGGTCGGCCTTGGAATCCCCCGCGAGCTGCGGGAACAGCACTCGCGCGAACATCTTGCTGGTGACCTGCTCCAGGCAATCATAGGGATAGATTTCCAGGAAATGAACCGCACCCGCCAGGGTGGAGGCGATCGTCGAATCAAGGGTCAGGTACAGCCCTTCCTCGGGCGCGCCGAGAAAAGCGGACGGAACGACAACGGCCTCCCGTGCCGCGTTTGTCGTCTTTCCGATCACTGTGAAGGCCTCATCCACGTGCTCGGCGGCCACGGTCAGCGAATCCTCCAGTCTCTCCCTCAGGATGTCGGAATCCACGTCGAAGACAAGCCGGGCCGAGCCCGGCTTTAGGGCTCCCAGATCGAATGCCACTTCGGCCGTGGCGCCCGCGTCGAGCTGGGCGGTCTTTCTTGCAACGCCCTTGAGCGCAAGGGGATCGCCTGCTGTGAGCGAAATGGTGACCGAATGCGGTTTTGCGTCCAGGTTCGTCAGGACCACTCCGGCGGTGGCAGAGTCACCCACCCTCAGGCGTCGGGGAAGCGCGGTGCGGACGTTGATGGGGTTCTGGACAAGGATCTCGTTCTCTCCCATCCCGAAAAGCTCATCCTTGGATGCCACTGCGGTGGCGCGAAACCGCGTCAGCAGGTCCGGCAGCTTGAATGTCACCGTGACTGTGCCGTCCCTGCCGGTCTTGAGACCGGTCCGAAAAACTGCCGTGGGGTTGAAGTCCTTTCTTGTGGTGACGCCGGGGCCGGCTTCCGGCGCGGCTTCTCCCTTCTCATCTCCGCCGGGAAGGTCGCGCGCTTTCCACGTTACCGGATCTAGGAGCAGGTCCCGTGATTCGTAGTGAGCGACTTTGTCCGGGAAATTGCCCTGACTATAGAAGAAATCCAACGGGCTTGGCACATGATAATCGATGAGATCCAGCACCCCCCTGTCTGCGGCAACCAGGGCCACTTCGGCTCCTTCCAGCGGTTTGCCCTTCCAGGTGGCCTTTACTGTCAGGGACGCCTGCGTGCCCGGCAGGTAGCTATCCTTCGAGCGTGCTATGTCGACATGGATGTTCCTGGATCCGGTCTGGACGGGAATCTCCACGAGTCCCGAGTACCCGCGCGGCTTGCCGAAATCCGGTGAGTCCGGGCCTTCTGCCGGCGGCTTGGTTCTTGGCATGCCGGTGGAGACAAAAACATAGAAGTCTGGCACGTAGCCCTCTTTTACCGGAACATCGACTGTGGGGGCGCTTCCTTCCAGTGTGACAGACCTCCGCTCGATGATCCCCTCCCTTTCGATGGACACGAGGAAGAGGCCTTTTGCCACCGGGCTCTTGATCAGGAGGTGCGCGGTGTCGCCAGGAGCGTATGCCTTCTTGTCCGGCACAATCTCGATCTGCCTCTCATCCGAGCTGTTCCAGCGGATGAAATCATCACCCGTAGAATAGAAGGGAATCCTTGTGAAGCTTTCCCTGCCCTTGGCATCCTTGCCGGAGAGCTCGATCACGTACGAGCCGGCCTTTTCCGTGGAAAGCTGGATGCTCCCGAAAGGCTTGCCCGGCCTTACTGTGAACTCCTTCTCCGTTATTTCCTCCTGCTCGTAGTGTGTGTCGATCATCCCCCCCACGGCCCTTTCGCGCACAAGCTTCCAGTCTTCGCGCAGGAGCCTGCCCGCCACATCTCCCGAAGGATACGGCTTTCCGTCCGGGTCCACGGACACGACCTTGAGAGTGAACGGCGTGTCCTTCTGCACAAAGTACAGCGAGTCATCCGCCGTGGGGCTGGAAGAGACGAGGGCGCCGAGGAGCTGGTCAGAGGAGAACACGAGCCTTGAGTCGCGTTTGGAGATTGCCTGCCTGTCGATGTCCTCGATGGTTGCAACCACTTCGTAGTCGTACACCCTTCCTTTGTCGCCATCCGCAAGGGCCTGTGTGGCGGTGATGGTCCCGTTGCCTGAAAGGCTGCCGGACTGCGAGCTCAGGTCCTCTGGATACCCCCGGGTGACAGCGCCGAAGGAATACGGGATGAGCTCATCGCCGGGGGGCTGATACCACTGCTCCCGGCGCGTCCAGAACCAGCTCCACTTTCCCTGGGAAACGTTCCCTCCCGCCAGGTACTTGCCGGCAAAGGCAGCGCTCAGGGTGCTTCCCATGTACGCTCGGACATCCGCAAGGGAAAGATCGACTGAGAAAGTGACCCTGCGGAAGTTGGCGATCTTCACCCACGCCTGGCCGGTCCCACGGTCCTTGCCTCCTCCAAGCCGGTGGAAGGAAAGAAACCAGTCACCCGGCTCGATGTCCTTTGGGAGCGTGACCTGCCCCGAGAAGCTTCCCGAAGGGAGCGTGGTGCCTGAGAAAGTTGCAACGGGTTGGGCGTCCTCCGAGTCTGTCTGCAGATCGATGCGGTATTTCCCGGTTGCCGCGGCCAGCTTTCCGACCACGAGATCCTGATCGATGCCGGCAAAAGAGATGGTCTCACCGGGCCTGTAGATCCCCCGGTCAGACCAGATGTACGTCAGTGGCCGCGGGACCTCTGCCGAGTACGGCTCGGAGGAGTTCCACGTCAGGCAGGGCATCTGCGACGGGCTGAGCACCAGCCGGTCGCTTCCTTTGGTTATCTCCACCTCAGCATCTTGTTCGTTGCCGCGGAACGCGTTCATGAGAGCGCCCGGCGGGATGGCAAGGGTCGCCAGGCCGGAAGCATCGGTTGTGCCCACAACCAGGCTCTGGCTGCCCCTGCGCAGCGTGACCGTTGCGCCGCTGAGCGGCGCCCCTGTCGACAGCGACCCTGCAAGCACCAGGAGCGAGTTGTATGCAACATGGACCGATGCACCGATGTCGGTGACCTGGACCACGAGATCATCCTTGACCTCCTGAGGAGTCTCACTTTCTTCAAACTTCCCCAGGAAGTCCCATGAGAGCCACGCCGCTCCCTTTCGATCCGAGTTGAGATACGGGGAAAGGTCGAAGAGCTCGAAATGCCGCGTGTTCTTTGGCACGCGCCGGGTGTCGACCTTGCGGTTCGGGCTGCCGGGCTTCTGCAGGAAAGGCTCTTTCAGGCTGCCAGCGCCGAACTTGCCCGAGACCACGTTCTGGAACTCCACAGCTACCCGTGGGAGAAACTGGGACTCCAGGAGCTTCTGGCCATTGGCGTGGAACAACACATACGCGGCAGCCGGCCCTACTTCGAGGCTGACGGTCTGGTCTGCCCCCAGGGATTGGCCATAGATGTCCGTCAGCCCCCGGAGGATCTGCATGTCGAAGCTCGACTCGAAAGGCACGGGGAGCTGGCCCAGGTAGACCCAGGACCCTGAGATCTCCACGCGGCTTGCCAGCGGGTAGCCCTTGAACGGGACCTTGAGATTGGGCACCACACTGTCTTCTGCAAGGGCATGGTTGAAGCGCAGGACTGCGCTTGGCGAAGGGCCGCTCATTGCGACCTCGCTCGTCTCCAGTTGGAGCGGCTTGAGGGTATGGAATCCGGCGGTCATGTCCTCAGAAGTTCCGTAATTCTCGGGCCTTGGTCTGGCGCCACTGCGGATAATCACCTTGATGTCCGCGTCCCGTGGCAGATCTCCGGCAGGGGTCAGGGAGACCATCCGGTCTGCGTTCTCGTACGGTCCCAGCTGGCTCTTGTCCGTGATCACTGTCCGGGCCGCGCTGAAGCGCACCGCTGTGCCATCTGCTTCCAGGCGGATTGAGGGAACGATTGTCGGAAGATCGACGGGGAAGTTGAACGTGATCACGATCTCCTTGCTGGACTCGGGGATCACATCGTCCCCCTGGGGGCTGAGGTTGACGATCCCCAGGGGCTCGGTGCGGAACGTGAACTCCGTGTCGCCGGTGATAGGCTCCCCTTCCAGGGACTTCAGGGACTTGCTCACGCTGACCTTGTACTCCGTGGCAGGAGCAAGTTGCCCCTTCGGCTCGAATGCCAAAAGACGCGAGCCGTACCACCGGAAGATCCCGTCTACCCTCGGGTACATGGAGAGGACGCTTGAGGCAGTGACTGGTTTTGCGAGCTTTGTCAGCGCCACCACGGGCTTGTTGAAGAGGACCCAGACGCCCCCCTCCAGGTTCTCGTGCGGCACAGTTCCGCTGGGCCCCGTCTCTGAAATCTGGAAAGGCTGATTCGCGTCCTGACCGGATTGCGGGTCGTCGGCTCCCGGAGAATACAATGCGGGAATGGCGAACGCCCGGCCCTGGGAAGGAGAATCCGGGGCAGGGGAACGGCGAATGCCGCACGCTGACACAAGCGCAGCGACAATTGCCGCTGCGAGCAGGAACCTGCACAACCTCTTCATCCAAGCCTCCTGGGAGGAGGCGATTGTACCTCGGTTGGCCGCCTCGGATCAACGAAATGCCGGTCGCTGGGAACCGTTGACAAATTCACGCACTTTGATCATATTTGCCAGCGCATGGTGGGTGTAGTTCAATTGGCAGAGCACCAGACTGTGGATCTGGAAGTTGTGGGTTCGAGACCCATCACCCACCCGTAGCATCGCCGAAGGCGATGCGGAGGTCGGCGCTCTGCGCCGACCGTAGCGTGCAGGGCTGCCGCTGCGGTCGGGGAACTGCACACCGGTGCGTGCGTTCGTAGCTCAGTTGGATAGAGCGCCGGGCTTCGAACCCGTAGGTCGCAGGTTCGAGTCCTGCCGGACGCGTTGTCAAAACGGGGGCCGCTAGCTCAGTTGGTAGAGCAGAAGACTCTTAATCTTCGGGTCGCAGGTTCGAGTCCTGCGCGGCTCAAACCCTCACGGAGTAAGGAATTGCAGAGAAACAAAAAGTACGGCACGACAACTCCTTCGGGCGCCACACCGGCCACGTGAACTCCCCATCTCTGCGTCTCTCGGGCGAACGTACCCTCGCGCTGCTATTTTTTCCCTTCGCCAGAGAGCGCCGCAGCGGCACCGAGCGCGATGTAGATTCCCCCACTGACATACCTCCGGATCCGTTGGAATCCAGGCTGCTTTTTTACGAGTCCGCCGACGCTTGAACCAACGAGGGCATAGATGCTGTCGGTGCAGGTTGCGAGAATCGTAAAAATTCCTCCGAGGGCAAGAATCTGGAAGACCACAGCTCCACGGCTTGGATCGACGAACTGGGGCAGGAACGCGTAAAAGAAAAGCGCTGTCTTGGGGTTCAGCAACTGGACCAGGAGGCCTTTCCGGAAGAGCTCAGAGTACGAACGGTGTTGGGAGCGCTCCCCTTCTGCTCCCTCTCCTTTGCTGAGCAGCGCTCGGATGCCGAGGTAGATCAGATACGCAGCTCCGACATACTTGACGACGTTGAACGCAAGTGCGGATGCCAGCAGAATGGCGGACAAGCCGAAGGCAGCAGCGACGGCATGACATAGGCTTCCGAGTTCGATCCCAAGCACAGATGCCAGGGCCGCCTTTCGGCCTTGGGCCACGCCGCGCGTGACGATATACAGCACAGCGGGCCCTGGAAGGATCAGGAGTCCCAGGGCCGCTGCAACGAATACGATCAGAGATGAGGAGGAAAACATGCCGTCACAATACCGATTCAGAATGTTCTCGTCGATCCCCTGACTTCTCTGCGGCAGCAGCGTTGATTGACGCCCGTCTTGACAGTTGCAGCTTTTGGTTCAGACTAAACTGAATGGGGCGGGATCGCAGCCAGAATAGCGAGAGGGGGAACAAAGTATGTCGACTCATATCGTCATGATGAAACTCACTGAGCATGGCGCCAAGATGATCAAGGACGCGCCTGCCAGAATCGACGATGCGGTGAAAAATCTTGAGGCGATGGGCGGTAAAATGACGGCCTTCTACTTGACCACGGGGGAGTACGACTACGTTGCAGTCGGAGAAGTTCCGAATGACGCGGTGCTGCTGACTTTCTTGCTTGGGCTGGGTGCAATGGGCACTGTTCGGACTACGACTTTGAGGGCGTTTTCACGGGAGGAGCTCGCTTCAGCGCTGAAGAAGCTTCCCTGAACCGGATCTTTAGCGAACCGCCCCGTGACTCCCGCACGGTCCTATCGGCCTGGTTCTCCGGTCACGACAATTTTGTCCGTGACGTCATAGTTGTCTCCCGCTTCCCTTTGGACGATCTTCATCGCCCTTTCTTTCTCGGTCGCGGATTCGGTCGTCCCATAGACGTTCAGGGTTTTACGCCTTTTCAAGAATCCCTTCGAGCCAACAACCAGGTTCAGGCTCTTTGCGTGAATCAGTGGATCTGATTCAAACTCGGCCATGATCTTGTCGACTATGTCCGTCATGGCGACCTCCTCATCAACTTCTTGCTTGTCTGCTTTCCAATGGCTATTGTACCACCCTGGTCAGGTTCCCGCCACCCTTTGAACCGCAAACCCTCTCGACGCCCTTCAACTCAGGGGCGCTGAGGTGGAGTGCATCTTCCTGGACTCAGAAGATCAGATTGGTCTTCAAACTGCGGAGAACCTTGCTGCCAGAATGGGAGAGCTCCTGAAGCTGTCCCAAATGACGCCTCCCGTTCGTCATACAGGTCAAGACTGAACGACAGGAGGATGCCATGAAGAAGTTCATTGTGCTGTACAGCGGAGGAAAGGCTCCGACAACGCCCCAGGAAGGGGAGGCTTCCATGAAGGTGTGGACGGCATGGTTCGGAAGGCTTGGGAAAGCAGTCGTCGAGACGGGCGCCCCATTTGCAGGCTCGAAGACTGTCAGCTCCTCGGGAGCCCAGGAAGGACCCAGCGGCAATGTTTCCAACGGATACAGCCTGATCCAGGCCGATGATCTGTCGGGCGCAGCCAGGCTGGTCAAGGACTGCCCCGTCATCGCCGAGGGAGGCAAGGTCCACGTCTTCGATCTGGCGGAGATGTAGGTTTGAAAGGGACGGCGCTCCCCGGTGCGCCGTCCCTCCTTGCAAAGGCTTTTCTCCTTTGATATATTCTGCGGCGCGGCGGGCATATTGACTCCCGTCCGGTGTCGTTGTTACTATCCAGCGAGAGTGGTGGAATTTGGCAGACACGCCAGACTTAGGATCTGGTGCCCAAAAGGCTTGAGGGTTCAAATCCCTTCTCTCGCAGTGGTAGAGAACATGCGGGAATAGCTCAGTTGGTAGAGCTCCACCTTGCCAAGGTGGATGTCGCGGGTTCAAGTCCCGTTTCCCGCTCTTCCTGTTCCGAATGTTCCAGGAAACTGGACACGTGGGTGCCCCGGAAGAAGTATAGTACAAATCATATACTCGAAAGAGGAATTGCAGGGTGAACGCAACGAAAGAAGTACAGCTTCTTGAAAACTCGAAGGTGAAGCTCACCATCCGCGTCCCCACGGAGGACGTGAGGAAGCAGTACGACGACATCCTCAAGGAGTACACGCAGAAGGCCCACCTGAAGGGCTTCCGGCCCGGCAAGGTCCCCGCGGACATCATTGTGCGCAAACTCGGTCCTGCTCTTATCGACCAGACCAGGTCGGAGGTGCTGGAGAAGAGCCTCTCCGAGGTTTTTGAGAGCGTGGAGCAGAAGCCCATACCGTATGCGACTCCTGAGATAAAGGCTGATGATGCGCTGGAGATCGGGAAGGACTTCGCCTTTGAGGTAATCTACGATACCTGGCCAGCCGTGGAGCTGGGGCCCTATACAGGCCTGGAGATCGACCAGCCTCAGTGGGAGATCACGGATGAGGACATCGGCAGGGAATTGAAGGGCATCCAGGAGCAGAATGCCCTCTTCACCGACAAGGAAAGCGGTGATGTGGAGAAGGGCAACATCGTCAACGTGGACTACGTTGAGCTGGAGGCCGGATCGGAAAAGCAGGGGACACGGCGTGATGCTTTCGTGTTCGAGGTGGGAACCGGATACAATGTGTACAAGATAGATGACGACGTTGTGGGGATGAAAAAGGGCGACACGAAGCTCATCACCAAGGTCTACCCGGAGGATTTCGAAACCAGCGCCCTTGCGGGCAAGTCCGTGACGCTGCAGGTGATGCTCAACAGCATCAAGGAGAAGAAGCTTCCCGAGATCAACGACGAGCTTGCAGAGGACATCAGCGAGAAGTTCAAGAACCTGGATGACCTGAAGGCGGACATCAGGGCAAAGCTGGAGCAGGCCGTGAAGCAGAACGTCCGCTCCAGGACGGTGTCCCGGATCCTGGATTCCATTGTCGAGACATCGAAGATCCCGCTGCCGCAATCCATCGTGGACTACCAGCTGGAGAACATGTGGCAGGAATACGTCAGCCAGATGAGGATCGAAGAGAAGAAGCTCGTGGAGCTTCTGGAAGCGCAGGGGACCACCATAGAGGGTCTCCGCAAGGACTGGCTGCCGTCCGCGGAAAAGCGCGCGAAGCTTCAGCTGGTCATCTCCGAGGTCGCCAAACGGGAGAATATCGCCATCGAGGAAGGAGAGCTCGACGCGGAAATCGCCAAGATGGCAGCTGAGCGCAAGGTCACTCTGGAGGATCTGAAGGAGAGCCTCGCCCGGAACAACCTCGTTGACTACATGAAGTCGAACCTCCGGATCGACAAGCTCTACGATTTCCTCCTCTCCAAGACCGCTCTGCGGCCCGGCGAAAAGAGAAAAGTATTGGACATATTGGCGGGGAATTAGGTACCATTCAGTATGATGAAAATTGACGGGCAGCTCATGGAGGAGATGGACACGAACCTTGTCCCGATTGTCATCGAGCAGACGGGCCGGGGTGAGCGGTCCTACGACATCTATTCCCGGCTCCTCAAGGACAGGATCGTCTTCGTGGACGGGGAGATTTACGACGTGAACGCGGACCTCGTTGTTGCGCAGCTCCTCTTCCTGGAATCGCAGGACCCTGAGAAGGACATCCATCTGTATGTAAACTCCCCCGGAGGGACGGTGACCGCGGGTCTGGCAATCTACGACACCATCCAGTACATCAAGCCCGACGTCCAGACCATCTGTCTCGGGCAGGCCGCCTCCATGGGAGCGCTTCTTCTTGCCTGTGGCACGAACGGAAAGCGCGTGGCGCTTCCCTCGTCGCGCATCCTCATCCACCAGCCCTGGGGAGGCGTCTCCGGACAGGCGGTTGACATCAGCATCCAGGCCCGGGAGCTCGTGCGGATCAAGAAACTCATCATCTCGTATTTCGCAGAGCACACGGGGAAAACAGCCGAAACTGTAGAAAAGGATCTCGAGAGGGATTACTATATGTCCGCGGACGAGGCCTTCGAATACGGGCTCATCGACAAGATTCTAAGGCGGAGCAAGAGTGGCGAAAACTCCCAAAAGTGACGGCTTCAAGGTCTGCTCTTTCTGCGGGAAGAGCGCGGACGTTGCGCGGCGGCTCATCGCCGGGCCCGGCGTGTTCATCTGTGATGAGTGCGTCAACGTCTGCAAGAAGATCCTGGATGAGGAGGAGGAAAACCTCTCCATCGAGTTCACGGAGGACATCCCGAAGCCGCGCGAGATCAAGGATTACCTGGATCAGTACGTGATCGCCCAGGAGCAGGCAAAGAAGGTCCTCTCCGTTGCCGTCTACAACCACTATAAAAGGATAGCTCTCGGTCACAAGGTCCAGAACGACGTGGAGCTGGAGAAGTCCAACGTCCTTCTCATCGGACCCACGGGTACGGGAAAGACCCTGCTGGCGCGAACTCTGGCGCGCAAGCTCAAGGTGCCCTTCGCCATCGCGGACGCCACAACCCTCACGGAAGCGGGCTACGTGGGTGAGGACGTAGAGAACATCCTCCTGAAGCTCATCCAGAACGCGGGCAACAACATCTCCGCGGCTGAGCGGGGCATCGTTTATATAGATGAAATCGACAAGATCGCCCGCAAGAGCGGCGACAACCCTTCCATAACCCGGGATGTTTCCGGAGAGGGGGTCCAGCAGGCCCTCCTGAAGATCGTGGAAGGCACGGTCGCTTCGGTGCCTCCCCAGGGCGGCCGCAAGCACCCCAACCAGGAGATGCTGCGCATCGACACCACAAACATCCTCTTCATCTGCGGCGGGGCGTTTGTTGGGCTTGACAAGATCGTGGAGCAGAGGACGGTGGCGCACCCGCTGGGCTTCGGCTCGGACCCCAAGGGCATGGGGGAGAAGGACCTCGTAGAGCTGTACATGCAGCTCCAGCCTGATGACCTCATCAGGTACGGTCTCATTCCGGAGTTCGTGGGCAGGCTTCCCATCGTGGTCCCGCTGGAGGAGCTGGACGCCGATGCCCTGCGGCGCATCATCACGGAGCCGCACAACGCCATCCTCAAGCAGTACAAGGCCTCTTTCAAGCTGGATGAGGTGGAGCTGGAGTTCGACGAGCGTGCCATCGATGCAATCGCCCACAAGGCCATCGAGCGCAAGACGGGCGCGCGCGGTCTGCGGGCAATCGTGGAGGCGCTGATGATGGACGTGATGTTCGACATACCTTCTCTCAAGGGCGCCAAGAAGGTGGTCATCACCGAACGGGTGGTCACGAGCTCGGAGAAGCCGGAGATCATCCTTTCCGGCCAGAAAAAGACGGCATAGCGGCCGTTTCAAAAAATGAAGATCCTCCTCAAGAGACACGAGATGTTCATGGTCCCGTTGAAGGACCTCGCAGTTTTCCCCAGGATGGTCGTGCCCCTTTTCGTGGGCCGGAGGCGGTCCCTGCGCAGCGTGGAGGAGGCCATGCGTCTGGGCAGGCCGCTCTTCCTGGTGTCCCAGAGGAAGACGGGCGTTGAAGAGCCCGACGAGCGCGATGTGCACGATGTCGGGACGGTGTCCCGGGTGCTGCAGATGCTCAAGCTTCCCGACGGGAAGATCCGGCTCCTCGTGGAGGGGCTGGAAAGGGCAGTCATCACGAAATACTCCGAAACGCGGGATTCTTTCCGCGTCATCGTGCGCCCGCTCCCTGAGACCAGGGACATCACATCCCAGGTGTCCGCTCTCATGCGGACGGCGTTGTCGCAGTTCACGCGGTACGCGGAGGTCTCGAAGAAGGTGCCTCCCGAGGTCGTCACAGCCGTGGAGAGCGCCGAGCTTCCGGATACCCTCGTGGACCTGATTGCCGGAAACCTGCCAATCAAGCTCCCCCAGAAGCTGGAGCTCCTGTCCATAGAAAACACGGAGAGCCGGCTGGAGAGGTGCGCGGCAATCGTTGCCTCGGAGATCGAGGTGCTTTCCCTGGAGCAGGAGATCACAGGAAAGGTCAAGCGCAAGCTCGAGAAGACGCAGAAAGACTACTTCCTCAACGAGCAGCTCAAGGAGATCCAGCGCGAGCTCGGGGCGGAAGGGGATGATCCAACAGGGGCCAAAGAGCTGGAAGAGAAGGTGAAGGCCAAGGGGCTGCCCGCGGAAGTTGCGGAGAAGTGCCAGAAAGAGCTCAAGCGTCTGGGCCGGATGCAGCCCATGTCCCCCGAGTCTGCTCTTCTGAGGACCTACCTCGAATGGATCGTGGACCTGCCGTGGAAAGAGACAACCGCGGACAACCGCGACATCGAGCGGGCCCGCCAGATCATGGATGAGGACCACTATGACCTGAAAAAGGTCAAGGAGCGGATCCTCGACTTCATCGCCGTGCGTCAGCTTTCCCCCGCGGTCAAGGGACCCATCCTCTGCTTCATCGGCCCTCCCGGCACCGGCAAGACCTCCCTGGGCAGGTCTGTGGCGCGCTCCCTGGGACGGAACTTCGTCCGCGTTTCCCTGGGAGGCGTGCGTGATGAGGCCGAGATCCGGGGGCACAGGAAGACGTATGTCGGCGCGCTTCCCGGCAAGATCATCCAGTCCATGCGAAAGGCAGGGTCGCGCAATCCCGTCTTCCTCCTGGACGAAGTCGACAAGATGAGCTCTGACTGGCGCGGGGACCCTGCATCAGCCCTGCTGGAGGTGCTTGACCCAGAGCAGAATGCGACGTTTGTGGATCACTATCTCGAGGTGCCGTACGACCTGTCCCACGTGATGTTCATCACCACGGCCAACTCCTCCCACAATATCCCCTATCCGCTCCGGGACAGGATGGAAGTGATCGAGATCTCCGGGTACACGGAGTTCGAGAAGGAGAAAATAGCGGAAAAGTTCCTGGTGCCCAAGCAGATCAGGGAGAACGGGCTGGACTGGGCGGATATCACGTTCCAGAAGTCGGCCATCCTCAAGCTCATCCGCGGCTTCACAATGGAAGCCGGAGTGCGAAACCTGGAGCGTGAGATTGCCAACATTATCAGGAAGATCGCGCGGGAAGCGGTGAAGGAAGGCAGGATGCCCCCGGCCGCGCCGCAATCGAACGACACGGAAAATCCCCCGGCGCCGGCCGTGGTGGCGCCGGCAGAACCGGCCAGCCCCGCCGCGCAGCCTGGTGCGCAGCCCGCGGCCCGGCCCGAGGCCGGCGCGGAGTCCTTCAAGGTCACCGTCACGGGCAGGAACGTGGAGAAGTACCTCGGCAAGGTGAAGTTCCTGGAGAATACCTTCTCCCGCGACGTGAAGCCGGGCCTCGCATACGGTCTTGCGTGGACCGAGGTGGGAGGGCAGCTCCTGCCCGTGGAGGTGGCCATCCTGGAGGGCAAAGGGGATCTCATGCTCACCGGCAGCCTTGGTGAGGTGATGAAGGAAAGCGCGCAGGCAGCGCTCTCCTTCCTGCGGGCCCACCATGCGGCGCTGGGGATCCCCGCCGACTTCACCAAGGACCGCGACATCCACGTCCACGTGCCTGAGGGAGCCATCCCCAAGGACGGCCCGTCCGCGGGCATCACCCTCACGGCCGCCCTTCTTTCCGCAGTCTCGGGAGTCGCCCTGAAGAGCGGCTTCGCAATGACCGGTGAGATCACGCTGACGGGCCGGCTGCTTCCCATCGGCGGGGTCAAGGAGAA
>Ga0187881_10003163_pt1 | contig 14537 bp, 15 predicted proteins | sample June2016WEW_19_1_2_FD_133017 | JGI IMG/M metagenome (GOLD analysis project Ga0187881, IMG submission 133017) | Peatland microbial communities from SPRUCE experiment site at the Marcell Experimental Forest, Minnesota, USA - June2016WEW_19_100 | ecosystem: Environmental > Terrestrial > Soil >...
CCAGTTGTGGAAGAAGATGTAGACGCCGAGGGAGAACGGCAGGCTTTCGCTGACCAGCGGATTGATCTTCCCTGCCGTGTAGCCCATCCCGTAGATGAGCTGGGTCACCCCGTTCTGGCCGACGTATAGGCCGGCATACCAGCCCAGGACCATGGCCAGTGCCGACAGCGCATGGAAGGGCAGGTTTGCGGGGTCCAAGGCGAACCTCTTCAGCTCCCCTAATCCTGTAAGGAACCTCGACCAGAGGGACCCCACCATGGGCTTCAGGTCCGAGGAGAAGGGTGGGAGGAATTCATAGGGAGGAACCTCCGGCCCGCCTAGCTCCTGGAACAGCCTGGTCTTTGACATATGGAGCACCGGCGTCACCAGGATGAGCACGCCCACTGTCACCAGCGACGATATCGGCAGCCCTCCCTCGGGTATCAACGACGAGGCGGCGGTGAGCGCCCCTGTGAGGAGGACGTAGACGATGCCATAGGTGAGCGTGACGCCGTAGTTCCTCCGGCTCAGCCTGAGGCTCCTCGAGATGGCCGCCCACCCAGAAAGGTTCTCCGCCACCACGGCCACCGGAGTGTAGACGAGCATGGAGGAAAGGATGAGAGTGAGCACGGTGGCCACCGACAGGAGGGACACGGCACCTACCAAAGCTGCAACCTCCGTGGATGAAAGCAGGATCGCCGCGGACGCCGGAACTGCCACTATGAGGGGTCCCAGGGTGACGAGGTACGAGAGGAGGAAGGTCCAAGCCATGGGCCTCCACCTCTCTCTGAACGCTGTCATCACCTCGGGGATCCCCACATGAGCCCCGTCTAGCGCCTTCCAGTAGGACCCGTATTCTGCCGAGTACACGAAGCCTCCTGCCAGGACCACGACGGCCAGGGTGACGACCGCCGCGGGGACAACGAACAGGGCCGCTGTTTCGACGAACAAGCGAGCGGTCAGCAGGGAGCCCAAGGCGGCGTAGTCTGACGCGCCAATGGCGGCCGCCGCCTCCTTGATCCAGGAGGTCTTCTCCAGGTCGACGACCATCCCCAAGAAGGCCATCCCGAATATTGCCTCTGACAGCACGCTGAGAGAGGTGGCCAGCATGGTCGGCACGGAAAGCGCCGGGCTGGCCCTCCACGACCAGTAAGACTTTGAGAGCATTGCGTCGATAGAAATGGTCTTGTGGTATGGGTAGACCATCGTTACAGGTTGGCTGCAAGCTTCTTAAAAGTGTTGGACGGAGCAGAGAGCGACGGACATACGGAAAAGCCTCGTAGTCCGCGTCGGGTGGCGAAGAAGAGGGCAGGAACGGGCGGTCGGCAGCCAAGGGCATTACCAGGGTTGGCATCGCTTTCTCGGCGCTACGGAACTGGCTTGGCGGGTCCTTCCCGTCCAGAGGGTTCGAAGATTGCCCAGGGTCCAGCTAGCTCCTCGCGGTCCCTACCGCGGCGGTCATGACCTTTGTCCCTGCGACTAGTCAGTCGGGGGCGGGGCGGCGCTCCGACCAGTTTCCTCGGCTAAAGCTTCATCCTTCTAAAGGAGATGGTACCCACCGCTAGGACCGCTAGGTCGAAGCCGACGAGCACGGGAAGGTCCACCAGGAGGCCGAACTTGTATGTCCCCAGCATCAGCCCCCGAATGGCGTCCACCCCGTAGGTCACAGGGTTCCCAAAGGTGACGATGGAGAGCCACGGGGGGAGGTTGCTGAGGGGGAAGAGCGCGCCCGAGAGGAAGAACAGCGGGAAGGTGACAAAGCTGCTCAGGAGGCCGAAGCCCTCCGGGGACTCCATCATGGAGCCGATGATGAGGCCGATGCTCACCAGCCCCACCACCAGCACGAAGAGCACCACGTAGACTAGCGCGAAGCCCAGCCCCGCGGGTATCCCGAATATCGGCGCCAACACCAGCATTATAGTCGCTTGTATCACGCCGTCGGTCACCCCTCCCAGGACCTTCCCGAGGAAGGCCGTGCTCCTAGCGATGGGGGCCACCAGGACCTCCTTCAGGAAGTCCAGCCTCTTGTCCCAGACGACGTAGGCCCCGTAGAAGATGGAGGAGAAGATCACCGTCATGGCGATGATCCCAGGATAGATGAACGTCTGGTAGTTCACGCTGCCGACGCTGAACTCCGAGCCCAGCCCGCCGCCGAATACGAAGAGCCAGAGGAGCGGGTTGATGGCGGAGGACACTATCCTGGACCTCTCCCGAAGGTAGATCTTCAGCTCCCTCTCCCAGAGGGCGTAGAGCCCCGATAGCTCGCTCATCTTCTCTCACTGGCCGTCATGGCCCTCTCCCAGAAGCCTCCCTCCTCGCCTTCCTCCTTGAACTCCCTTCCCGTGTAATGCATGAAGACGTCGTCTAGCGACGGCGGGTGAAGCTCCACTCCTCCGACCTTCCCGACGAGGCTCAGTACCTCCTGGATGTGAGAACGGGCGTCCGTCACAGTCAGGTAGAGGGTCGACCCCTGGGCCTCCACCTTCTTGACGTAGGGGAGAGACTCCACCGCCTTCACGTTGGGGCTCTCGATCTCTAGCTTAATGATGTCCCCGCCCAGCGTGCGCTTCAGGTTCTCGGGCGTGTCGAGGACGACTATCTTGCCGTGGTCTACGATCGCTATCCGGTCGCAGAGCCTGTCCGCTTCATCCATGTAATGCGTGGTGATTATGATCGAGAGCTTCTGCTCCGCCACCAGCTTCTCTACATACTCCCATATGTGCTCCCTCGTCTGAGGGTCCAGCCCGAGGGTGGGCTCGTCTAGGAAGAGGACCTTGGGGCTGTGGAGAAGGCCTCTGGCGATTTCGAGGCGTCTCCTCATGCCGCCGGAGTAGTGCTTGACGAGGTCGCCCCTCCGGTCCCACAGACCCACGAGGTTGAGGACCTCCTCGATGCGCTTCTTGCGAACGTTCGCCGGCACTCCATAGAGGAGGGCGTGGAGCTTCAGGTTCTCATATCCGGTCAGGAGATCGTCAGAGCTGGGCTCTTGGAAGACCATGCCGATGCTCTTCCGGACCTTGGCGGGTTGCTTCAGGACGTCGAAGCCGTTGATCCTTGCCGTGCCCCCGCTGGGCTTCAACAGTGTGGCCAGCATGTGAAGCGTCGTCGTCTTCCCGGCACCGTTCGGCCCAAGAAGGCCGAAGACCTCACCTTCTCCGATGGAGAAGCTCACGCCGTCCACCGCCACAAGGTTCCCGAATTCCTTCCTGAGACCTTCTACTTCAACGATCAATAACTATCAGCACGCCGTCCGTGCCGCCTTAAAGACATTGTTGGGGAGCCGGTCGGTGATCATACTGGCCTTGTCGATCCTCCTGGGCGCCACGATGGCAACAGGGGCTTTCGCGGGTCGTTATCATCCTCCTTTCGATAGCCTTCTTTGGCTTGGCGTGGTCCGGCATCTCCTTGATCATCGAGCTGCGGACAAACAACGGAGAAACTGTCTTGGGAATCGGGGCCCACCTGCCTCTCCCCCCTCCTCTTCATGAGCACGGCCCTGACGCCCGCTTCATTCATGTCCAGCCCGATCCAGACCGTCTTCGACTTCAACCCCATCAGTTATACGGTGAACGCCGTGCGGGTGCTCATGTTGAATGGCTACGACTGGGGGACGATAATCCAGGCCTATGCGGTGATCGCCTCATAGCGGTCCTGACCCTGGTGGACCACATTCTACCTCTTCAGGAAGGTCGTGAGCTAATCACTCGCCAACGATCTCCACGATGACCTTCCTCTCGGGCCTTGGCCCATCCAGCTCGAGAAAGAAGACGCTCTGGAATTCGCCAAGGGCAAGCGAGCCCCCTTCCACCGGGACCGTGACCGAAGGCCCGAGATAGGCCCCTGCAAGGTGCGACTGGGCGTTGTCGTCAACGAGGTTGTGGAGCCAAGTCCCCCTGCGTGGGAAATCCTCCGCCACCTTCACCAAGACGTCTCGGAGTAGGCCCTCTTCGTTTTCGTTGATGATTATCGCTCCCGTCGTATGCATGGAGTAGACCACGCAGATCCCACCTTTCACTCCGCTCTCCTTGACCGCCTCGGCGACGCCGGCCGTCAGGTCGACCAGCTCCCTCTTGTCATGGGTTTCCAACGACAGTTCCCTGCTGAATGCCTTCAAACCAGGTTACATCCCTTTTTGAGATCGATGCCTCATGCTGTCACGGGGAGATAATTCATCGTTTCGGTCCTGCGGCCGGTTCCTCGGTCATTTGAATCCGGCGGCGAAGTCCTCCGGGATGGCGGAGGCATCTCCATTAAAGGGCGGTCCATGGCCGGGGAGCAGGATCGAGAAGTCTAGGGTCGTCGTTTTCCTGACGGAAGCCTTCGCCTTGAGCGGGGCTCAGCTACCGGGCTTGGGTCGCAAAGACCCGAGCTACGGGCGAACCACGGCAAGCCCTCCCCAGTATCGGCTGTCTGGCTTTCGCTGGGCCGGGGCTCAAATGCCTTCCTCGGACCTCTCTACATAGCCAGGATGATTTCGATGCTAGAGACGTTGCTCATTGTCCCAGTTTCCGTGTTCTTGAGCTGCTCCGTCTCGATGTTTATCTCCTTCACCTTGGCTTCGGTGGCGAAACGCTTCCTCGTTATTTCTGCCACGTCAACAGCCGTGCTGATGGCTCTTCCTCTTGCCTTGATGTGTACCTCGTTCACTCCGTTCTGGAAGAGGGTCAGGCATGCTAGCACGTAGTTCATCGCAGGTTTCTTCCCGATTAGTACGGTGTTTGGGGCTGACATTTTGTGTCCTCGTGACATTACTAAGCTGGTTTTAAATGTCTTTCGCTGGCATCAGCCAATCCCCTTCGGGCCCGGGCTCAGATCTTCCCCACCTCTCTCACTTCGTAGAATACGTGACGGTATGAAACCGCCCCCATAGCCAACAGCACCAACGACGTCAGGATGAGCGAGCCCAGCGCCCCCAGGGCCACCGGCTGGCCCCCGAAGACCCATGACCTGAGAGCGCCGACCCCCTGGCTCAGTGGATTGTATTCGATGAGCGTGGTCAGGAACCCCGGAAAGACGCTCTGTATGACGGAGATGGGGTAGGATATGGTGCTCATCCCCAGGAAGGCCACTTGGAGGCCATCGGCGAAGACCCAGTACCTCTCGCCCCTCTTGGAGAATAGGTTAAGCACAGCGGCTATCCCGGAAAGTCCCATCGAAAGCATGAACATCATCGGCAGCATCGCCAGGGCGGCCAGCCATGAAGCGTGAGGAAGTATGGCTAGGGCGACGGCCAGCAGGATGCCCGAGTAGATGGTCCCTCCGAGGCCCCCGGAGATGATGTGTGCCCATACCAGGCCGTCTGTGCTCACCGGCAGGCTGAGGTAGTACTGAATCACGCCTTCAGTGAGCCCCAGATAGACCCTCCTCCCGACATCCAACGCGGCGGCGAACATCCCCGCGATGACGACGCCTGGCACGAAAAACGCGAAGTAGTTGAAGCTCATCATGCCGTTGTAAACCAGGCCGAGGACCAGCATATCCGAGAGGTTCAACCCGATCAGCGTGGCGATGAGCCATTTCGTCCTGAAGAAATACGAGACGTCTACTCTGACGATCCTGAGTATCCTGCTACGCTGGCTCAAGACGACTTCACTCCCTCGACGGCGTGAGAAATCGTGAACATGCCAGCGAACAGGGCCCCTATGACCAGAGCCAAGACTACCACCGCCGCCAAGTAGGGATCGAGGAGGAGGGAGGGGGAGAAGCCCAGCATTCTCCTCAGGAGGTCCGTCCCGTACGTCATGGGGTTGCCCAGCGACACGTCGGCGTAAGCGGTGGGCATGTAGGCCAATGGGTAGTACATGGTGCTGAACCGTATGAGGAGGGCGCTGAGCCCCGCCACCACCGCGCTGTATATGTCGAAGGACCGGAAGGCCACGAACGACAGGGCCACCATCAGGCCGATGACCGCTATGCTCAGCAGCGTTATGATGGCGAGCGTCGACAGCAGGACGGTGGGGGTCATGACCCCGCTCAGCCACATTATGATGGCTAGAGGCGGCGTCAGCCTTACAGTGTTGACCACCACGCCCAGCATTATCTGCTCGAAGAAGAGGTCGTTACGGGCCATAGGGAGGGAGAGCAAGTACTTGAGCCTCCCTTCATGGGCGCTTTCGACGAAGCCCCTGCCGACCCAGGACGCCGTGTTGAAGAGTATGAGGACCAGCAGCCCCGTGCCATAGTAGAAGATATAATTGTCGGGCTTCACAACAAGGGCCGAAATCAGGCGCCCGTACACGAAGAACTCGAACGCGAAGAAGAACCAGTAGTAGAGCACCCAGGGGATGGAATCGAAGGCCTCCGCCAAGTCGAACAGCAAAAGCGAGAAGATCCTAGGAGGAGCCGTCATCTTGGAGTGTCCCTCCCGCGTAGTGCAGAAAGATATCGTCCAGGGAAGGCTCCGTGACCCTGACCGATGTAACCTTCAGCGAGCGCGAAGAGGCGCTGCTCATCATCAGCGGGAGCCAGTCCTCCGACCTCGTGACGTAAACCCTGAGGCGGTTGTCGGACTCCTGCAGCACCTTGGCCGTTCCTTCGACCTTCTCGATGGCGGCTACGTCCAGCCCGCCGACGGGGGCCATGAATTCGATGTCCACTATGTCAGCGCCCCTGACGCTGTCCTTGAGGGTCCTGAGGTTGTCGGTGACCACCTCCCTCCCCTTGCTCATTATGGTGATCCTGTCCGCGAGGTACTCGGCCTCTCTCACTTCGTTCGTGGCCACCACGACGGTCGAGCCTCCCTCCCTCATCTCCCGGATCTTGTCCCAGATCATCCGCTTCCCCGCCAGGTCCACCATGGAGGTGGGCTCGTCGAAGATGGCCACCTGGGGCTTCTGGATGAACTGCTTCGCCACTTCTAGCCGCTTCCCCTGCCCCCCTGAAAGCTCCATGAACCTCTTGTCGCGGGACTCCCACAGGTCGAACTCGTGGAGGGCCCTGTCGACGACCTCTCTCCTCTTCTCCCCTTCGAACCCATAAATGGAGGCGTGGAACGACAGGATGCCCCTCGGCTTGTGCCTCCAGAAGCCCCTGGGCTCCTGGAAGGAGATTCCCACCACTTCCCTCACCTTCAGAGGCTCCTTGACGATGTCGTAACCCATGACCTTCGCCGTCCCCCCGCTGGGCTTGAGCACGGTCGAAATGAGGTGGAGGAGCGTGGTCTTCCCCGAGCCGTTGGGCCCCAGGATGACGCGTATCTCTCCCATCTTCACTTTGAGGTTGAGGCCGTTGAGGGCCGTCGCCTTCCCATAGCCTTTCGACAGCCCCATCGTCTCGACGGCGAAATCCAATCCGACTTCTGCCTCTACATCTCGCCGCTCCGCAGCAAGGATGTAATAAGACTTGCGACCCCCAGCTTGCGGGCTCCCTTGTTCTATGGTCTAGGGGCCGGCGGCCCCCGACTGTGGACGTCTCTAACCAGACGATTGTCGAGCCGGACTCCGCAGCCGCACTTGGCGCATCTGTGGCCAGGTCGCAGCCTTCCAATTGGAGCGCTACGATTTCAGTGGGAGGCGCCATCACGGGCGCACCAGCGTCCGGCGCGTTGCCTGCCGTCGCATGGTCGCTCGCCGTCGTAGCCCTCCTTCTGCTCTGGTGCGTCAGGAATCCCTCGTCAATAGGAGGGTTCTATTCTGGATTGTCTCGCTTTGCCAGGTCGAGGCTTCGCAGGCCGTCTGGGGCTGGCCTCCGCTAATCACCGTTTAGCAGCTTAGGCCAGGGGTCAGGTGCGAATCAGGCTCGAAGGAACGGGTCCATTAGATGAACCCGCCCAGGTAAATGGACGCCGTGATTTCTATCCCTATCACCATGCAGATTAGCCCCGCGACGATTATGTACAGTCCCTTGTTCCCTCGTTCATTCTTCCACACCATCGCCCCTAGGATGACGGCGGCGGAGCCAAAGATCTCAGGCAAGATAAAGAGGCTCGCGATCGCGGCCAATATTCCAAGAGTCGCATACCTGCTCGGCGTGGCCGCTCGAGAAGCACGGGGCGGCGGAGAAGAGTAGGTCATGGGCTGAGAGCTGGGCGGGGCAGAAGGCTGTTGAGGCTGAAGCGCGGCGCCACACCTACTGCAGAAGGTGGCCTGCGAAGACACTAGTTCGCCGCAGTTGGGACATGTGGGCATAATTTATTCGGCAGTCCGAACAGATATCCACCTCTTATGTCTTTCTCCCCTTGGACAGCTAGTCTGTTCCAAGGAGCTGCTCACTGGAAGACCTCAATCCATATTCCGTTGGGGTCTTCTACGTAGGCCCATCTTGCTGTCTTGGTCCTGATCTCTTTAACTAAGGGGTGCCCCAGCTTCTTCGCTAAGGCAACGGTTTCGTCCACGTTCTCGACTTGGAAGCAGAGATGGTCCAGCCCATCCCCGACCGTGTATCGCTTATCGTAGAGGCTCCCCTTCTGGTAGAAGTTAAGCTCCAGCGGGAAGCCTCCCTCTTCGCTGACCAGAGAAGCCACCTCTCCGTGAGTGACTTCGATCTTGCTTCTTCCCGAAAGCTTCATGCCGAACAGCTTCGTGTAGAATTCGATGGACGCGTCAAGGTCCTTGACTCTGATGCCTACGTATGTAAACTTGGATTTCACAGGTCGAACTCCGCAGCAGGATGTCTTAAGGTTGTCGTCGCTCGCTCATCGCCCGAGAATGCAAGCCCGTGCACCTAGCTTTCGGCGAATGGTGACCACGTGCGGGGTCCGCACTACGGTCCGTCGGCAGAGACCGCCCAAGTGGGTATGCGCTTTCGGCTCACATTGCATTCTTGCCTTCCACCACGGGGGAATCTGACCCAACTCTCTGTAGCGGGTCTCTTATGCCGCTGTTTCGACGTCCACCTCACCGTGACCAACGATTTGATGTCGCAGATTCGCGTCGCCATCAACATCTCGGTCTATGATCAAAGGAGTGGCGACCTGTTGGACTGCAAAGGCGCTCATGTAAACATACACTCTCGATCACTCCGCGTTTGCCGCTGCCTAGTTTAGCCTGTCCACCCAGGAGCTCCGGCTCGCGTTCGTCGTGAAAGTCAGCTCCCCCCAATTGCCAGGACGCGGCCACCGTGTCGACCACCAAGAAGGTCACCACCATCGACTTCCTGCTCTTGAAAGCCGGCATCCTGACGAGGCGAACGTGACCGGGTTCCCTCGCTCACAAGAGTTGCTCCGCGTAGAGTTTCCTGATCAGCCGCGGCTTCGGTTCTGCGGATCAGGCCACCTACAGTGGTTCACCCCTTGGGGAGCCGGCAGCCTTCCGCCGAAACGCTACCCCCGTAGATAGGACTCCACCGATCGCCACGAGAGGAAGCAACATGGTGAGCCACAGCCCCGACGACGCGACAGCTCCCGCCAGCGCGGGCCCCACGAACGAGCCAAGGCCCAGCGACGACTCGAAGAGGCCGGCCGATCGTCCCCTCCCTTCGGCCGGACCGCTAAGCATGCTGACTAGGGTGGCCGAATACACGGACCCAAAGCCTATCCCGGTCACCAGAGAGCAGAGGATGAGAAGATACTGGTTGGGTCCAGGAAGTATCGCATATAGTGGAAAAGCCGCGGCCACCAGTAGGAACGTCGTCATGGTGCCCATCAGCCCCAGAGAGCGCATCACCCTCTCCGAGAGGAAGAAGGCGAGAAGGCGCCCCGCGTAGATGGCGCTGAGCACCGTCCCCCACAGCGCGACTTCGAGGTTCAGGCTGGCGGCGTACCTTGGGAAGAACGTAGAGAAAGTTGTCAAGGTCAGGCCGTACACGAAGCTGAATGAAAGAAGCACCGCCGTCGCCTTGAATTCCAGTTTCTCCTTCGGCCTCACTAAGGGGGAGGAGTGAACCGGAGGGCGACCCTCTATCCTCAATGTGAGGAGGAGGGCAGCGAGCATTGCGGAGACACAAAAGAATAGGGTACCCACCACCGAGCTCCAGTCCACCAGCAGGCTCCCGAAGACTGGCGCGGCCATGGCACCCACTCCCCAGGCTAGGTTGAACGTCTTCATGCTCCTTCGGACATCGGTTCCGCTGACGCTGTAGAGGGCCTCCAGAGGAGGCCAGATCATGGCCCAGCCTAACCCCTCTAGGAGCCTCAGGCCGACGAAGACGGCAGGGTTGCTCACCATGGTATAGGCTAGGCAGAGGACGGTCAGGAGCGAGGAGCCCAGGACCAGGAGCCTCTTCGGGCCGACCCTGTCCGAGAGCCTGCCTGTGAAGAAGGGAGCGAACATGTATACCACTGAACCCGACGCCCCCACTAGCCCCACCAGAAAGCTGTTCGCACCCAGCTGGAAGGCCCTGTAGGGGAGGTAGATGGAGATCATGACTATGGTCAGCTCCGAGAAGAACGAGATTATTGCCGGGTACTGGCTTCTGTCCACGCTTTCATGCACGTCGATAGGGCGGGTTCTAAAGGTTGCCGTACCCTTGCCGGACGTCCCTTCCTTGAACGTAGGCTGGGTCAAGGTGCTGGTCGCCGTCGCCGTGGGACTGCTGATGTTCATCGTCGGTGTTCGTCACTTCAAGATCTTCCCACCGCAGGATTTCCCGCCGAATCAGACAAATGACAGGCTTCCCTACGACGCCCTCAGGACGAGCATCAGGACGCTTCTGGCGGACCCGGCGAACTCAGGGGCTAGCGAAGAGCTGCTTCAGCGCTTCTCCTGAACCTGAAGGCGGTCACCGCGGCGTATGCGGCGACTGAGACGACGAGACCGAACCAGTCAGCCGCGTAGATGAGCCCGAGCGCCACGCCAATGGTGAAGACGACGCCATCACGGACGATGGTGTCACCTTCTTGGAAGTACCACGCCACGAGCAGCTCGGCGAGGACGATGTAGGCCACCACGGGCGCCGCCGAACTCGCTTCGGCCTCTCCCATCACAGAAAGCACCAACCCAAACACCAAGAGCAGCATGCTCTCGCGGACGCCATCGAAGGTCAGTCTGGCGGACCTCATTACGTGCTTGAGGGATCCTTCTGGAGCCATAGGATGCTCCTCCGCAACCATCAAGACACCCTCCTAGATGGTAGGAGAGCGAACGAAGGAGGAGGGTCGCAATGTGCCGATCCCGGGGGAGGGCTCGGCCTGTACGCCATGGGTCTAGCGACCAGGCCGAATCTCTCCGGGTGCGTCCTACCCCATTCACGCCAGCCGTTCAACCCATTCGTCAGGTTCAAAGTTGCCTGGTACGCTATTTATCGGATTTCCGAAAACGTTCCATAATCACTAGTGATAGGACGCAAAGTGTGGCGTCATAGCGGCCCGCGCCGCCGCTTGTGGACCGCTCAGTAGATCCCGTCGAGCGCCCTGTTGTACTTATCCGAAAATATGGCGCTTGACAACTCCTTTGTCGACAGCTCGTGCGTCACCTTTCCGTCCCTCACTGCGTAGGCTCTGTCACACTGGGAGATTACGATGGGATCATGGGTTACGATGACGAAGGTCACGTTCTTCTCCTTCCTGAGCTCCTTAATCAGGTCCATGAGTCTCTTGGCTGACTTCGAGTCCAGGTCCCCCGTCGGCTCGTCGGCTAGGATTACTGAAGGTCCATTGGCAAGGGCCCTAGCGACGGCCACCCTCTGCTGCTCTCCTCCGCTTAGCTCGTCGGGCCTGTGATGGAGCCTCTCCTCTAGCCCCACCGTCTTCAGGAGCTCCCGCGCTCGATCGTCCTGCACCCCCTTCGGCACGTTGGCGAACGACATGGGCAGCTCCACGTTTTCGAGGGCGGAGAGCGTCGAAATCAGGTTGTAGAACTGGAAGATGAAGCCGACCTTGTTCAGCCGGTAATCCGCCAGCTCGGATTCTCCCAGCTGGCTCAGGTCGACCCCGTCGACCACCACCTTCCCCTGCGACGGCCTGTCCAAGCCTCCGATCAGGTTCAGGAGCGTCGTCTTCCCCGACCCCGAAGGGCCGATGATCCCCACGATTTCGCCCCGATTGATCTTCAGGCTCACACCGTTCAACGCCGGAACGGGCACCTTCCCTCTCCTGTACTGCTTGGTGGCTTGGACGGTCTCAACGAGGCTCTCAGACATGTCTTAGCGCCTCCACAGGGTCCATCCTCGTAGCACGCCAGGCCGGGTATATGCCGGCGAGGATGCCCACAAGGGTCCCGAGCCCCAAGCTGAGGACGAGGTTAAATGCCGTTAGCGTAGGGGCCAGCCTGCCTGGGATAAGCCCCGCAGCTGCCCGACCTGCTCCACCAGCCGCGATGCCTCCGGTGAGGGAAGGCATGAACAGGGTCACCGCGATGCCTACGCCCAATCCCACGACAGCGCCGATCAGGCCGATGATGACCGCTTCGCTCATGAAGATCTTCATGACCTGGCCCCTACGGGCGCCTATCGCCCTCAGGGTACCTATCTCGCGGGTCCTTTCGCTGATCGACATCATCATGGTGTTCACTACGCCGAATCCGCCGGCGAGCAAGGCCACAAGCCCAATGACAGTGAAGAAGGTGGTCAGCGTGCTGGATAGGGAGGAGGCCGTGCCGGTGACGCCGTTGGCCGTTGTCACTCTGACGCCTGCGATGGTGGAGGAGATTATGGTGGCAAGGCTCTGCACCGTGCTGGAGTCGGTGGCCTTTACGTAAATTTCCGACACCTGCCCGGTCTCGTTGGCTATGCTCTGGGCGTTCGCCAGCGTAATGTAGGCCGACCGTGCTTCCGCTCCGAAGGTGCTGCCTGTAGAATAGAGTCCCACTACCGTATAGTTCGCCACATCTGTGGAGTTGGCCCCAACCGTGACCACGTCACCCACGGTCACGTTGAGGTTCGACGCCAACGTGCTGTCCAGGACGATTTCGTTCTGCTGCGGCGAGGAATCCAAGGAAGTCCCGTTGACAATGTTCAGCCCGTTGGTGACTGCGGAATAGGTGCTAGGGTCGATCCCGTTGAGGAAGACGGTGCCGTTGTCGACGTATCCGCTGGTCGACAGCTGCACGGAGGTGGCATAGACGCCCGTTATGTTTCCAATCTCCCCGACCACCGTGTCGGGGAGCGTGTTGCCAGATCCGAATATCTGCTGGAAACTGAAGCCTCCGTATCCGCCCCCGGGAGCTCCGCCACCGAACCCCCCGAACCCGCTGAAAGTCGTCCTGTTGAACTGGGGGGTGGTGCCGTTCGCCACCGTAATCTCCGCCCCGATGAGGTTCCTCACGAGGCCGCTGGTCTGCGCCGACGTGCCCGCGGCCAGCGAAAGCAAGACGAGGATCATGGCGACGCCTATGACGATGCCCGACACGGTGAGGGCAGTCCTCGTCTTCCTCTGCCTCAAGCTTCTTATCGCTAGATTCCAGGAGGACAATCCGACCTATCGCGCTCCAAGTCTCCAGACGAGGTCGGATTCGACCGGGCAGGTAGAGCGAATCTCATCATTCGAACTGTGAACGGTTAGCAACATGCGCACTGCGAGTAACCGCCATCAGGGCGGCATTTAACGAATTTCCTGAATGGCTCCCTAATCTCTAGCTACCTCATAGCGAATACCCCACCCTGTGCGACCCAACGGAACAATAAAGGAGATCGGCATGTCGCGCGCTTTCCTGGTGTCTAGCGCGTCTTGCCAACAATTATGGAACCTTTGTGGAAATCCGTTATATATCGTCCGAAGCCTGCTTCTTATCTGACTGGTTTGTCGGAGCTTCTGCGCAAGGCCGGCCGCGATTTGTTGGAGGCGAGCTTGAAGCCGCTTGACCTCAAGTTCGAGCTCGGCTCCAAGCTTGGGATCTTGGGGGCCAATCCTTGGACATCATAACTTCGAACCTGGTAGCGAGGATAGCATGACGACCACCGTCCCCCGGCCTGGCCACTCCGACTTCGCGGTTCCTCTCATGAAGGAGGCGCTCCGTTCGTCAGGGCGGGAGCTTCTTGACGCTCGGCCCTCCGATATCGTTATTTCAGGGCGTCGTTTGAGTCGTAGCGGTCTTGGATGCATACGAGCGCCTTCTCTGGTGGCTCTTCGCGGGGAGCGCCGGCGCAAAGACGAGGGTCCAGGTCCTTCTGGCGATAAGGGAGGAGCCGAGGAACGCCCTTCAGCTCTCCCAGAAGCTGGGGCTGGACTACACTACGGTGAGGCATCACCTGAAGGTACTAGAGAAGAACGGAATAGTGGTGAGCGAAGGTGAAAAGTACGGCAGGCTGTACTTCGTCTCCGACGCCATGGAGTTCCACTGGAAGGGCTTCGAATCCATCCTTGAGAAGACAGGCCGCGCCAAGCGAGGAGGTGAAACCAGAAATGGGAGCAGTTGAGAAGAAGGGTCATGGCGCCTTCATATGGCTGATGGCGGTACTGCTTATCGGGATCGGAGCCGGGGTCATACTCTCCATATTCGACCAGATACATGGATTCGGGTTTGGGTTCGGCTTCGGTCGCCAGCTGCCATTCAACCTCCTCGAGCCCGTGCTGACGCTGAACGCCATCCTATCCACCACCAGCATAGCCCTACTAGTCGCCCTCTTGATCGTCTATGTGAGGTTGTACTCCGAGACGAGGGCCAACTTTTCACTGGGGCTTGTAATCGTGCTGTGTGCGCTGCTGCTGAACTCGCTGATATCGCACCCTCTGCTGCTGGTGAGGG
>Ga0187881_10003169_pt1 | contig 14517 bp, 15 predicted proteins | sample June2016WEW_19_1_2_FD_133017 | JGI IMG/M metagenome (GOLD analysis project Ga0187881, IMG submission 133017) | Peatland microbial communities from SPRUCE experiment site at the Marcell Experimental Forest, Minnesota, USA - June2016WEW_19_100 | ecosystem: Environmental > Terrestrial > Soil >...
GGATCGATCTCGCGCGGATGGATTTCGACCGCTCCTGCCTCCAGGCGAGATATCTGCATGAGATGGTTGAGCAGCGTCGTAATACGCTCCAATTCATTGCTGGCTATCAGCAGAAACCGCCTCTGCCTTTCATTTATGTCCCCCATGACTCTTCTTCGGCAATCAAATTCACCGATTCGCGGATCGAGGTCAGGGGCGTTCGGATTTCGTGGCTGAGCATCGATATGAAATCCGACCTCATGCGCTCTTCTTCAATGAGTCGGGCGGCCATGTCGTTGAAAGTACCCGCAAGCTCGCCGAATTCGAACTGCTCCTGGTATTCCCGGTAAAGACCGTCCCAGGGATTTTCATCACCCCCGTCCGCACCGAGCCACAGGATGTCGAACCGGTTGGTTTCGTATTCTTTCTGGCCGCTTACGGAATATTCTTTATACTCTTCTTTTTTTAGAAGGTCGTATTTTTTTTCATTCTCCGCCATCCACCAGAGCGTGTCGATCATCTTCTTAGACGCGGTTGCAATACGGTATTTTCGGTTGGCGATATCCTCGGAGATTCTGCCCAGTTCCTTAGTGGTGAGATCCTTTTCCTGCACGCAGGCGAGATATTTCAGGAAGCGTTTATAAAATAGTTCGTGTCGCGTTTCTCATCTATATTATAGGTGACGATGGAGAGCGCATTCAGGGCGTCCATGCCAACACACCTCTGAAAGCAGCATCCCGTTTCCCGACCGAGCAGCCTCCCCATCCTGCTCTTGTTTATCAAGTCGTCGATACTCTGGTGGATATGGGCGGACCGGTTGACCTTCTTTCCCGTCAAATGGGACCGAACGATCATGATCGCTTCGAACTCGGGTCGAAGGGCCAATTCGTAAGCCTTAGCCACAGCCTTCATCGAAGGACGGATAATGGGATGTTCGACGACGTTCTTTATCCTTTCGCCCCGAACACCTAGACGACCACGTTCAACTCCCTCAGACTCTCCTCGTATGCCTGTGGCGTCATCATAGGATCGACCCTTTTTTCTAATAATCTTCTAGTAGTCACCGCCAAAAAACCACCGCAACGCACCTTTTTTTATCTGTTCTTCTCCAGTCGTGCACGTGCCAAAACCGAGTGAACATACTGTAACGATTTCTGGTCCCATCTTCGCGACGGCGGCGGTCGTCGCTTTGTGTGCATCCAGCATCATTTTTGCGCCGCGTGTCACCATTGCCTTGCCTTCCGTCATTGTGCCGCCGGTCATCATGCTATCGCCTTTGGTCACCATGTTATAGCCGTCCGTCATCATCTTGTTGGCCGACGTCAACTCTTCGCTTTTCATTCCTTTCTTGGCCACTGTATCCATTATCATTTTGTTTCCATCCATCATCTTCTTTGCGCCTTCCATTATCGCCTTCTGACCTTCCTTGATTCCCTGGTCACTTTCCGCAGCTTGTAAATACCCAGCGACAGCAAAAACGCCAATGGACAGAAGGACGATTAAAGAAGTTGCCAAAAATCTGCTGCGACTTTTCATTTGAATAGCTCCTTTATCATCTATCTTCCCCTCCTGCCGGCCAGACGGGCAAGGCAAGGAGGGGGAGCATTGACTGTTTCTAACCCATATAACCTATGCGCTATTATCGAATAGCCACCGTTGACGCTGAGCGTTTTTCCCCTCACCCGGTTCGATACGTCCGAGCAGAGAAAGACGTTCATGGCGTAATTCCAGGATAAAGATCGCCACTTGCGCCACGGCTAGGGCCTATCGAATAGCAAATGCGCTTACCGGTGAACCGGTTGCGCCCTCCAAAGGAATAGGCGCAAATACAAACAGGAACTCATAGACCTTATCCTTGGCAAGTTCCCGCAAATCCAGGTTCTGGAGTTGCCCGATTCCGTTCACGCATTCCAGATAGCAATGTGAAGGAAATGGATAATCGGGATCTTGCGCCGGGACGACATCGAGCGCTCCCCAGGTATCGGCTCCTACGATGCTTACCTCCTTGTCAGCAAGATATTTGATGACCTTGAGGTCTACACCGGGTTCACCTGCATTGTAAATCTTGGGATCACCCTCCCACCCTTCAATCCACCCGGTATTGAATAAAACCGCGTCCCCTTTCTTAAGGGGGGCAATCCCCGCGTTCTTCATACAGGTTTCAAGATCCTCGAGCGTAATTGCCTCGCCTGGCTTCATGGTCTTGACGCCTTTTAACCCTGCCGCGTCTATCAGGACTCCCCTGGTCACATAAGGCACCATGTGCTCCGGGCCGAGTCTTTTCAGTCCGTGCGAGTTCGCTCCGGGATATTGCTGGAAATTGACCCCATTGTACCACCTGAAAACGTCGTCTTTTTTGTCTTTCATTCCAATATGGCCGAGACCGTCGAATTGAGTCCCCACCTGCGCAATTTCTCCGACCAGGAATTCATCGTTCCATACGACGCCCTGCTTCCCATACGGGCCTCCGGTGGGTAATCCAGGGATAGTCAGGCTATAGGTGCGTCCCCACGGAAGCGGCATGTGATTGGTATAGGGTAAGGCAAGCCTGTAAATTTTGCCTGTCTTGGGTATCTTGAGGGCGGTCATTATTACGTCTGGAGTTATGAGATTATTGGCGCCTCTATTATCCTCAGGTCCGTACTTTGAGGGCCACCATTTTTCCGGCAGGAAGCCTTCTGCCGCTCCGGCGCGGCAGGTGCTGGCATGGTACACACCGAAAGAAACTGCCGCCAGAAACACCGCCGCAAAGACAATCATACATGCTTTGATCCCGGGTCTTTTCATAATCGTCCTCCCCTTTTAGTTTTTGTTTAGAGCATGTTTAAGCAGGCAGTTTCCGTCCTACCTGGCTTTCCCAATTGTTATTTTCCCCTCCTTTCTGCCGGGCCGCTTCCGGAATCGGTTTGGCGGCAAACTGCACCTTCTCAATGGATGTACCAACCACTTCGATACCCTTCATGCTTCCGAGGCCTTTCTCATGCGCCTTTCTGATATGACCGATGGCGGCAGCGTCAAATCCCATAACAGTGCTTCCCACCGCATCAACAGCAACATAATCCGGACCTGCTACGATGGTATTCACTGGTTGTGCATCCACCTTAAGAGGTCCCAAGCCTTCACCGGCATAGATCCCGGACACAATCCCGTAATGGGACCTGATCCGCTCCTTGGCAATCGAAGTCATGTCAACGATGACATCCGCGATATTCGAATGGGGCAGCCCTGACTTGTAGCTTCCGTACACTTTGTTTGCCGGGAGGCCGACAAAGTTTTTCATGGTCATAGTGGTTCCGGCCCACATGTGGGTCTTCATAGGGGCGACGCTGATCAGCGTATCGGCCTTACCGACAATATCGAAAATCGCGTATTCGGGGAGCGCCAAGGCCTTGTGAGGCTTCATCATTTTGTAAGGGGTGCCGTCCAAATAGAGAAGCTTTACGGCTGGGTCCTTCAGTGCAGCAACGCCTGTTTCGTAACCGGCTTCCTGGAAGAAACTGTGGCAATTACTGGCATTGCTCTCTGCGATGATGACCGTCTTGGCACCCTGTTCCCGCGCTATCTTTGCTGCAGCGATGACCACCCGGGGATCGCTGATCGTTGCCACGGCGCGCGCGGCAGAATAATTATCCAAAAGGAAAAACCCGAGATGAGGTGCCTGCACGACGTTGGGCTTGATAAAAACAGTATCACCTTTTTTTACAGGAAGCCCGCCGGTAAGTTTAAAGGCACTTCTGAGCATCCTTTCGATCTCGGCCATGCTTTCGGGTGTCCAGCTTAGCTCCATCAATCCCAATTTTTGTTTCGATTTTGCCGTGTCATCTCCCCAGACTGACATGTCAAACTTGCAGGCAGTCCCCAAGTCCATGTCGCTTTTTATAACGGCGACGGCCGATTTTGTCGCAGCCTTGAGTATTCCCGGGGCGCCACCCAAAGCTGCGGCCCCTGCGATTACCGCTGTGGTTTTTATGAAATCCCTCCGGTTCATCTCTTCCATGGCACTACCTCTTTTCGTGGTTAGTGGTTAGATGTTGTACGCCGATTTATTGCAAAACCTCACCCCCAATCTTTTTTCATGTCGTAATGCCATCCCGCCAGATACCCATCTCGAAGTACTTGTTCACTTCTGTGTTGGTTCGTACTTCACCGTTTGCGACCTTAAGGATCAGCTCGAGCAGATCATCCGTCAGCTTTTCCATAGGCGTACCGCTAAGCAGTTTCCCTGCATCAAAATCATTCCACACCTTTTTTCGATTATAGAGGTCGCTGTTTGTCGTCACCCGAAGGAGTGGCGCCGCAAACCCGCCCGGCGTTCCGCGACCGGTTGTGAAGAGAATGAGCGTGCACCCTGCGGCTACTTGGCCAGTAATGCTCACAAGGTCATGTCCAGGCGCCTCGAAAAGATTCAATCCGGGCACTGATACCCGCTTGCCAAACCGGATCACACCAGTGACCTTGGCTTTTCCCCCCTTCTGCGTGCATCCCAGGGACTTCTCTTCAAGTGTGGAGAGCCCACCCGCGTAGTTGCCTGTGGTGGGATTCTTGCTCACATCGATACCGTATTTCCTGTAATAGGCCTTGAAGTCATTGATCAACCCCACGATGTCGTGAAAGACGCTTTCATCCACGGCCTGGTCCATTAGAATCTGCTCAGCTCCGAACATCTCAGGCACTTCCGTCATCACCGACGTTCCCCCTTGAGCGGTCAGGATATCGGTGATTTCTCCCACAAGCGGGTTCGCCGTCAGACCGGAAAAGCCGTCTGATCCCGCGCAGTTGGTGCCCACGATCAGCTTGGAGATCGGGACAGGTTCTCTTTTATAGTTTAGGGCGTGTTCGTGGAGTTCGCGCAAGAGCTTCATGGATTCCTCGAATTCATCTTCCACGTCCTGGTAGATAATGAACTTTATGCGCTTTGGATCAAAATCCCCGAGGGCCGGTTTAAACGATTCAATGTCGTTGATCTCGCATCCCAGCCCGACGAAAAGGACCCCCGCCGCATTGGGGTTCCTCGACATACCGGCTAGGATCGACTGGGTGTAGAAGAGGTTCCGGCCGTCCTCTGCACATCCGCATTCATGGGTAAACGGAATGAACCCATCGAAACTTTCAGAGGCAGGCATCTCTCTGTCCGCCATGGCCGCTAATTTTTCAATGGGGCCGTTGACACAGAATACGGTGGGAATAATATAGATGTAGTTTCGTATCCCCACGCTACCATCATCACGCTTGTAGCCATTGAACGTTAATTCCCTCAAAACTATTGGATTCGTGGAAGGAGCGCGTTCCGGATGGTATTCATAGGATACGGATTCCGTGAGGGCTGACCTTATGTTATGAACGTGGACCAACTCCCCTTCCATGATATCCCGTGTCGCAATACCGATTGGATAACCGTACTTGTAAACGACCGCGTCTTTTTTGATTTCTTTTAACGCAATCTTGTGAGGAACGGAGATATCGTCCATCACGACAATACTTCTTCCTTCAATATCAATGGCCTCCTGTTTCGCAAGCTGTCTGGCAGCCACCGCAACGGAGTCTTTTTCATTAATGACGATCACATCTTCGGTTACGTGCATGCTTCACTTCCTTTCCTTCAAAGCAAAGTTTAACGTCCCATCATCGCAACTGTCAGGGACTACTTGTTGACAAGCTTAGACGGGACGAGAGTGATCACTAATGCTGCACCCACGAATGCGGCAAATGCCAGCACGTACACGCCGCTATTTGTACTGTGTGTCAGGTCGGTGAGCCATCCGACCAAGTAATTGCCCAAGAATCCGGACAGGTTGCCTATGGAGTTGACCACGGCGATTCCGGCGGCTGCCGCGGTGCCGCCCAGCAAGGAAGTCGGAAGAATCCAGAATGCCGGCAACGCGGAGAGGCTTCCGGCCATGGCCAGGCTAAGGAAGATGACTGCAAGGATAGTGTCTTTCCCGTAGATCGTGCTGAGAATAAGGCTGATGCAACTGATTGCTGCGGGCACCGCACAATGCCAGCGCCGTTCCTGACGTTTGTCCGAGCTGCGGCTGATCAATATCATGCCGATCACCCCTGCGGCAAAGGGAATGGAGGTCAGCAAACCAACGTTGAGCACGCTCTTGACGCCGGTCGCCTTGATAAGCGTCGGCAGCCAGAACGTCACCCCATACATCCCCATTAAGAGACAAAAATATATGAAGCTCATCAGCCATACCATGCCGCTGCCGAAAGCTTCACGTAGGGAATGGCTCTGTTTTGCCTGTGATTCTGCCTCGACATTCTTCTCCAGAACGTGCTTCTCTTCTTTGGACAACCAGGTGGCATTGCGAATTCTGTCGTCAAGATACAAGTACACCATAATGCCTATGACGATAGCTGGAAGCCCCTCCAACAAGAATAACCATTGCCATCCGGCCCAGCCGAATTTGCCGGCAAGCGACTGCATTATCCATCCGGAGGCCGGTCCACCAATGACGCCGGAGACCGGATTCGCGGCTATGAGCAGGGCGACCATCCTTCCGCGCCAGTACGAAGGATACCAGTAGGTAAGGTACAGGATGATACCGGGAAAGAAGCCTGCTTCGGCGATGCCTAATAGAAAGCGCATGAAATAGAACATCCCGGCCGTAGTCACGAACATCGTCGCAGCAGAGATAATCCCCCAGGAGATCATGATACGGGCAATCCATTTTCGGGCGCCGATGCGGTGAAGAATGATATTGCTGGGGACTTCGAAGAAGAAGTAGCCGATGAAAAAGAGGCCTGCACCTAGTCCGTAGACGGTATTAGTCAACTTCAAATCCTGAAGCATTTGAAGTTTGGCAAAGCCGACGTTTACGCGGTCGAGGTAGGCGATGATGTAGGAGATGAACAGCAAGGGCATCAAACGCCAGGTAACCCTTGCGTATAATTTCTTTTCGACAGATTCACTGCTGACGAAAGGCACGCTGATACCGACGCTATTCTCTGACATGTCACTTTCCCCCTTCTGTGGATTTTCCACGCATTTGGGAGATCTTCATGGTGTATGTGACTCATCGCGTGTGTACACCCTGCCTATGTGGCGTAGAGTTTTTGGGCTGGCATCTATTCAACAAGCGCTGCCAGTCTTCGTCCACCTGCATTTGAAAGTGCAGACAGTCCTCAACCAACATTTTTTTGAACCGGCGCTGAGATTTTAAATACGCATCCACACCTATCTTGTCGGCCATGGGACTTAACTGCCAGATTTCGCCGTCGAACACTTCATAAAGCGGAAATACGCGGCTTTTGACGGCCTGTCTGGCAACCTCAATAGTCAATTCAGACGCGTGCCCCCAACCGGTCGGGCACGGAGCAAACAAATGGACAAATCGTGAGCCCCTGATGTCCTTGGCTTTCTTAAGCTTGTCGTTTAGATCCTCCGGTGCACCGATGTTGACAGTGGCTGCATAGGGGATACGGTGAGCCGCCATGATTTCTACGATGTTTTTCTTTTTCTGGTCCTTCAGGGCTGAGTCGGGTGTGGTGGTGGTCCACGCTCCGGCCGGTGTTGCAGAGGAGCGTTGGATACCCGTGTTCATGTAAGCTTCATTGTCGTAGCAAATAAAAAGGATGTCGTCGTTTCGTTCCGCCGCGCCGGAAAGGGCCTGCAAGCCAATATCAAAGGTACCGCCGTCACCCGCCCAGGCCACGACGGTTGTATGGTCGTTACCCTGAATACTCAAACCGGCTTTGACACCGGCTGCGACGGCCGCTGTGGATGCAAAAGCGACCGAGACCACCGGCACGGTCAGACAGGTGTAAGGGTAGATACCGATCAAGGTGGACCAGCATCCGGCTGGCATCACCACAATTGTATCTTCGCCCAGGGCACACAGGGTCTGGCGCATGCCCAGGGTCGCCCCGCAACCCGGGCATCCGTAGTGACCGGGCGTGAACAGGTTTCTTTTCCGTCGGGCATGTTCGTTCATGGCAGCACATCCGCCCAGAGCGTCGTCCCCGCTTCGACTGCGGTTCCGGCCCCGGAAATTGCCTGTTGCACCAGAGGGACAATTGTCTCAACGGAGATATCTTTTCCGCCGACGCCGGCAATAAAGCCTGTCAATTTTACATCTCCATGGCGGTCAAACAGGATTGCTTTCAGCTCCTGGGCCACAATGCCCTCAGCGCCGAAAGAAACATCCCGATCAATAACGATCACGTGTCGGACGTTTGCTATCGCTTCCTCAAACCCATCACGGGGGAACGGCCGCATCATCGCAAGACGCAGGCTGCCGACCTTTAAACCTTCTTCCCGCAACCTGTCGACTGCCAGCCGCATGGCGCCGCTGATAGTACCGATGCCGATAACACACACATCGGCATCTTCGGTTTGATATGCTTCCACCGTTGGATGCAGGCGGTTAAAAAGGTCGCAAAATCTTGTTGCCGCCCTGTCCCAAACCTTTTCCAGCGAAAGGGTGTCACAATGTCGTCTGTATTTGATAGAAGTAAACAGGTCTGCCCCGCACACATTGCCGAAGGTTTTGGGATCATCCACATCAAGCTTGCTCGAAGGCTGATAAGAAGGAAGAAAAATATCCACCACTTTTTGGTCCGGCACGTCCACTAGCTCGGAGGTGTGAGTCAAATAAAATGCGTCCATATTAATCATAACCGGCAGTAATGCCTGTTCAGCAACATTGTAAGCGATCAAGATGGCGTCAAGCACATCCTGGGCATCGGCACAATAATACTGGCCCCAGCCGGTGTCGCGCTGCGCCAGCGAATCGGTGTGGTCGCAATAAAGGTTCCACGGGGGGGCCAAGGCACGGTTGCAGTTAACCATCACGACCGGAACCCGCGCCCCGGCAGCGTAGTGGAGCATTTCATGCATGTAGACCAGACCCTGAGAGGAGGTTGCCGTAAAGGCCCTGGCACCTGTCAGGGAAGCGCCGATACAACTGGCCATGGCCGAGTGCTCTGACTCCACCGGCATGTACTTGGCCTTCAGTTCGCTCCGACCGATCATGTCGGCTAGATTCTCAACAATAACGGTCTGAGGGGTAATCGGGTATCCCGACACCACTTGGACCCGGGCCAGCTTTGCGGCCAGGGCTGCGGCTTCGGTCCCCATCATGACTTTTTTCATGCGCTTATGGTCTCCATCGTAATTACCCCCCTGGGACATTCATAGGCACAGATGCCGCATCCCTTGCAGTGGTCCAGGTCGACCGTAACTGCGGTTTCATCTTCATCCAGCCGGATGCTGGCGTCAGGACAAAACGAGACACATTGCAAACAGAGGTTACAGGTGCCGCAGGACAGGCAGCACTCCGCCTCCTTCAGGGCCCGCTCCCACTCCCATGTCCCCTGTTTAGCTTTTGCCCGTCCGGCAAGATCGGACGGCAAAAAGTGCTCAATTTTAATATCTTCCATGTTCACCATCTGCCGGGACAGGTGCGGGGTCGGCGCTGCCAGCCCCAGTTGTCCTGAGGGCATGACAAGACGATCAAAGGCCTTCCGGGCCATCAGGCGCCCGGCGCCGATGTAATGGGCGATCATGTGCGCTTTGAATGGTTTCAGGTTTTGCGGTAGTTTTGCTGCGATGATATCGCTATCTACGCTTTTATCGGCGAACGGATTGAACGCGACTGCACCGGCGGGCACGCTGAAATCTTCTGAAAGACCGGTCGGATCTAAAATGACAAGGTCAGCCTTCGACACCACTTCGCCGGGTCTGTCAAAATCGACTGCAACGCCGGTTTCCAGTTTGATATCGGCAAGACGGATCAAACGTCCGATTTCATTCACCAGCAACTGCGGGTCAACTTTTTCCGGTGAAAGATCAACAAGCGCTCCCCCGGCCTGGTCTCGCGGATCCAAAACAACGACCTGGCACCCCCAGCAGCCTAAATAGAATGCACAGGACAGCCCCAAGGGGCCGGAACCGATGACCGCCACTTTTTTATCTATTTTGCTATTTTTCTCAATCGTTACATCCGTACCGAGATCCGCTAAAAACCGCTCGATTTGTTGGATGGATATGGCCCGATCGATTTTTCTCCGAACACATTTTGCCTGGCAGGGGTGATAACACAAGCGGCCAGTCAGACCCGGCAACGGGTTATGGGCGAGCAGCAGTGTGAGAGCACTTTGAACGTGCCCATTTCTCAAGGCATTAAGATAATCAGTAATCGGAACGGCAGCCGGACAGTTCTGACTGCACGGCGCCAACTTGTTCGCGGCCACCGGTGTTAGATAACGCCAGTCGCCGGTCCGGTTCCACGCCATAGTGCCGATGGTTGACGGCATTATCGGAAGGTCTGATACACTTTCGATTTTTTTCTCAGACTCCATAAATATCTCCCGATATTTTGAATACTGCCTCATATGCCGCCTCGGCGGCAGCCATGTTCTGTTTGGGATCTACCGGCACGCCTGTTTCGATGGCTTCCAGAAGGTTTGAAAGTGCTAAATTGCCAGCCAACCTGGCAAAAGCACCTATCATGACGGTATTTATGACAGGGGCCGCCTTTGAGCCCAACCCATATTGAAGCGCTATTTTAGCGGCATCCACGCCGGCCACTCGAAAGGAGCCTTCTATGGGGATGGGGATCCGGTTTTCACTATCCTTGCAATTGAACAGGATCAGCGCCCCCGGCTTGACGCCTTGAGCTACATCCACTTTGGAGAGCAAAGAAAAATCCAACACGATGACTGCATCGGGATGTTTGATTTCTCCGCGTTCGACGATAGGAACCTTATCCAACCTGACAAACGCCGAAACAGCCGCCCCTTTTCGTTCCATACCGAAAAACGGAAAGGCCTGAACGTAGAGCCCCTGTTTGAAGTAGGCGTTGGCCAGAATTTTTGAAGCGACAACAGCGCCCTGCCCTCCTCTTCCATGAAACCGAATACCAACCATTTCAGTCACGCCTGCACTACGAACGATGCCTGTTATGTTTACGGCTCGCGAAACGAACTCGAGATGTTCCGAGCCGTTTCTGATAACAATTTTGCAAACGTTTCGCCGGTTTTTACGGCTACCCGATTTTTCGGAGCTGAAATACTGATGGCCACCACGCATTCTCCATTGGGGCTCAGTACCGGTGCGGCAACACAGTAGACCCCCACCAGGGTTTCCTCATCATCGATGGCCAGCTGGTTAACCCTGACTTTTTCGATTTCTTGAATCAGCGCGCCCACGGAACTGATAGACCTTTCGGTTAGTTTCTTGAGCCCATTTTTTCGGCCGTAAATCTGTCGGATGTCCTCATCACTCATGTATGAAAGAAATATCTTGCCGGTTGCGGCACAGTAACCGGGGAATCGTGCGCCGGCCGATGTCGAGATGCGAAGCATCTCTTCGGATTCCAACCGGTAGATATAGCGGATTTCATTATATTCCCACATGGCAGCGTTAACCGTTTCCTTGCACTTTTCGTGGAGATCCATAAGAAAGGGGGCTATGGCGTTGCGAAGGTATTTTTCCCTTTTGGAGACCATTCCGATTTCCAATGTCCGGACGCCAAGACCGTACAGTTTCGTACTCTTGCTCTGATAGAAAAATCTCCGTGCCTTAAGGGTACTTAGGATTCGATGAACCGTTCCTTTACCCATTCCGAGTTTCCGGCTGATCTCCGTAACGCCGAGATTTCGGCCCTCGTTAATCGCCAGTTCCAGAATTGAAAGGGCTTTTTCGAGTGAGGTCACCTGGCAGTTGTTTGCCGATTTTGGCTGGATTTTCGATTTTGATAGTGTCGATTTCACGGTAAGCCTTTCCCCGGATAGATATTGACATACAGATAAATGCAGTCAAGCAAAATCGTTCTATATACTTAAAGTTGAGTTCTAATATACGGAACGCCCAATCGTATCTTATTTTATTTTCGTTTGCCGATGCCTGGTCGGTGGGATTCTTGAAAAAAGCCCGGGTGACCATCACTGGTCTTGATACAGGGCATATCCCCTTGGATTGCGATGTCTTGCCCATGGGAAAAGGGACAAACACAGGTCCACAACTGTGGAATCAATGGAGTACAGCTTGCATTTGAAGCGGAAACGCTTCTTGGGGGTAACGGCGCTGCATTTGGCGAACAGGTGATAGAACACGGACTCGAAGAACTCCGCCGGACGGCCCTGATTGGCATCGGAAAGTGTGGAGGGTTTTACGGTTCTAACGCCCAGGTAGTAAGGCCTGCGGGCTTGCGCTCCAAGCTGTCACGCAATGTCTCGCAAAGAGGTCCTTCCTGACAGATGACCCCTATTTTGGAACTGCTCCTCAATTCAATCCAAAAATCGATATGCCTAAAACGCCTGTCTTCCCTTCAGCGCCCTTTCGACAGTTATACGGTCGGTGTATTTGAGGTCGCCGCCCATCGGTATGCCGTAGGCTATCCGCGTTACGCACACGAGACGGTCTCTTAAAATTTGGAGAAGGTAATGAGCGGTTGCCTCTCCTTCGTTGCTCGGGTTGGTCGCTATGATAATTTCACTGATTTTTTCGGATCCGAAGCGGGCGAAAAGTTCCTTTATGCGGATTTGATCGGGACCGACACCGTCAAGAGGGGCCAATACGCCCTGGAGCACATGATAGCGGCCTTTAAAAGCACCGGATTGCTCAATGGCCAAAAGGTCTGCCGTGCTTTCAACGACGCAGACTTCCCCGGTATTCCGCGCCGGGTCGCCACAAATGGCGCAAATCGGCTCGTCGGTAAAATGAAAACAGATTGAGCAGGTTCGTATATTGCCGCGTAGCAGCCGGATGCTTTCGGCAAGCAACTCGGCCTCGCCACCTGGAGCTTTGACGAGATACATGGCGATCCGGGTGGCGCTCTTTTCCCCAAGCCCGGGAAGTCTGCTCAGTTTACGTATAAGGCTGCTCAAAATCGGTGGATATGCGTTCATTTGCCTTCAAAAAAGCCCCGGTAAGTTCAGCCCCGGAATATTGAGTCCGCCGGCCAGCTTTCCCATTTCGGCGGCGGCCATTTCCTGGGCCTTTCTCAAACCGTCGTTTACGGCTGCAACGATCAAGTCCTGCAACATCTCGATATCTTCAGGGTCTACCACCTGGGGGTCTATCTTAATGCCGAGAACTTCCTGCCTGCCGTTGATCACCACCGTCACCATGCCTCCCCCGGCGCTCGCCTCGACTTTTTTGAAAGCAAGGTCCTCCTGCATTTTGGCCATCTTCTCCTGCAACGCCTTAACCTGCTGGAGCGGGTTGAATCCCTTTGGCATTGTCTTTTTCCTCCGATTGAATTTGAGCGATTTGAGCTTTAAAGGTAAACCTTAACACTTAAATCCTGAGACGGTAAGAAGGCAAATCCATATTCTTCTTCTTACCGCTGGGATCAAGTCCTCTGGACGGTTTCACCTCTATGAGTTCAGCCCCAAGTATCTCAATTGCCTGCTGAACGGCTGGATGATTGACGACGTGTTTTGCGCTCGATGGTTTACCTGTTTTCGGGCCTTTAGCCGCTGATCCCCGGGAAGTTTCGGGCGTTTTCTTTATTGTAATCATCCATTGCAGCCGGGCGCCAAAGAAAGCCTGTGAGGCATCCTCGAGTTTGTGGATAAATTCCGGACCGTCGGCGCCCTTCTCAAACATGTCCGGGACCTCCAGTTCGACCATCTCTCCCGAAGCCTTGACCGCGCAATGCGAAACTTTGGCCCACAGAACGGGGTTGTAGTTTTCAATGAAGGCGACGAATGCCGGCCAACCCTCGACGGCTTTTACGGCGGACACCGGCGAGGCCTGCTCCGGCTCCCGTATCGCTGCAAGTGGGAAGTTCGCCTGACCGGGAAACTCCGGATCAGGCGTTGTAACCGGTTCGCACTTGTCAGTAAAGTCTGATGAGAGTCGAGCCGGCCCCAAATCGGGAGTCAAACCGCAGGGAGGCGGCGCAACGGAGGAGGGAGGCGGGGAGGAGGTGCTTTTCTCGAAACCGGGCCGGCTCTCGGAAACAATGCAAGCCGAACCTGTATGTCCCTCTTTGAGACTTTGTTCGATCATTGCGATCCTGTCCAGCACGGCATCGATCGATTCAAGCTTGGGGAGCTGGGCCATGCGCAAAAGAAGCATCTCAAGAGCGATCTTTGGCATGCTCGAACGGCGGATTTGCTCCTCTCCCCTGAGCAGCATCTGAAAATAGACATGGAGCGACTCCGGAGTTGTCCCGGCCGCCTGGTCCTTCAACAATTTTTTTTCGTCTTCAGGCAGATCGACCAGCATTTCAGGCTCAGCGGAAATGGCCGCGAAAAGCAGATTTCGAAAATGGTCGCACAGATGCTGGCAAAATCTTCTGCTGTCTATTCCGCGCCGGTAGACATCTGCGACGATCTCAAGGCAGGCTTGCGAGTTTTCTGAAAGGATCGCCTCTGCGGCCCGCAACACGCTTTGTCTGTCGATTACCCCAAGGATGTCGAGGATTTCCGCCTCCGGAAGCTCGTCGCCGCTGAAGGCCAGCAGCTGCTCGAGCAGGCTCTGCGCATCGCGCATGCTTCCGTCGGCTTCCCGCGCTATCGCGTAGAGGATGCCCTCGGAGAAATCAGCCCCTACCTGCGAGATGATCCTTTTAAGATGCTCCA
>Ga0187881_10003170_pt1 | contig 14514 bp, 10 predicted proteins | sample June2016WEW_19_1_2_FD_133017 | JGI IMG/M metagenome (GOLD analysis project Ga0187881, IMG submission 133017) | Peatland microbial communities from SPRUCE experiment site at the Marcell Experimental Forest, Minnesota, USA - June2016WEW_19_100 | ecosystem: Environmental > Terrestrial > Soil >...
AAGCGTAACGCTTTTCGAGAAAACGCCCATTCTATACGCCCTTCAGCCCCTCGAGGTGGGTGCCGATTTCGCCGAAAACGTCAACCAGTTGATTCTCTTCGACCTTTAGCCGGACAGTTGTCAAACGGCTATTTTGCGGAAGTTCTTTATTTTGTTGGCGTCCCCGACGGGATTTGAACCCGTGTTACCGCCGTGAAAGGGCGATGTCCTAGGCCAGGCTAGACGACGGGGACCTCGTGGAAGCAGGCACGCGTAAGTATACCTGATTCTTGCCGAGCACGGGTTGACGCACGGGGCACGAGCGCACCACGCTGCTGTGAGCTTCCCGCTCCTCGTCCGAAACCGCCGATTCGTAAACATTCATCGTGATTCCACACGACGCATGCCTCAGCAGATCCTGGACAGCTTTGGGGTTTCCCCCGTCTTACCCGAGCAACGTCGCGCACGAAGTCCACTCCAACCACCGGCATGCGCAGCGCCTTGCAATACTGCTTCACACTGGCATGTTCGAGAGCGTGGGGTTGCTCTTTCATCGCGCACCTCCGCTTCCGTGAGGGCGACACTGCGTAACAGGTTATACTCACTCATCCGCGGCAATGGCCGCTCGCAGCGTTCCAGCCGGTTCATCTCGAACGATTCCGTGCGTGGACAGGTAAGTTCGCCCGAGGTCAGCATACCGCAGTCGCGCCGGCACCACCCAGAACCAGCGATTCTTCGGTCGCCATGCGACAGTAGACTGCCTTACCGCCTCTGTGACTGCGATCACATACGGCGGGAGGTTGATTGACATATTATATATAGTATGCAGTGGTGATTGAAAATGGGCAGCCTACCGCAAACCGCCGCACCGAACCATTCGAGTCTGCAACCCGCGCAGGCGCCCGCCGGTTTGGTCTTTAATCTCATGCGCTTCGCGCTCCACGACGGGCCGGGAATTCGAACCACTGTATTTCTCAAAGGTTGTCCCTTGCGCTGCCGCTGGTGTCACAACCCCGAGAGTCGATTGCCGGAACCGGAGCTGATTTATTTTGAAGAACGTTGCATCCGCTGTGGAGACTGCGTCCGCGCCTGCCCACGCGGCGCGCTTCATTTGGACCGGCAACTCATCCACGATCCCGATCTGTGCCAGCGTTGCGGAGAATGTGTGAATGCCTGCCCGACAGCCGCGCGTCAACTCGCAGGCCGCTGGATGACTGTACCTGAAGTGCTCGCAGAGGTTTCGAAAGACCAAGTCTTCTTCGATGAGTCCGGTGGCGGTATTACAGTTTCCGGCGGTGAACCTCTGATGCAGGCAGCCTTTGTGGAATCGCTGCTGGCCGTCTGCCGGGCCCGGCGGATTCGGACCGTTCTCGACACCTGCGGATTGGCGGATTCCGACGTCATACTCCGAATCAGCGAGAACGTCGATCTCTTCTTCTACGATCTAAAATTGATGGATTGTGAAAAACACCAGCGCTTCACTGACGTGAAGAACGACTTAATCCTACGGAACCTGAAACTGCTGGCGGAACGCGGAAGCGCGGTGATCGTCCGCATTCCCATAATTCCCGGAGTGAACAACGATAGCGGCAACTTAGACGAGTTATCCGAGTTTTTGTCTCCATTGGGTCTTCGAGAAGTCGACCTTCTCCCCTACCACCGAATCGGAAGCGACAAATACCACAGACTGCGCCTGTCCTACGGGATGGAGGGAGTGGATCCGCCCACTGCGGGGCAAATGGAAACTATGGCAGCGCGCCTGAGGCGCGCCGGGTTCAAAGTGCGGATTGGAGGCTGACATGAACGAACGCGTAAGCAGACTGAGACAAGCGACGCTCGAAACAAAACCCAGGCTTTCCATCGAACGTGCGGCGCTGATCACCGAGTTTTATCGCCAGGATCAAACCGCCTCCGTCCCCATCCGCCGTGCTCGCGCTTTTCAATACCTGATGGAGAACGAAGAGATCTACATTGGAAGGGACGAGTTAATTGTCGGCGAGCGCGGTCCCGGGCCCAAGGCCGCCCCCACTTTCCCGGAACTGTGCTGCCATAGCCTCGACGACTTTGAAATCCTGAATTCGCGCGAGAAGATTTCCTATTCCGTGGATGACCACGCCCGGCAGGTCCAGAAGGATAAGGTAATTCCGTATTGGCAGGGCCGCTCGATGCGCGACCTGATTTTCGCGGAGATGACCCCAGAGTGGAAGAACGCTTATGAAGCTGGCATCTTCACCGAGTTTATGGAACAACGCGCGCCCGGACACACCGTGTTGGGCGACGTCATCTACCGCAAAGGTCTGCTGGATCTGAAAGCCGATATCGCAATCGCCTTGTCCCGCTTGGACGATTTCAACGACCCCGAAGCGTCCGCGAAGAGAGATGAACTGCGGGCCATGGCGATCGCGGCCGACGCGGTAATCCGATTTGCGCAACGCCACGCCGAAAAAGCAGAGGAACTGGCTAACGCGGAAACCGAGCCCGCACGCCGGGCGGAGTTATGTAAGATCGCCGCTGTGTGTCGCCACGTACCGGCCCACGCTCCGCGTGACTTTTGGGAAGCATTACAGGCCTATTGGTTCACTCATCTTGGCGTGGTAACTGAGCTGAACACCTGGGATTCCTTTTGCCCGGGGCGCTTCGATCAGCATCTATATCCCTTCTATCAGAAGGGCATGGAAGAAGCCACGTTGACCAGAGACCGAGCCAAGGAACTGCTCGAATGCCAGTGGGTCAAGTTCAACAATCAGCCCGCTCCCCCTAAGGTCGGCGTGACGGCGGCGGAGAGTGGCACTTACACCGACTTCGCAAACATCAATAATGGCGGGTTGAAGCGCGACGGATCGGACGGTGTGAACGACGTTACCTATCTGATTCTCGATGTCATTGATGAAATGCACATATTACAACCCTCCTCGAACCTACAACTGAGTAAAAAGAGTCCGGATGCGTTTCTGAAGCGTGGCCTGGAAATCGTGCGCCAAGGCTGGGGACAGCCCTCGATCTTCAACGCCGATATGGTGGTTGAGGAGTTACTACGGCAGGGTAAGTCGGTGGAAGACGCGCGGTGCGGCGGAACCTCGGGTTGCGTCGAGACCGGCGCGTTTGGAAAAGAAGCTTATATCCTCACGGGATACTTCAATCTCCCCAAGGTGCTTGAGATCACGCTGAACAACGGAGTGGATCCGCGCACCGGGAAGAAGATCGGAATCGAGACTGGGGTGGCGGCCACTTTCTCTTCCTATGAGCAATTGTTTGCCGCGTTCCGCAAGCAGCTCCACTACTTTGTCGATGTCAAGGTGCGGGGCAACAATGTCATCGAGCGGTTGTACGCGGACTACATGCCGGCCCCGTTCCTCTCCATGCTGGTTGACGACTGTATCGCGAAGGGTAAGGACTACAACAACGGCGGCCCGCATTACAACACGACTTATATCATGGGAGTGGCGCCGGCAACTTGCACTGACAGTCTTGCCGCCATTAAGTACCACGTCTTCGACCAACACACCTTAACTATGGACGAGTTAATAGAAGCGTTGGCAAGCAATTTCGAGGGTCGGGAAAAGTTGCGCCTGCGGCTTTGGAACAAGACGCCGAAGTTCGGTAATGACGATGACTACGCGGATGCGGTTCTCATCGATGTGTTCAACGCCTTTTTCGACGATGTCGATGGGCGGAGAAACACGAAAGGGGGATTTTACCGGGTCAACTATCTTTCGACGACTTGCCACGTCTACTTTGGTTCGATGACCGGAGCCACAGCGGACGGGCGCCGCGCCTGGGAGCCTCTTTCCGATGGCATTTCGCCCGTTCAGGGCGCGGACCGCAACGGGCCCACCGCCGTCATCAAGTCCGCCGCCAAGATGGATCATGCCCGTACCGGAGGAACGCTGCTCAACCAGAAATTCACGCCGCAGTTACTAAGAGGTGAAGCTGGACTCGACAAAGTGGCGGGACTGGTCCGCTCCTATTTCCGCCTGGGTGGACATCACATTCAGTTCAATGTGGTCACTGCTGCCAACCTGCGCGCCGCGCAAGCCGATCCCGAGAAGCACCGCGATTTGATCGTGCGAGTCGCCGGTTATAGCGACTACTTCTGCGACTTAACCCGCGCCTTGCAGGACGAAATCATCGCGCGCACAGAGCACGAAGACTTCGCGCTTGCCATGCCGGAGACGGCCACGGTTTGAGTGAACTCACTCGCAAGTCAGTGTCGATCGTAGGCTAGACGACGGGGACCTGGGTGAGATGGTCGTTTGCCGCCGGAGTTCATACTGACGGGGCGCTTTTCTCGCGTCAAAACCAGATGCTCTGACACGGGCTCAGCTTGGGCTGACACGGGTTGACACACTCGACCCTCGTATCGAACGCGCCTGCGATTTAGAATACATCCATGGGCGATTCGCTTTACTTGAGCCTGTGGTTTCCGAGCTTCGATCGGTCCGAAATTCTTCCACGGACGGTCAGCGTGCTCCGGCAGATTCCGTTTTCTCCGGCGCGGGACCGGGTGACCTACGCGGCGATCCAGCCGGTCTCATGGAGCGAGCCGACTATTCTAGAGCGCCGCTTCTTTCCTGGCGTTCCGCCGGAAGATGCGGCGGAAGTGGCCGCGGAACTTCTGCACGACGACTATGCCTACGTTTTCGAAGCTTATTGGGATTTGTGGACTCCACCAGAGGGCGCGGAGAAATGGGTGCAGGAGCCGTCGCTGGTGCGTGTGATTGCGCAAGGGATGGAATTTGAAGAGCGGGCAGCGGAAGAGACCGGGCACATTCAAATTGATTTCGGCTTGGATACTTCTTTCCTCCACGAAGAAGTCGAGTTGACATCCGAAGGGGAACGGAATGTCCGCAGCAATGTACACAAGTTGGTGGAGTTCACCGCGCAGGTGGAAAAGAATGCAGGGGCAACGGGACGGTTGCTGTGGTCCGAGTCGGAGGAAAATCTGGCGCAGAAGCTGATCGCGCGGCTGCAGAGAGTGCAGTAGGGGCGCCCGAGTGCCGCTCTTCATCGTCTCGCAATTCTGTCGTCACCACTCGGGCTGCTTCGCGCCGAAGAACGGACTTCCCCTTAACGCAATCGTTTACACATCAGAAATTCTGAAAAGCCATCCGCGATAAAGTCTGGAAGCTCGCCAACCTTGACATACCCGTGCCGCTGGTAAAACGGCAATGCCCGGGAATTGAACGACGAAACACAAAGAAATGCGTGGCGCGCTCCAGCAAAGGCTTGCTCTGCGAACTCCAACATACTGCCGCCGGTTCCTGTGCCTCGAAACTCCTGCGCTACGACCACAGCGGCAATATAAGGTGAACCCAGGAAACCTTTCTGGTGAAGAAGGATGAAGCCGATGATCTCCTCGGCAGCGGCAACATATAGAGAACTACCTGGCCAGTTGAGAACGTGCCGGTTCCACTGAACGGAACATCTGTACGTGAGCCACGGGTCATTGCCTGCCATCAACTGCGCACACCAATCGACTTCAGGCTCCATGGCCGGTCGAATGGTGACTACATGAGTCATCAATGATTGCCTTCCGCGCAAAAAGAAAAGGGCATCGAACCCACGATGATGGGCCTCGATGCCCTGCGAAAGCTATTTTGTTCGTTCAGCCTCGCCCTGCAGCTTTTCGCCGGCTGCGGCCTGGGCCGCCGCCAGCCGCGCCGTCAGCACGCGGAACGGCGAGCAAGACACATAATCCATTCCCACCCGATGGCAGAACTCCACCGACGACGGGTCACCGCCGTGCTCGCCGCAGATCCCCACCTCCAGTTTCGGACGCGTCTTCCGCCCCCGTTCGATCGCGATCCGCACCAGTTCGCCCACACCTTCCTGGTCGATCGCGGCAAACGGATCCTGCTTCAGAATCCCTTCCGCCAGATACGTCGTCAGAATCTTGTTCACGTCGTCGCGTGAGAAGCCGAACGTGGTCTGGGTCAGGTCGTTCGTGCCAAACGAGAAGAACTCCGCTTCCTTGGCAATCTCGCCCGCAACCAGGCAGGCGCGGGGCAGCTCAATCATGGTGCCCACCAGGTAGTGCACGTGCCTTCCCTTTTCCTTAAACACTTCTTCCGCCACGCGCCGGACGATCGCCCCCTGGTTTGCCATTTCTTTCACGGTCCCGACCAGCGGGATCATCACTTCCGCGTGGGTCTTGATGCCTTGCTTCTCCACGGTCACGGCCGCTTCAAAAATGGCCCGCGCCTGCATCTCAGTGATCTCCGGATGGGAGATCCCCAAGCGGCATCCGCGAAGCCCCAGCATGGGATTGAACTCGTGCAACTCTTCCACACGTGCCAGCAGCCTGGAAAGAATTTTCTTCAGATCGCCGGCCCCTTTCGCGCCGTACTCGCGATATCCCTCCACCAGAGCTTTCTTCTGCTTCGCCCCGGCACTGGGCAGGCTGGCGATGTCAACCATGAGCTCCTCGCGCTTGGGCAGAAACTCGTGCAGCGGCGGGTCGAGCGTGCGGATCGTCACCGGCAACCCTGCCATAGCCTTAAACAGCCCGATGAAATCCTCGCGCTGCATGGGCAGCAACTTCTTTAGCGCGGCGCGCCGGTCTTTCTCGTTGTCGGCGAGAATCATGGCGCGCATATGTGGGATGCGGTCTGGGGCAAAGAACATGTGCTCGGTGCGGCACAGCCCAATACCTTCGGCGCCAAAGGCCCGCGCCTGAATCGCATCACGCGGAATGTCCGCATTCGCGCGCACGCCGATCTTGCGGAACGGCTCTGCCCAGCTCAACAGCTTCTGCAGGTCCTCATCGTCGGCCGACGCCTCCAGCGTGTTCAGTTTCCCCTTGATCACGCGCCCGCTCGTGCCATCGAGCGAGATCCAGTCTCCCTCTTTGAACACCTGGCCCTTGGCGCGCATTTCCCCAGCTCGCTCATCGACTTGAATATCTCCCGCGCCCGCCACGCAGCATTTCCCCATGCCACGCGTGACTACGGCGGCGTGACTGGTCATGCCGCCGCGCGAAGTCAAAATGCCGGCGGCAACTTCCATGCCTTGGATATCTTCCGGAGTCGTTTCCGCGCGCACCAGAATCACAGGATTCTTCTTGGCGCCATGTCCGGCCTTTTTCACCGCTTCTTCCGCGGTGAAAACGATCTGCCCGACCGCCGCGCCCGGTGACGCCGGCAATCCCGTCGCCAGCACTTCCACCTTCGTGCTCTTCTCATCCAACCCCGGCACCAGAAAGTCATAGAGCTGGTTCGGTTCCACACGGAAGATCGCTTCTTCCTTGGTGATCAGTCCTTCATCCACCATCTGGATCGCCACCCGGACAGCGGCTCGCCCGGTACGCTTGCCGTTGCGCGTTTGCAGCATGTAGAGCTTGCCATCCTGGATAGTGAACTCAAAATCCTGCATATCTTTGTAATGCTTTTCGAGCCGCGTGGTGATTTCGCGGAGCTGGTTGTAGACATCGGGCATGATCTTCTGCAGTTCGAGGATGGGCACTGGCGTACGCACGCCCGAAACCACATCTTCGCCCTGCGCGTTCATCAGAAATTCGCCGTAGAACTCCTTCGCGCCCGTGGCTGGATTGCGCGTAAAGCCCACGCCCGTACCGCTGGTGTCGCCGAGGTTGCCGTATACCATGGCTTGCACGTTGACCGCGGTGCCGAGCATGTCATCGATGTTGTTGATGCGGCGATAGTGCTTGGCGCGATCGTTCTGCCACGAGCGGAACACCGCGTCCCGCGACATGATCAGTTGCTCGTGCGGGTCCTGCGGAAAGTCGCGCTTGGCGTGCTTCTTGACGGCTTTCTTGTACTCCGCGATCACCTCTTGCAGCGCCTTGGCGTCGAGGTCCGTGTCGAGCTTGGTTTTCTTCTGCTTTTTCTTGGCATCGAAAATTTCGTCGAATACGGGTTTCTCGATGTCGAGCACGACGTTGCCGAACATCTGAATCAGGCGGCGATAGGAGTCATAAGCGAAACGTGGATTGTTGCTGCGCTTGGCCAGCGCCTCCACACTTTTGTCGTTCAGGCCGAGGTTGAGAATCGTGTCCATCATGCCGGGCATCGAGAATTTCGCGCCCGAGCGCACGCTTACCAGCAGCGGGTTCTCGCCCTTGCCGAGCTTCTGGCCCTGAAGAGTCTCGAGCCTGGCCAGCGCTTCATCCATCTGGCGGTCCACTTCCTTCGACACCGCGTTGAGGCGCATGTATTCGCGACAGGCCTCAGTCTGAATGGTGAAGCCGGGAGGCACCGGGAGGCCGGCGTTCGTCATCTCGGCGAGTCCAGCGCCTTTGCCGCCGAGAACGTCTTTCATCTTGCCATTGCCGTCGGCCTTGCCGCCGCCGAAGAAGTACACATATTTTGTGGTTGTGGGTTTCGTGTCGATGATTTCGGTATCAGGGAGAGTCGTCGTTGCCATGTGGGTCCTCTTCTTTCTATTATCTATTATTTCGTAGATTCCTTGCCTTCGGTCACAATCTCAGAAAAATCGGCAATAGTGGAGAATTCTTTAACTACGGTCTGCAATAGAGCCAAGCGGTTGGCGCGGAGATTGTCATCGTCAACCATGACCATGACCTTGTCGAAAAATTTGTCGATCGCGGGACGCAGCTTCGCGATCTCGAGCAGCGCCCCTTCATAATCGCGCGCCGCGCGCAGCTTCTCGACCGTTGCCGCGGTCTGCGGGATCAGCGCAGCCAGTTCCTTTTCGGATTCTTCCTGCAGGCCGACGGGGTCAACGCGTAACGCAATAACTTTTGTCTTTTCAGATGCTTGGCGCATAATGTTCTTCATACGCTTGAAGGCACTGGAGATGGATTCGAAGTCGGCCGAGCCGCGCACTTTGCTCACGGCTTCGGCACGGGCAACGGCGTCCACCACATCGTCGGAGTCGACAGCGAGTACGGCGCTGACCACGTCATACGCATAGCCACGCGCGTCCTTCAAGTAGAACTCGAGGCGCTCGCGGAAGAAACTGCGCACCGATTCGGGGTAGGAGGCGTTGGAGAACTTCTTCTCCGCCTCGGAGCCGTGATAGCGAACGCGAGCATCGGCCATGATCTCCGAAAGACGCAACGGCAGTTTATGCTCGGCGATCGTCTTCACAATGCCGTTCGCCTGGCGGCGCAGCGCGAACGGATCTTTCGATCCGCTGGGGATGAGACCGAGCGCGAACATTCCGGCGATCGAGTCGGCCTTATCGGCGATCGAGAGAACCGCGCCCTCGACAGTCGCGGGAGCGTCGTCTTCCATCGATTCGGGCTTGTAATGATCGTAGATGGCCCGCGAAACTGCCAACTGCACGTCGGGCTTCATGTCCTCATCGAGCCGCTGCACGCGCGCATAAAGGCCGCCGACAATTCCCTGGAGTTCGGTGAATTCCTTGACCAGTTCCGTGGTCAGATCGGTCTTGGCCAGCAGCGCCGCTTTGTGGACTATGCCCGGACGAATGGCCATGCCGCTCTGTTTCACCGTCTCGGCCAGCCAACTGGCCATCCGTTGCACGCGCATCGTCTTGTCGTAGTAGCTGCCGAGATCTTTCTGGAACGTAACATGGCGCAGCAAATCGACGCGCTGGCGGAGGGTCTGTTTCTGGTCGGTCTGCCAGAAAAAGCGCGCATCGTTGAAGCGCGCGCGCAAAACACGTTCGTTGCCGTGGCGGATCAATCCGTCCGAGTCGGCAGCCGTGTTGAGCACCGCCAGAAAGTGGGGAAGCAGTTTCCCGTTCACATCTTCGATGGCGAAATATTTCTGGTGGTCGCGCATCACCGTGACCAGCACCTCTTCGGGCAGATCGAGAAACTCGGGATCGAAGCTGCCGAGGATAGCGGAGGGAAATTCCGTCAGGTTGACGACGGTCGCAAGGAGCGGCTTGTCTTCGCGCCAGCGCGCACCGGGAATGGTGCGAGTGGCCGCGTCGAGCGCTTTGCGGATCACCTGCTCGCGCTCGGCCGCACCAAGAACCTTCGCGCCGCGCAGGGCTTCGACATAGGCGCTGGGCTTGGAGATGGCGACGCTGTCGCTAGCGATGATGCGATGTCCGCGGGAAGTCTTGCCGGCTGCGAGGCCGAATAATTCCAGCGGCACGACCTGCTCATCGAGCATCGCCACCAGCCAGCGCACCGGACGAACAAAAACTTCCCCGCGCTTGCGCCAGTACATGTTCTTCGGCCAGTAAAGCGCGGAGATTTCCTTGGGAAGCGTCTCGGCGAGAATCTCGGCGGCGGTGCGGCCTTTCCGCGTGACCGTAGCCGAAAGATATTCGCCCTTCGGAGTGCTGACTTTCTCGAGATTACCAACATCCACGCCGACTTTCTTGGCAAACGCATGCGCTGCCGGCGTCGGCTGCCCGTCCTTATAGGCGACGTGCGCGGACGGGCCGTTCACCCGCTCGGTAATATCGGGCTGCGCGGCGGGAATGCCGGAGGCAAGAACGGCGAGACGGCGCGGTGTGTCGAGATGAGAAATCGCTCCGGCGGGTTCGAGGCGCTCGCGCAGTAATAGCGTGTTCAAGCGTTCGCGCAACTCGCGAGAGGCAGCGTCAATCATCCGCGCCGGGATTTCTTCGCATCCGATTTCGAGCAAAAAGTCAGCCATACTTTATTCGTTTGTCATCCTGAGCGTAGCAGAACGATTCGCGAAGCGAATCGATCTGCGAAGTCGAAGGACCCCGTGAGCGTGTATTCCTTCGAGTAATGCGTCGGGGTATTCTCACGATGCATCCAACTCACCACATTCTGCACAGTGAGAATGCCTATACGCCGTCACACGACTGCTCACGGTGCAGGAGTCCTTCGACTCCGTGAGAACTTCGCGTTGCGAAGTTCTCACTCCGCTCAGGATGACAAAACTTCAGAATTCTATGTGACAACCGGAGCCAGCTTGCCTTTCTCTTCCTTAGCTCCGGGCTTTGAAGCTTGGCCAATGTTCTGTTCTTCCGAAGAGTACTGCTGATCCATCCAAGCCTTGGCAATCCCCACAGCCAGCGCCCGCACCCGCGCAATGACGCCGACACGCTCGGTCACCGAAATCGCGCCCCGGGCATCGAGAATATTGAAGTAATGCGAGCATTTCAGGCACAGATCGTAAGCGCCCAACAATGGAAACCGCGATTTCTCGCGCGCTACGTCAGCTAGCTGTATCTTGTCTAATCTCTGCATACTCTCATGGATTTTCTGCTCGTCCGACTTGTCTTTGCCAAGCGCCGCATAGCGATCAATCAGCGCCTTGCACTCGGCCTCGCAGAGTTCGAAATGCTTCCATGCACTCTGCACATCCGCCGCTTCGAAGTTGTACACCGAGAACTGCTGCTCCTCGGCGAGACGCACGTCTCGGTACTTCACTTCCTTGCCCGTCTTCTCTCCGCCGATCATTGGGTCGCGCGCCCACACGATGTCGTAGATGGAATCCACGTCTTGCAGAAAAGCGCACAGCCGCTCCAGACCGTAAGTAAGTTCGACCGAGATGGGATCGAGATCCATGCCGCCACACTGCTGGAAGTAAGTGAACTGCGTCACCTCGAGGCCATCGAGCATGACTTGCCATCCGATGCCCCAAGCGCCGAGCGTCGGAGACTCCCAGTTATCTTCTTCAAACTTGATGTCGTGCTGACGCAGGTCAATTCCGATCGCACCGAGCGATTCGAGATAGAGATCCTGCACGTTCTCCGGCGGCGGCTTCAGAATCACCTGCAACTGCAAGTGCTTGAACAGCCGGTTGGGATTCTCCCCGTAACGCCCGTCGGCAGGACGCCGCGAAGGCTGCACATAAGCAACCTTGTAAGGAGTTGGACCAAGCACGCGCAGAAACGTCTCCGGCGCCATGGTGCCCGCGCCCACTTCAACGTCGTAGGGCTGCTGAATAACAGCTCCGCGCTCCGCATAAAAAGCCTGCAGCTTGAGGATGAGCTCTTGGAAGGTCAGCGAATTGGAGTTGGATAAGTTCACGTGATCAATTCGGCTCTTAGCTCTTAGCCATTAGCTTTTAGCTAGGAGCCAAGAGCTAAAGGCTAAGTGCTAACAGCTAACCGCCGATCTTCTCCAGCATTCCCGCCGTCACCAGCTTCTTCTCGATGTGCCGCTCCAGAATCTGGAGAAGAAACTTGCGCAAGTCCGCACACACCGCTTTCGGCCAGTCAATTTCGGCAAAATCGGAAACCCGCGAGCGCAGCATCTGGGCCCCAATCCTTCTCGATTCCGGCGACAGTTCCGACGACGCCACCCGCTTGTCATCAATGCACACCAAGCCGTCGGCGAGCGCGTGGTAGAACGCCCGGCTGCCGTCGAGCGCGCGTCCACAGGCTACGCACTCTGAAAACTCCGGCAGAAACCCCATGAGCCGCGTCATCCACAGCTCAAAGTACGTGAGCGGCATCCACAACGCCGGACCGCGCAGTTCATGCAACACGGCCAGACTCAACCGAAAAACCGCGTCGCTCGCCTCGCGATCAGGCATCAACTCGTCGAGCAATTCGGCGACGTGTGCGAGTGCCACGGCCCGCGCATAACTGACCTCGCTGGCCAGCGGCGATTCGATCACTTCACAGGAATCAAGCCGCGCCAGTTCCTGCCCTTCGCGGTCGTCGTAGAACGCCCGCACATAGGTAAGCGGCTCCAGAGCGCCTCCGAAGCGGCGTCTCGACTTCATGGCCGCGCGCGCCACGCCTTTCATCTTACCTTCCATGCGGGTAAAGAGCGTAACCAGCAGGTCGGACTCACGCAACGGATACGTGCGCAGAACGATCGCTTCCGACTCCTTCAGCGCCATGGAAGGCCAACAGGTTAATGGATGATTGTAATGGAAGCAGCTGTCAGCCGTCAGCTATCAGCTCTCAGAGAATCTAGTTCTTCCGGGAGCCACGAGCCAGCGCAAAACAAAAGGCGTGAGCCTTTATTGGCGTGCGCCTCTGGATTCGACTCGGAGTGCCGGACTGGTTTAACTGACGGCTGATAGCTGAGAGCTGAAAGCTGCACTACCGCCCGAAGTACTTCGCATTCCGCTCGGTGTACTCTTTCCATTTTTCCGGCAGGTCGTCGAGCGCGAAGATGGCCGAGACCGGGCAAACCGGAACGCAAGCGCCGCAGTCGATGCATTCCACGGGATCGATATACAGCATCTCTTCCGTCGCAAACTTGTCGGAGTCCTTCTTGGGATGAATGCAATCCACGGGACAGGAGTCAACACAGGCGGTGTCTTTGGTTCCGATGCAGGGCTCGGCAATTACGTAGGCCATAGAATCTCATGCTCCTCAGACGCACGGAGTGTGATGGAACACACAATTCTAGCAAGAACGCAGCTGTCGGTACAGGCAGCGCCTCACCCACTGCCCTTCTTCAACTGCTGTTTCCATCCCAGCACACGCGCCTTGTTTCCTTCCGCCTCGGCCTCGGGAACCATTCCCTTCTTCTGATACAGGATCGAGAGGCTGGTGTGCGCCAGAATATCGTCGGGATCGATAGCGGAGATTTGTCGGGCAACAACGATCGCTTCGTCGAGGCGGTTGAGGTCCTGCAGCGCGCGGCTCAGTCCATGCAGCGCATCGGTGAACTTGGGATCGGCCGACACTGCCTGCCGGTACTCTTCGACCGCTTGCTCGTGGTGGCCTCCGAGAACCAGATCGAGCGCGGCGTAGTAGTGGCCTTCGGCTAGTTGTCGGGCCAGTTGGCGAGCAGTTGCGGAGCTGGCCGGATCGTCAGGCATAGGTTTGGACTTAGGTGATTTTAGCAAGGAGCGCGCTGACACGAGCGCCCTCAGGGGCTGAAGCCCGCATTAGTGTCGGTCTGAACGGCGCGGCTGAAGCCGTGCCCCTTCAAAGCAAAGTCAAAATCCGAGTTTTGCCGCAGCATTTGTGCCAACGCTGGCCGAGGGGCCGAGCTTGCGCTCGGCTTGGACGGGCGAGGGCGCCCGTCCCCACACGAATTACACGTTCTCCGGCTTCCAGCGCAGCACCGGCTTCCGCGCCGCTGCGGTCTCATCCAGACGCGAAATGCGCGTGTTGTGCGGGGCGTCGAGCACGAACTGCGGATCTTCTTCCACTTCTTCCGCGATCGACTTCATCGCCTCGATGAAGAGATCCAGTTCTTCTTTCGGCTCGCTCTCGGTCGGTTCGATCATCAGCGCGCCTGCGACGATCAGCGGAAACGCCGTCGTGTAGGGATGGAATCCGTAATCGATCAGTCGTTTCGCAATGTCCATCGTCTTCACGCCCTTCTTCGACTGCAGCTTGTCGCTGAAGACGACTTCATGCATGGACGGCGTCGAGTAGGGCAGGTCGTAAACGCCTTCGAGTCCTTTGCGGATGTAATTCGCGTTGAGCACGGCGTCTTCCGTCGTCTGGCGCAGGCCATCCGGGCCGTTGGCGAAGATGTAGGCCAGCGCGCGGATGAACATTCCGAAATTTCCGTAGAACGCGCGCACACGCCCCACCGACTGCGGGCGGTTGTATTCGAAACCCAGCGTGCCATCCGCCTTGGTTGTGACGACCGGCGCCGGCAGGAACGGCGCGAGATTTTTTTTCACGGCGACCGGGCCCGACCCCGGGCCGCCTCCACCATGCGGCGTCGAAAAAGTCTTG
>Ga0187881_10003175_pt1 | contig 14490 bp, 5 predicted proteins | sample June2016WEW_19_1_2_FD_133017 | JGI IMG/M metagenome (GOLD analysis project Ga0187881, IMG submission 133017) | Peatland microbial communities from SPRUCE experiment site at the Marcell Experimental Forest, Minnesota, USA - June2016WEW_19_100 | ecosystem: Environmental > Terrestrial > Soil >...
GATTGAGAAACCAGCATGTGCACGTGGTCGGCGGTTCCGTTGACCGCGAAACATCGCGAATCAAGGTCGTTTGCGATCCCGGCGAGATACGCGTGCAGCTCGTTTTCGACTTCAGGGGATATAAGGTTGGCACGCTCTTTGGTGGAAAAGATCAGGTGGACGAGAACGCGAACAAGGGTTTGTGCCACGTGCGACCCCTCCGGGGTCGATTCAAGGTATTGGTACACGCCCTGTCCGGGGGCGTTGCCCCCGGCTACGTTACCCGCGCCCTTTCAGGGCGCGACCGTCGCTGGTACGCCCTGACGGGGGGTGTTGCCCCCGGCTACATTACCCGCGCCCTTTCAGGGCGCGTCAATTCCATGTACTGGTGATACGAGGACAGTCACCCCCGCGAAGGTGGGGGTCCACTTTCAGGACGCGTTTGATTCTCATCCTCTTGCTGGATTTTCCGGGGGCGTTGCCCCCGGCTACGTTATCCGCGCCCTTTCAGGGCGCTACGGAAGGAAAGTCTTGTTTCCGGCTGAAGCGCAGCAGTACCCTGATGCAAAAGTCCGAGCGGCACAGGACCCAGGAAGCGATCCGCCGCCAGAAAGTCAGACGCGGGACGATGCGGCGAGAGCCGCGCTCGATGGCCATAACCCGGCCCAACAACTCGTGGCTCGAAACTGGAGCGTCGTTGCCGCCCACGCTGTCGCCGCGCGTCACCCATTGAATTCTGTCCAGGCAGAGGGTTCGTTCTACAACGCGGTGGGCCACCAGCCTCCCCTCGCGTCCAAACAAGACGATGTCACCCGGCAGCGCTTCCACGGCGTCGTGGCTGCGCACGGACAGGATATCACCCGGCCAGACGGCGGGCAGCATGCTGGCGCCGGTGGCGCGCAGGCGCAGTCTCCCCCAGGAGCGGAGCACCTCCGCCGCCAACTCACATCCCAACGTTTCCCGGGCTGTGCTACAAGCTGCGACCGCGTTGCTCATGATGTTTTCCGTTCGAAGTGGCACCCAGATTGCGTGACCTGCACCTTGCCACAGGTCAGCGCCCTGGTTTCAAAGACCCGCTCGTGCCGCACCGCAGGTTTCCGGTAGGGCTTGCGCACCGCCTGTTGCGCCTCCAAAGGACTGGCGCGCCGATCGGTGTCTTCTCGCTGCCTCATGGTGATAACCTCCAATTATGAAACATACTATAATGAGAAACAGGCCGTCAAATTGGCCCGGCAGGGCAAACCTGCTTCCCAACATCTGGAGTTCGTGCTACTCGCCTTTCCCGCAGCTAGAGGCGGCTTTACGCCGCCATTTGGCGATCCCGCAGACGCGGGATCGCCGCTACCTTGCTACCCGTTGTTCCCTTAGCCTTTATCCTCCAGCCTTTTCCGTATTCTCGTTCCCCTCGTTACGCGGCGTTTCATCAAATTCCCTGGCTCGCGCCCGCATTCTACTCCAGTCCACTTTGTGTCAGCCTGGCGGCTGTGCTTCGGTTAACCCGCCCAAGTCGATGCTCGATCCCCGAGAGTCGTTGGGACGCTATTGTAGAGCCGACTGTGACGCCTGCACGGCACAGCCGCCTGTGCCTTGGCCGGGACTCCCAGTTCCGTTATCCCCATGGCAGGGTTGGCTACCCAGCGTTCCGAAGTAGATCTGGGAAGCCCCCGTGGTGCTCGACGTGTTGTCGATGACGATCCCGCTGGTGCCGCCCGCTGCCGCCAAGCCCGCGTTCGCGGCGAGACTGCTGCTGAAAGTGGTGGGGATTGTGTAGGAGTATATACACGCACCCGTACATCCAGTGTCGTTTCCAAGGCTCGTTACGCTCAGAAAGAGATAGTCGTTGGTCCCGTTGAGAACCTCGGTAACCGGTGAGCAGAAAGGGCCGGTTGTGCTCGTGACTGTCGGGCCTGTAGTTGAGCTTTGAGCCATCGTGCCGCTCGTGATCGCAATCTGGTAAAGCGTCGGCTGCTGATTAGAGGTGTGGCTTGCGCTACCTCCGCACACATAGAGGTCCCCAGTGCCGGCTGAGTAGTAGCCGTCATTGAAGGCGCCAGCATAGAGGGGAATTCCCGCCCCCATACCTCGGCCCAGAATTGCCTTCACCGGCGTTTGGGTCGCGACAGAAGTTTTAGTCGCATATTGAAAAACATCGCTACAAGCAGTGGAACTACCGCCGCTCGTTTCGCAACTAGTGCTGGTATCGCTGTTAATAAATATGTACGCCTTCCCTTGGGTGGGATCCACAAGGGGTGGGTCGGTCATCCCGCCCAGTCCCGTCGTCGAGCTGGTAATTGTGCCGGAGGTCGTAAGCGTTCCCACCGTGCTGCAGATCGCGTTTATGCCGGTTGTCGCGCAGACGGAGTGAAACGGCGCAGTTGACACAGTATCGCCGACAAAAACCATTCCTGTCGAGAAGTCGTAAACGGGTCCCGTGAGTTGATTGCCGCTGCTCACCAAAACCGGCCACTTGCAGGACGTACCGCAAGTGCCGCCGCTAGCGGTCGTACTCTCGCCGGGGGTCCCATTGAACACTCCGGTGAATTGGTGGAGATAGCCGTCGCTGTCGCCTACATAGAGCGTGTCCGAATTATAGTCATACCAAGGCGACGACTTGGTGTCCCCATAGGCCTCTGAAAAGGTCACACTGATCATGCAAGAACCCGCCGGACAGCTACTCCAAGCCGTATTGGTACCGGCGCCGGCGTACGTGTTCGCATATGAATGGTCGGGAGCAACCGGGTGCGCGTAATCACTGCCCTGGCCGCTGACCCATCTCAGAATCCGGAGAGTTGCGGCTCCGCTGCTGGGGGTCTCAATGAACGCCACTTTCGTCCCGTCCCAGGAAATCACGGTGGAGGTCGCCGCAGTGCCCGTTCCGGTGTTGTACGCCCAATAGACCGAGGGCACCGTGCCACTTCCACTGCACCCGGTATAGATGTTGTCGTAAGCGATCACATTCGCTTGTGACCCCGAGCCCGCGATGCCCGTGTTGTAGACAACATAATCGGGGGTAGCGGTACCGCCGCAGTTGGGGGTGCTCGTGGTGCTGAAAGAATACTTTGCGGGGTACATCCCCGCTCCCACCGTGCCCGCTCCGCTGCCGCCGGCGAGGGTGGTGCCAGCCCAGGAGAAACCCGTCAAACTAGCCGTCGTTCCAATGCTGTCTCCGCCCGTCCCGGCAGCGTTGGCGGTGACGGTGATCACATTGCTATTCGTAGTGGCGTTGACGCCCGTGCTCGCTTGCAGTGTGGTGTTGTCGTTGATGGCCGTAGCGATATTGGTGGCCAATTGCGCCGGGGTAGCAAGGGCGTCGACCGACCAGTAAGCAAAGGTCGTGCCTGAGGTCGTGCCGTCCAAGCCGCCGGTTAAGGTCCCCGCGGTCCAGTAAAAGAATCCGCTTGTGGGGCTCACGTCGATGCTATTGCCACCCGTGCCGGCGGCGGCGGCGGTGATCGTCACGCTGCTCCCACTGCGGGTGGAGGTGTTCGTGATCCCGGCGGTGCCTGCCGCGCAGGCATTGATCGCTGCGCGAAAGTTGGTCGCCAAGGTCGAGGTGCTGCTGCTGGTTGCGTAGGTGCCCGCGAATGAAGGGGCTGAGCCGGTGCAAGTGCTTGTTCCGCCGTTGGACCCTGAGGTTTGGCCACTCCACCCGAAGATCCCGCTGGCATTCGTCTGGCCGAGCGTGAAGGTGAAGGTGCCGGTACTGCCGGGTGTTGTGTCGTAAATGGTAAACGTACTTCCACTGCTGTAGTTGGCGGTAGCGCCTACCGCAGGATAGGCAGTGTTGCAGGCATTGATCGCCGCGGCAATGTTGCTCGCCAAGGTGGTTGTGACGCTGCTATAGGCATAGGTGCCCGCAGTTGTAGTGCTGCAAGTGCTTGTGCCGTTGCTTCCTGCGGTTGCACCGCTACCCCACGAGAAGGTCCCTGTGCCGCCCCCGCCCACCGAGAAGGTGGTGCCAGCGCCGAGTGTTGTGTCGTTAACCGTAAACGAGCTGGTGCCATTTGTCCCGGGATAGCTAGAGGTAGCGCCTACCGCAGAATAAGAGCCGTTGCAAGAATTGATCGCCGAGCTAAGGTTGCCCGCCAAGGTCGTCGTGCTGCTGCTGGTTGCAAAGGTGGCCGCGGAACCGGAACCCGTGCAAGTGTATGAGCCGTTGCCCCCTCCGGTTACGCTACCCCACGTGAAGATCCCGGTGGCGCCCCCGCTGGTCGAGAAGGCGGAGGTGCCCGTAGTACCAGGCGTTGTGTTGGTAACCGTTACCGATGATGATCCGTTGGTGCCGGGGTAGGCACTGGAGACGCCGGCGGCTGCCGGGCAGAGAGCGAGCGCAGCCTGGAGGTTGCCTGCCAGGGTCGTGGAGGTGAGACTGTTTATAAAGCCGACGGTGTATGCACCGGCAGACCCGGTGCAAGAGTTTGAGCCAGGCTGCCCGGCGGTGTTCGACCATGATGACACGTACGCACCGGTCCCCGTGCCGCCGCTGCCCGTGAAGGTAAGGGCGCCGGGTGCTGTGTCGGTAAGCGTTACCGTAGCGCTGGAGCCGCCAGGATTGGCAACGGAGTAATCGATGGTTGTGGCGCAGGTACCCGCCGTGAGCGCGGAATAAAAGTTGGAGGCCAAGGTGTCGACATTGGTGCTATCTACAAATATGGCCGCGTATGACGTGCCGGAGCCGGTGCAACCGGCTGTCGCGGTACTCCCTTGGGTGTTAGTCCACGTCACGACCCCCGTACCATTGGCGCCCGTAAAGGTGACGCCGGGCATCAGGTCGGTAAGCGTAACCGAGGTACTCCCCGGACTGGGAACAGAGTAATAAACACCATTCGCGCAGGCATTAGAATTGGCAGTGAGCGCGTTGTAGAAGTTGGTGGCCAAGGTGGCGGCAACGTTGCTGTTTACAAAGGTTCCCGTCCAGGCGGAGCCTGAGCCGGTGCAAGTGGGTCCGGCATCGGTCCCTGCGGTGTTCGACCATGATGACACGTACGCGCCGGTCCCCGTGCCCCCGCTGCCCGAGAAGGCAGAAAAGGAGCCGGGGTATAAGTCGGTAAGCGTCACCGTGGCGCTGGAGCCGCCAGGATTGGCCACGGAGTAACCGATGGTTGTCGCGCAGGTACCCGTCCCCGTCGTGAGCGCGGTATAAAAGTTGGAGGCCAAGGTGTTGACATTGGTGCTATCTGCAAATTGGGCCGCGCGTGACGTGCCGGAGCCGGTGCAACCGACTGTCGCGGTACTCCCTTGGGTGTTAGTCCACGCCACGACCCCGGTACCATTGGCGCCCGTAAAGGTGACGCCAGGCGCCAAGTCGGTAAGCGTTACCGAAGTTGCGCCCCCGGGACTGGGAACAGAGTAATAAACACCATTCGCGCAGGCATTAGAATTGGCAGTGAGCGCGTTGTAGAAGTTGGTGGCCAAGGTGGCGGCAACGTTGCTGTTTACAAAGGTTCCCGTGTAGGCGGAGCCTGAGCCGGTGCAAGTGGGTCCGGCATCGGTCCCTGCGGTGTTCGACCATGATGACACGTACGCGCCAGTCCCCGTGCCCCCGCTGCCCGAGAAGGCAGAAAAGGAGCCGGGGTATAAGTCGGTAAGCGTCACCGTGGCGGTGCCGTTAGGATTGGCCACGGAGTAACCGATGGTTGCCGCGCAGGTACCTGCAATGAGCGCGTTGTAAAAGTTGGAGGCCAAAGTATCGACATTGCTGTTATTTACAAAGGTTCCCGTGTACGGGCCTGAGCCCGTGCAAGTGGGTCCGGCATCAGTCCCTGCGGTGTTAGCCCACGTAAAGACTCCGGTGACATTACCAGCGCCCGTGAGGGAAGAAAAGGAGCCGGGGGCTGGGTAGGTAACCTCTACCGCGGTAGAGCCGTCCGCAGCCGCGCTAAAACCGACGCCTGCAGGGCAACCTTGGAGCGTGGAAAGGAGGTGCGAGGCCTCGGTAGTCGTGGTGGCGCTGCCGATAAAGCTGCCGGAATAGGCGTTGCCGGAACCCGAACACGCGACCGTCGCCGCGGCGGTAATCGAGCCGCTAGGGCTTATGGTATTATTGCCGGCGGCATTCACAGGAAGGGTAAAGGTAACGGAACTCGCGGTAGTGTTCGTGATCGTGGTGACGTTTCCCGAGGAGGTGGCCGCGATTCCCGTTTGGGTGCTACAGGACCCGCTGCCGCCACAGGAGCCGCCGATGGCACTTGCGAGCCGAGTGGCGTCCGTGGTTGTGCTGGAGGCCCTCGAGATGCAATTACTAGCGCTGCCGCAACTTGATTCCCACGTGTACGTGGCGGATCCAATCGTGGTCTCATCGCCAGCCGTCGGTTCAGTAGAAATTGTCTCCGTGCCGACCCCGGTGGGCGTTATGGTTGTCGTCGCGCCAGCACTGGTGATCGTGACATTAGTCGTCAGGGTCCCCGCGAAGGTGCCGACAGCGGTTGCGGCCGTCCCACCCGGTGCCATGTTCAACGTATGTCCGTTCAGGCTGAACGAGATCCCGGGGCTGGTGGCGGTCAACGCCGGCCCCGAGAACGTGGGGGCGGCGGTTGCTCCCGCGCCGCCGGGCGCCATGTTCAATACGATTGTCCCGTTGGTGATCGAGATGTTGCTGCTGGCCGTCGCGGGCGTAGTCGAAAATGTGGCTTTAACGGTTCCGGCCGACCCGCCCGGGGCCGCGGTCAACGTATATCCGTTCAGGCTGAGCGAGATCCCGGGGCTGGTGGTGGTCAACGCCGGCCCCGAGAACGTGGGGGCGGCGGTTGCTGCCGCGCCGCCTGGCGCCATGTTCAGTACGATCGTCCCGTTGGTGATCGAGATGTTGCTGCTGGCCGTCGCGGGCGTAGTTGAAAAATGCGGCTTTAACGGTTCCGGCCGTCCCGCCCGGGGCCGCGGTCAACGTATATCCGTTCAGGCTGAGCGAGATCCCGGGGCTGGTGGTGGTCAACGCCGGCCCCGAGAACGTGGGGGCGGCGGTTGCCGCCGTCCCGGCTGGCGTCATGGTCAATGTATTTGTGCCGCTGGTGATCCCGATCGAGGTGCTGCTCAACGGGGGGGTCGTCCCGAACGTGCCGGTCGCGTGGTTGGGCGTCGCGTTCGTCGTGAGCGCCAGGGTGTTTGTTCCGCTCGTTATGCTGAACGAGTCGGTGGACAAAGGGGGAGCAGAGAAGGTCCCGGTGGCCGTCGCCGGCGTGCCGCCGTTGGAGAGAATAAGCTCCTGTGCGGGGTTGGTGATCGTGATTGTGGTGTTGGACGCCGGGGTCCCCGAGGCCGTGCCGGTGGCGTATGACTGCGTGGCGCTGGTGGTCAAAGTAAGAACATTCAAGCCGTCCGTCACGGTTATCGGGCTACTGGTGGTAAGAGGGTAGCTTGAAAACGTTCCGGTTTGCGTTGCCGCCGTCGGGGCGCTGCCCGTGATGGTCTGGCCGCCGACGGTCACGGTTGAGGAGCCGCTCGCGCCGTTGCTCGAGACGGTTCCCGTCTGGCTCGCCCCGGAGCCGCCTAAGTTCATGCTCCAGTCCCGCTTCAGAGTCGCCTCTCCAGAAGTTGGCGGCCGGGGCCTCCGGATGCGATCCGGACCGCTGGGTGGCGCGCTCAATCGGGCCGCTAGCGTGGCAAAACCCGGCGCTGCGGCCAGCGCTTGCAGGTCAGGGTTCCGCTTCATCTGCTGCATCATGTAGCGGGGGTCGTTGACGATCCGATACCACTCCCCGAAGCGGCCTTGCGCCAGCGCATCGGTGGGTGCGCCGGGGTCGGAAAAGACCAAATGGTGGTGAGTCCAGTCATCCACCAGCCCCACGCTGCGCCCCGTGGCCGGTCCCCCGGCAATCAGAGCGGTCAGGGCGGCGAGCAGGCCAACGGCCAGGGCGAATACCCCCACGGCGATAATTGGCTTGGAAAACCTCCAGCGATTGCGGCTCATGGTCAACTCCTCCTCTTACAGTTATTGCCTCGGGATCGTGCTCTAAATTTTATAAATGGTACGAGTCCACGCAAACACACATTAGAGCGCTCTAATTAAAGCCTGTCACCATTACGAAGGTAGCGTTACCAGCATTACAAAGGTACTAGTACCCCGCCGCGGCGTGTCAGCTATCAGCTCTCATACGGATTGTTCGTCATTCCTAGAGGAAAAGGCCACCGCCTGTCATGCTGAGTCCCGACAAGTCGGGACTCAGCTTGACAGACCCGAAAGTAGTCTCAGTTACGATATAGAGGTGTTCGCAGAGTCTCGTTTTTCAGAGACTCTGCGGCTCGTGCATGTGCTTGGGATTGGAAAGGTAGAAGGCAGGAGTCAGGAGAAGAACAAGGAGCAGAATTATGAATAGTGAATGGTGAATTGGGGGTGCAGATCTTGCTTTGCGCGCCGCGCCCAGGGCCTCTGACCGCTGCACTTTTTCAATTCATAATTCAGAATTCACAATTCAGAATTGCCCCAGCCCCTAAGTGCTGTGACCGCGTCGCTCATGATGTTTTGCGTTCAAAATGGCATCCAGATTGCGTGACCTGCACCTTGCCACAAGTCAGCGCCCTTGTTTCAAAGACCTGGTCGTGCCGCACCTCAGGTTTCCGGTAGGGCTTTCGCACCCCCTGCTGCGCCTGCAAAGGACTGGCGCGCCGATCAGTGTCTTCCCGCTGCCTCATGGTGATAGCCTCCGATTAGAAAAACAAATTGCCACGAGAAACAGATCGTCACATTGGCCCGACAGGATGAACCTGCTTCCCAAGAACTGGCGTTCGTGCCGCTCGCCTTTCCCGGAAGACCGCAGACCCGCGACCTGCGCTTCTTGCTACCGGCTGTTCCCTTAACCTTTATCCTCCAGCCTTTTCCGTATTCTCGTTCCCCTCGTAGCGCGGCAGTTTATCAAATTCCCCGGCTCGCGCCCACACTCTATTGCCGGTCCAGCTTGTGTCCGTCTTACCAGGCTGGTGGCAGAATCCTCGCGAAGCCTGGATCAGGCCACCCTCCTGAACTCCTGCCGGTACCTCGACCCTAAGCGCAGGGCGAGTTGTTCAATGCTCCGGTACCACAGGTCCTCACTCTCATTGTAGGGCCGCTTGCGACGCCTGCACGGCCTGCATATAAGTTGCAGAACCGCTACCGCAGGTGCCGGCACCACCACCAACTGCCTCATTGCCATTTAAATTTATGAAGTAAACCTGGGAAGCGCCTGCCAGGGTACCCGTTGGCACGGAGCCGTCGATCACAATCCCACCCGTTGACCAACAGACGGTAGAACCGATATCTGTAACCTCAAGGCTGCCGGAGAGCGTGGGTGTTACCGATGGATTGGTGATTTCATAAGACAAAACGCAGCCATCTCCACTGCCGCCGCTGCCACAATTGTTGCCCGACATCGTCGCACGGGCGACGCTGAAGAAAAGATAGTCTATGCCGGCGGTGGTCGCGGTTCCGTTGCTGGTGCACGGGCTCAATCCGTTGTTGCAGAACTCGGTAAGGGGAGATGCCCGTAGGCGAGAGGCGGTGTTGAGGTTGCTAATGACTGCATTGGGGGCCCCCATGCCAACAATGGTGAGCGTTCCGAGACCGTAGCCGGTCCCGGCGGCGGTTTCTAGTGTAATGGTGGTGCTGCTAACGTTGGTGATGTAGTTGGGAGCGGTTATACCTGGGCCAGAAATCGGCGCACCTTTGGCGGTCGAGGGGACGCTTCCCGACGTGGTAAGGGTGACAGTCTTACTGCCGCTAGCAGTGGTTCCACTGACTGTAAAATCGAGCATTGGTATCTGGTACAGGGTCCCGTTGCCTGTGTTGTTGGTCTGTCCTGCTACCCAAAGGTTCCCTGTGGGGGTTGCCGACGAGAAGTACACGTTGTCGAAAGTACCGTCGTAAAGGTACCAGCCAGTGCCGCCTGTCCCTACTTGTGTGCCTGTTGTGGCCGCGTTGCCGTAGCTGGTGCCGCTCCCAGTGAAATTGGCATTGAATTGATACACGGCGTTATTGCCAGAGCTATTTGTGGTGACAAAGGCGTAGACCGTCTCCGCAGAGGGATCGACCAGGGGGCCGTCGATAATAACATCCCCCAGGCTGTGCGAATAGGCGTTTATTTTCCCGGATGTTGTTCCCTCATTCCCCGAGCCCACGGAATAAAGGACAGCATCCGTGTTACCCACAAAGACGTTCCCGGAGGCGGGGTCGTAGACAGGGGACGTGACTCGGTAACTAGTGTTCAGCGTCACGGGCCAAGGGCTCGTCGTATTCTCGCCTGGCGTTTCGACAAAGACTCCCGTGAACTGGTGGAGATAGCCGCCGTCGTCGCCCACATAAAGGTCATCGTCCCAGTAATCATAGAACGGCGCTGAGAACGTGTCGTTTTTGCTCTCGTCAAAGGCGAGGGTGGTCATGCACGGTGCCGTACAACCCCGATAGTTGGAATTCGACACACTCGCAGGGGTCGCAGGCGTGCCGACCGTCGACCCGCCAAATACATAGAGCGTACAGTCTGTGCAGTCGTTCTGAACCCCCGCTGTCAGTGTAACGGTGGAACCGCTGACGCTCTTGATCGTGTCACCAGAGGGTATACCGAAGCCGATAATAGACATACCTACATCATCCGCGTTGGGGACGGGTCCCGACGTAACAGTGAAAGTTGTATTGCCGTCACTATAGTTTATTCCTTGGAGCGTAAGAACCGGCTTCAGGAGAACCAAGCTTGCCGTAGTGCCATTAGACTGAATGAACGCTACCTGTGAGCCGTCTACGGAGATTATTGGAGAAGTTGTAATCGTGCCGCCCGTGTCATAGGCCCAATAGACCATCGGAACAGTGCCTTCGCTGCTGCACCCGGAATAAAGAGCGTAGTAGGCCACGATACTTGCTGCGTTCGACGCGCCCGCCGTACCTGTCGGGTAAACAACATAATCGCCGCACCAGGCGGCGGTAGTGCTCGCCCCCCACTTGGCAGGGTAGGCGTTCGGTTGCACCGAGGCGCCTGCGCCGCCGCTGAGGTCCCCGGTCGTGCCCCACCAACCCGTAGTACCACCTGTCCAGACTGAATAGTTGTTCCCACCCGTCCCGGCGCTGCGGGCGGTGATGGTCACGTCGCCGCTGCTCGGCGCGTTCGCAGTGGCGGAAACGCCCGAGGAGACCGTTTGCAGTGTGGTGTTGGCGTTGATGGCCGTCGCAATATTGGTGGCCACTTGCGCCGAGGAAACATAATTGTTGCCCGACCAGTAGGCAAACGTCGGCGGGCTCGACGTGCCCGAGGTCGTGCCGTCCGCGCCGCCGGCCAAGTACGACCCGCCCCACTGAAAGAATCCGGTCGTGCTGGGGCTCAAGCCGATGCTGTTGCCACTGGAGCCGGCGGTAAGGGCGGTGATCGTCACGTTGGCCCCGCTGCGGCTGGCGGAGGTGGTGAGGCCGGTGCCTGCCGGGCAGTCATTGATCGCAGATCTAAGGTTGCCCGCCAACGTCGAGGTGCTGGTGCTGGTTCCGTAGAGGGCCGTAGTGGAACTCGAGCAACTGTTTGAGCCGTTGCTCCCTGTGCTGGTGCTAGTCCACGAGAAGATGTTGGTAACATTCGAATCGCTGAAGCTGCCGGAACTGCCGGGGATCGTGTCGGTAACCGTAAACGAAGTACCACTCGCATAGTTGGCGGTAGCGCCTACTAGCGTAGGATAGGCACTGTTGCAGCTATTGATCGCTGCGGCGAGGTTTGAGGCCAAGTCCCCCAGGCCAGCGGTGGAGGCGCCGGCGGTCCCCGAGGGCACAGTGGCAAAATAACCCGAGGTTGAGCTATTGCAAGTGTTGCTGCCGGCGGAGTTGCCGGATACGCTACCCCACGAAAAGTCGGTGGCAGTTTCGCCGGTGCCGACAGCAAGGAATGGTCCTGGCGTGGTGGCGGTAATTGTAAACGAGGCGCTGCCACTTGAATGGTTGGAGGTAACGTTCACCAGGGAGGTGTAGCTGCTGTGGCAACTGTTAATCGCAGTATTAACGTTTGATGCCTCGGTCGAGAGGGTGGAGCTGTTCGCGACCGTCCCGGCCGTCGAGCTCGTGCATGTATTCGAGCCGCCGGACTCCATCGTCAATGTCAATGTATTGCTACTCGCTCCGGCAGAGGTAATGATAGTGATGGTTCCGGTGCTCGTGCCAGTCGTGAAAGTGCCGGTGGCCGCTCCCGCCGTCGCGTTCGTCGTCATGGCCAATGTATTTGTGCCGCCGGCGATCGGGGTGAGGATCGAGATGGAGGTGTTGGCCGACGGGGGCCCCGTGAACGCGCCGGTGGCGGTCGACGGCGTGCCGCTGGTGGTCAGAGTAAGAGTATTGGCGCCGTACTTCACCGTTATCGCGGCGCCCGTTGCGGGAGGGCTCGAAAACGTTCCGGTTTGTGTTGCCGCCGTCGGGGCGCTGGCATTGAATTGCACGTTGTCGACGGTCAGTGTTGAGCTGCCGTCGACGTTGGACGAGGTGAGGGTCGCGATCAGGCTAGTCAAGGTCGCCGCGACGCCGCCCATGTTCAGGCTCCAGTCTTTTTTCATAGTCTGTTTCGGCTTTCGCACCGGGGCCGGCAGGATGGGCTTCGGATCCCTGATTGGCTCGCCCAATCGGTCCTCCAGCGTCGCAAAATCCGGTGCTGTTGCCAGCGCTCGCAGCGCAGGGTTCCGCTTCATCCGCTGCATAATGTGGCGGGGTTCGTTGACGATCCGCTCCCACTGCTCCAACCGGCCCTGCGCCAGCGCATCGGCGGCCGTGCCGGGGTTGGAAAAGACCAAATGGTGAGTGCTCCAGTCATCCACCAGCCCCATTCTGTTCCCCGTGGCCGGTTTGCCGGTAATCAGAACGGTCAGGCCGGCGAGCAGGCCAACGGCCAGCCCGAATACGCCCACGGCGATAGTCGACTTGGAAAACCTCCAGCGATTGCGGTTCATGACTCTCTCCTCCTGTTACAGTTATTGCCTCGGCATCGTGCTCTAAATCTTATGCTCGTGGTGAGTTTGCCACGGGTAAATCTCGCTCCATTTGCGTATCGTAGCGGGCTCGTGCCCGGCACTCCCGACCGATGCGTCACGGCGCCCACAGCGGCAAGACGAGAACCTCGAGGGAGCCGCTGAGGGCATCTCCCGGCCTTCCACTAGACGACACGACTACACGGTCACAGATTAAAGCGCTCTAATGAGAGCCTGTCAAGTTACGAGCGTGCTAGCCGTCGGCTATTACGAAGGTACTAGTACCAAACGTAAGCTATCAGCTCTCAGCCATCGGCCATCAGTTATCAGTTACAACACTGGGGTGTTCTTGCTGACCGCTGGAGGCCGAGGTTTTTACTTCTGACTTCAGACTCCATACGAACACACATTAAAGCGCTCTAATTAAAGTCCGTCAAGTACCGATGGATATATTATCTAACGAAGTATATCACGTGGCTATTCCGCGGCGGGTCAGCTATCAGCCATCAGTTATCAGTTACAACCCCGGGGTCTTCTTGCTGATCGCTGGAGGCCGAGGGTTTCACTCCTGACTTCAGATTGCAGATTCCGATTCCAGATTTCAGATTTCAGACTCCTCTTCCACATCACTGATTTCTGGTTCCTGATTGACCCGCCCTGGCGCCCCGATTGGCAGGGCGGGAAGTTCGAATACCACTTTTTCAATCGCCAATCGGCAATCGTCAATCGGCAATCAGCTATCGCCAATCACCAATCACCAATCACCAATCGGCAATCGGCAATCGGCAATCAGTTATCGCCAATGAAAACCTGATTGTCGGTTGCGGCTGAAGCGCGCGCTGTCGTCGCTATCCCTGCCAGGACGGCAAACCATGCCGCATTGGCTGGGATGTGCAAGTTGAAATCCAAGAAGCTGTGCACCAGCAGGCCACAGCATCCAATGGCGGCGCCCAACCGAATCCAGCTAGCTTGAGATCGAAAGGGGCGGCCCCAATCTCGAAAGGCCAGACGAAGAAAAAGCGCCAGAGCTAAAAGGATGAGCAGCGCGCCGACCAGCCCGGTCTCAGCAACAGCCTCCGCATAATCGTTATGCGCGTGATCGATCCACAGGTCGGTGGGAAAACTCTGATAGCGGGGGTAAGCGGTCTCAAAATCTCCCAAGCCAACCCCCAGGACGGGATGGTGGCGCCACATGCGGAGCGCATCGAGGGTCATGCTCTTCCGGTCACCGGCCCAATTCGCCCAAGTGCTATTGACGTAGGCTACCGACCCCAACTTTTTCGCCACCCAGCCCGGGTCGACATAGGCAAACAGCATGACGCCCGCAAAGAGGGTGACGGCGGCGGCCATTGCCAAGCGCCGTCTCTCCGTTCTCCGAGCACCCGCCCCGCGCAGGGCAATCGTCGCGATCAGGATCTCCGCTGACAGTGCCAGCAAGCCGCCTCGCGAACCGGAGAGCAACAGAGAGGCGAGCGCCAGCGTAACCGCAATAACACTCCATACCGAGGCCTCCAGCGATGACCTTCCGCGCCGCCCGGCAATGTAGAGGACCGCAACCGGGATGAGCATTTCCATGAGCCCGGCGAAGTGGTCGGGATTGACGTAGGGACCAAAGAGGCC
>Ga0187881_10003182_pt1 | contig 14475 bp, 14 predicted proteins | sample June2016WEW_19_1_2_FD_133017 | JGI IMG/M metagenome (GOLD analysis project Ga0187881, IMG submission 133017) | Peatland microbial communities from SPRUCE experiment site at the Marcell Experimental Forest, Minnesota, USA - June2016WEW_19_100 | ecosystem: Environmental > Terrestrial > Soil >...
ACACGTTCAGCAGGTTGTCCCAAGTAAGAAAGGCGCGACTGATGAGAGACAGCACAATGCACATCAGAAGCAGAATCACGAGTCGGGAATGCCTTATGAGAGTTTCCGCGGGGCGCCTTCCCTGTTCCCTGGCCCGAGCTGCAACCACCTCAGTGCCTTGGGTGGCGCTATTCAAGGACGGCTCCTCGATACAAGAGTTGTGCGCCGACCACGGCCGCCATAATGCTCACGCCGATGACCACGGCCACCACTTGTGAGGGCAGGCCCATGAGGTTCATGCCGTTACGAAGGAGCGTGATAAAAATCGCCACCATCACGGTGCCAGCCAGGCTGCCGCGACCCCCGGTAATGGGCGTGCCCCCGACCACAACTGCGGCCACAGCTTCGAACTCTGTCCCCATGCCCACGAGCGCATTTCCCGTTGCTACCCTGCTGGCAAGAATGATCCCGGCTACAGCGGCAAGAAATGCACTGGCAATGTACGCGGCGATAACCGACACATCTACGCGGATTCCCAGCGCCCGGGCGTTTTCCGCATTGATGCCAATAGCGTACGCGTGGGTGCCAAAGGGCGTTCGGCGCATGACAACGCTGATGAGGACAACGAGAAAGAGGGTAATCCAGAAGGCTGCGGGAACGCCAAGATACATTGCGTTGCCGAATACGATGAACGAGGTGTTGGGAATATGGACCGAGCCGCCTTTTGTAATTCCCAAGCTGACGCTCCGGACCATGAAGAGCATCCCAAAGGTCACTATGAAGGGAAAGATCCTGCCTTTGGCCACAATCACCCCGGCAACCAGGCCGCAGAAGCAGCAGGCAAGAAGACTGAGGGGAACTGCTGCAGCAAGGCTGAATCCTTGTTGCAGAAGGACCGCGATGACCGTCCCGGCAAGCCCGAGCATTGCGCCCACTGACAGATCGATTCCGGCGCAGACGATCACGATCATCATCCCCATCGAGACGATCACGAGTACCGTGCCCTGCCGGATGATGTTCACAACATTCGTCCAGGTGTAGAAGTCTCGCGAAAGCAGGGAGAAAAGAAGCACAACGGCCAGCAGGACGTAGGAAATGCTCGGTAGCGCGCGAAGACGCTTCAGCACGACGGACAGTGCTTTCCTCATGCTGTTTCTCTCCCGACCCCGATCGCGGCGGCAATGATCTTCTCCGCGTTCATCTCCGCACCCTCGAGCATTTCCGTGATCTTTCCTTTGTACATCACATACACGCGGTCGCTCATATTCTGCAACTCGGGCAGGTCAGAAGAGATGAGAAGAATCGAAGCCCCAGCCTTCGCAAGCCGGTTCATCATCTTATAGATTTCCACCTTCGTCCCTACATCGATTCCACGCGTTGGCTCGTCGAGGATAAGCATGCGGGAGCCGGCGCACATCCAGTGTGCGAAGACCACTTTCTGCTGAGTTCCCCCGCTCAAGAACTGCACAGCCCGATCAAGGGAGGGTGTGGCAATGTCCAGCTCCGCCACCTGCTTCTGGGCGGTTAACCTCTCCTTGCGCAGGTTCTTCATGCCCGAGGGAAACATCCGATGCAAAGATGCCCGCACGATGTTCTGTCGAACAGTCAACGGAGGACATAACCCCTCACCCTGGCGGTTCTCGGAAAGATATCCTAATCTCCTCTCTATGGAACCGCTTGGAGAAGGATGAGTAATCCGCTTTCCGTAGAGATAAATTTCTCCGCTGTCGGGCGAGTCCAGGCCAAAGATCAGCCGGGCCAGCTCCGTGCGGCCGGCACCCACGAGGCCGAACAGGCCGACAACCTCCCCTGATCTCACAGTAAGGGAGATCGAATCGACCACGTTGCGCCTACTCACATTAAGGACGCGTAGGGTCTCCTCACCCCGGGGTGCGCTTTCCTTGGGATACATGGTGACGATCGCGCGGCCGACCATCATTGTGATGATGCTGTCAATTGTGGTTTCTCCTATGGGCTTCGTATCCACCAGCTTGCCGTCCCGGAGGACGGTGACGCAATCGGCGATTTGCGAGATCTCTTCCAGTCGATGCGATACATACAGGATGCCAACGCCCTGGGCGCGCAGGACGCGCAGGGTCTGGTAGAGCTTCTCGATCTCTCCCTCAGACAGAGAGGAGGTCGGTTCGTCCAACAAGAGGACGCGAGGATAAAACGATAAGGCGCGTGCGATGGCGATCATTTGAATCTGCGCGATGCTGAGAGTCTGCACGAGAGTGTTGGGGGACAACGTGATCCCCATCTTTTGCAGGACCCTCTCGGTCTCCAGCTTGGCGTGCCGCTTGTTTAGAAACACCCCTCCTCTCACGAACTCATGGGAAAGGTAAATATTGGTTGCAATGTCGAGGGTGGGAACGAGGTTGAGCTCCTGAAAGACCATGCCGATCCCAGCCTTTTGCGCGGCCACAGGATTGGAAAGCTGCCGGCGGGCGCCATCAAGGAAGAGCGATCCCTCGTCGGGCTGGACAATGCCTGCGAGTATTTTCATGAGAGTGGATTTCCCCGCTCCGTTTTCTCCCACCAGCGCGTGTATTTCGCCTGCCCGAATATTGATGCTCACCTGATCGAGGGCGCGCACGCCGGGCCATGACTTGGAGATGGCGCGCGCTTCGAGCAGACTATCGCCGCCCTGACGCTCTTCAATCACCCCGCCCTCCCGTATTGCCATTCCAGAGAGCCCTTCTCATGACCTTTCACGTCAGATCCAGGAGCCGGGCGGCGTTGTCTCTGCACATCGTACGGATATCCTCCCGGCGGATCCCGTAGGCAAGAAGAATCCGCATGAAGAGCTTCATGCCCTCCCAGGGAGGCATGTTGACCACGGTGCCCAGGTCGGAGGCGAGGACGATATGGTCCGGTCCGACCGTCTTGATGATCTGGAACAACTCCATCGGATCGCAATGCGGATTGTTGAAGTTGGGCACGTCTCCATACATGAAGAGTCCGACGTAAGCCCCCATGCGGCCCATTTCCGCCATCTGTTCGTGCGTGGCCTTCGTTACGTTCCAATTGGGATGCGTGATGACGAACTTTTTAACCCCGAGCTTCTTGGCTTCCCGGATGACCACAAACCTCTGTTTGGTCCCCGCGTGACAGGGATCGAGGATCATGTCGTTTTCCGCCACAATCTTCATGATCTCGTAGAGCGCAGGCACCGGTTTGTCGTTCTGATCCAGAAGCTCGATACCCCCCGGGGTGCCCATGACGCGATGATGGTGCGCCGAATCATGGCTGGGCAGCCAGACAATCTTTCCCTTCAACTGCGCACACATTTCCACAGCAGCGGGGTTGAGCCCGCCCTGGTAGTAGTTCAAGGTCACGCCGCCAAAAACTTTCACTGCTTTCTTTTGCGAAGCGGCCGCGTATTCATCGACCGCTTTCTGCACAAAGAACGCCGTTGCCGCAGTCGGTATCGTGTGAGCCTTGAAGAGCACCGCGCCCATGCCGATATCCGTGGCCTTCTTGGCGATCTCCAGCTGATCCCATCCGACATCGATCTCGGGATCGGGTGCCGCATGGACATGGATGTCAACAGCCCCCTGAAGGAGCTCGATGGCATCTGCTTCCGTTATCATCTTTACCTTATCCCCCATGCTGAGAATGGTGGTATAGGCCCGCCTTGCATCCTCCTGCCACTGCGGCTCGAGAGAAAGCTCGAACGATTCATTTTCTGACATGATCACCTCGCTCTCTACGGCATGCGCTATCAACCTACTCTGCCGCCATCGACCAGCTGCTGGTCAGTCTCCTCGAAGTTGCGTGCATCCGGGTAGACGCCAAGAACGACAAAGGGTTTCGTGCCGTCATTCTTCATCCAATGCGGCACTCCCTTGGGAATGAACATGGCGTCATTCGGTTTCATCCGGTATTCCACCCCGTCGATCGCCTGGATGGCCTCCCCCGCGATACAGAAAAGAAGCTCGTCGGACTTGTGGTGGACGTGTGTTCCGTGGTACCCACCGGGAGGGAAGACGGCGCGAAAAAGACACGAGGTGGTTTGTGCTACGGTCGCGTCGCAGATGAGCAAGCGAGAATCGACCCCGCGGAAACCTTCTTCCTCTCCGACTGGGAGCGGTGAAATATCGGAAGTTGAAACGTGAAACTTCTTCAGGCTGTCCACAGGAGCGCCTCCTTTGGTTGAACGGCAGATTCATCACTTTCCATCGCTGGGAGCCTCTTTCCCCGACGGCCCCAGCTTCAGCAGCCGGGCCGCATTGTTGCCCAGGATGTCGTCCTTCTCCGCTTCCGAGAGGAAAGGGAGTCTGCGTACAAGAGAGTGCTGCGATTCACGGCAATATTTTGGGCCATGCTGGCCGAACAGAGGAAGATTCATGAAAGGGCCTTCCGTGCCCCAGAGGAGGCGCCGTGTCCCTATGGTCCCCTTCAGCCTGCGGATAGTCGTTTCAACGAGATCGGGAACCATGTATGTCCTCTCGATGGAGTCGAGGAAAGTCAAATCCACCCAGATGTTCGGGTTGGAATATGCCACACAGAGAAACTGCTCCGTCCAGGGATAGCCTCCATGACAGAGCACGATCTTCAACTCGGGAAAGGCAACTGCGACATCGTCCACAAACACCGGATCGTTATACTTCAAGCGCTGCCATTGCACCGCCTTGATACCGGAGTGGATCATTACCGGAATATCCAGCTCGATACACTGCTCAAACACACGATTGAGCCGTGGATCATTCGGAAAGAAACCGGCATGGGGGTACAGCTTCACCCCTTTCATCCCGAACTCTTGTACTGCCCGCCGCAACTTGCGGTGAGGCTGGTACCGGTCAGGATGCACCGAGGTGAACCCGACGAAGCGTGTGGGATAGAGCCCGCAATATGCGGCCATCTCTTCGTCCGCGCGGTTGACATCCTCTGTCATTCGCGAAGGGTCCGCCCAGGGAGGGTTTTCTCCGGCATCAGCCTGGTCATTGCCAAGGAGAACCGACACATCGACGCCCGCCCCATCCATCGCGGCCACTATCGCGGCCGCATCGTGCTTTCTCCCCGCTGCCTCGTATTCCAGGTGAACATGAAAGTCAACGACCAATTTTATCCTCCGCCAAGCCTATAGGGCATCTCGTCTCGGCAGGCGGGGGGCTGATCTGCTTCCCGGCCCCTCGTCCACCGAGATTTCAACAACCTGTTTTCAATTCACTCTACGGCTTATAGTAGGCGTCCATCTGAGGGAACTTTTTCAGATATTCGGCCGCATTCGACTTATCGACGATCTTGGCCACGATTGGGAGGGTGTCCGGAACCTTCTCCCCTTGGGCAAACCCAACGAGCGCCTTGACCGCCTCATATCCTTTTGCCCACGGGTCATCGGCCACAGTCGCCAGAATGCGTCCATTGAGAATTGCCTGCGCCGCATCCTTGTTTCCGTCGATGCTCACAACCGAGATCTCGCTTGCGCGGCCCGCCGCTTCGATGGCTTCGATGGCTCCCAGCGCAGCCTCGTCGTTGACGCAGAAGATTCCCTGGATTTGTCCCTTGGGGTATTTGGTCAGCATGTTCTCCATCGCGGACATGCCATCCTTGCGGTTGAAGTTAGACGGCTGCACGTCGAGAAGCTTCGCATTCGGGTACTTTGCGATGGCGTCCTTGCCTCCCAGCAATCGCTGCTCGCTGATGAGGTTCCCCGGGATTCCTTCCAACACGATATAGCCGCCTGCGCCGTTGTTGTGCTTGATGGCAACCTCGGCGACATTCATTGCCCACTGGCGATCCTTCACGCCGGAGAATGCAAGACGATCGGAGTTCGGAATGTCCGTGCTCAAGGCAACCGTCGGAATGCCAGCTGCCTTGGCCTTGTTCACCTGTTGGATAACGGCTGTCTGGTCAATGACGCAGATCCCGACGCCATCCACTTTCATCTGGATTGCGTTCTCGAACAGCCCGACCTGCTCTTCCACGTTGAATGTCTGGATCGGCGCCATCTGCTGGATGTCCACCTTTATCCCTTTGTTCATATATTCGAGAGCGGCTTTCTCCGCCCCCTGCCGCATGTAGGTCCAGAAGGGGTTGAACATGTCCGGCATGATCCAGGCAAACTTGTAATGCTTGGCACCGACAGAGGTCGCCTGGGAGGCTGCCGTCCCTTCCGATGTCCCTGTGGCGAATGCTGTCGAGGCCACGGTCAGGGCGACAAGCAGAGCGAAACCAAAGGTTCTTTTCATTCTCTTCTCCTTTCCTGTTCAGTTTCAGCGTATTCTCCGATCAAATTTCCTGTCATCTCTGTCCCGTTTCTCCTCCTTTCTTCCCTGCGCTGCATTAGTCGTGGTGTTCCTCCATCTTGTCGAGAAGCGCCAGCAGGCGATTCTTCACGTTGCTGATATGCTCCCGCATCATGCTCATCGCCAAGCGGCCGTCTCTCCGGCGAAGGGCATTCACAATCCTTTCGTGTTCACGCAGCGACTCTTTCACGTTTTCGGTGGATGACAAGGAAAGGACCCGCTCCCTGTACGTGAGGTCTTTCAGACTCTCGATCATGCGAAGCAGATGTTTGTTCTGCGCATGCTCCTGGATCGAGGAATGCAATTTGATCTCGGTTTGGAGAAAGCCGGGCAGGTCGCCGCGATCGAATGCAGCTTGACCTTCTCTGAGAAGCGCTTCCATCCCTTCCAAGTCTTTTGGCTCCATGTGCGTGGCCGCCTTTTCCGCAGCATAGCCCTCGATGAGTTCGCGGAGCTCGAAGAGCTCTTGTATTTCCTGCTTCGTGATTCCCTTGACGAAAAATCCTACGCGGGGGGCAACGTTTATCAGACTCTCGTGCTCAAGCATGAGCAGGGCTTCGCGAACAGGGGTCCTGCTTATCTTCATTGCTTCAGCCAGCTCCTCCACGCGGAGTTGCTCGCCGGGGATGTATTTGCCAGTCAGGACGTCCCTTTTGATTGTGGCATAAGCCCAATCTTTCAATTCCTGCGGTTTTTTAAGATCACTTCCATCCATATCCCTGCTGTCCAGTATGTGAAGTGTAGCATGTAATATATTACATGTCAACGGTTTTCTAAAAAGTGTTGTCTTGAAAGCCGGCTTCGCATCTGACCAAATGCGGGCTATTCGACCACCATCTTGGACACCGCGGTTTCTATATTCTTGGCTGATGCAATTCTTGGAGTATTCCCACCGAAGCTCAGCTTATCTTGATCCACGCATCATTGTCGGTCTGGAGCTCTTCAATCGATGACCGTACGCGACAACGCCCTCGAAGTAACGTGGAGAAAACAGCCTTCGAGCGAACCGTTTCGGCTACTTGAGCGAAACTTCCATGATCTCAGACGTACCGGAGAACAGAAGTTTGTCCTCGCGTGCCAACCAGCCTATTCCCATGCAAAGCAGATCTTCCGGCAGCTTGGTCTTTTTTTTAAGCTGATTGATAGTCACCGCCTTGTTTTCGTCAACCAGGGTCTCCCAGATTTCTCCAGCCGCCTCGCCAATCTCGTTGACCATCCGATCACCTCCTTGAACCCTCACAAATTCTCTTCGGCCAATACTCCAGCAGCCTTCCCCTTCTCAACAAGCGCCGCCCAGGTGATACGCACCGGCCCTCCCGCGACACCGCTGCGACCCGGAGCCTTCAGCACACCTGCTTTGTAGACGGTATCGACGATGGCCAATACCTCTGTATCAGTGTACTCCTCCGGAATGTCGAGGACCTCAATGATCGCGCGCTGTATGATAGTGGAAGCCAAACAGAGCTTGCCACTTTGGTCAGTTAGGAAGTAGAGAGATTTCATGCAAGTCAAAATCCCCCCTAGACGCCCTAGAGTCAATATCCACTTTGAGCCACCTCTGCAACCTCGGCGCCGGCAGGACCGCTTCCCCTGAAGGGCGCCGGTTCAGGACACCTCTGCAGGGGGCTGGCTGGACCATCGTATTGCAATCATGGTGATATCATCAAATTGGTCGGCCTGGGCGAGGTGGTCGCGGAGGCCCGTCTCGACGCGCTGGACAAGCTGCGCAGCTGAGGTGACAGGTTGTTCCAGCAAGGCAAACAGTCTCTTCTCCGTGAAAAAACCACCGGTTCGGTTGCGGCTCTCAGGGACACCGTCGGTGTATGCAAAAAGGATGTCTTTGTCTTTCAGCTGGTACTGCTGGAGCTCGAACGTCGAATCCGGCATCATCCCCACCGCCGGCCCCGTCTGTCCCAGACGGCTCTCTATCCCGTTGGCCCCGATGATCACCGGCGCCTCATGCCCGCCGTTGACATAGGTCAGCAGGCCCGTATCTGGATCGAGCACGCCGAGGAAGAGAGTGGCGAACATGTTCAGGTTCCCATGCGTGCGGGCAATGTAGTTGTTGGCCATCACGACCGTGTTCAGGGCGTTCAAATCTTCGAACAGAGTGGCAAGCCTGTGCTCGACAGAGTTGGGGGCCGATGTTTTGTGGTCCGCCAGAATGGGGAGCCCGAAAGAGGAATGCTGTTCGGAGAAAGCCCGTATCAGGCTGCGAATCACGGCCATGAAGAGTGCCGCGGGAACGCCCTTGTCGCAGACGTCTGCGATGACAAAACCCATGTGGCTGCTGCCGGGCAGCAGGAACGCATCGTAGAAGTCCCCGCTCACCTCTCGTGCCGGGTGGAAGCAGGATACCACCTCGCAACCGGGGGGCTGCGGCAGCTTGTCGGGAAGAAAGTCCGTCTGGATCTTGCGGCCAATTTGCACGTCGTTCTCGAACTTCAGGAGCTTCTTTTCCCGGTGCATGAGGATCTGATTGCTCAGGGCAATGGCCGCCTGTGAGGAGAGAAGCTCTACAATCTGCTGCAAGTACGCATCGAACGGCTTCACCTTTCCCGTGGCAGGATCCTGCGCGTTCAGGAGCTGCAGCACACCGATGACCTTCGTGTCGTGATCCTTCAACGGGACGGTGAGGCTCGATATCGAGCGGTAGTGGTTGCGCTGATCGAAAGCCTTGGTACCCGTGAAATCGAAGCCCTCCGCATTGTATATATCAGGGATGTTGATCGATATTCCTTCCAGGGCGACGTGTGTAGCGACATTATGGTGATTCGGCGCGCCGCTCGCCGGATCGTGCAGGGGCAGAGGCGGAATAAGTATCTCCGGTCCGCTTGGCCCACCAATCCTGATCTTGAGTGAATCCGTGTGCATGATCTCGAACTTGAGGCAGTCTTCTTCCGTTCGCAGGTAGAGTGTCCCTGCGTCCGCATTGCAGACCCCCTTCGCCTCTACCAGGATCTTCTCAATGAGAAGGTCCGGGTCCTTCTCGGCAGAAAGCGCAATCCCAATGGGAATGATCACTTTCGTGAAATCATCGGAAAGCTTTGTGAGACCTGCAAGCTGCTCGGAAGACGACTCGAGCGCGCGTACGAGACGCCGGTGAGAAAGAAGTCCCTCCATCCGTGCAGCGACTACCGCCGGGTTGAGAAGCTCCGTCAGGTAGTCGTCAGCGCCATTCTTAATGCACCTGTCGGCATTCGTAATCTCCTCTGATGCGCCGTAGACGATAATCGGAACGCGTTGGGCGGGTGGCGTCAAGCTGAGGCGCTTCAGAAGCCCGTAGCTGTCGGATTTCGCAAGCGCAAGCTCCACCAGGATCAGATCGCAGCTCCCCGCGCGGAGCAGGTCAAATGCATCAGCTTCTTCCTGCGTCGCCTCGACCGAGTAGCCCAACCCCTTGAGGAGAGAGGCAAAAGATCCTGTCAACTCCCGGCTGGTCCCGAGCACTATCAGGTGCCCGTGTCCGTGCTCCTTGCCGGCATTCCCTTTCCTGTCGCCGGCTCGTTTCCGAGCAGCACTAACTGAGGAACGTGATGGCCTCATCCGCTGCCTCCGGAGTGCATGTGTTTTCGATTCATGATGAAAATGTTCCTGTTCTGATCTCCCACGCGCTGGTACTTGAACTGGTCCACGTTTCGGATCGCCAGGTAGAGGCCCATGCCTCCGACCTTACGATCCTCCACCGGCTGATTGACATCCGGTTCCGAAACCTGTGTCGGATCGAATGCCGGCCCCGAGTCGCCCAGGGCGATCGTCAGGTGCTCGCCATCGACCTCCGCTCTCACCTCGAGCCTGCCATCAATGCCGGTTTCCAGGTAGCCATGCGTGATGATATTGGTTGCCACCTCGTCGACGGCAAGCAGGAGCCGGTACGAATCCTTTTTCTCCAATCCGGCATCGGAGGCCGCAGTCTGCACGTGCTTCCGTATGACCGCGAGGGAATCGAGGCTGGCTGGAAGGATCAAGGTCTCCATAGTCACCCCTCTCGACCGTCACGCGACTCGGGGCTCAAATGTTTTCGATCACGGCGGGGTCGTAGCTCTTCACTGAAATGACGCTGTTGTGCAGTCCGGTCTTGCGGATAGTGTCCATCACCTGTTCCTGCGCGCCCACGACGTACACGTCGACCTGTCGTCCCATCTTCTGTTTCGCAAAGACGAGGACCCTCAAGCCGGCGCTCGCGATATATTCCAGTTCGGAGACCACGAGGACGAGACGTTTCGCGTTCTCCGCGGTCGCCTTCTCTACTTCCTTCTGGAACAGGGGCGCCGTGCCGGCGTCGAGCTCACCCGCCAGGGTGATCCTGGCAATTCCCTTGTCGAGCATCTCAAAGCGTACATTGAAAGCCATTGTTCCCCCCTACCCTTCGCGTTTCCCCGTGCTGCCGGCGGCGGAAGAGCCGCTCACCAGAATAGCGACCGACCGCGCGCCCACAATGAACTGCCGTTGATCTGAGAGCACGGGCTCCGCGCCCGGCTCCCAGATATCCTGCGGGGAAGGCGCGCCAGTGTTCGCGAAGACGCGCCAGCATGATTCCTGGTGCAGCTCCGGCAGCTCAAAAGGAAGAGATTCCCAATACATGTTCATGGCAACGTAGATGGTATCGTCCTTCACCGTCGCATCTTTAGCGTGCATGCCGCACAGCATGAAAGCCACAACCCGGCTGTCGCTGGACCAGTCTGCGTTCCACGCGCGTGTGCCGTGCCATGTTATGTCGGCGAAGCCGCTGCCCGCATAATCCTCGTTTCGGAAATATGTGCTGCCTCTCAGGACCGGGTGAGTCTTGCGAAAGGCAACGCACGCACGGGCGAAGCGGAATATCTCTTCGTTGGGCTTCTGCAGCGTCCAGTCGAGCCAGCTGAACTCATTGTCGTGGCAGTACGCGTTGTTGTTCCCTTTTTGCGTCCGGCCTATTTCATCGCCCATGAGCAGCATCGGGACTCCGCGACTGACCATCAGCATCGCAAGGGCGTTCTTCATCTGCCTTCTGCGCAGGTCGTTCACCTGCGGGTCGTCGGTGGAGCCTTCCCTGCCGCAGTTCCAGCTGTAGTTGTCGTTGGCGCCGTCGTTGTTGTTTTCTCCGTTGGCCTCATTGTGCTTCCCGTCGTACGAAACAAGATCAGCCAGGGTGAAGCCGTCGTGACAGGTAACGAAGTTGATGGAGGCTGTCGGCCCGCGTCCTCCCCGTGCATACAGGTCGGGGGAGCCCTGCAGTCGCTGAGCCATTCCCCCTGCCTGGTCCGGATCCCCCCTCAGGAAGCAGCGGACAGTGTCACGGTATTTGCCGTTCCATTCCGCCCAGCGGCCGTAGGCCGGGAAGGACCCCACCTGGTACAAGCCGCCAGCGTCCCAGGCTTCGGCAATGAGCTTGCACTTTGCCAGAATCGGGTCGAAAGCGAGGGTCTCCAGGAGCGGCGGATTGGCAAGCGGCGCTCCCCACGGGTCGCGCCCCAGGATGGCGGCAAGGTCGAAGCGGAAACCATCGATGTGAAACTCTGCGGCCCAGTAACGAAGACACTCCAACACCATTGTACGCACAATAGGGTTGTTGCAGTTCAGCGTGTTTCCTGTGCCGCTGAAATTGAAGTAGTATCCCTCCGGGGTCAGCATGTAGTAGGTCGCATTGTCGATCCCCCGGAAGGAGATGGCCAGCCCCTCTTCATTGCCTTCCGCCGTGTGGTTGAAAACAACGTCAAGGATGACCTCGATGCCGTTTTCGTGCAACTCTTTGACGAGGGTCTTCAGCTCGTCCGCCACCATCGTTCCGTCTTTCATCTTTCCGGATGCGGCGAATCCGGCTTTGGGCGCAAAGAAGCCCACCGTGCTGTAGCCCCAGTAGTTCATCAGCAGCTCGCCCGTATCCTTGCTCTGGCGGCTGTTCTCGAACTCGTCGAACTCGTAAATGGGCATGAGCTCAATGCAGTTGACGCCGAGCTCCTTGAGGTACGGAATCTTCTCACGGATTGCCGCGAAAGTGCCCGGGTGCTTCGTCTTCGACGACGGATGACGCGTGAAACCGCGCACGTGCATCTCGTAGATGATCAGGTCCTCGGTCGGTATCTCCAGCGGCCGATCCGACTCCCAGTCAAAATCGTCCTGCACAATCCGGGCGCGATGCGGGTATTCATCAGCCCAGTTCGGTTTCTCGCCCCAGGCGTCCCTGCCGCCGACGGCCTTTGCGTACGGGTCCGTGAGGATTGTTGAAGGATCAAACCGATGCAGCGCGGGCTTTCCTTTTTCAGGACGTGGACCCGGTCCGTCCATGCGGAACCCGTACTCGATGTTTTCGTAGTCGAGATCGAAGACAACCATCGAAAAGACGTTCCCGACCCTGAAATCAGCCCACACAGGTTCCCCTGTTCCAGGTTTCTGGAACACGCCGCGAAACGGTATTTCTGCCAGTGGTTTCGGTTTGCCCTTCTCGAAAAGAACCAGCACGCAGTAGTTCGCGTGTTTCGAGAAGATCGCGAAATTGACGCCGCCTGGCACCAGATTTGCGCCGAAGGGATACGCGCGACCCGGGCGAAGCTTGAAGCCTTCGAACTGGTGGGTGGGGTAGACGTCGATGCGGTCCACTTTTCCTATCCTCCGAGCGCCGCCACGCCTGCCTCAACCGTGTCGTGTATAACAAAGAACTTGAGGAATCCCGTGACGGACATGGTGTCCCGAATTTCTTCGACGACTCCGGAAAGCACAATGCTACCGCCCTTGCCTGTTACCTGGCGGTACAGGGACAGAAGCATCCGCAGGCCTGCGCTCGACATGTACGGCACTTTGCTCATGTCGAGGAGGACTTTGGCGCCTGACTGAACTTGTGGCAGGATTTTCTCCTGAACCTCGGGGGCGGTCTTTCCGTCCAGCTCGCCTGTCAGCTCGACAACCATGACCTTCTTGACAGTCCTGACGTTGACTTCCATGTCGTACGCTCCTACTTCGCTCTGGGGACCAGCCTCACCTTGATGCGTGGGGCGTCCTTCGTATCCGGAATCTTCACGGTCAGGTTTTCCGCGTCAAAGCTCTTGTACGGCTCGTCGTTCACCCATACCTCCCCGACCCGGATGCTGCCGGGCGGCAGGATATCAGGGGAAACACGCAGGGTGTTCCTTGGGAACCCCCCCGGGGTGGGTTTGAAGTGGAAATCCATGGGCTGGCGTGTAATGAGAAGGTTCGTGTACACGGCAGCCAGGTAGCAGAGCTCGGTGGTATGGTAGCCGCTGCTGGAGTGACTTCCCTTGAACCGTTCGGTGCCCATCAGGTAGGGAAGGCCACTTGCCAGCACGTTGAAATATGTGGCGCCATCGTCGTGGTCGAGAAAGAAAGCGTTATAGAAGGAGGATGATTCCCGAGCCCGCTTCAAGTACTCCTCGTCCCCGAGCACCCCGTGCATGATGAGGTACGCGAGGATCCCCTGTTCCTGCTGCCACCAGGCTTTGCGGTCGTGGAAGGCAAACCGGCGCAGCTCCTGTCCTTCCCCGAGCTGCCGCTCCATGACGTCGTACCATCCCCCGCGCTGTTTGTCCATTCCAACCTTCGGCATTTCCTCGCCGATCTTCCGCGCCAGCGCAACATACCTGTCCTTGGTTTTAAGGCTGTTCATGCGCATGATGTTCCAGGCGATCTTCAGGTTGTGGCCCACCACGGCGCGATTCTGCTGCCACATGTGCTTTGTGTCGTGAGACCAGTCTTCGTGGAACTTCTCCTGCACGAAAGGGCTGTGCTCATAGTCCGGAAAGTGCTGCTCGATCGTGTCGAATGTGTACTCGAGGAAATCGGCGTACCTTTTTTCGCCGGTTGCAAGGTATAGGTTGATCAGATAGGCGGGGGCGTGGTCTCCGACAGAGTTCCAGTTCTTCTTTCCTTTGTTCGGGCCCAGGGCGTCGCTTCGCGCATCGAGGGCTATAGGATCGAGGTGGGAAAAATAGCCCCCCTTGGCCTTGTCCAGGAAAAACCTGTCGAAAAGATCCACCGTCATCTCGGCGTCACGAAGGATCGCGGGGTCGCCGGTGACGCGGTACGTCTGGATGGGGCCGGCAAGGGCGTATATCTGCTCGTAGGCGGGGATGGCGTCGAAGTCATCACCGAACTCGGAGGCAAAGACCTTGTCCTCCCGATCACCCCGGACGTCGATGCCGTGATACCAGTACACAATGCGCTCGTCGGAGTCATAGAAGCGCATGTGCTCCCTGAGGTACTCGGTGCCTTTCTCGGCTCCCTCGAGGTAGCGGTCATCTCCCGTCAAGAG
>Ga0187881_10003190_pt1 | contig 14458 bp, 12 predicted proteins | sample June2016WEW_19_1_2_FD_133017 | JGI IMG/M metagenome (GOLD analysis project Ga0187881, IMG submission 133017) | Peatland microbial communities from SPRUCE experiment site at the Marcell Experimental Forest, Minnesota, USA - June2016WEW_19_100 | ecosystem: Environmental > Terrestrial > Soil >...
AAGGATGGGGTTCCTCACCGCGACCGGCCTGCCCCCGATTTTCAGACTCAGACTTTCGCATCCCCCCAGACCGAAGATCGCCTGCAGGAGCTCAAGCTGGCCCTGGCCCTGCAGTCCGCCGAACCCGAGCACCTCACCTTTGCGGACGGAGAAGGCGACGCGCGTGCGCGACGGCACAAGGACGCCGTCGAAGGAAAACAACACCTGGGCGTCCGTGCTGCTCCCGCTTTTCACGGGAAATATCTCGGAAACCTTGCGACCCACCATGGCGGTGATCAGCGTCTCTTCGCTGAATGAGGCCGCTGAATCGGTCACGACAAGCTTGCCGTCTTTCATCACCGTGATGCGGTCTGAAATCGCCAGGACTTCGTCGAGCCTGTGAGAGATGAAAATGATCCCCTTCCCTCTCCTCTTCAGATCACGGAGGATGTCAAACAGGATGCCAACCTCGTCTCGAGAGAGGGGCGCCGTGGGCTCGTCGAACACAATCAGCTCGGACTCCTGCGACAGGACCTTTCCTATTTCGACCATCTGGCGCAGGGCCATGGGTAAAGATCCGACCAGGGTGTAGGGATCGATCTCAACGCCGATCCCCTTGAGGATGCTCGTGCTGACGGCCCTCGCCCTGTTCCAATCCAGCAGACCGCCCGCTGTGCCCGGCCAGGCACCCATGACAATGTTCTCAGCGACGGTCAGTTCGGGAAGAAGGGAGAGCTCTTGGTACACGATGCCTATCCGCGCATCCCTGGCCTCTGAGTAGCTCCCGAACCTGCACTCCTTCCCGCGCAGGTAGATCTTTCCTGCATCCGGAGCATGGATGCCTGCAAGGACCTTCATGAGAGTGCTTTTTCCGGCGCCGTTCTCTCCCACCAGGCTGTGGATTTCTCCGCGTGAGCAAGAGAAGTCGACGCCGTCAACGGCCCGCGTGCCCTCAAAGGACTTTACGATTCCCCGCATCTCCAGCAGGACGGGGGGGGATTGGTCTGCCATCTCGAAGCTCCGTGTAAAAAAGTGGGGGGAATCCGAGTCTCCCCCCACACCTGGACCAGAACAAATCTACCTGGTGAAAATCTGCTTGACGATATCTGCAGGAAGCTGCGAATTGCACCAGTAGCTATTCGGGAGATCAGGCTTGACGTACTTGTCCAGCGTTGCCGCGGTGATAGTGGGGATGGGGATCAGGTTGTATTTCTTCACTGTCTTGCCGGTCAACGCATCGAGAGCTACGTCCATGGCCTTTGCGCTGCACCAGGTCGGCATGCTTGTCGCGATGGAGTCGAAGTCAGGATGCTCCCCCGAATCTCTGACTTTTTTCCAGATCTTCAGAAAGCCGTTTCCGTCCTCGCCGGTGACTGGCGGCGGGTTCATGTTCTTCTCCAGGTAGGCTTCAATGACCGCTTCCGACATGGCGCCACCCTGAGACCAGACACCGTCTATCTTGGGATAGGCGGCCAGGAGGTCTTCCATGGCCCTTTTTGCCTTTGCATAGTCCCAGTCCGCATACACTTCCTGAACGATCTTTATATCCGGGTATTTGTCGAAAACGCTCTTGGCGCCTTCGAATCTGAGGGCGGAGATTGCGGTCCCCTTCATTCCGTTGAAGGCGATGATGTTGCCTTTCTGCTTCAAAGCCTTCACCAGCCACTCTCCCTGCACCTTTCCAAACTCCTTTTGATCCACGTCGACGTGGGCAGTGATGTTGTTGGTGTCAACAAGGTTGTCGAAGTCGACAACGACGATGCCGGCTTTCATTGCCTTGTCAACGACAGGGACCAGAGCCTTGGGGTTCGCTGCGGTTATGAGAATGGCATCCACCTTCTTGGAGATGAGGTCCTCGATGTCGGCGATCTGTTTCTCCACCGAGTTGTCAGCTTCAGTGACAATCAACTCCTTCACAAGGTCCTTTTTCATTGAGGCGGCATACTTGGCCTCGGCCACCATCTGAACCCGCCACGAGTTTCCGAGGCTGAAGTCGCTCAGCCCGATCACGAACCCGCTGGTCTTCTTGGCGGTTCCAGCGGCCATCACCATGGATCCCGCCAGGAGCAGGATCACAAGAATCAGAAACATTCTTTTGCCCATAGATCTCTCCTTCTACAGACTAAAGACATTTATCCGCCCTCAACGGGGGCGGTGTCCGCCGTCGCGCATGGAAGGAGCCTCTGCATCCAGCAGGGCAACTGCCCGGCACGGTGCTCCCTCCCGCCCGCCCAATTTCAAGGGCAGGGCGCAGATCGTGAATGGCTTTCCAGTGGGCAGCTCGGTCAGATTGCGGAGGTTCTCCACTATGGGGATTCCGGCGCCAAGAATGAGATGGTGATTCGAACTGTCCAACGAGTCCACGGGATCCACAGATGTTGCATCCGTCATGTACGCCGAGATTCTGCCGGCGATGAGCCACAGAATGAGATCCTTCGACGGGAAGGGGTAGAGGGTGTTGTACTCTCCCTTTTCCGCGAAAGCTTCGATCCCTGTTGCAAGGACGAAGATATCACCCTCGTGAAGATCGAAACCGGAGGAACGAACTTCATCCAACGTGATTGCCCGACGCGTCGGCGCTTCGCCGGCGCGGAAGAGTCTGCACGTTCCGAAGAACCTTTCGAGGGGAATCTGGTCAATACAGGGGACGCCGTCAAGGAAATGCTTGGGCGCGTCGACGTGAGTCCCCGTGTGTACGCTCATGGTGATTCGAGTCAGGTTATAGCCCTCGGAGTTGACCCGACCGACCCATTGGCAGGTGGGCCGCTCGGTGTGCGGGTAGACCAGCATGTCGCTTGAGATCGTGTAGCTCAGATCGACGATTCGCGGACCGCTCATGAAGAGCTCCCTAGTGCGTCTATTCCACAGGTCTTCAAAATGGTCTCGGGAATAGCGGGACCAGGACAGCAGCCCGGGATGAACACCACCCGGCGGTCCAGCTGGAAACGCTCAGGAGTGCAGTCTCCAATGACGAAATACGGGCCTTCGCCCAGATGCTTCTCGAAATTGCGGTCAACGGCGTTGAAGCCAAGCATGAAAGTCGGCGTGCCTGCCTTCTGTCGCACTTCCTCCCACACTCCGTCCCTTTGCCAGAAAAGCGCCGGGCCCATGAACCAGGCGAAGCAACCCTCGCAGACTCCGCCCTGCACGATGTGGCAGGGGAAACGGTTGTACATCACCTCCAGAGGCTTTTCCACGGAAATTGCGAACTCGCTGGGGAGAGGACCGATCAGCCTGATCTTGCTCCTCTCGATCTCTCCCACGCCGTCCAGATGGGCGGTCCACGGAAACACAAGATCGTGGCGGTGGATTCCGAGCATCTCGGCGCCGATTGCGTCAATAGCGACAGGGTCATTCGAAGCAAGCAAGGCGCCCAGGAACCGGGGGCGGCAGATATCCGGGCCGTCTCCCTCGCCAACCACGATGCCGTCTCCGAAGCACAGGTCCTCAGGGAGCGCGGCGTGAAGCTCAGCAACCAGCTTTGGCAAGCGCGTTTGATGGTGCTGCAGTCTGACTGTCTGCTCGATGAAGCCCACCCAGTTCTTTACGCAGCACGTGAATGAGCCGACGCGGTGGGTCTTGAGCTTCGCGAAATTGATGAGACAATCCGCCTCCAGGGCCGCGCGGGGGACCGTGACGGATTCGAGAATATCGCTGTTGATCAGAGGCAGCTCGACCCGCTCCTTCGGATCATCGATATCCACGAGAGTTCCGCCTGCCTTCACGACCGGCTGGTCCAGCCCCGCAGCCCTGAACGTGTCCCGCGAGCTCTGGAACCCGGCTGAAGAATCTCCGACGTACACTCTGCGGACCCCGTTGTCCTTGAGGAGCGAAATGAGGACATACATCAGTTGGGGATCTGTCGTAATGCCTGTTGACGCTTTTGCCCCCACGACGACGTTTGGCTTGACGAACACGGTCCCGCTGTCGGGGAACGGGATGCCTTCCCCCTTCAGGTTTTCGATCACCTGGGTCATCAGGCGCCGGAAATCGACTCTTTCATACTCGGCCGTATCTGACCTCGCCACCGCAACCACCGATTCCCCACGCCGCCCGCGCCGCATATCAGAAAACCTCCGCCACCATGTTCACCGGCGACGCTTCCAGCCGGACCAGCCGGAGGGGAAAAGCGTAGATCCGCGAGATTGCTTTCCCCAGGATGGGGCCCATGTTCACATCTTCGAAGATCAGGAGAGGCCTGGTTGCGTAGGCATTCCCGTCGAGAAGGGTCTTGTGAACGACGAAATCCGACGCCGGCCCCTGCGTGCAGCTTTCGATGCTCAGGGTATCGATTGCCACAGCCTTCACGTTGAGGAGGCCGGTCCGGATCATTCTGGCGGCTTCCACCGAAAGCGCGGGAAAATCGTCGACATATTTCGCGGCATCGTTTCTGACCGCGTGATATCCCGTGCTGAGCAGAAGAATGTCGGCGGTACGAAGCATCGGGCCCGCCGCCTCCAGGTCCTCAACCTGCAGCAATCCCCCTTTTGCCAGCTTTTTGCGGATTACAAGGGGCTTGTCAAAGATGAAGTCATCAATGGGAATCTGATCGATGGTCCTGCCTGCGTCATAGAAATGGTAGGGAGCGTCCACGTGCGTTCCATTGTGGAGGGGATGCCTCATAATGGAATTGTTCGACTCTCCGCCGGTGTTCATTCGGCTCAGGAACACAAACTCGTCGTGAGGCAGGCCCGGGAATACCGGGATGTCAGGGGAAAGGGCGTGTGACATTTCCACGAACATGGCTCGCGCCTCCGTCGCTCAATACTTGAGGTACGATATCGCCTGCCGTGCCTTTTTCAGCCGTTCCAGGGTATGAGGCCCCTGACGGATGCTGCACGCGGTAAACAGCACCTCGATGATGCTGAGCTGAACGATCCGGGAAACCATGACTTCGGTCCGGTAGTTCACTTCCTCGGAAAAAGTGGTAATGCATACGTCAGCGATTCGCGCAAGGGGACTTTCCGCGGATCCGGTCAAGGCAATGACCTTGGCAATTGGTTTGGCCTGCTCAGCGGGTATGACGACATCCTTGCTCTCACCTGAATGGGAAATGCAGAAGATGACATCTCCAGGCAGGGGTTCTGCAAGAATGGCTGCGTTAATGTGCGAATCCAGGAAGAAATAGCAATATGCTTTCAGCCGGCTGAACTTGAAGAATGCTTCCATGGCAAGGGCGCCGGAGGAAGCATAGCCAAGGAATATCAGACGTTTGGCCTCCGTCATGAGATCAACTGCTTTCTGGAGAACTCCCGGCTGGAGCATTCCGAGATTCTCATGCAGGGTCTGGATTGTTCCGTTGAAGATCTTTCGGAGGATGGCCGGAATGTCATCCCCGGGGAGGATGTCTTCGTATGTATGATAGAAGGATTTCCCTCCAATTTCTGTTGCAAGGGTCACCTTGAAGTCATGATAGCCTGAGAACCCGAGCGTTCTGTAGAACCGCACTACTGAAGATTCACTTTTCAATCCTGTTTCCATTGCAAGCTGGCTTATGGACATTTTTATCACCTCAGTGGGCTTCTCCTGGATGAAATCCGCCAGCCTTCTCTGAGTTGGAGTCATTTGCTTTCTCTTACTTCGAATCAGTGAAAGAACCGGAAGTGGGTTATTGCTCAACGTTTCCATGTCGGACATCGCGCACACCATGATGTAGTAGCAACGAATAGTTGTCAAGGAATATTTTGCCATTTTAATATGAATTTCTGAATATTTGGCGGCATTTTTTTCTTGACATAAACCTGATTTTTCAGCTACCCTGCCATCCAGACGCGGCATAAGAAGCTCTCGACAACTCTTTCAGGAGGAAACACATGCACTGCGTCATGGTTGCATCCAGGTCATTCGGGTATGGCGCAGAAGCTGATCAACTCCATGCTCTCTTTGAAAAGTACCAGCTTGAGCCTGTCTTCACTTCACTGGAGGAAGCCGGCAGCGCCCTTGCCCAGGCGGAAGGTCTCATCATAGGCACAGAAATGATTACCAGGAGCACGTTCACGGCAGCAACCAGCCTGAGGGCGGTGGTGAAGTACGGCGTCGGAATCGACAACATCGACACCGGGGCTGCCCGTGAGCGCGGAGTGCAAGTACTGAATCTCCCGGGAATCAACGCGGTCACTGTCGCAGAGATGACTCTGGCTTTGATTCTGGCAGTGGCCCGCAGGATCACTGAAGGCGACAGGTCCGTACGGGCAGGCAAATGGGAGCGTCTCCTTGGAATCAACGTGGCGGGAAAGACTCTGGGCATAGTCGGCACAGGGGCCGTTGGGTGTTCCCTTGCCAAGATGGTGTCAGGACTGAGGATGACCGTTCTTGGCTTTGATCCGATAACGAACCCGGATTTCCTTGCCGCGGGTGGGAGTTACGTCGATTTGGATTGCCTCCTCACGTCAGCAGACTTTCTCTCCCTCCATCTCCCGCTCAATGACACGACCTTTCATTTTATTGACGCAAAGACTCTTGCTCGCATGAAAGAAGGGGCTGTGCTGATCAATGCGTCGCGGGGGAAGCTCGTTGACGAGTCTGCCCTTGCTGAGGCGCTTGCAAGCGGAAAGCTCGGAGGCGCATCGCTCGATGTGTTCGAGAAAGAGCCTCCAGTTCAGAGTCAGCTCATGGACGTGGAAAACGCCGTTTTCACACCGCATATCGCTGCCTACACCAAGGAAACGCTTCGACGCATGGACGATGCATGCCTTGCAGCACTCAGCAAGGCGTTGGTAACAGAGCCATGATGGTGACGTTTCCCTATCCGGCAGTGCCACCTCTGGAGGTGGCGGACACCTCGCTGATTGCTTCCCTTGAGCCTCGGATCCTGCCGCGGCAGGCCGGACGTGAGGAAGACATCATCAGAAAAGCCCTCATGAAGCCTCGCGGGACTCCTCGGATCAGGAAGATGGCCAAAGGGAAGCGATCCATCATGATTCTTGTTGATGACTACACCAGGACAACCCCCGTCCATCGAATCCTTCCGCTCGTTCTCGATGAGATCCGTTCTTCCGGGGCCGCAAAAGACAACATCAGGATCCTTGTCGCCTCAGGCACGCATCGTCCAATGACCGGGGAGGAGAAAAAGAAGAGATTCGGCGCGGAGGTGGTCTCAGACTATGCCCTGCTCGACCATTGCCACGACGATCCCTCGAAACTTGTGCAATTGCCAACGACGGAGCACGGCACAGAGGTTTGGGTGAACAAGACCGTGACGGAATCCGACCTCGTTATCGGGATAGGTCACATCGTCCCGCACCGGGTTGCCGGTTTCTCAGGGGGAGGCAAGATCGTCCAGCCCGGTGTCTGCGGATCCATAACGACCGGCCAGACCCATTGGCTCAGCGCAAAGTTCGAGGGTGTCCAGATAATGGGGAAGGTGGAAAATCCTGTTCGCCGTGAAATCGATGCCGTCGCCGCGGCGGCCGGGTTGAAATGCATCGTAAATGCCGTTCTGGACGGCAAGGGCAACCTCTCTTCCCTTGTCTGCGGCGATCCGGTGAAAGCCTTCCAGGCCGGAGCACGTCAGGCAATGGGGATCTTCGGGGCGCCCATGGCCGAATCAGCCGACATCGTGATTGCGGATTCGTTTCCCGCAGACATGGAGCTCTGGCAAGCATCGAAGGGAGTCTATTCGGCTGATCTCGCCCTGAAGCCGGGGGGAGTCCTCATCCTTGTCACCCCGTGCCCGGAAGGCGTTTCAGCAGAGTTTCCCGAGATCTCCCGCATCGGATACAGGCCGTTTGTTGAAGTGGAAGAGCTGGTTCGCAGCGGAGAGCTGAAAGACCTCACCCTCGCCGCGCACCTGGTTCACGTGGGAAGAGTGGTCCGTGAGAAAGCAACCGGAATCCTGGTCAGCTCTGGAATCGATGCGGCAACCGCCTCGGCCCTCGGGTTTCTTTCCGCCGAAACCCCCCAGGCCGCGCTTGATCTGGCGTTCAGCAGGAAAGGAAAGAGCGCGACGGTTGCAGTCTTGCGCAATGGCGGGGAGATCATGCCTGTCATGAGAGACACGCACCATGCATAGGGAAAAAGGGCTCAGGCTGATTTCCGTCGACATCGGAACAACGAACGTCAAGGCTGTTCTCTATCGACAGGAGTCCGGAATTGACGGCCAGGAGGTGGAGTCGTACGCAACCTTCTATCCGCGGCCCGGATACGTCGAACAGGACCCCGAGGAAGTCCTGGCTGCCGTGGGACGCGTACTACGCCGTCTGGTGGAAAGCGCCTCCATCCGGCCGGATGAGACAGACGCCCTCGTGTTCGACGGCGTGTGGCAGAGTCTGGTGCCGGTTGACCGTGACGGGAGGGCGCTGGCGCCCGCTTCACTCTGGGCCGACACGCGCTCCATCCCGCAAAATGACCGACTCAAGGAGCGCATTGACACCGAAGAGGCCCGGCGCCTCACCGGTTGCCCCCTGCATCCCATGTATTTCCTTTCCCGCCTCGCGTGGGTGAAGGAGGAAGCGCCCGAGGTCTATCGACGGGCGGACCGGTTTGTCTCCGTGAAGGAGTTTGTCCTCCAGCGCCTCTTTGGCGTGAGGAAGGCAGACCGCTCCACCGCCTCCGGCACCGGCGTATGGAACATGGAGACGCGAGATTGGGACCACGCGCTGCTCTCCGAGGCCGGTTTGGCATCGGCCCGTTTCTCCGAATGCGCGGAACCCACAACGGCGCTCCCGGGACTTCGCAGGGAGTTTGCCTCTCTCCTCGGCATACAAGAGGGCACTCCCGCGGTTCTTGGGGCTGCTGATGGAGCGCTGGCACATCTGGGAAGCGTCGGTCTGGCCGAATCAAGGATGAGCCTGACAGTCGGCACTGGGGCAGCGCTGCGCAAGCGGATTTCCGCTCCCCGGATCAAGCCGGGCACCGAGGCGTGGTGCTACTACCTCGCAGAGGACAACTGGCTGCAGGGCGGCGTCCTCCATGATGCCGGGAACGCGCTTCGCTGGCTTGCAGACACGCTTCTGCCGGCAGAGAGAGACGGACAAGACGTATTCGATCACATGAACGGACTTGCCGCCGAGGCTCCTCTTGGAGCAGACGGCTTGTGCTTCATTCCTCTCCTGGGGGGAGAGAGGTGCCCGCATTATCGTCCGCAGGCCAGAGGCGCTCTGTACGGGCTCTCCTTCAGTCACACCAGGGCGCACATTGTTCGTGCGCTCATGGAGGGCCTCGCATACAACCTGTATTCCGTCTACCGGATGCTGATTTCTGATTCGGAGCCCGACCTCGTCGTCACCGGCGGAATCCTGAAATCGCCCACCTGGCTGCAAATTGTTGCGGACTTCTTCGGAAAAAGACTATGGCTTCCGCGCATACCGGAGGCGGCGGCATGGGGTGGAGTGTTCATTGGCCTGCGCGCGCTTGGAGCAATGCGCGACCTCCAGGAGTGCACCGCGCAGATCGATTTCTCGGGGAAAAAAGAGCCGGACAAGGAGCGCAACGTGCAGTACCGCATGCTCCTCGACACGTATGACCAGTTGTATTCAGACCTGTTTGGCTCGAATCATAGATAGAGTTTGCAGGAGGCCCTGATTTGAAAGCGAAAGAGTTCACCGGCATCATCCCTCCTCTGCTTTCCTCCTTCACCAGGGAAGGAGAAATCTACGAGAAAGGCATCCGCGAAATCATCCGCTACACTCTGCCGTTTGTGCACGGGTACTACCCTATTGGCACCTATGGTTGCGGTCCATTGATGACCAGCGAAGAAAGAAAACGGGTCCTCACCATAATCCTTGATGAGGTACATGGCCGTGTGCCCGTCGTGCCTCACGTGGGCCACCCCGGAACCAACCCGATGATTGATCTGGCCCGGCATGCAAAACGGGCGGGAGCCTCGGGCCTCGGAGCCATTTCTCCCTACTACTCTCCGCACCTGCCCGACGACTTTCTCTACGACTATTTCGCCACTCTTATAGACTCCGTCAACGAAGATGAGTTCCCCGTCTTCGTCTACAACAACGCGCACTATTCTCAGAACTCAGTGTCCCCGAACCTCCTTGCGCGGCTGGCGTCTCACGGGCTGCGCGGGTGCAAAGACAGCTCGTTTGACATCGTCAATTTCTTCCTTTTCCAGGATGCCGTCGCTTCGTATCCGGACTTCAATGTGATTGTGGGCACGGAAGCCTTCTTCATGGGCGCCTTCGATGCCGGTGCCACCGGCATGATTTGCGGTCTGGCAAATGCATTCCCCGAACTGATGAAGAAAATGTTCGACGCTTACAAGGCCGGTGAGAGAAAAGCGGCGATGGAGATGCAGAGGCTCGTCCTCAACGTCCGCGCTTTGACCAAGTGCGCGCCCACGGTACCCATCCTGCATGAAATACTCAGGATGAAGGGCATCGATGCGGGGTACTCGCGAAGCCCCCTCATTGAGATCGATGAAGCCGCAAAGAAGAACATCCGTTCGGGCCTGCAGGCGTTGGGCCAACTCTGACCGGGAAGGAGGCCGAGATGGGCAGAAGGCTGGACATGATCCCGCGGTTCACACGCGCGCTGATGAAAAGCCACCTTATGTCCTGCGGATGCACCTATGAGGACATTGAAAAGCCCATCATAGGGATTGCGAACTCCTGGAACGAATTCAATCACGGACACATCCCGCAGCGGCAGATTGCTGACATGGTGAAGGATGGGGTGCGGGCGGCAGGCGGACTGCCGCTGGAGTTCAACACAATCGGCCCGTGCGACGCGCTTGCGCAGGGATACGATGGCATGGACTACATCCTTCCAAGTCGAGAAATAATTGCGGATTCATTCGAAGTCATGGTTCGCTCCCAGTTCATCATGGATGGGCTGGTGTTCATTTCCTCCTGCGACAAGATCACTCCCGGAATGCTGATGGCAATCCTTCGACTCGATCTCCCGAGCATCCACGTGTGCAGCGGGACCTGCGTGCCGGCAATCCCTTTCTCCGATTCCAAAAGGATGCGGAAGGATTTTCTGGAAGGGCGGATCACCGAACGGGAAATGGCGGAGGGCAACGCTCAGCTGTACCCTCACCCGGGCATCTGTCCCTACATCGGAACTGCGAACACGATGAACATTTTCGTCGAAGCTCTGGGCCTGTCTCTCCCCGGCTCCTCGACCATACCTGCCGCAACGAGCGAGAGAATGCGCTGCGCGCAGAAGACCGGTCAGACCGCAGTCGGCATTGCCCGATCTGGCCTGAGGCCTTCAACGTTCCTCTCAGAACATTCATTTCGCAATGGCCTGCGCGTGCTTGCGGCTCTTGCCGGGTCTCTGAATCACCTCCTGCACGTCCCGGCAATTGCGCGGCAGGTCGGGCTCCATCTGGACTTCGACAGCGTTGCAGCGGTCAACGCGGACACTCCTCAGCTATGCACGATAAACCCGAACGGCGAACATTCCATTGCGGACCTTCACAGGGCTGGAGGAGTTCCCGCTGTCATGAAGGAATTGGGACCCCTGCTCGACCTCGGTGCAAGGAACGTGGAAGGCAGAGCCCTGGGGAGCGTCATTGCGGAAGCGGTCAATCGTGACCCCGCAGTGATACGCCCGCTTCGCGATCCCGTAGCGCCACAGGGAGGGATCGTCATCCTCAAAGGCAATATCGCAAAGGAAGGCGCGGCGATGCGCACCACCACTGTTCCTCCGGGAATGATGAGTTTCGCGGGACCTGCGCTCGTCTTCGATTCAGAAGAGCAGGCCAGCGAGGCCATTGAAGCCAGGACCATCCCCGAGGGAAGCGTTGTCGTCATCAGGTTCGAAGGGCCAAGGGGCGGTCCGGGAATGAGGGAAATGCATCGCATCGCGGGAGCCTTCTTCGGTCGTCGAATCGCCATCGTTACGGATGGCCGGTTTTCCGGAGCTACCGGAGGGCTCTCAGTCGGCTACGTCAGTCCCGAGGCCGCGCAAGGCGGCGAGATCGCGTGCATTCGGGATGGCGATGAGATAGTGATCGACGTTGCAAAGCGAGCCATCAACCTGCGCCTTGACGACGCAGCGATTGCGCAGAGGATGAGTACTCTCGTCCGCAGGGATGGGCCAAAAGGCACCGCTATGCTGAATGACTTTGCGCGGCGGGTGGGTTCGACGTTCCATGGCGCCGTGAGAGAGGGCTGACCCCTCGTCACCTCCCCGGCGCGGGCTCTTGATTGGAGGCGTTCATGTTCAAGATGAGAGGCGTCGTCCCGCCGATGATCACCCCGTTTGATTCCAGAGGCGAAATCGATGCCGACAGCCTCGCGCGCATCGTTCGGTATCTTTCGCATCAGGTTCAGGGACTGTTTGTCTGCGGCTCATATGGAAGCGGCCCCATGATGTCCGTGGAAGAGCGCATGAAAGTTGCCGAGCTGACAAAAAAAACGGCGGGAGACAAGGTCGCGCTCGTTGTCCATACCGGGTCCACCAACACACGCGACACCGTATTGCTTTCCCGCCACGCGAAGCAAATAGGGTGTGCCGCAGTTGCTGCTGTCGGTCCCTATTATTTTTCCCACACGGAAGACGATCTGCTCTTCTTCTACTCTGACATCATCGAGTGCGTCGGCTCTGATCTTCCCATCTACGTCTACAACAACCCCAGATTCCAGGGCTATGAAATCAGCCTTTCGACGATGCGCAAGCTCAAGGGCATCGGGGTCCGCGGCGTGAAGGACGCCACTTTCAACATTCTCACCTTTGCAAGCTACATGAGGGAATTGAGCGGGGATTCGTTTGATGTCGTCCTTGGCACGGAAGCGATGTGGCTGCCGGCGAGAGCGCTTGGCTGCGAGGCTTTTGTCCCCGGGATAGGCAACGCGTTTCCAGAGCTTTGCGTGAGGATGTGGAAAGAAGGCATGAATGGCGACCTCGAGGCCTGCCGCAAGACCCAGTTCCTCATCAACGACATACGCAGCCTCATGTACCTTGCCCGGTCCACCCAGTTGGCCGTGTATGCGATGGTGGGCCTTCGTGGCATCGCCAACGCGCTGCCACGCGCTCCGTTTGTTCCGGCCACTGAGAATGAGAAGAAAGCCCTCTGTGCGGGCTTGAAGGAAAGGGGGGTGATCTGAGATGCGGTTCGCAACCATTGACTGTGGAACGACAAACTCGCGCGTGTATGTCGTCGACGAAAACGGGAAGGTTCTCGGCCGGGCCAGCCGAAAGGTCGGCGTGCGGGACACAGCCATCAATGGGAACAATCAAGCCCTGAAAAACGGACTTCGGGAGGCATTCGACAGTGCGCTGGTCGAATCCGGTGCGTGTGAAGGGGAGATCCGGTGCATCCTCTCGTCAGGTATGATCACCTCGGAGCTGGGCTTGATCGAGATTCCGCATCTCTGGGCGCCGTGTTCCGTGGAGGCTCTTGCAGCGCACATCCAGCTCGTGGCCGACCTCGGAGTTTTTCCGAGCACGATCCCCCTCTACTTTGTCCCGGGAATAAAGAATTTGTACGCCCCCGCCTCGGCGACGATGAGAGACGTCCGAACGCTTGACTTCATGCGCGGCGAGGAGACGCAGGTGGCCGGCCTCCTTGCCCGTTCTGCGATCCCTCTCCCCGGGGTGGTTGTCATTCTTTCGTCGCACACCAAGTTCATCCCTCTGGACGGGACGGGCGGGATTCTCGGAAGCGTGACCACGCTTTCCGGGCAGCTGTACGAAGCCATCATCAAGGAAACATTCGTCGGCAAGTCCATTCGAAAAGAAGACGACTTCGAGGATGGAGAGTACTTCAATCCTGCCGTCGTGGACCTGGCGTGCGAATGCGTGGAGTCATCCGGCCTCCTTCGGAGTCTGATGTTCCCCAGGTTCCTCGACACCCTGTTGCACATCCCCTGGTACGATAGAAAACTCTTCACAGAAACCCTTCTTGCTGCGGAAGACATTCGCGCTCTGGAGCAGGTCAAAACGCTGATGGACATTCACGGGGTGACATTTGCTCTTGTGGGCGTGGGACGAAGATGCAGCATCTACCGGCACCTTCTTGAAAAGACCATTCGGACGACGAACAGCACTTTCTCAATCACACGTGAGGAAGAAATCGACCAGCTCAGCATTCAAGGGATCATTTCGATCGCAGAAAAAGCCGGAATTCTCATCTGAGAGACGGTCAAGAATCGGGATGAGTGGATTCGAACCACCGCTCTCCTGCTCCCAAAGCAGGCGCCTTAGCCGCTAGGCTACATCCCGAAGCGTTGTATCCAACGCGAAGACCCCCCTGCCGGGTGGAAACCTACGTCATTCCTCAGTCCGGGTCAAGGCGCGCCGAACGGGGAAACCTACGCGTCTCCCATGAGCTCCTTGAGGAACCTGCTCCTGTCCGTTCCTTCCCTCAGCACCACCAGCAGGGTGTCATCACCCCCGACGGTCCCGATCACGTCCTTTATTTTCAGCTGATCGATGCCAAAGGCGATTCCGGGCGCGTGACCCATCTTGGTCTTGATGACCGCCAGGTTGGCAGAGAAATCTATGCTGACGATCTGGCGTCTCATGTCGTCGCGAACAAAAGGATCCGGAGTCACCTCCGCGGGCGGGTCAACCGTATAGA
>Ga0187881_10003200_pt1 | contig 14417 bp, 16 predicted proteins | sample June2016WEW_19_1_2_FD_133017 | JGI IMG/M metagenome (GOLD analysis project Ga0187881, IMG submission 133017) | Peatland microbial communities from SPRUCE experiment site at the Marcell Experimental Forest, Minnesota, USA - June2016WEW_19_100 | ecosystem: Environmental > Terrestrial > Soil >...
AAGTCTGTCTCTGCTCCGCTTTGCGGCTATCTCCTTAGTGAACGGAATATCGGTAAAGCTCCTTATGTGCGCTACTAGCTTAGCAGTGGAACTAATTTTTTCATAGGCTTCTCCTTCTCCCATATCGCTTATCACCCTTTTGCGCCCATCTACTCCAAGTGATTTTGTACACACGATTATTCGCAGTATATATAGACGCCCCAACGCGTGTCAAAAGGCACGATAAAGACTCCGATTGAAAATGCTGCAGAGAGGCGCTGAGTACGGAGGCCGAAAGGGTAGAGCCGCCCCTCCGTCAGATCATCGACGTTTTGCAGCAGGTGATGTGCACACATGACGCAGAAAAGCTTGCGATTTCGGTGCTGGAAATCTGGGAAGATGGTTATCGCGAAGAACGAACTTCAAGTCTTGAGATTCCTTGGAACTCTTTGGTTCCGCCTCTCTCGCAGTTATCACGAATCGAACCGTGCATTCAACGGCTTTTAAGGCGAAACTGCGTTGCTTTTGCCACGACGCTTCTGAACGAGCCTCAAAAATCAAAGGAAGCGGAAAAAAGGATAATGAGTTAGGAGTTAGGGGATAAGATGGTGCTGGCACACGGCCCAACGCGGAAGTATTATTACTTTCTACAAAACTTGTTGAGCTTAAGGTGAATTATTTTGTCAAATAGTTCCCGTCGTGTAGATTGGGCCGCGTATTGGGAGGATTTTTCACGAAATTATCTAGATGCCGGCTACCTTTTTGCTGAGCATTCCAAAAACCTCGAACAGGAAGTTGGTACCCCGGAAAATTTATCAAAAGTGAATATTCCGGCAACGACAGACCATTTTTCATTTGTATCCGGTTCAATTTTTGCTGTGAATGCATGTTTGAATGCGGCGATCGATGAGGTCTTCCGTGATGCAGAAAGACTCAATAGAGATCCAAAAGCTGAAACGATTCTTCGGGGGCTTTCTGTAAACGTCGTGAAGGATATGGCCACTGTTCGACGTGCCAAAGCTATTGAATTAAGCAAGTATTCGGATCTCGACCAAATACTCAAAAATACTAATCCTCGCCCTTGTAGTAAGACCACGAACTCCACATGCCTTCCCGCCTATACGGGCTGGTATCTTTTAGACAAATTCCAGTTAGCACTTTATTTTAGCGAATCCGGCAAGCCATTTAATTTAGGAAGCCACGTGTGGGAAGAGGCGGAGTTCCTGCGCAGCTTGCGAAATTACTTGGTACATTACGAACCGGAGTGGGTTCAGTATACATTTTCGAACGGATCTTATAGTGCGAGAAGAACCAAAACTGTCGACATAATGGATGGATTACGAACCCGCGGCTTTAGGAACGGCCTTTATCCAAAAGATGCCGATCTGCACGAAGGTCGTATGGCTGTTCGATTAGGAGCAGACTGCGCGGCTTGGGCTGTTAGATCTTGTGCAGAATTTTTATACTCATTTTATGACGCATTGCCCATCGATGACCGTAAAATGTGGGTTTACTATAGGAGTTATCGGTGAGGGCTATTTTGTCGAACACAATCACCGATCACACACCCCAACCCACAAACAAACGTGCTTCGTGGCAATAACTATGGCGTGAATCGTGATGATTCCGTTGCGTGCACAACCCAACCCACAAAGGTATTCTAAGCGGCCAGCAAAAGGAGCGCTGCACTGGCCCCAATCGCTGAATTGGCGACTTAAATACCGCTAGAACGTGTAATTTTTCAGCTTGCCGCGCCTCCCGCTTCAGTCGTAAACACCCATGACGGAGAGACGTTAGAATCATAATAGTACAAGACGTAAAACTGCTGCCCGGTTTGCTGGCTCACGCCGACCCATACTTCGGTAACGTAAGGAAACTCAGCCTTGTAGGCTGCCGCATAATCAGGTCGGGCTGAAAACCCTTCATTTATTTTTTGCGCCACAGTTTGATTATAAAGGCTCATTGCTGCGTCTTGTGAATTCGTCAGTTCTGCTACAATCGTCATTCCGGCGCTTTCCGGAAGTGATGAATTTCGAGCGATTCCTTTATAAACGTCGTCCCCTCGGTCGTTAGTTGACTTTGTAAATGGTTGTGTCATAATCGCGTTGCCTCCTGTGTAAAACTTGTTAAAATAGCTGCTATAATCTGTCGACCCCTGAGTGCTGCTAGAATTGCTGCTAGAAGTGCAGCCCGCTATTGACAACGATGCAACTATCACAAGCACGATAATAGTTGCAGCTAACAACTTTTTTTCCATACAAATCCCCCTTCAAGGAAAAATCCCTCAAAACGGTCACAAAGCGGCGTGATAACTTAAGAATTCCGACGGTAGTGCTCACAAGTTGACAGTTACTACGCCGTTTAAGAGGTCGCCATAGGTCAACTGAGTAGGCTTCGCGCTTTGTGGGATTTCAAACGCTATCTGCCCGGTCACCTTGTCTCCGGGGTTTGTATTAAATACCCCGGTAAGGTAGTTTTCAAGCCAAACTGACGAAGGAGAGTATGGATACACCGTCCCGTCACCCGTTGTGAGTTTGAAATAGAGCGGATTGCCTAAGTAGAGGTTATTTTTGTTTTGATTGGTCACGGTCACATCGAAAACAACGTAAGTTTTCCCCGGTGAAGGTGTGCTTTGTAGTGGGTAGCTTCCGAGTTGACTACTTGTTGTCATGGAGTTGACTTTAAGGGCGACAAAGTCAGCTGTAGATGGCGTTGGTGTCGCAGTTGGGGCCGCAGTTGGCGATGCTTGTGAAGTTGGTAACGGAGTTACTGTTGCCTGTTGTGCCGTCGGTGCGCTGCTGGCTGACGGGCTTGGGCTAGTGGTAGCAGGCGATGTGCAACCACTAATTGATACGAGAACGAGAGCGCCGATAAAAAGCAAAGGTAGCGCATATTTGAGCGGCGTTTTGATGTACCGCTTCATCATCCTAGCTATTGGATTCAAATTCTTTCCCCCCCATTTTGCTCCAGCCGTGACTCTACGCCACTAAGCGCGACGCAAAACGTTGGGTCGTAGAAACGGTGCGTGATAGCTTAAGTGTTGTCTTTTTGTTGTATTTTTGCATCGTTTTCCAATCTTGTCGACGGCTAACCACATCAACCTGAAAACCAGTTCCGGTGCGGCCACCGATTGTAAGATTAGGGGCTCAAAATACGGCTAGGAAAGCCATTCCGCGAGCACTCAGACGTCGCTTATTCAAAGCACGCACAAGAGGAAATACTGAGAGATGCTATTGCGTTAGTGAAATGATTGTTGAGTGCTCAGCCATTCGTTGACGGTGTAATCGTGCTGGCAGTAGCAGGCGACGTGCAACCACTGATTGATACGAGGGCAAGAGAGCCGATAAAAAGCAAAGGCAATGCATATTTGAGTGGCGTCTTGATGTGCCGTTTCATCATCCTTAGCTATCGGATTCATATTCCCCCCTCTCAACGGTTGTTGCACGACCATGCGCACGTTAAGTCAGCACACATGGCCATTGTGTCGTAGTAGAAGCGTGGAAAGGCTTAAAATATCCTCTTAGTTGACAATTATTGGCTTTTTTGCGAAGATGAACCGGCCCTCATGCAAGACGGTTTTGTGGCGTCACTAGTGCCTTCTTGTGTCAAGGTTTAAACGGAGCCCTCTAATGCCTCCAAATTCGAAAAAAGGAATATGGGTAGGTAACTACGGGGAGCGTAAACGAAACGCACCGCGCTGCTTCCTCCGATAACGTGTTAGGGCAAACGCGTGTGATGTTAAAACGGCTAAAAAAGGTAAGGAGCGTTCTTGAGAGGTTCAAGAACACCCCGAAAATGCTTAGACCATCGGCTTTATTTCGACGGCTGGTTCGATGGTTGGCGCGTCTAATTTCATTAATACTGTATCTGCGTGCGTATGCTTGTACCAGACATAGACGATGGTGGGTATCTCGAGCACTATCCAAGTGCAAATAGCTAGAATCACAATGACAAGGCCACTACCCCATTCATTTTTGCGTACTAGGGTCGTGTTCTCGCCTTTCTCCATCACGCGATAGCCAGTCGTAATAAATTCGTCAAGCGCACGTTCCATTTCTTCGCGGCTCTTATATTTTCTAATCCTCGTGGCTTCTGCGATAATTTTCACCCCCTTTTTGCGTCAATCAAAAACGTGAGTGAAAGAGCAGTGATACGGCTTAAATGTTGTCGTTTTAGTTGCGAAATTTCAACCGTGTTAAGAGTTGCTATGTGCAAGGTGGTCTTGTGGCCGTCACGCATTGGCTCCTTGCGCCAGTTGTGAACGGCCCTCAAAAATCAAAGGAAACTGACAAAAGAAAGAATTAGCTAGGAGCTACGAAATGGGCGAAAGGAACACGCTACCAGTACGGTTTGAAGAACTCTGTCAGCACTCTGGCGAGAGTGGCTGTATATAAAGCATGGGGTTATTCAGCTTAGTGATTGGAGGTCTTGGGGATGCGCGATGACGAAAAAAAGCCGAATTCATGTAGATTTTACACTTTAATTGACCGTTGTTTCAAAAAGTTTCTGTCATGACCTATTATCCCCATGTCTTCAGCCCAAAGAAAAAAACCGTTCAAATTTGAAACGTCAGTTCAGTCAAAAATGACCCATTATAGCATTTACCACCGATTCTAGCAGGGCCTCGTGGGCGCCTCGCGGAAAGTGCTGCGGAGCCACGGTTTCGCCAAATCATTGATGTGTTGCGGCAGGTGATGTGCGCACACGACGCAGAGAAACTTGCTATTTCTGTGCTTGAAATCTACCAAGAAAAGGCAGTCATCGAAAGCTGAAACATTGCAGTTGAGGTCTTGACGCGCCGCTGAAGCGACCTGCTCTCTCAAAGCGCTCGACGATATGAGTTTGATTTAGGCAATTTTGCAGGTCGAACAATCATGATAGTTGCCAGCAAGCATCTCCTGTGAATGTCCACTTTATTGGCCCTCACAGGAGGTGGCAAGCTGACTACATCCAACACATTAGAGGAGCAAGCCCGCTTTTTTTCAAAAAAAAAAACGCCTTCTGACTTGAACTATGTGGGGGGGTGACAATGTTCACAAGGTCTATAGCCTGCTGCTATCGCTTCGGCGGCTGAGTTGAAATAGACTAGGTGGTCCGGAGAAATCAGGTGCACCCAAGAGCACGACGGTAAGTGGTACACGTGTGTCGCAGAATCGCCGACTAGTTGGAACGGCAAAGTCGATGGCACCGGAGTTGGTGTTGGTGACGACGTCACCGTGAACTGCTCGCTGGCTTGCGAAGGGCCGTAATTGCTGTCGCCCAACCAATCAATCTTGAGCGTATGCGTGCCAGGCGAGAGCTTCGCCGTATCGGCACCTGCGAGAGCCAAGTTTCCAGAAGACGCGGAGCACGAGCCTGCCGGATTAATGTTCCACGTTCCGCCGGCAGCATAGTCATCAATATAGTAGTTGACCGCGCCGCAGACGTTCTTGTGCTCATTTACGCTGTAAAGTGTAGTGGTGAAGGTTATTGCTTGCCCTTGAACGACCGATGTGGGCCCTGATACGGTGGCCTGTGTGGCGAGTGGCCCTACTGGTTGTGGAGTTGACGTCGGCGTTGGCGATGGCGTAGGCGACGGCGTTGCTGATGCAGACGCTGAAGCAGAAGGTGATCCTGCACTCGGTACCACTTGTGATGCGCTGCCTGCCGCTTGGTTGCTGCTAGTTGATGATGTGCAACCCGCTATTGATAACGAGGCGATCACAACAAGCACGATGATGACTAACAACTTTCTTTTCAATACAAATCCCCCTTGACGGAAAAATGAATCAAAGAGGTCAAAAGGCGGCGCGATAGCTTAAGTTTTGTCTTTTCGCTGCGAAATGTCAACTGTTGTTCAGATGGGCCAGCGCAGGGTGGTTTTACGGCCATACCCCCGTGTGATCAAGCATCGACTAAAAAAGAAGCGTGCTGCGTGCGTTATCGGTCGATTTGAAACGTGCTCCGGTGCGTGTCGGTTGAAGAAAGAGAGGTAGGCACTCAGCGCATCCCTCACCGATTCAGCAACTTCAAATTCAGCACTTGTTTTTGAGTGGGTTCACCGGAGATTAAGCAGTGCCGGCCGCAGAAAAACTTTTGAGAAAGTGCTCGACCAGCTGGGAGGCTTACCAATATCTGCGAGACTGCGTGCACGATGCCTGGTTACCCGATAGCGCACGGCAGCAGTTGCGACGAATTATCAAAAAGATACAGATAAGATTGCTCCGGCAGCGCGAATACGGGTGGGCGTATGAGGGGCCGTGAGTGCGACTTTCTTTAAGAGGCCTTTTGTTTTTTGAAGCAGAGACCTAGGCCACGGTGTCAGACTTCGAAGGTCACGCCTCCCCAGTATTCCATATAGACACCATAAACCGAATCGGGAAGTGGGTGTTTGTGAATCGCCAGTCAACTCCAGATACGCCGTGGGTGAGTATATAGTTCTTATTTGACTGGTCCCACTGCAGAATGTCGCCCATTTGTTCACAGAATTTCCTTAGGTCTCCCGGGACAAAGTGACTGCCGCAGCGTATTAAAGCGAGTTGCCGTTCTTTCAACCATCGCTCGAATGACAGTTGCTTAAACATTAGGTTACGGGCCCCATCATCGAACAGCGTCGTAACAGCTTCAACCACTTGCGGATGCAGTGAGCAGTAATGCTGCATTCGAATTTTGTCTTGCGCGGGCAGAACATCAAGCACCGCCTTATCCTGTTGAATTGCTTCTCGGAACTGTTGCACAGTTAGTTTGGCTATCGTCGCCTGAGGCCTTTGACCCGCGAGCGCTCCGAACAATATAATGGCCCTATAATTCCCGTAATGATGCGCGTCGATATCTCCTTTCTCGTATGCCCTCTTGGCAGCTAACAACAGATTCTCGACATCTTCTTGCGTCACGATTCTAGATGTGACGTGCTTGCGCGCTTTCAAACCCTTAGGCATTTCCAAAAAAGGTCTAACGCCTGATAGCGAGCATCGAAATGCGTTTTGCCTAAGTACTTCAGAAATGCAGTTGCAAAGTTCATCACCTTCCGCGGTGCATAAACATCGACGTATCTTGCTGATAGGTGAGCGCGGAGTGCGTCGCACGTTTCCTTGTTGATTGTGCCCTTAGTAGCTTTCCAAAAAGTCAAAGAACATCTCTTCATCCACGGAATTGACGCTTTGCTTATTCCACCTAATCGGAACTCAGTATAGCTGGCAAGCTCTTTCTTGCTATACTGGAGCACCAACGTGGCTAGGTTAATTTGATTGTGTGCGTCGGGAAGGCTATTGCCGTGACGTGTAGGAGGCGAAGTTACGTTTCCAGCTTGTCTAGGGCTGTCTGCAAAAAGAAGGCTATTCTGGGGTTTATATTCAAAAGCCGCCCTGTGGAGGCCACGACGCGGGTTCGAATCTCGCCCTCGGCCTTTGATTTTTTTTGATTTGGACTCCTAATATCAGTCGGTTTAAAAAAAGAACTGATTTTAGTTTAATGACCTCGGATTCCAAGGCTTCGAAAGCGTATCGTGGCTCTGTTTTAAACGCGCTCATTGATGAGTGAGAGGCGCTGCAACTCCGACCTCTGCACTAATAGCTCTCATCTCTCGGCTTGGTCATACAGAAAGAGAAAAGATGCGTAACGTGTTCAAAGAACGTACGGAATAAGCCTCTTCGTTCTCTTTGCGTACGCGACGTATTCGTCGCCCAGCTTCGATGTTAAAACTCCTTCCTCCACGTGAATCCGATAGCCGAAGGCCATCCCGAAAAAAGCTATGAGCACGAGCACAGCCCCCCACGAGCGCAGCACGAAGCCCAGTCCTATGACGATCATGAGCAGGCCGGTGTATGATGGATGACGCACGTATCGGTATGGGCCATTGTCCACCACCGCCTGACCCTCTTGAACGCCGACCGTCCGCGAGAAATAACGCCCTAACACAGCAATCGACCACTGTCGAAGCACAATACCTGTGATCATCAGGCCGATGCCGAGGTAGAAACTCCAGCTCGATAACGACGCGATACCAGACGACGCAAAGAAGAACGCGATTACAAAGGATACCAACATCAGCGATATCAGTGGGCGGGAACCCCTGTCTTCGTATCTGATGCGGGCGCCGCGGCGACGCAAGTGTGGGATAATGCCCCCGACCGCGAGCTCACTCAGCACCCACACCGCGCACACGGCAACTAATATTGTTGACTCAGTTCGTGTAGGAAGAAGTGCCGCCAGATAGGGCATCATAGTTCGCTGGGTTTTCTTTTCCTTCTTCAATATGCCTTTGTCGCCGGTGTTGATTAACGACCAGGACAACGGCACACAACGATGCTTAAAATCAAGAAGACGTTGTAGGCGATGAATTGACGAGAGAACCCCACACAACGCGGTGCCCCTAGCTGACCGTTATTCGCTAGTCATAATTCCCAACATGGCGATTTGGGGAAATGAATACGCATTGGCGTGCTCCGTTAAAAATCGAGCAAGCATTTGCTAGGAATTGCATACCGTCGGAGCTCATTTTGGGATTTTCGCTTGGAACCGACACAATATAAGGATTTAAACGTCGAGTTTTGCACGGTTGCCCATTGGAACGAAAAGGTGAGATCGTCCAAGAGATATAGAAGAGAGTTAGGTAAAAGTACTCTAGGAGGGTAAAAATGCACTTGAAGGCGAAAAGGTGACAGAACCTTTTATGTCTCGTAAATGAAAATCTTGTTTTGGCTTTTGACGAGCTTCATATTTTCTATTCGGTGCCAATAGCTTGTGATCCTTGTTCCACTTCGTGTTTCAGCCCTTATCTTCATCGCGATTCTGTTGTTTATCCTTCCTGGGTATTGGAATATGAATATAACATCAGCGTCAGAAATGTCTTGTTTGAAAAGGTTTCCTAGAATGACTTGGGCGTTTCTTGCTCTGAGCTTGGCTATAAACCATCGAATAGGCTCTAACTCAACTCCCTTCACATGATCGCATACCTTTGAGGCTTCTATAAGGGCTTCTCCTGTTCCACATCCAAGGTCGTAGAAGACTTCATCTTTCTTGAGGTCGGCCAGTTTAATGGCCTCAGCTGCAATCTTCCTTGGAGTACGACCATACGCTGCGCCTCCTGCCAGCATAGGATAGACAGGAGAAGCTAGGAGGTACGCTACTACCAGAACAATTATGCCTATTATTACATCCAAACTCATTTCATCAGCAACAGAGTTAGATTGTCAAGTCGACATTTCCCCAGTACTTCATGTAGATATCGTAAAGTGAAGCAGGAAGCAGCCTTTTAAAATTGCCAGTCCACCCCAGAAACGCTGTGCGTGAGTATGTAGTTCTTGTTTGACTGATCCCAGCGCAGTATGTTGGCCCTGCTACTGCTCGAACCTGCCATTTTTTTCGCGACCATGTCCGTGTCGAAGGAAACGCCAAGTCTTTTTACAGTCCAAACCGCGCCCGAATCTAGACGCGCAAGTGAAAAATATTGTACATTCTGCTCCGATCGGTAAAGTTCATCCACCTTTCTACCTGCGCGCCCCACGCCGGGTCTCGCGGGACGTTCTTGAAAGCGGAAAATTGATCGATCACCGCGATGCGCTTGTCCCATTTTTCCATCTTGCGTGCGTCTTTCAGCACCCATTTGGTCGCGATGTCTTTAATACCCGTTCGACGCAAACCCCAGTTGCTGATAAGCACAATCTCGACTGGGCGTTAAGCACGATTTCGGCGCCCGGGAAATTGTCCGCCAGCTGCAAGAAAAACTGTTTAACCTGTGACTCGTCGAACAATCGAGCACACCCCCGGCTAGCATGAACACGCCGTTTTCTTTGTCTCTGACGCTCTCGCACCACCTCGCGTCGAACAGCGACCCTGCGAGATACGTTGTTCGGTCTTCTTCAGGGAGTAATCGCCTTCTTGTGTCGATCACGTTTGGCAGATCGAGATCATACCACTGAAGCAATCCATTGTCAACACGGTAGAACGTGGTGTCAAGTCCAGCTCCAACGTTAATGACCGATGCTTGTTGATGTTCGTTGACATACGCACGTATTTTGTCGTCGAACTGCTTTGCTCGCGCAACAATAGCGATAGTTCCTTCGAGTCCTAGAGCCGCAACCTTTGTTGAAAAATCATGGTCAATCTGATCGACAAGCTCGATCGCTTTCGCGTCGTTGAAGATCGAAGGAAACTCTCGACTGAATTTCGCCCGCGCGCACAACGGAGCCAACAGCGTCGCTTCAACGTCGTGAAAATCGATTTTCATTCTCGCACCTGTCGCACTTTCTGTAGCAGATTGCTCCGCGATTATAAGCACGTCCTTACTGTGAGTATTATCGCCGTCCGCGCTACGTGCCATGGTGACGGTTCCGCGTTACTAGGCCGCCTAAGCGCGCCGCTATGCTAAAACGATAGTTCCGTCCAGATACGCGGTAAAGGTTCCGTGTGCACTTTGGTGTAGTGAAAAATGTCCGCTTCCTCCGATGACGCGGGCGAATTGTCCCGTGCCATTGTCAATCTGATATGTGCTGCTGCCAGGTGGCACGTGTAAGCTAATCGTGTCGCCATTTGCGGTCTTGATTGTCATCGTAAATGGGGCTAAGTAATATACAACTTGGCGCCCATCCACCTTCGACCATCCACAGTACGTGAAGAAGCCAGTCCCACTGTACAACGTGGCCCCGACGCCCGGGCTGCCGTACTTTCCTGAAAAGACTCCTGCAAAAGGCACGGTGAGATGCCCACACGTCTTGTACGCGGTTTGCTGCGCCGCGTCTGCTGGGAGCACACAGGTCGCCATCAGCGGCAACACTGCGACGCTTATTACCATTAACGCGATTGTGAGTTTTCGTAGCATCGATTTCCTCCCTATGCCTGCTTGAGTAGCAGGCTCATAGCTTATCATCGTGTTTTTGATTTAAAGTTGGCGTTATTACCTCACCTGTTATTCGCTCTGCGGCGTTCTTATTTTCACTTGGCTTAAATTGTTTAGATTTTAAAGCGGACGCCTGTCCAGTACTGTCCTGTAGATATCATAAACCGAATCAAGCAACGGGTCTTCTAAAATCACCAGTCAACTCCAGATACACCGTGAGTGAGAATATAGTTCTTATTTGACTGATCCCACTGTAATCGTATTAAAAACAAAAACTTAAGTCAGAGCCCTACGCAACCTTTTCATATGCCATTCGTTCATCAACCTGAGTATATACCTGGAATTCCAGCAGCCACCATTACAACCCCCACTAATAATACGCGGGTGGAAAACTCAGTATTTATTAAGGGCACGGCCCAAAACATTGGGGAAGAATACAGTCTATGGCTTGTATTTTATGATTACAACGCGAACCGCCATTACCCACAAGATGGGCCCGTTGCTATCTCCACAAACGGTCAATGGGAGATGACCGCATCTTTTGAGAGCAGCGGAAGGTATGATATTACTGCGCTCGCTGCAGACAAAAACGCCAACGACAGTCTCTTACTATACCAAGCAGCCAGTGAGTCGAGTGGTGATTACCCGGGGTTGCCTGCCCTCCCTTCAGGATGCATAACGCTGGCGTCAGTCACCGTCTCTAGAACGTAGCTTTAACTGTGTGCTATTCGTTCAAGCAGGTTTACTGAAGCGAGGGACGAAAAACACGCACAGATCCAGAAGCCGTATTATGGTTGCGATTCGGCGACCGCGACAAATTATCTCAAATGATCGGGTTCCGTTCCGATCAATGCGGACGTCCGCGTTGCTTACAATATTGATAGTTCCGCTTTACGAGGCCATGCCTACACGTTATTCGCCCGCGCAACGTGCGCGATAGCACGCGAGCAAACGCTTGATGATATCGTCAAACGTTTCACCGCGCTTGCCTATAACGTCTATTTCGGCTTTCGTCTCAAAGTGTACTGATATCGTCGCCCGATCTTCACGTTTCATATTTTCTTACGCATCGGGGTACATGGTCTCACGCAATCGACCGCTGCAAGCGTAATGCTTCGCTTTCGGTGATCGGCTTAACGACCCGGGATAGGTACTCGCAGACCTCGTCGGCGGCTTCTGGCGGCATATCGAATAAGTTGAGGTATAAGTCGGTCATGCGCCAAAATTCGTCGCGATCCTTTACTAAATCGTATTCAAGCCCTTCTAGGTCAATAGAACCGAGCCTCGTTTTATCGAGTAGGCGTCCGCTTGGCGTCCGCTTCTCTAAAACTCCGTGAAGCGTAACATTTCCATGTCGGACCTGCCTTCGTGGGCCGTTTTGTTGTCTCACGAAGTGGAATCGGTATTCGACGCCGGTAGCCATCCCTTACCCCCGTATCACTACGTAATTAGTAGTAACGGTAATACAATATATAACCGTTCCCAAGATTGTTACAATAGTAACGTTCTTAATAAAAACAGAAATATTATCAGAACTATTAAAAGCGCCGCCTCGGTTATGGTTTCGTTTTTATCACCGTGTTTGTTCATAACCTGACTAATTATCCGCGTTAGCGGTCTCCTTTCTGATCCTGCATATCTGGGCCGCTACGTGGTGTGTTGCAATAAGCTTGTTAGCGACGGCATGGGTGGGCTAAAGTTAACGACAAAACCGCTGTCGATATCGCGCAGGACTTAGAATTACTCGGTTTCGTTCATATTCACCGAAGAGGGCGGCGACGTGAAACTGCTTTACTATTCAGTCCTCAGGTTCCATTGACCGTAAGTATATGGTCGATACGCTTGCGTCGATGGTCGTGTGAAGTGGCTAATAGTAGTGCAAACACACTCACTATCAATGACTACACAGGAGCGCAAGCCAAAAGAGCCCGGGTTTTTCACAGGCCACGAAGCTCTAATATATGAAGTCGAACGGGCGTGTAGCCAATTAAACAAGCTTAAAGAATTACAGCTAGACGAACCTTTTTTGCGTGCGGTAGCTGCGGAAATACGAGCGCATATGGACCACTTAGGGGCAAGCTTGCAGGACTTAACGGAACCTTGCGGTTAATGGCGGTAACCAAAACGGCTCGGGCTTGTTGAGGGGCCCCTCAGGTATTCAGCCCTGCCGCGATCGGCTCTCACGACTGTTCGCGCCGACGGGTCTATCGAGAATTGTGCCCAATATAAGACTCTTGCGTAAGGGATTCAGATACGGGTGACTTTCTTCTTTATCTTGTTCGTGCCTTTCAACACTTCTGCAAGTCGAAAGGAGTGTATTGAGTGCCTGGGTATCATCTAAACTCATCTCGGACTCCTCATAGATTTTTGTCTTGACCTCTGAAAGCGCGCGGCTCAATAGCTCCGCGTCGCTGCCCGTTAAGATTAGCCCATTTTCTATCATTTTTCGCCTCCTGGTCGGTGCTTTTTACATGGATCACGTCACATAATGCATGATCGCTTTGTTCTGATGCCAATTTTAGCTTTAAAACGGCCGTTACTCCTTGCGGAGGGCACCAAGCAAACTTCAACGAGTAAATGGTCGCCGGGTTAGTCTATGATATAACGCGGGCGGCGGTACTCCTCACAATATGGAACATGCCCTTTGTCTCCGCGTAACTTACAACGGGCGTATTTCTCGCACCTTTGGCAGTTCATCATACGTGCATTTCATGAAAAGCTGCGTAAAGAGTGCTATCTATGCGGTGGGAAACTAACCGGGCTAGGAATACCAAAGTCAGCGCAGTGCTCGCAATTTGTCCAGTGCACAGAAAAGACAGCGGGCGCGCCAGGATTTGAAACCAGCGTCTAGGAAGCTTGAGGGTTCCGTTCTCACATAAATGATCGTCGCGGAAGAATTGGATTTCGGACAAATCTCGTATGAATCTCACGGCAAAATGACTTTACCACCAAGCTACGGTGTTTGTTAGGGGAAGTCACCTAAGAAAGAGAGGTATAGTATGAAAAAAATAGCAGTCTTTCTAGTAGCTGCAGCGGTTGCGCTTTCAATCGTCGGCGTAGTGGGAGTAGTCGCACAAACGTCGTCAACAACGATGACGGCAACGACTACGGCAACAGCGATGCCGATGACAACGACGACGACCGCTTCAGTGCCGCAAGGTTGCTCGGCAAAAGCTCCGACGACATCGTCTACCGTGACATCAACTCCGTCAGGATGCTCCGCTGCACCCACGACAACGTCTTCGTCAGGGTGCTCCGCTGCACCCACGACAACGTCTTCGTCAGGGTGCTCAGCAACCACGACAACGTCGACATCCACGTGCTGTCCAGCGACGGCCTGTGCACAGTGCACTAGCTGCACGACAACCGCGTCTAGCACGAGCAGTTCAGCGATGACGACGGGGTGTTCGGCGAAATAAAAAGGTATAAACGGATATTTGCACGTCCGGCATGAACCGTTTAGAACGGTGACGGGGCAAGCGGCTGTGTCAGATACGGGCTAGCACCCGGCAGCAGGCTCGACCGCCGAGAGTTCGAACTCATCTAGAACTCTCGGTGACTCGCTCGTTGGCGGCGGCGACTGTTTGCAAGAGTCGAGCGAAGCAGCAGCTAGGGAATAGCC